>JAABUH010000410.1_pt1 | contig 63260 bp, 73 predicted proteins | sample 5559121 | NCBI WGS metagenome assembly JAABUH01 (sample SAMN10711871, study PRJNA513364) | rock metagenome | isolation source: Antarctica rocks | place: Antarctica: Victoria Land, Battleship Promontory nord | collected 2015-12-28 | reverse complement strand
TTCCACCAAAGGCCGTAAGCCCAAAGCCGCCGTCCTTTTACCCACTGCCTCTGCTCTGGCAATTGTCGAGGGAGAAGATATCAAGGAAGCTTTGAATGAAGCAGTGACGACGGTGAAACCAGTGAAGGTTGTCAATGAGATACAAATTCAAAAGCCCCAGAGGGGTACGCAGGCCACAATCACAGTCAGCAAGACAGTCAGATCTGAAGAATTTAAAGAAGAAGAAGGTAGATAAGATCAAAAAATACTTCAAAGACCTCACTATCGAGTAATTTCGGGCTGAAGTATGATAGTATCTGACGTGCAGACAGTGATCTTTGACGCGCTGTCTACAGACGTTGAGATGAAGGTCAGACCACCGTCAGCTTTTTAGCAATATCAATTCTTCTAATTCATATGCGTTGTTCTCTTTATTTTGATCTGAAATTTAATGAAAAGTCATAGCAGACAACATTAATCTGGCACTACGTCATCTTGCAGAATCATGTCTTTAATTCTGCAACTTGAAGCTTGAATGATATTTAACAAATTCAAAGAAATTAAAATATTCGTAGAGATTATAATTCATGACAATAGTTTGTAAGTTTCATTTTTTATTAATTTAAAATATTAACAAAATTTTTATGATAATAAAAATAAAATTTAATTAATAAAATTTTTTTTTAGTCAATAACAGTGAATTTTATGTTTCTGCTCTTTAATTTTACGATAATAATAATAAAATTAACTTGAATTCATAATTAGTTAAAATTTAAGAGTTAAAAGAAACATATATGCATATATAGAACCATAGGATTGAACTATTTTAAAAAATTATGGCGGAAGAAGTGAAAGATGAAAACTTTGAATCCTCTAGCGCCAGCCCTACAGGGCTCGAAATGGAGATTACCAACCACAGGGGTAGCAGTACTGTTCCCTATATCCAACATTAACAAGTTTTAAGAGCTCAGTATTGAGGCTGGCCGTGGAAGCCCAGGGCCATCCCAGGGCTTCCAGGGCCGGCTGGGCTCGCTGGGCCATGCACTTTTCCCGGGCCGGCTCAGAAATCGCCGATGCTGTCAATGCTTTAGTAGAAAGTTGAATAGCAAGCTGAATAGAAAGATTAATACAAATACCGGTAGAAAGGCTGGTAATGGGGCGGATAAAGAAGTCGATTCGCGAGCTGATAGAGGGTGATAGATATTTATGGTGGTAATTCTGGTGGTAGTAGGTAGGGTTATCTACTTCCTACTTCTCCTACTTCTCCCTCTTTACCCCATCCTCTGTATACAATACACATTATATACTTTGCCACCTGAGATTCCTCGCTCAAAGGTCAACCCAGCTCTAGACCGAACCCTACCCATTTGCTGGATCGCCCAACCCAACCCGTTGCGCGGCGTAAGGTCAACGAGTAGATTAAGCGGTCGACGTGGCTACCTTCTCATCTTCATGCTGTATCGTTGCCTGTTGATAGTAAGTTAGAGTTGATATTGAAAATTATGAAAACTCACCATCCGATAAAAGCGTCCCCGGCGGCTCATGAGATTGTCGTACGCACCAAGCTCAACAATTCTTCCCTGGTCTAGAACAGCTATGAGGTCGAAATTCCGGATTGTCGAGAACCGCTGGCAGCAACAACATTTATGTCAGCGCATACCGATGAATGACGCTAGCCAAAGCAAATTCACGGCGCCCACTGAAGCTCTCTAATAGACATAGATGATTGATGGTATGAAATAAGGAAAACGTACATGGGCAACAGCCACAACGGTCACATCCTGCGGAAGACGCAGCAAAGCCTCCGCGAACAACCGTTCGCTCTCGACGTCAAGAGCGGAAGTTGCCTCGTCAAGCAATAGGATCTGAGGCTTCCGCACAAGCGCGCGCGCAATGATAAGACGTTGCCGCTGGCCTCCAGAAAAGGCGACACCTCCATTGCCACCACATGCGGTGCTAAGACCTGTAACAAGTCAGCAATGGTCGAAGTCCAAGACCACAACAAGCTACCTTCAGGCAACGAATGGATGAATCCGTAGATCGCGGCTACTTCACATGCTTCCTGAAGCTCGGTGTCTGATACTGACCGGTTGAGACCAAGGCAGAGATTTTCGCGTATGGTGCCTGGGTCTTGTAAGCTTTCTCTGTGGAAAGGAATTTTCTTCTCGGTCTCACCTCGGTACAGAAAGTGGTCCTGAGGGACGATGGCCATCTGCCGCCGGGTTTGCTCGATATCTAAGTCAGATATACGCGCTCCCCCAATACGGATCTCACCGGCATCCGGGTCGTAGAATCTGCATTTTGTGAGCCACTTCTAAAGGCTAGACCAAGAGAGTAGCCAACCTTTGCAAGAGTGACAAAACGGTAGACTAACACTTGTGTCAGACTGATTAAAAGAATCTCAAGTATACAACTTACCTTTCCGCAACCTGAGGGCCCAACCAATGCAACTCTCTGACCTCTTCCGATCTAGTGCAATGATTATCAGTCATGAGGCACAATGTTTTGAAGAGGTGGTGTTCATCTGACTAACCTCAATGGTCAAATCATTTAAGATCCGCACGTCACGAGTCGGGTATTTGAAAGACACATTCTGAAGTGCGATTGTACCTTCCTTCTCAGTATCCGTCGACGAGTTTATTGAAGACACCTTTCTGGGCTCGTCTGATTTGCCGAGGTTTAATATGTGATTTGCTGCAAACTTGGCCTTGGTGAAGCCTAAGCAATATTACTGAGAAACCTTTCCACCACGCACGTTCGAGATACGCACTGTGAGAAAAAGCGAATAATTTCGAGGTAGCCTGTCCGCCAAATATTACGGCTGCAAATATCGTGAAGAACTGAGCCAGACTATATTGTCTACTAGTCAAAACAGTACCTCCGTACCTGTGAGACATTAGCTGTGCTCATGTTCCAAGCCGGAGCAGGGCTTATCTTGCTTACCAGAACGATAACGCCATACCACCTATCTCAAGCGAGTCCGCGAGCGCGAGAAAGACCATGGTGTATAATGTCATTCGCTTCGCACCATGCAAAGGGCCTTTGAGTAGCGTGCGATATTCTGACAGGAGCGTATTCTCCAGGCAAAGTGAGGTCACTGTTCGCATAGATCCTATGAATTCTGCTGCAAATCCAGAACTCTCGAAATAAAGACGCTGATTTTCTTCTTCGCGTGCGTTTTGCAGATGTACACGCACAAGCCCCGCCACGCAGATTGGTGGAAGAGACCCGAACACTGCTACCAAGCCAAATTTCCAACCAGTAGCGATTGCGAGTATCGAGCAGGAGACGATATTGACCAAGATAATTATTATCAAAGCGACATTCATGCCGAGCAGGTCTTGCAGTTGAGTTGGATGTTGCGTCAGCTTGGCCGTCAAGATCTCCGCAGAATTTTTTGGATCATCGAAGAATGTTATAGGCTGCCGTAACATGTTTTGAAGATACTGCAAGCGATAGACTCTGCTCAATTTCTGGTTACCAGGAGGTAAGTATAAAGCGGCACTAAGGCAGATGTATCATCAATTCTTTCGACTTACATAAGTCAACACTGTCCCGTTGAAACCGATGAGACCATAAATTAGGACGGTTGCCAGAGCAAGAACGAAAAACATTAGGGCCCAGAAATTGGTTGCGTTGTACACCAATGCCACAGGCCCGACAAAATTGTTTACCATTTCTCCGAAAAGAAAGGCTTCGGCCGCGAATAGCAAGCCTGTTATACTGTCTTAATTTCGAGGCAGACAGTAAGGAATGAGAATTCTTACCGCCGAAGAAGCAGGGAACAAAAACTGCTGCCATCCAAGGCCAGTACTGTCTTTGTCCGTAGAATATGATTAAGACGCATTGAAGTAATGAGAGATCCCTGGGCTCAGTCCGGCTGCTGCGGGAGTCTTCATAATCAACGACCCGGCCTTCTTTGATTAGTACGTCATGTGGGGCAAAATCGTCCACAAGAGTCTCTACAGATGATTTCTTCGTTTGGGCTTGTGATGATGTTGCGGTCGCCTGAAACTTTGCGTACAAGCCTCCTAATTCCATTAGTGCTTCAGGGGATCCTTGCTCCCCAATTCCATTTAGGGTGAAAACGATAACATGATCAGCTCTCTTTGAGGTCGCTGCTTTGTGGGTGATACAGATGGTTGTTCTGTTCACTGATGCGTTGTCGAGAGCAGTCTGGACAGCTTCCTCACTATAGGCATCTAAAGCTGCTGTTGCCTCGTCGAGGATCAAGATCTTGGGATTCCCGACGACGGCACGACTTTAAGAAGAAGGTTCTATTAGCTATGTACTTCAAGCGTCTTAATCTTTGGGAGGTAGGATAACACCGACGCTATAGCTATTCTCTGCTTCTGGCCCCCAGATAGGAGCGTACCGCGCCCACCAGTCCATGTATTGTAGGTCTAGAGAACCGGATCAGTCGCCTCGACCGTCAACCGAGAAAATGGTTAAAAAATTTACCTCTGGTAATACCGAGATGAAGTCCTTTGCATTTGCTAGCTCACAGGCCATCTTTACAAGTGACAGCTTTTCCTCGTATGGTTTGTGCTCGTAGATGGTACCTACTAGGCCACGTGCGACGTTGTTAAAAATCGAACCTCGAAAGAGCGTCGGTTCCTTTTCTCATAAAACGTTAGCACATGTCCTTATTGTGTGTTTGTGGGGCTGGGATTGTATCAACATACTTGCTCGACTAGACCGATCTGTTTTCTCAGCCAATGGACATCAAGGCGCCGGATGTCCACATCGTCGAGGGATATCCTGCCGCCAACTATGTCATACCAGCGCTCAAGCAAGGCAACGATTGTACCTGTATAAATTAATTTTCATCAGCTTTGTTGCGGTATTGGCCCTGTGCCGTAAAAAGGAGTAATGTCTGCGGAAAGATGTAAAGCATACTTTTGCCACAACCCGAAGCCCCAATAATGGCAGTTGTTTTACCCGCAGGAATCTCCAGTGTCATGCGATTGTAGATGCGCACATCGGGTCGAGCTGGATAGCTGAAATCGACGTCATCTAATTTTATGGATCCTTGAACATCGTCGAGGATGATGTTGTCCTCTTGACCCGAAGGCAAAGATGGCCGAGGTTCTTCTGTTATTTCGAAGATGCTCTTTGCCGCTGCATATCCGTTGCTTAGTGCTGCGACCTGGACGGAAATACCAGTCATACAGCTGTTCGCGAACGTAACACAGAAGAAGACTCTAAGGCACGTAAGCTGGAGGTATTCAGGATTTAGAGAACATGCATCGTGTCAATAGCTTTTGGATACTCGATGACAGGCATGGAAAGTGAAACGTGGAAAACTACGTACGTTATAATGCTCCCAATAGACACACCACCTCTGCTATAGAGCATCGAGCCATACCAGAAGGCCAAGGAATAGCCGCAGCAGAGGAAGAATAGCTCAAAGGAGTATTGGAATGCGGCCGCAGGGGCCTTCTTATACCCCAGCTTATTCGCTTGTACAAGTAGTTGATCATATTGCGCGAAGATGCTAGCTTCAGCTGTAGACGCAAAAATGTCTCTAATGTTTCCCAAGGCATCTTTAGCGATGTTCGACGTCGCTTCATAAATTTCCAAAATCCTTCGCTCCAGGCGCACGTCGATGATCACGGAGACGGCTACTGTGAGAACGGTGAGGGGAATCATCGTGGAGACTACGAGCGTCAACTTCCAGTGCCTAGAGCAAGATGTCAGCCAATGCTCATTGATGCACTGAGGGATTATATGATGACCTGGCGAATGCAATGATAAATGCCGACACAATGGCTGAGGTGAGCTGCACAGCTTGACCAAGTTGATCTCCTAGTCCAATTTCCACCGTAGAAATAGTGTTTATCACTTCCGTAGCGCCTCCGATGGATTTTGAATTGATCCCGTCGAGAGTCGAGATGTCTTGCTCAAGTACGACATGGACAAATCTGACTCTGAGGTTGAAGCCTATGTCCGCTGCTGTGACAGTGTATAGAACCATGTAGATGTAGCTTAGCTATTAACAGTTGGTCGTGACTCAAGAAGCAGATTCATTATTAGTAAAAGTTATGCATTGACTTACGACGAATTTCCCAATGAAAAAATAAACGATTTGAAGCCTGCCAAGTATCAATTACCAGCACGGAAGCTGCCGCAGAATTCGCCCACCCACGATTTTTTGTTGATCTCATGCTGGAAGTCCGCCGAAGTATAGGTAGGATCTCGCCGCGCAAACCGCAAAAAGGAATTTGCCAGCTCTCCCCACAGCAATAGAACAAGAGGAATCATGGTGCCTGCTCCCCAGGCGGCCACCGTTGCGATTATCTGGAGACATCGGCCCCAAGTTGAACCGTACTGGAGAATGCGCTGAAAAGAGCGTCGTCAGCTTTTGCGACGGCGTGCATACGGTGGAGCGGACGCAGCACTTACTCGGTAAGTGTGAATAACTCCAGCTTGACCGTCTTTTAACCCATTGACAGAGGCCATTCCGACGGGCACCAGACGATCAATCGGAGGCTCACGTGGCCTTTTTGATAGAAAGATTGCTGAGTTTTGTGGTGAGTTGTATCAGCGACGTGGACGCAGTAGGGTGAGCTGAGCACAATGCACAATGCACAATACACAATGCGTAATGCATAATTCATTGCTACAGGGCAATGTCTACCTTACTCCTACCTTACTTCCCTTACTCGTACCGCCGATTTCCTACCATTTGGGAAACCCAATCTCATGACGCGGACGCGGAGGCCGAGCACGAGCCCGAGCCAACGTACTTCCCAAAATCCGAGCAGCATCCACGGAATCGCTGGAGATGACTGCGCATCCAACAGGCACCACAGGGTTCTATCTCATCAGATCATAGAACGAGAGTGTTTTTGATAAACCTTTGTTTCCTATAATTGAGTGGCAAGCCTGCAGGTGATACTGATACGTGACCAGTACTGTTACTGTTACTGGTATTGGTTAACGCGTAATCTTCAATTTAATTCGCTACAAAAGGCTTAGGTCGTACCGAGGGGACGATAGATTATGTGCGCGCCCATATCGCAGGGTCTGCCTATCGAAATCCCGCCTCACGAACCACCACACAACCGTGGCAATCCAACCGATAACAACGTCATACATGCCATGATGCCTGGGACTTGGTCCACGCATGTTGTTCAATAGCAGCTGGCCCTCAAAATCCACCGTAGTAAAGAACTCTCCAGCCTCGAGGCCGCTCACGCACTTCTGCGCGACGCTCATCACGCTCTCCGTTCTCTTCCTTAGCTCCTCCAACGGCGCGTTGCTCTTCTCCATGATCTTCGTCAACTCCGCCTTATTCTGCTGCTCCTGCACGAAGGAGTCCGTCAAAAAGGTGCCTGGAAAGAAGCAGTGGACTTGATACGCGTCTTTATCGCCGTAAAGGAGCAGCTCTTGTCGCAGCGTGTCTGCTACTGCGCGGATGGCGGTCTTGGTCGGAGTGTACGCGATATAGCCTGGCAGGCTTACAAAGGCGGCGGTAGAGGACGTGAAGACAATGTGTCGTGTGGATGTGCTCTGGGGCGCAGCTAGCCAGAGTTTCAGGCAGCTTTGCGCGATGAAGATTGCTGTGTAATAGTTCAGTTCGAGGCAGGACTTGATGGCGTCGGGTTCGATGTCAGCAAGGAAGCCACCTTGGGTCGGTGATCCGCCAGCAGTGCATATCAGGACGTCTGGGAGGATGCCATATTTCTTCAAGACGAGATTCACCTAGGAACACCACTGTCAATGCGTTCAATAGCCCTCGGCAAGCCCTGATATACAGGAGAGAATTTCCTCCACTTACCTCTTCTGGAACGGTGAGGTCCACCGAGATAGCATCTACCAACTGTTTGTTCGATTTGCGCACCAGAAATATCTCTTCCCTGGCAGCATCCAAAGTGTTCTGTGTCCTCGCCAAAACCAGTAAATTCGCGCCTTCCACCAGTGTCAATTAAATTCAAAGAACGTCGCTCTGACACAATTAGGCTCGCTGCTCACCTTTTGCTGCAAGCTCTAGCCCCAAGGCCTTCCCCAAACCTTTAGAGCCGCCGGCAATGACGACTAGCTGTCGGATGTGTGAGCTTCTTGCGTCCTTGATGCACTTCACAAAAATGTACAAACCTTGCCATCCACATCGTACTTTGTCATTATTTTAGTGTCTATACGAGAAGTTCTATCGCAAAAGCATGGCACAGGCGACATGCTTCCAATATAATGAGCAGCTGACAGCTCGGCCTCGGCAGCCGGACCTTCGCAGAATATTGAGATACTGCGAGACCGCCTCATTGCGGTTTTACTTTGAAATCCATTTACAATAAGCAAGTTTAGTCTTTCCCATGCCTACCGAGCATTTGTGAACAAGCTCATGTCCGGAACTACTGTTGGACCAAAACGTCGTCGCCAGGTGATCACCGCAGTACCAGCATGGGACCACCCTACGTACGGCCTGATATGTCTGCATTGTCTGACATCTCATGAATGACTAGAGGTGTTTTGAATCCATGTTAAGATAGACAAAGACTGCAGCCAGAAGAAGCCGATAAAGCGTATCATGTGACTATCAGCCCAAGTCAATGGATCTTTATACAGGCGAGATGTCTAATGATAGATCTTCGTGAAAAGCAGAGGATACATAACTCCGACCGTGAAACGTCCCACGCCTTGTCCGCACCGTACAATAGCCAGAGCACAAAATAGGTGACGAATTTGATCACTTGTCACTGCTCGAACCGGCACATATATCGTATCAGCCTGCTCGCCAACAGCCGTCGTCCTGATCCAAGCCTCCGCTTTTCACCAGAACTAATTTCAGTCCTTCCGCTGTCGAAGCATTTCATTTGACGTTTTGCTCAGAACAGGACTTTTATCGTGATCAACAGCTACTCCATCACGCATCTCCTTCTTGGCCGCTTTCTTTGCCACCAAAGGCCTCGTTCCTTGGTACATGGTGCTAAATATGCGGTCCCAGAACGTGAAGTACAATGCAAAGTTCGTCTTCAAATCACCCCATTAGCAGCTACACATGCGATCAAAGTGGGCCAGATTCACTCACCTTTAAACCCCATGACTGATGATGCACGTTGTGGAAGTAAAGCCCATTCCCAGTCAGGTAGCCAAAGATCCTGATCGGGTCCCATGGGAGGTCGTACCCGCAATGGTCGCTGGTTCCTTTCACGGTTGCAAGCGTGAAAAAGAATGTGGCTTCTCGGTGAGAAAGGCCAGCCGCACTCTTGCCGACGTAGGCGCCCACGGTGTCGAGATAGAAGCCTTCGAGGGGATGATTGTATAGTGTGCCCCACGAATATGGGTTGTAGAGGTGGTGGTGCACGGAGTGTATGTTTCCTAGATCTCGCATCAGCTTCCACGCAGCGATATCAAGCTGAACTCTCTCATCCTGGAATACTTACTGTATATATACGCGTTGTTATGCTCGACATAATGGACAAAATATGACCAGGCGTCATATACAAAAAAAGCCGCAAATTGACGTACCGCTAGGTAGATTAGTCGAAGACACCAGGCCAGGAAGGTAACTTCAATGGGTTGCAGAGCCTGGGAGCCTTCCAAGAGCATCCGAAAATAAAGGGTCTGTCCGAAAGCGTCATCTGGGATTGGGTCTGGATTTTCCCAGCTTGTCATGACCAAGGCGAATATCATCTGTATGGTTTGCTGGGTCATAACATATCTGACTACTTGGCTCTTGGGTGCTATATTTTTCTTCTGCTCTTCCTCCGTGGGGTAGATCTTAAATTTTTTGAAAAGGCCAAAGTATTCGATAGTCTCGAACAAAACACACAGCGACCAGTAAGTGATGACGGGTACGATAGCAGCTGCCTGGCCGTCGTTTAACCACCAGCTAAACAACCGCATTTCTGGTCTGCTTTCGGGACCGAAGATCGTGTCGTTGACCATGGCGTCTAAATCAATGTTGGGAAGCGGAATTTTGATTTTCTCCAGTACTTTCAAAAGCACAAGTAGGATCAGTGGACGTGAAATATAGTTCATTAGGACTCAGAGAGCATTAGGCATATTGCGAGCAGTCCACATGTATTGGGAGCCTAAATTCCAACAGCATCCAAACGACACCACCATTGCTCGCTCAGCATTGTGACCCGTCTCTCGCACGGTGTCAGTCACGCCTCGCACGACGGTTGCCGCGATGTCCTGTAAATCAAGAGGTTGTGGAGACGTCAAGCAAAGCCATCGGGTTCGGCACCGAGGCCGAGCTGAGGGTCCGTCCATGCCTGGGCCAATAACAGCGGCATTGAAAGCGAGAAGAAACTCAACGGAGGCAGATTCATAATAGTAGATCCTTGATACTGATTGCGGAATTTTTCTCGCATGTCTCGCCAGCCAAAAGTGGGGACGTTGGAGCAGAGCAAGTCTCGTTCCTGCAGGTCCTTCACCACGCTGGGAAGCACACAAAGGCGAAGAAGACCGATTGGAGCGAGGTGCAACCCAAGTCTCGGGGCAGATGAATGTCGTAACTTTCTGCCATCTTCAAATAGAATGTTGAATAGAATATCAGAGCACAGCACAAAGATAACAATAACCGCGAAATGTCGTCTAAACCCAAGCCAAGCCCCAACCCTAAAGATTCCGATTCCGTCGTTGTGCACGATATAAGCGATTGCCTAAAAGCGGAACTTCTAAGGGGTGTTCTGACGGAGATTGTGAAGTCTCTCTCTCCTTTGATTCAGTCTGCCATTTCTCTTTATCAGCGTGGCTGAAGACATGGGAGCTGGATGGCTAAACGATATTCCTGATAATACAGAAACCCGCGGAAGATCATTCTCGTCTGTGGCTCAGACGACAGTTGCTTCCATGATGGCATCCTTCAGCAGTAAGAAACATCAATCTTATCCGGCGATGAGATCTTTTAGCGATCACAGACGTCATCTTTGCGCTAGCTAACCAGCTGGAAAGACTGCGAGTCGCGTGCTCTGCGTCTTCTACCAGTTCGAACATGGAAACCGTTCATAGGGTTATCGACCTTGTCTTCCATCACTGCTGGGGTCTCATCAGGGAACTCAAATCGCCCGCTCTGCGAATGCTCAAATCTGCCGAGCTGACCAACAGCATCGACCGGTTGAAAGAAGATATCGGAGCTGGCAAGGTGACTATTTCCCGGGTTCCACTTCACAAGGAAACGACCTCTCTCATAGAACAAAAGACTCCAAGTCTTCACGAATGGCTTGCTCTCTTTCAGTTGCACTTGATCTAACGGCCCTATAGATATATCAGCTCGTGGAAGATGCCATGTCCTTTGCACACAGTCAAATCGTTGCCGCTGTTGCGCGTTCAGCTTGCCACTGTGTGCTCGCCATGCTTCAAGAACAGGTGCGTCAGATAAATCCATGACCTAGTCGCAAGCTCGATCTTCCTGACAACCCTGCCCAACAAAGAACATGCCAGCCGACTACTGCAGCTTCGACGCTGCACCTCCCCTAAATGAATACTACAGCCCAAGCGCAGACGAGCCACCCGACTTGCTTGCTACACACATGACCCATCGTCTGCGCAGGAGCCAATCACGCATCGCCGTAGTCTCTGGCAAAACCCTCGTATCCCCCATCGCTTCGTAGATCCAGCTAATACCAAAAACAGGCTACATAACCATGACCTCAGGCCGCGCCTTCTCGACCTTCGGGCCCCGCTACAGCAACATCTGCGCCTCCCTCCTACTGACCAGAACCCACACACCCTCCACAATCACCATTTGGACCCAAACCGCCACTTTCTACACCGCCCCGCCCACCCAAGTCCCCCCCGCCAAGCCAGTCCCCAGCCTCACCTGCGCCGAAGCCCATGAACTGCTGCAAAATACCCCTCACCTGCTGCACCCACTAGTCCTGACGCGCGCGCAGCAGACTGGGGCTCGAATCCGCCTCTGCAGCACTCACGACCTGCTCGCCATCGGCACGATCATCGAGCCCTCTCCCGCAACGCCAAAAAATGCCGCTACCATCAGCACTCTCCACCCCCCAGCTATTACGCTCCGCTCAAACATAACGCTCATCAGCATCGCCTCTAACCGGGGTCTAGCCCCGACGCTCTTTTTCAAAGACCTCTTCGCCCTCGTCGCCCGCCACGCCCTCCCCACCCTCCTCACCACCACCTCCATCGTCAACGTCACATTTGCTTTGCCAGCAAGCAGTAACCTCGGTGCCGCAATCGCAGAGCTCAAGTCCTTGCGTCACGAGGCCGTTACTGTGGAATCGGGGTATGCAATTCTATCCGTTGTGGGCGAAAAGATGTGGTACGTACAGATCCCACGTGATTCCTGATTGATATAGCCCATCTGAGTGGCAGAACACGTTTCGGCAATTAAAACTGCTCTTTACCCAAGCTTTGCTCTCAAAATTGGTCTTTTCAGTTCATATTCTTTTGTCCTAAAAGAGGAATGCTGACCCGGACCTGGCTTTCAGGAATGACGCCGGGTTGATAGGAAGGTGTTGCAATGCGATTGCCGGAGAGGATGTGAACATCGAGATGATTTCGCAAGGGGCTGTCAAAGGTAGTATCAGCCTTGTGGTGAGACAAGCAGAGGGGCAGAGGGCCGCAAGGGCGCTGCATAGAGAGTTGTTCGAGAATAAAGGAAAAAGTTCTGCGGAGACGAAGGTTTCGAAGTCTGCATGCCCCTTTGAGGACAGGAACGGAAGTAACAAGATAGATTAGAGAGAGATGAAATTAGACTTGTACGTTGAAAGTCTTGATATTTCTTTTCATTAAACACACACTTTACACTATATACTTTTAGAATATTCCGATACATTTCTTTCGATTGGAAAAAATCGACTGAATAGTAAATTCAAAAAATTCAAAACCTTTGTGTAATGATTGTAAGTAAACAATTATGTTAATGAAAGAGTTTATATGAATTTACTTGTGCCGAGAATAAAAGAGCTGAGGAAGAACTAAATCTGGACTGAGCTGTTCATCCCTTAGTCTTAAAGACCATTGTTCTGCTGCTGGGCCAGATCGAGCAATGAGCACTTCGAGAAACTCACCGCCTGTTCCTCAGCGCACCTATCTCACCACCGTTCCCTCCATCCCCCGCACGCTGCATCTCCACCCTAGCCCTCTCGACAACATCCACCCATATACCCGGCCTGCGTCTCCTATCCGCTCCTACAGCCTCCGCATGCGCCCCCCACTCCAACAAGCCCTCCTCCTCCGCCCACTCTCCCATCCCCATTAACCCCACCGGTATACCTCCCTCATCCGCCTCCTCCCCAGCCCCTTCTTCCCGTTGAGCCCCCACAAACCCCACTGGCACCGACAAAGCCGGCACGCCCAGAAAGTTCGCCATCCACACATACTCCATTGTCGACTGCGTCGTATCCCCATCGCTAATGCCATACTTCAAATCCACCTCTGGCCGTCCAATAGGCCAACCCGCGCAGGGCGTTGTGGGCGTCACGATGATCATGCCTGGATACTGTTTCCAACAGTGGGACAGATGCTGCATCAGCAGCTGCCGCAGCTTCTGCGCCAGGATGTAGTCTGTAGACGGTGTGACGGTGCCGAGAGCGATGAGGATTTTGTTTGCAGGGGTAAGGTTTTGAGTAGATGGTAGTGCGGTGGCGGCGTCGGAGAGAACGGTCATGGCATGGGCGGATTGACCCTCTGGAAGGAAGGGGATACTGATGGGGACGAGGGCGTAGTTGTAGGTGGAGACGAGGCGGTCGAGTAGGGAGCGGCAGAGGCGCTGGATAGTGGGGGTGGAGCGTGCGAACCAAGGTTCGGGGATGCCGAGAATTTTGCCATTGCTGCTCTGAGGCGGAAACGTGGGAGGAAATGCGAGGGGATAGAGAGGTGGGAAGCGTGAGGAGGTGGAACATGCGAGATCAGGGGCACCAACGACGCGGTAGAAAGCAGTAAGGGAGATGATATCGGCAGCAAGAGCCGCGTTGACAGCGCAGGTGTTTGAGTGGTTGACGCCTGGTTTGTGAGAGAGTCGCCCGTGCGAGGGCTTCAAACCGTAGGTTGAACAGAACGCCGCTGGAACTCGAATACTGCCGCCGCCGTCACCGCCTAGCGCGATGGGTATCAGGCCTGTGCTAACAGCGTAGGCACACCCGCTTGAAGAGCCACCAGTGTAGTATTGGGGGTTGAAAGGATTTGGGGGCGTGCCGTAGATGTGGTTGTTGCCCGAGGTGTCTATTTCGGTAATGAATAGGTTGGCGGGACTTGATATACAGACTAATGGTATATTTTGACACGACGGTAAAGAGGGAGAAGAATAAAAGTCTCAGAGGAACAATCGAATAAGGTAATTAAGATGGAAGCGAGTACTTACCTAACCCAAACTCGTTCATTGAAAGTTTTCCAAGATTGATAGCACCAGCCGCTTGCAACTGCTTCACGCACCAACTAGTTATGGACTGGCCTCGAGCAGCCTCCGCGGTGTAGTCATTCTTCGAGCCAAGACAGGTCCGGTAGCCATCGACGTCGTACTCATCTTTGATACCTGTAGGAACTCCATCGAGAATGCCGATTGGCCGCTTATCCTTGTACCGAAGTGTCGAGGCTTCAGCGGCGGCCAGAACCAGATCGACGCGACTATCCCACCATGCTATTGAGTACTCGCCGGGTGGGGAAATATCCCGGCGGATCAAGGGAAGTATAGCTCTCGCGACAGCTGTTGGTGTAAGATCACCTGAGAGGTAAAGGGCATGGTAGTCGGCTACGGAGTAGTACTTCTTCTTTGACAGGTTCTCCAAGATTGAAGTGCCTGAGCTGGAATGAAGAACGTCTCCAGCATTGACACTAGCTGATGAGTCGGCAACGGGAATAACCGTTGGGTCGTATCGAGGCTCGTAATCGTCCAAATGCCTTCGAATTTTGCGCAAGTCTCCAAATCCGGAGTTCTGCCATATGAAAATTCGAAGGAAGCTTAGCCACTCCAGCCTGCACGAATGAGTTACGGAGCTGTAGGATAAACTCCGGTGGAGGCAGGACAACGAACAGGAAAGCAGCAACTACCAAGGTCAAGCCTCTCAATGCAGGATTACTCTTCTTGTTATTGCTGTATCGAACTTCGGGTCTGACTTGATTCAGTAGTTGCATTCGATATTCGTTGAGGATTAAAGCACTAACCCGCGCCTGGCCTCTGGATAGTCAAAGTAGCTCAGTCTCGGCGTTGCCTCTGAGGTGCTCATTTTGGTTTGGATCCGCAGAAGATACCGAACAGAATTTCAAGGAACTGAATTGGGAAAGCAGAGAAGCCCAGGCTATCGCGCTTATCGAGACGTCGATGGTTTCAGCATCAAGAGTCGCTTTCGTACCTGATTTGCCCCAACTCTTATAGTATCAGCAAGCCCGCCAATCTGGTTGAACTCAGAACGAAACTGCTTTGACTCTCCTCAGCTTCAAAAACGAAAGAACAAATTGCGTATCGACAGTGAGTCGTACGACTTGAGGCTAATGGTTACCTTAGAGAGTCGTTAAATTCTTGAGATGTACATACAGTAGGTAGCGTGACCGTCAGGCTGTTGGGTTGGCACGGTTCGGTCAGCCCTGACCCTAGCGGGTTGGGCGGAGGCTACGGTAGAAGATGACCCGAGGCTCGACATCCGACGGGTTACTGTACTCGTACTAAGACCCTCCTGTAAGTAAGGTAAATCAGATACTGTAACAAAGTACTGTATCTTACTGTAATAAATATAATCCTACCTTACGCAAAAACGATGAGGGTTTTTATCATCTTCACATCATTTGAAAGGTTTCATGCAGTTCCTTCTGTTAAATTATCTAGATATATAGATTATTGAATGCGTTTGCTTTCGCTACGCAATGTGGTGGATTGGGATGGGTCATGTATACCCCTGCTTCCTCGTAAAACTACTATCTCTGCTCCCCCTGCTTCTACTGTTGCTTCTATCGCCCCTAAACATTTAGCATATCGAAGGAGAAATGGATCTATCGTCGCGCCGCGGAGTTAGTAGGCCTAGGTAAAAAGCTCGGGTGCTGCACCGTGGCCGAGAACCTCTCTGTGTCCGCACTGCAGTAGGTGCGCACTCCGCCTAAACCCTTAGCCTGATCTCTCAATGCGTCATGGAGGAGGACTACATCCCGGCCTTCGGCCTTCAGGTGGGAGGGCGTTTCAATTCAAGAGGGTTTTGGAAAACTCAATCTAACTTGATGCGACCAAGGAAGTACAAACACAGCGAGACCAAAGGAATAGGTAGTTCAAAGAGAGAGGAACATTTTCCAAACGTATATAATTCCCTGCCACTTCAATAGGCCCAACACCCGTCGTAGCTGTTATCCTGTCGCCATGCTCAGTACGTCTCGATACCACCGTTAATCTCGACAGGAATCGCGCGAGCCATGACCTCAACTGCTGACTTCTCTTCGTCAATAACGCTCGAATCAGTCGTATACACTGCCATGCCGTGCTCATTTCCATGTGCAGCATCGATAGTAGCACCCACAGTCTTTCCAACCGTATCTCCACTCATGATACCGTGCATGTCACTCTTCGCCGAATCCTCGAAATGGACGTTCCTGTGACCTTTCGTGTGATCGTTGCCAACACCATTCACCTCCGGCCCATCCTTCTTCAACCCCTTAATCGTCCCATAATCGTCCCACGTACCTGCAAAGCCAGCCTCAACATCCGCAATGCTATCGCCCTTGAAACGCTCTTCAAGCCACTGGCCAATAACCTGAACCAAACAATTGACATGCTCCTCGGTATTGCCTGCGTGGAACACCAGACGCACGCGCTTGGAATTCTTGGGTACCGTTGGGTAGGCGACGGGATAAGCCGTAATTTTGCTGATCAAGAGGCCGATTGAGAGAGCGTCGCTGGCGGGCGACCAGAGGGGGACGATGTGCGACATCAGGTGTTTCTTCTCGAAGCCTTCCGCGACGGGGATGGTGAGGTATTGGGTTTCTTTGGCGCGCTGGTAGTGCGGGAGACTGCGGACTTTAACGCAGAAGAGGCGGACGAGCCATTGGATGCGGTGTTGCATCTGTCCATAGCTGTTAGCATATTGCTAGATAACGCTTGGACATTTGAACGAAGTGGGCTAATAGGCAGCTTACGACAATCAACTCGTCAGATTCTAGAAGATCGTATGCGCATTTGATGGCAGCCATTGTAGAAAACGCCGGCGCAGCTGTGTACATGAAGCATCGAGAGAAGTTGACGAGATAATTCCGGACGGTGCTGCTGCACAGAACGACACCTGGCGCCGAAACATGGTCAGCGAAGTGCAACATGGACTGTGATGAAAAGGAACGGTGAGAAGTGGACGATGTTTGGTCGACGAATCGGCCAAAATGTGAGCACACTTTGGAACAATTCTCTTCGAGTATGTATAGCATATTTCAACCGGCGATGGGTACGGTGAGGGCATACCTCCATAAGAAGCCAACGCTTTACTGAAGGTGTGAACCCTTATCGCAATCTCCTTGTGAAGCCCCAACATGCCCACGAGTCCGCACCCCTGGTGGCCCAGCAAGCCGGTAGCATGAGCCTCATCAACGATGAAGTTGGCATTGCCACGTGGATAGAATTCTTTGGCAATCTGTACCATATCCGTGAGCGGTGTAATGTCCCCATCCATGCTGTAAATGGCTTCGACCGATATATAGAGATTATTTTTGCAGTCCTTCAAACTGGGAAAGTCCTCGCGGATTTTCAACAACTTCTCCGTGAAATCGTCGAGGTCATTGTGTGCGAAGCGAAATTGGTTTTTACACTTGGAAGAGGCCATACCGTCATGGATGCTAGCGTGTACGAGCTCGTCATGAAGAATCACGTCGTCCTTGGCCGGGAGGGTGGTGAAGATCGCCACGTTGGCCTCGCACCCGGAATTAAGGATCATGGCACCTTCAGCTCCATGGAAGTGAGCTATTCGCTGCTCGAGTTCTTCCGTGTAGGGATGGGATCCGTCGAGGAGTCGTGATCCACCGCTTCCAATCTGGATGCCGGGATACTTGGCCATCTCTGCGTCCCATGCTTTGCGGAGCAGACCAGAAGAGGAAAGAGACAGGACATCGTTGGAAGAGAAGTCTTTGGAGCCCGGAATTGCGAATCTCGTGCTTAGAACTTTGAATTGCTTTCGCCGTTCATCAAGTTTTGACTCCAATTGATAGTGAAGAGGAGATTCGTCTTTGACCAAATGAGCTCTCAGCTCTTGGTTCTTCATCACTTGGTCCAGCAATTCCTCGCCGGAACTAAATGGTGCAATCCCCATCTCGCGAAATGTCGCGAGTAATCAAATGTTGCTGTCTGAGGGTGTAGTGGAGGAAAGGTTATAAGACTTATAGGGCTGCAGCAGCGGGAATGTAGAAAGCACGATATGCGACGCGAGATCGGAAGATAAAGCAAGACCTATAGAGAATATGTACCCAACATATGTCGACCCGCAGCCGGCTGATAGACCACGTGGGAAACGTGCATCCAGGCTGAGGAACCGGGGAGGGCTCGGCCTCGGCCTCGCAGTCCGTGCCCACGGTGGTCGTTGGGGGCATGCCCGAGGTGTCAGCCTGGCCATTTTGAGCTTGTAATCGCACTATATGACTGTATGTTGTGTTAGGTAGATTCCTCTAGCAAGTTCTCCAGTGTTCCTCGTATCTCCGGGACAGGCCGTGCGTGAAGTTTCTCACCATCGGGACTTTCTGATAGCGAATTCACGTTTTCTTTCCCAATGATTTCTCTTCCAGCTCTTAGGGCTCTCACAGATTCCGAGGTTGCAACGATTGCGCCGCCTCTGGTTTTCTGGGTGGATTCTTTGATCTTCCACGCCTTTGATGAGTTCAAGCTATTCCAGAGGTACAAACTTATCCCGGAAGAGGAGGCGCAGAGGCGGAATATCGCAACAAAGTATGAAGTGGTCACATCTGTGCTGATGCAGCATGCGATACAAATGTCTTTGGGGTTGCTTGCGCTTAGGTGGGAACCTATGGAGCCACCACTCGATGATCCTCTGGGCCTTACGGCATGGTTCATGAAGTGGCTCATCAACGACAATCCGGCGGCGCGAGAGAGTCCGATAATCTCAGGCTTCTTATATTTCGCGATCCTTTTGGCACGTCAAATGGCAGCATTCATAGTTTATGATACTTGGCAGTTCTGGGTTCACTGGTTTGGGCACGTAAACTCCTGGGCTTATCGTAAGTGGCAGTCTTTCATTCATAAGAACATTCTCCCGCCCACCGTCCTGCAATCTTGGAAAGAGCATGGGGAAGTTCCACGACAAGCGGTCGAAAGACTCTATCAAGAAGGATATACGTCGCGAAGCTGACTGGCATCTAGGTAATATTCATTCAAGGCATCACCGGCTATATGTACCTTACGCGTTCGGGGCGCTGTACAGCCACCCATTAGAAGGATTTTTCCTCGATACTTTGGGAGGTTGGGTCTCGTACCAACTCTTGGGTCTGACTCATCGCGAGAGGACGGTGTTTTTCACAGTCTCGACCCTGAAGACCGTCGACGACCATTGTGGCTACCGATTTCCATGGGATCCCATTATCTGGTTGGGACACCTTACCGGTAGCGAGATGGTTTATCACACCATACATCATCAGCCGTGGGGTATTAAGGTATTTGCAACGTGGTCAACTTGACCAGATTTCTTGATAGGTCTGACAAAAATGGCTAGACAAACTACGGCCTCTTTTTCACTTTCTGGGACAATTTTACGAATACGAGGTATCGTGGCACAAGACGCGTGGGCGAAATTAAACGCAAAGTGGAAGGAACCGCTCCTCTGCCAGACCGAGAAACCTTACTCAACGGCACACCAGTACAGCCAAGTAAGGAACCGATGCCAGTTGAGTCCATCGTTATTGGCAAGGTTGCCTCGAGTGACTTGGCTGGTAGTGGAGGCGTGAGCACAGGTTTGAGTGATAAGGCATTCGGATTGAACATGACTGTTGCAGCTAGAGCGTAACATATGATATGCGGGAACAACGTCCTCCTGGTGCATCAGATAAGTGATTGTGTGATCTGAGACTTCCGTTTCCTCTCGATTTTACAGTGGTGGTATCCTTGGATTGGATGACGCTCACTGGTGATCTTGCTGTTAGATAGATAGGGCAACGGCACTGAATTAGTAGCTATCGTATTGTTCAGACAGAGGAGGGCAACGGCACGGAACGTGATGGCCAACATTTTCTTCTATGTGAAATGACAGTCTTGAGAAAACTATGGGCAGCCAAATGCAGCTTTATATGAAATTGCTTGTGTTTATAGGATACCAAGGGTCCAGAGATTGTGCCATAGCGAGATCTTGCGGTGTCATGTTGCCGCTACCATCGCCGAACATGTTTTGAAAAGAGTCTTCTGTCAAGTTTGAGAAGGCCTCATTCATATGTAGGGATGCTAGCAAACAAGTCAGTGCAGGTTCGCAGTGGATAGAAAATGCAGGCTCTTCCGAAAAATTGAGCTACCTGCATATTGACATGACTTACGACTAACTCCTCGGATATCATCGAAGTCGTTGAATACATCTTGATCCGCGTTGTCATGTTGCATTTTTACTCTCGCGATCGTATCCATCAAAGCGCAAGCAATCGGCAAAGGCGAGCAGGATCTTGCAGAAGGACTTTTTTGGCTTTGCAGATCGCGGAGGCCGACTATAACCTCATCCAAAATCTTGATTTCGTCACATGCAGAGGTTTCGTTCAGTACGTAACAAAAGAGCTGGAAGAATGCGACGAAGGGGTAATTCTCAAAAATCCTTTGCTTACCGTTAATAAGTATTGCTGGAAGTTTATAGAGCATCTCTTGGCTCAAGTTTTTTGCCAGATGTGTGCTCAAGAAATGGGATAATGATAAACAGCACGTACCTGAGAAGGACAGAATTAGCTCCGACACTACCTTTCTCGTCCCTAAGGCTTAAGAAGATGTCCAGACATCTTGCAGCTTCGTTGAGACCGCTTTGGGAATGAAGATTTTCCCTTCGGGACCGATAAAGTAAGATACGACTGGTACAGAAGGCGAGTTCGAGTTCTTTCTGGAAATGCTCCAATCCATCCTGTCCCAGACCGCTCGTGGTTTCACTAAGACAGGTCGTTCCTAGTCGTTCTAGGTCCCCGGAGAGCTTCGCAAATTGTTTGCACCGCTTCGATGAGCTGCATCGGGCGGCTTCTGCCAAGTACAGACTCTGGTATATATTTTCCTATAACTCCGCCAGACGAACTTTTGCTGTAAACGTCGCACCAGAGATGTCGATCGGATTGCTGGATGGCGGTAGATCAACGTCACAGTCAGCCAAGGGTAAATACTTTGGCTTCTCTCTGGTGAAAGAGGTTGTGGTGTCAAGAATGTACAATGACCAAAAAACGCTTCTTCGTTCTTCTTGTTGCCAAGCTTCTAGTCCTGGCGTTCCGAGCCTTTGCTGGTGAAGCACCATACTCCTGGCCAAGGAACAAGCCTGAGACAGAAGGAAAGCACTGACACTACTCTGGAAGTTCTCCTGCGCAACTAAGACCTGCGGACCAGTCAGCATATGTTTTCTGACAACAGCTGACTATCGAGTCTTCTGCTAAGTGTCACTTCGAGCTTACCATGGTAATTAGCACTTGAACATTGCAAAGGGTTGGCCGAAGAAACTCATCAAGATGCTGGTATCCTCTTCGCAAATTGTCAAGGAAGGATTTGACAAGGCCTGCATCCATGTGCGTATGTTGTTTCTGGCTTTGGGTGGTTTTCGGCATCAATGTCAGAAGGACGATGTTGTTGAAACACATAGTCCATGCACGATCCGACCCAGTGGACCTGCCTGCGTAGATCGCCTCGAGTTTCGCATCGAAATTCTGTCTGTTGAAAATCGGCATCAGTCCATGGATCTCACTAAAAAATGGCCCGACCGTAGCGTCCAAAATAAATTTCGGCGGCAAGACGAGCGGTAGACCGTCGTGGGAGAGGTCGACTTGATCGCGTACACTGATGTCACTACAACATGCCAGCAATTGCCTCGAGGACTCCGATAGGGATTGAGAATTGGACGGAGTTTTTGCTGATACGTTTCTGGTATCAACGATGCAATGAGCTTCCCACATCAGCGAAGCTAATGAGATTGACCTGAAGTAACGCTCATGGCCATTGACGTCTCGCAAAACCTGTCCATGAAGTACTCCGATACTTTCCAGATCCTGTAAGTCATCTTTGGAAGAATCATGGCTTTCTTGGATGCTTCTGGGATCCTCAGTCTTATCCGAAGAGCTGCCCGGAGATGATTTCGAACTCTCCATTCGTAGTAGACTATCGGCCAAACCGGAAAGCGTTCCCTCAATTCGTTCTAGCCGGTTCTCGACGTTTCCAAAGTTGTTGGATCTTGGTCCAACCGCAATGAGTTCTAGTTCTTCGTTTGGTTTTTAATGAGGGAAGAGGAAGAGATGAACTGACAGTCTCGTAGCTTGGCTATTTTTTCTCCCCTTTCCGGAAAACTGGCACTGCACGGATGACCTCTGGCAGTGATAGCATTGCGGCCTTTCGCGCCCACATTTAATCTTCCTAGCCCGACACTGATCGCAAGCTGGATCGCTCCCGAGCGAATGCGCAATCGAAGACTATTTAGAGTGAGCAACAGAACAGCCCACGCTATGAAAATTGTACGCCTTCTGTTAGATCTGAGATCTGTAGTGTTTCGTTTATAGGAAAAGGAAAGAAAGACGTAAGACTGGTATATTTACATCTGAAGCCATCCTATAATCCACTCTTTGCTTTCGAGTTCCCGGTCCCACACAACACTCAGCTTCTGAGGATATTTGGTCACTTGAGATCAATAGCTCAGGTAGCTATCCTGAGAGTTTCGGGACTTTACGTTGAAGCCTCATCACTGATCAACACTACACCGCCTCAACCGTCGGGTCGGGTTCTTATACCCATACCGGCGGAGCATCTTCTTTGCCTGTCTCATTCTCCCGCCTTCACAACTATAATGTCGGCAATCTTGGTTACAGGTATGTGCTGAACATCGTGCAGCGTATCATGTGCAAATTAAAACCAAGTGAGCGTGGCATGCCTCATGCGGGTCAAATCCAATTTGTTCATGTGCGGCACCTCATCCTGGTGTCAGCGTATGGCTCACCTTTTGCGTGAGCCAAACCCAAGTCCAATGGGTGGGGCCGGGACCGGAAATTTATCGAACGCATGGACGGGACATAGCCCTGTAGCTGTGCCCACTTTTGCCTTGAAGGGGTGCAGTAAGGCATGTTGAAGATAGATTGAGGCGTAGTATCAGATGCATGCATCTGCTCTTGGCAGATAGCACGGACTCTTTCTTATCGCGTGTTAGCCTCGTGGCGCATGACGATCACGACACGTTGGTCCGGGTTGCCTCAGGTCCCCATGACTCGTGGAGTCGTGAGACACGTCTGACTCCTGAGGGGTAGTACTGTATATACCGGGTAGCTGACTTAAGGTAAGCCAAGCTCGAGGCCTCTTTTCACGCCTTGCCACGCTTGCATACAAATAAGGAAGGAAAAAGATTCAAACTTTGCGATCTTCTATGTTTTAGTAGCAAGAGTAGTCGTTCGTAACAAGAGCAAGCAGAACGAAAGGAATCAAGAAGATTTCATGAGTTGTTAGAAACAGGGAACAGTACTACATACTGCAGTATTCCGTACCTATTAATAGGCTTGAGCAAACACACTTAGCGGGAGCGTACAGTAGCTTCTTACCTTACTCTTACTGTAAGCTACTGTAGCGTCGTCTGCGAACCCAGGCGGTATCGTTTGGTCCTTTCTCCATATCACTTCCGCGACCAGTCATACCTCATAGTACATAAGCCGTGATGAGAAAACAACCATGCATTGACTTCAATGGCTTCACGGAGCCGAAATGACTTCTTGTCGGTCTCAAGTCTGGCCATAGTAAATCCCTTGCTAGGACCAATTTTATTGCGGCACAAAACATGAAATCGATACACGGGTAAATGTTGCTGATCGCGTCGAATCGTATTTGGAAGCCTTTGTAAGCACCATGATCCACGGTTGTACCTGTGGAAAGAGTACCTGCGGTCAATCCTCAGGACTCTTCATAGGCCACTCGCTCTCGTTACCATGCGTGTAGGAGGGGGGCCCAAAGAGCCATAATTTGGAATCCCCACATCGTGTCGAAGATATGTATCAAAGGAGCTCGAAGCAGCGTACACAGTGTACCGCCTTGTTGAACTTCAAGGATGCCGTCCTCCCTGCTCCAGCCCTGATCAGATTCCGTGGCGCAATCGCCTGCACGTAGCCACCAAGTTCTTCGATTTTCTATGTCAGCAATATTAATGTCGTTCACTTTGAGTGTGATATGAGTCATTCTTACTGCCTTCAGGTACAGTCAAAGCTGCCTAACGGAGGTGGCAAATCGGCTCCTCAATTCCGTAATGTAGAGATTATCCGTTATAGATATTTATTGTATAAGCACCCCTATATGGGGCCTACCAAATCTACCTATCACCCCCTACCCCCCCCAACCAGTCCCTCAAATCCCCCTGCTTCAAGCCCTTCATATGACGCTTTGAAAGCTTCCTTTCATGTCATGAATTCTGAGCATTCGGCTAAAATCCGGATCAACCGAAAGTGAGGTTTGCTGCTCGGTGACACTGATAATTTCACTAGCGACGAAGCTGTTGAGATGATAATCGTAGGTCTGTTGCCATCAGCGACTGCAGACCTTCAATTTGAAGCGTCTCATCGAGGCCTGATTAGAGTCATCATAGAATCAGGCCCGTAAGACCTTTCGTTGACTGTTTCGAATAGGTTTCCGTGATCGTTTGAGGAGGGAAGACGGATAGATAAGTTTAATGTAGATATTTGATATAACGGACCCCACCAAAAAAAGGTTCAAAAGGGTTCCGGTTGCGTTATATGAAGATTTTCCGTTAGCCCCACCTAAGTTTGGTGGAATCCGGGCCGTGTCTTCGTTATGGCCAGGTTTCCGTTATTCGGAATTCCCCTATTCTTCCAATTCTACCGCTGCTTTTGTTCTTCGCTTGAATGGTACGCTATCGCGTGAGGTTTCGCCATGCTGGGGTCTTGTTAAAATTAGATTATCGGGCTCGGGTTCGGGTCACCCGCTTGATGAGACTGTTTCCTTCTTCATCTTGCCTCAGGACCTCAGACGTGTGGGGCTAAGCCTCTTCGGGTTAGCTCCCTGCGCCAAGCCCCTACCGGGTTAGCCCTTTGCTTACTACGGAAGCTGCGATTACACTGAGCTCGCGAAGTAAGCAGAGCTAACCCGAAGGGGCTTAGCCACGCACGTCTGAGGTTCAGAGGCAATCTTCATCCCATTTTTCACCACCGAAAAACAGGTCCTTGGGATGAGGCGTCCACAAGCTTGGCATCGCGCAGTGATGCTGACCGCAATTACTGGCTTTGAACAATGGCTTCACTGGGAAACCTGGGGTATGTATGTACTTCGTAGTGTGCTCGAAGTACAGCAAGATATTGGTGAACTGCTACAGGAACGAAATATCTCAATTACTGTACATCAATCCAACCTCATAAGTCTCCTTCGGATCTCCATACATCTCCAGCAGCAAACCTTGTAAACAAATCAAAAGAGATACGGCTTTGTGAGATTGATTGCAGCTTTCACGTTTCTGTGATGTCGAAAGATTGTCCCAGCTGAAGAGTATATTTTGCAATTGCCTATCATAGCTACTAAGCGGTGGGGATTACGCTGATGGTCAGTGTTCTTGCCACATCCTCAACTTGGCAAACCAAGAGGAAGCTGAGTCATTATAGGGAACAAATTCAGCAGTTCGACGCTATTACTCGCGCATGTGACGAATGGGTCCTTGATCAGTGTTCCGTCATATCTGCCTATCAATGGTAGTTTAGTCCGAGGGGATCATGTCGTCCACATCGATACCGAGCATAAATCAGTCTCACTGTATTTTAAAAGGCCTTTTCCGTAAGTCTCGAACGCTTTCGGTGAGACACGTTTTGCTAAGGACATACACCAGAACTCCTAAGAAAGACGTATGTGAAAGCTCGAGACGAGAGACACGTCGAAACTATCGATCGAATAGCATTCTAATCCAACCCCATTCTTGGCAGATCATTTACATGACCTTTACCGGATAAATTAACAGCTCCCCGCAGACCGCTGATTTCTTGACACTGGACTTTGCAAGCGGAAAGACCACCGGATATGGGCAATCATGTGAGACACTTCCAATTCTCTTCAAGCCATTTTAAGCTGACATGCTACAATTGTTCAAGCCTCACTGGAGGTCAGTAACGCCCTGCTTCCAATAAATCACCCAGCTAACATGATTACACTGCCTATGTAGACTGGTGCTCCTGAATTCCAGTCCCTGGTCCAGAGGATCTTCGTGGACTCGGAGCAGCTGATTAGTAACGGGCATTATCCAACATGAATTCAAGGACAGCTGTCAGGTAATATAATTAGCTTTAGTCGTTAATTTACCCCATATCAGGACATGTTACTCCGAGCTTCCGCTATACGTGCAATTCCCAAATGCAGAAGTATTTTTACAGATTCCTGTCATGCGAAAATCCCCATTGTCGCATCCAATTCTCGATCCATTCCTCCGAGACAGCTTCGAGCGTAGCCATTGTAGAGCTCTCCTTCACTGCCTTATCTGTGCTCAACACCGCTTGTGGATCCGAAAATGTGTCTTCGATATGCTTGTAGTAGTTCATAAGCTTTATAGCAGGGTTATTGGTGTTGTCGTCACTATTTTGCGAAGCAGAGACAGATCCACCAAGTGCATCAAGCCATTGAATATATTCTACGCCTTCGAGAGGAAAGTCGCAGTTTCTTTGGAACATTGGTACGAGCTCCGGCCATGTAACAGTGGAAGGGTTGACAACATGAAAAACTTGCAGGGTATCTGAGGAGCTGCCACCTTTCTGACTGGTTGGTCTGTCGATGTGCAAAGTTGTTCCGTTGGTAGGCGCCTTTTCAATGGCTCCAATTACATGCTTGTTTAATTCGGTCAGTGGTGACCGAAGAGCCATTGATGCCGTGTCGACTAATTCGCTTAATTGCAGTGCTTCGTCCATCGGAATATGTCCTACCATAGTATTTGATTTGCCATTACTGTTTAATAAGTTCGGTCGTTGGCTCTGTTCGAGAGAAATCATGGAGTTAGTTGTGGACCACCCGGAAGTGAGTTCATCACCATCACGCCGGTTAACCACTCCAAGATCTTCACGTGCCTTTTTCTTGAAAGGATTGTCCAACGACTCGATAGACCTCTTCCGCTTTTTTCCTTTGCGAAAGTGATCTGGCGCAAATAGCAGGTCAATGATGATCCGGGAGACGAAATCCACAGGTATCCAGTCTATGGTATCTCTCGATCCCAGAGAAGCAGGGAATTTTCCGAGGTGCACAGAGCTAGCAATAAGGCTTGGTATCCACTCGTGCTTGCTCCATATCCCCTCCCTAATTGTTGGGCCGGCTATTTGGCCCACTCGACAGATAGTCGCTCGGAGAGAAGATCTTTGATTAGCTACAGCTATCAACCTCTCAGCTGCCAATTTAGACTCGGCATAACCCATGTTAACAGCGCTTGTCCAGTCTTCGGAAACGTTCTCAGAAACATGACCACCCTGACCTTGCTTTATTTCTTTCACAGTGCTTTCGCTTGAGACGAACAACAATCGAGCTTGATGTTCAGACCTCAAGCAGAAGTCTATGAGCTGCCAAACACCATGAATGTACGTATTGGCAAAAGATTCGAATGAACGGTTAAAATTTACATTCCAAGCATTATGAATGATATGGGTCACGCTTCGAAGCAGGTCAATATGTGTGGTTTCGGTTAAACCTAAGTGAGGCTTGTTCAAGTCCGCCTCTAGAAAAGATACCTTGGAGATATCTGCAGACAGACCCTTCTCAAGATGAGATTGCGTCTGGCGCTTCTCAAGGCTCTTCCCTCTATTGGCGCAATAGATTTTTTCGACTTCTGGATTCGTTGTGAGAGCGTCTAGTAGATACGAACCCAAAGACCCAGTCGATCCTGTCAGTAATATCACGCGACCTTGAGACGGATGCAACACCGGCAACGTATCGCTTGCCGGAAGCCTTGATGAGTACTTGACTAAGGTGTCCTGCATCCGTTGGATGCGATTTGGGGTGATTAAAGAACTGTTTTTGCCTATGATCGCTGCCTCGAGCTTACGAATGCTTGAGTGGCTATAGATTGTCTGAGTACTAATCGGCTCGAACGGTAGCGCCGAAGTGATTAAGAGCGCATTGATCTGTCTCGTAAGGGCAACAACTTGTAATGAGTCCAGTCCTAGTTCGAAGAAGTCTGCTTCTGGTGTCAAATTTTTGTTGCGCCAGGTACATGTCAATATCATTTCGTGAAGAGACTTCCCCAAAGTCTCCGCATGCTTCACCTCATCATCCACGAGCATCTTGGAGGGAGTCTTCGGGAGCCCAGTGCTATCGTATAGCTTGTTTATCTCGTTTTCGTATAAATCCAAGGTCAATTGACGCTGAACGGTTCCTTTTCCAGTACGCAACACTGGCTTTTCGGAAGTCGTGAATAATATGAAATCTTTCAAGACCCTGCCATAAGAAGGGCAGTCTTGGTTTGCTCGCTCAATAGTCGGCCAGATTCCATCCAGAAGCTGTGCTCTATCTTCCACAGTCCCAGGGCAGCTCACTAGCTCCAGCAAGAGGCATGATTGGAATTTTCCATGGCCGCCCACAATAGCGGATCGAATTGCAGGATGCGCCGATATAATTCCCTCCATATCCACGGGATTGAGCTTTTCGGCATTCAAAAATACGATGATATCATCCAGCCTTCCTCGAAAGCGCCAAAGATCCTCTTTGATAGGGTGCTTTTCGTAAAGGTCTTTCATCGAGTATTCGTCTATTCCTGGAAATGTCGAGAACACGCCCTGAAACATATCAAACTCTCTGTTGCGGACTATGTAGTGCTCATAAAGACCATCCACGCCAACTGGGCGGAACTCGTTACCACCAAATGGGCTATAGTGGACATAATCCCACTCGCTGCTATCACAGGGCTCTAGTGCGGGTAAGCCAACCTCCGTAGAACCGTTTAATTGGACAAGATTGGTTCTAGTTGATACTGCGTGGCCAACATCATTTGGCAAAGATCCCCCCGCATATATCAAGTGTTTGAGGTTTTCAAGATGTCCCAGGTAAATAGGATTCTTGAAAATGTCGACAACCATGGACGGAGGTAGCGCACTTGATTGAATGTTTCCGTAACGATGATACATATCTACGCTCTCCGCAGTCATCGGTATGTTGGGAGGTGGAAGCACACAGATGACCCCACAGTATATACCTAATCCAAGGAGGTAGCAAAGAGCTGCTGCGTGGAACAATGGAAAAGCCAAGAAAAGTCTGGTGCCACTCAATGATGGACCGATAGTCTCTGCACCACCAAGCGATGGTATCATTTGGTACGCATCGATACACGAGAATGTCCCATGTGTTACGGTCACCGCTTTCGGTATGCCTGTTGATCCAGACGTATGCAACACAACAAGCGGATCGAGACGTGCTTCGTCGAAGGTTTTGTTGTAAGGGTAATTGAGAACCTTACCCGGTTCTAGAAAATAGTCCAGGTCTGGGAGAGACGGAGCTTGCATCTGTCTTTTGGCGAGGATCTGCTTTAAGATAGGGGACTCTGTCTCCGGAACCAGGAAAGTGTTACACTTTGTGGCCTCAAAAAGAGCTAGGTGAGCCTCTAAGCTATTCCTGGGCGAGCTGAAGAAGACCTCCCATAATCAGCATGAGAATGTGTTATGCAGTACTCTGGGCTCACTTTGTAGCCAGTCTTAACGGCCGCGAATATGAGAATGGGATATAGCAAATCCAAAGGACCTATATAGGCAATTGTCTCGAATAGCTGACCTCTACCAAACTCTTTTTCAATCCACCATGCGCACTTATTGATTGCTCGAGCGAAAGCAAAAAAATTGATGTCAATGAACCCATCCCTAGGGTGTGACAGTTTCGGTATTGCTACGAATAGTCTCGTGGGAGAGGTAAAGGCAATTTCATCTATAAGAACAGGCAATAGCCTACGTCCACACTGTGGTGGAGGTTGCGGAATGCCATTTTCCATTGTAAAGCGCGATTGATACTCGTTCGAAGGAGCTGCGTTGGCCCAAAAGCGGAATGTAAAAACATTTTATGGAATTTTTGGGAAAGCTACTGCAAATAGATCACGGGGCTCCAGCACCCAGTTCAGAGAACCATTGAGTCTATCAACTGAATTGGCAGGTTAAGACACACTCAACTTCAGCTGAGTGCTTGGTTTTTCCAAGAATTCTCACACCATGTCGTCCTTGACCTCAGATTGGCCGGCCAGCGACGCTTGCAACCTGGCAACTGAGCTCCAAATGTGGTAACCTGCGGGCGGTGTATGCCAAAATACGACCTTGAATTCGTGCATGATGCGGGTCTCGTCATGCTTTGAGTGACACATCAAGATAGTCAGTCAGTTGTATTCCGCTACCTTTGACACTTGAACCGAGGACGGCCATACGACCGGATTGTACAATGTGTTTTGGGGGTAATAATGGTGTATCAGTAAGACTTCAGCATAAAGCATTATCAGCAACACTGGTTGGGCCAGAACCTCGTTCCAAAGGTACTATGGTAAACGCTTAGGTAGTGCTCCATCAGAGGGCCAGGTACCGAAAGCTAGAATAACCATAGCGCTGGAACTTGCGCCCACGTTAGGTTTGGCGTCTGACATGCTTGGGAGGGCTTCATAGGCAGCAAGTAAGACGCTCGGTCAGTAAATAGCCCTGCGCCTTGATTTCATTGGCTAGGAGGACAACAACGTGTAAGTAAGCATGATTTCGCAGCTTCCCATGAGCGGGATCAACTAAAACGTCGCCTGCGTAAACCAGCATTTTGGGGTGTAGAGTTTTGGCAGGCTTCAAGGTATGTGGGTGTGCGTTCGGTTTCTTCGCCGCTAGAATAGTGCCTTGGACGATGTGCCACCTTAGAAACCAGATCAGGGTTGAAAGCCACACACATTTTGAGACGGCATCTGTTGAACTAGATTCTCTACCTCAATCGAAGACTAGACACGTCCAAGTGAGTTCTGGGTGGAAATAGTATCCGACTTGCTACGCAGTAGAACTCTTTCCACTGTGCCGGTCTCCCAGAACTTACCTCGATCGACCGACAACTGCGGTCAAGGTGGGAAAGATGCTGGGAGCACTGACAGTAGTTTGCTGGTTCCCCAGCGAGCTCCCCACGAATATTGGCGCTGCACACCTTTGAGCGTATGGTAGATAATGAATGACCTTCCAGATCTCCATGCGATCTTCATGCATAATCAGGAGGGTTATGCGCAACAGATTTCCACCTGGTAGAGACACCGGTACCTCCGTATCTCTCGTGGGATGTGATTTCAAACCATCCAATCCCGAAGACAGCCAGATGGATGAGACTGCCCATCACCGTTAATGGTTTTCATTACTGGTGTAGTTGTATTCATATAATACGGCTAAGCGTATTTCCACCGCTACTCGTACTGTACCCCGGCTCCCGTCACCATCTGATCGTTCCCGAAAGCGAAAGCCGCTGCCGACAAACAGACAGCGGGACGATTCCTTCCTAACCTGGACCCTGAAGGCGACACAACGCCATCCAATCCCGCATATCAGAGTCGACATAACACTTGATCAAGATACGTACGTACTACTGTGGGCTATCGTTGCGGATCTGCAGCTGAAGCTCAAGGTACCACTGTTGCCGTCATGCGATCCTGCTTGACTGGTACGAATAGTACACCAGTAACCACGCATCGGAACTTTTTCCTCATATGAGGCTGCTCTAAGTGCACGTGCGATGCGCATGGCAGTAAGGTTGACTGGAACTTCTATTTTTTGCCAGTCCTCCAGGCGCTCTTTCCCTCTTGATTTCGAGTTCATATATACTATCATGGCTCACGTACTTGAGACCCGCCCTTGGGTAGATCTCGGAAGGGTTGGAGGCACCTTCAGGCGGTACTGGACTTCACTGGACTGCACTAAGGCACAGCAGCGCCATCGCCGAAGGACCAAGCAAGCCACCGTGAAGTCATTGTTCGTTTAAATAATATCAACATCCACACTATCGCAGGAGCCCGGCCAACGCAGAAACGGGCGTAAAGGAGGGTACCCTGCAACAACATAAGGGACGGTGATCGTTTTCGTATTTCCCCAGTTGTTCCCTTAGGCACGCTCCCGTCGGTCATGCATCTGCAAACTCTACTCTGTGTTACTGTTTCGATCCTGAGCCTGGGCGTGCTTGCAGCACCTGCTCCTACGGCCTCAGGTCCACCAACGTTTCGACCAAAAGGCAGCTCCTTCGGAGTCCCTGGAGTCAATGCTTCTTTCGACTACGTCATTGTGGGTGGGGGGACTGCTGGCTTGACTGTAGCAACTCGACTAGCAGAGGCCTCCTTCAGTGTCGCTGTGATTGAGGCTGGGGGCTTCTACGAGGTTGATAATGGCAACCTCAGTGTGGTGCCTGGGTACTGCACATTCTATGCCGGAACAGATATCCACAACACACAGCCTCTGGTTGATTGGTCATTTGTCACACAGCCTCAGGCGGTTCGTAATAGCACGTCGATTTCTGTGTCTTCACTGATGACTTACAGGGTGCAAATAACCGGCGCATGCACTATGCGCGTGGGAAGACCCTGGGCGGTTCGTCTGCGCGTAACTTTATGCTGTACCATAGGTAGGTCATCAAGACGCATTGGAATACACTCGTTGAGTTGAGGATAGGCAGACTGTTGGATCGGCTCAAGCATGGGCAAATGCTGTAGGCGACTCGAGCTACACCTTTGACAACTTATTACCTTTTTACGAGAGAAGCGTGGCTTTCAGTCCCCCAGGAAATGCCTACACGAACAGCTCGAATATACAGGACACTTCGGTTTTCAGTGACGAAGGAGGTCCTTTGAAGGTATCCTTTGGCAACTACGTTGACCCTTTTGGTACTTGGGTACAACCAGCATTCCAAGCCATTGGACAGGCGGCAATCAAAGGTTTCAATGCTGGTAAGCTGATAGGGTCTGGATACGTTCCCTTTACCCTTGATCCGAAAACGGCAAGTCGATCTTCGTCGGAGACGAGCTTCTTACAGGAGGCAATAACATACACGCAAATACAGATCTACAAGAATTCGCTGGGTCAGAAGATCTTGTTCGACAGTACCAATACTGCTACTGGGGTATATGTATATACAGAGGGAGCTTACGGCACACCGAGCGTTTACTACACCCTCAAAGCTACGAAGGAAGTAATAGTATCAGCGGGTGCTTTTCAGTCCCCACAATTACTGATGGTATCTGGAATTGGCCCTCGACGAACACTCGAAGGTGTAGGCGTTCCAGTACTCAAAGACCTCCCAGGCGTTGGACAAAATCTATGGGACCAAGTATACTTCGGGACCGCCTTCCGCGTTGAGGTCCCTACTGCTTCCACATCTCAGAATAGCCCCGCTGCGAATGTAGCTGCTATCAACGCATACGATAAACTAGCAGCTGGCCCTCTCACCATCCCCGCCCCCGGCGTTCTCGGTTGGGAAAAACTACCTGAGCCATTCCGGGGGACTCTTTCCGCTGCCACACGAACAGCCCTGGACACCAACTTCCCCGCCGACTGGCCCGAGCTAGAATACCTCCCCGTCAGCGGCGCGGTCGGCTACAACCGGGACTACCAGACCGAAGACCCACTCGATGGCTTCAACTACGCCTCCATCACCACCGCACTCGTCGCACCGCTAAGCCGCGGCAACGTCTCCATCAGTAGCGCCAGCATGGCCGACCCGCCCCTCATCAACCCCAATTGGCTTACCGACCCCGCCGACGCCGAACTCGCCGTCGCGGCCTTTAAGCGCCAGCGCCAGGTCTGGGCCCACCTCAGCAACATCACCATCGGCGTCGAGCATATCCCTGGCCCAAAAGTCCAGAGCGATGCCGACATTCTCAACTTTATCCGGGAAAGCTTGGCGCAAGTCTGGCACGCCGCCGCGACTTGCAAGATGGGGACTGCTAAGGATACCATGGCCGTTATAGACAGTTCAGCGAGGGTGTATGGGACGAAAGGGCTTCGGGTGGTGGATGCGAGTAGTTTCCCGTTTTTGCCGCCAGGGCACCCGCAGGCAACGATTTATGCGTTGGCGGAGAAGATTGCAGCAGAGATTATCGGGCCAGGAGGGGCGAAGAATCCTTTGAGGCCGAGTGTGGGTGCGAGTGGGTCTCTGTGTGGGGCGGGTACTGCGACTTCGTAGACTTTGGGGCTTGTGAAGGCATGTAGATAGATGTGAGACGAATAGATTAAGGCGGGAAGTAATATATCAAAGGAGAATACCTAGGGTCCACGCAAAGCATCCTGTTGGCCTTGTTTGCTTTGAAAAGACAATGGTAAGCGAATGGGTTTATAAGTCATTCATACTTGGAGGCAAGAAAAAGTTTCATATGTTTTGATAATGTGCCACAGTGCAGTCGAGAGATAAGGATTATAGTAGGACTTTATCAAAACAAAAGAAACAAAAGAAACAAAAGAAAAAAACTTTCCGCCTTGATGCATAAATTATGACCCTTGCTCTAACTATACCCCTCTCCCCTCCCCTCAATGCCAGTAAAGTTCTGATATGTTCTGTATGTAGCACCTACTCCCCAACACTTTCACCCAACTAGAGCCACCAAAAAAACAAATCTCGTCCCGATCCTGCACGCTGCCCACCCCTTGAAAAAATAAACCTACTGGTTACATATATATATATATAGGTACCATGGATTGGTCCTTCGCAGAGGTGTTTGATCGCCCTATCTAGGCTTCTGTGCTCGACAGCTGATGCGGATGTCGCGGAGGTGGGGGGTATCTGGTCAGTCAAGGTTAGGGAGGGAGTGGTGGGTGCTATGTAGGAACGGCTCAGGGGTAGAATTGGATACAGCGTTGGGGTTTCAGCAGTGAGGGCGCAAAGTGATGGGACAATAGGCGGGTGATTGCGTTGCACTCGCTGGTGGTTTAGGCGAAGATCTTATTGTCGATGGCGATGTTGTGTTGCTGGATACCATAGTTCTAGGTATGTTGATTGTAGAAGCGTCATGCGGGACGCGATGCTGAAAGCCCGAATACAAAGACTATAGCGCGACTTGAAATACACAGCATTCTTTTATCCAACTCTCAGACCCGACCATAATGCTGCTCAATCGACTGATTCTTCAATATCGCCTGCGGCAGCACGTGCAAATCGTTATTGCTCCCCCTTGTCACATGCGTCGTTACCGACCCCTCTATGCCACTCTCCTCATCCAGCCGGGCAAACCCAGCACTACTGCCCTCTAATGAATTCCTCATCGTCGGTTTTGAGCTCAGGTGCGACAGGCCAATGGGTGGTCCATGGCGATGATGGGTGTATTTTCCGTCGATGGCAGTGCTGCCACTGCCGCTATGGCTGCTTGCGAAGATCTTGCCAAAGAGCGGGCGGAGGATGGGGAGGCAGGCGCAGATGATGCCGATGGATTGTTCGACAGTGGACCACATGGAGGCGGGGAGAATGGTGTAGGTTATGTCGTCGAGGTTGACTTCGGAGAAGGTGGTGACACGGACAATTGAGGCGACACAGACGCTTGGATTGAGGGCTGTGATCAGCGTATCGTTTGGTGGAGTGAAAGGTGGTTACCTACAAGAGACCCAGCAGGAATATCCCGCTCAAGGAGACCTTCTGCCGAAACGCTAGGTTCAACCGCCAGATCATGGGTATACTGAGCGTAAGGATCATGAAGTCGATAAGCAGATTCGCGACGCCGTTCCATCGGTAGAATTGGTTCTGGTTGATGCATGTCCCGCCTGTGATCGATTTGTCCCAGTAAAAGGCAACCGGCGTGCATTCAAATATGGCAACAAGCAGATTTACGACGAAGTAGAGTAGCACAACGGTCCACGCGGCGGCCAAGGTCCATTTGAACCATCGGACTACGCCAAAGATACGGTAGTATAGAAGTATCAAGGAGGTTTTGAAGGCAACGGACGAAGAGAAGTAGAAGACTTGGAGGGCTAGGAAAATCTATAGTCTTCAATTAGCATCTCCAGTGTCAAATCAATCCACGGAACATGCCTTGAAGAACTCTATGGTCTGAGCCGGAGTGACAGGCCCTCCATATACTTCCGAGTGACGACCGAGTCCAGTGTGTCTGGCCTGGACCCAATAACATGTACTTAGGCCATAATCCAGAACCTTTCTGGTCATCAGTAAGGTTCTCTATACCGCCAATTTGCTCCTGAGAGTTTTACGAGAGCAATCACAATAGTAAAATCGCTATTCGCATCTGGTTAGCTAGAGAAGGGTCAACAAAAGCATAAGCAGACTTACTCCCACCAGTAAGACGCGGCGGATATCCTCCTTGCAATCAAGCGCAGCACTACGACAATAGTCGCTGCCGTCATCAAAGCAATTGTGCCGCCATAGAGCTCAGAGACGCGACTCTGATAGTAGACGTCGCTCGACATTCCGGAAGACTGAGGTTGTACAGAACGTTAAAAAACGAAAAAATCATCCCAAAGAGACAACTTGAAGGTAGTCAGGTACATTAAAGCTTGACGTTCGCCCGCATGAGGGCGACCGTTGTGCAGAGAAACGAAACATATGCAAGCCTATGCGAGGACGGGATGATGTACGGGAGAAGCTGCATAGCACCTCTACAATCTCTTACCCGTGCCTTTCTTTCCCTCTTATCATATCCCCGATGGGGGCAGGAGATGGTTGGAGTGTGGGTGGGTCGACATCTCCAAATCATGGTGGGTTGATTGGATTGACCTCTCGCACACCACCACACCCAGCTGCTTTGTGACGTATCATTTTGGCCTGAAGGTGGGCCCAATTGCCGCAGGACCTTGCATACAATCAGGAACACGAAGAATCAAAGTGGCACGATCTCTCTTCAGCTGGAGAGTAGGCATAGTATCTTGAGTCTGCGGTTGGTCTTCCAACTCATTAGCAAGTTACAAACCTGGAAGGCATATGTACCACATTGAATATTGATGACAGTGTATGTATTAGAACGAGTCCCTCGGTCAGCAAACCTGTACCATGTTTTGTATTTCGAATACCGTATAATACGAAAATACACGGGTACTAGAAGTCGCTTCGGATTGGTCGAAGCTGGGAGATACGGTAGGGTGCGGGCCGGAGAAGTAACCACATTCGGCCCTCGGGTAAGTAAGGTATTGGACAAAGAGTTGCATTGAGGAATTTACGGACACAATGTATATGCAGTATGATATATATGCAAGATGATGTAGATGGTTGTTGATGTTTCTTTTGTTCCGCATGCCCGTGCGTGGTTAAGCGTATGGCCCTCAATTGGGCCTACTGTGTGCAACTGTGTAACATTTGTGAGGGTTGCTCTCACTGCCTGGCCCAGATGGAGTAGTATCAAATGTTCTCGATCAAATGTCGTCAAACTCGTGTTGCTCTAGATCGTTTGCTACCTAGATAACTTGATGCCTAGGGAGATTGGCCAACCTGCCAGAGTCTGTACTCTATTGATATCTGTGGCACAGCTGATCACTACAACCACCGCCGATGGAGGCCTATGACTTTGTCATTGTTGGCGGTAAGCACTTAGATATCCCTAGAGCAAGACTTCATCCATCGAAATTTAATATCCTACTTTAGCTGGTGCTTCGGGCTGTCTGCTCGCTTCACGTCTTGCCAAGGCATTGAAAGACCAGAAGATCCTCTTGGTAGATGCTGGTGGAAAAAATGACGACCCAGATCATCAAAACTTTGGCGAGAGAAATTGGACGCTTATGACCGTGCCTCACTACAATTGGGGCTACAAAACCGTACCGCAGCCGAACCTAGCAGGGAGAGAAATCGATTACAGCAGAGGTAAAGGCCTGGGAGGCAGCACAACGATCAATTTCTGTGTCTACACCCGAGGTCCAAGCGCAGAGTATGACCGTTGGGCGCAGCTGGTCGATGATGATGTTTGGAGCTGGAGGAAAGTGCTAGAGCGTTTTTACAAGGTGAATATGGAGCGAGCGGTTTCGAGGTATCTATCTGTCGAGCTAAAATCTCGGGGGCGTGGGTGTAGATTGAAAAGGTTCAAGAACCGTCGCAAGACTATAAGCGATTTGTCGATGTCTCGGAATCTGCACATGGCAGTGGCGGGTAAGCGAATGTAGCTTGATTGGAACAGGATACTGAATGGATTCAGACCAGTCAATGTGAGCCTTCCAGATGCCTGGGAACACGACTTTGGAGAGTTTCTTGAAGCTGCCTATGGCCAACATCCGCAGAATCTCGACATCAACTCGGGAGACCCTATTGGAATCAGCGTCTGTCAATTAGCCGCTGTCAACGGCCGTCGTGTGACGGCTGCCAGCGCCTACCTTTCGGACCCGCCGCTCAACCTGACCATCCTAACTGAATCTCCGGTTGAGAAGGTATGCTTGGATAATCTGAAAGCTATCGGTATCCAAGTCAAGGGGAAAATTAGTACGTCCGGCCTTGAGAAAACACTTGATCCTAAATCAACCTTGCTTACCGTATCTAGTCTATGCCAGAAAGGAGGTGATCATATCTGCCGGTACTCTCGACACCCCAAAATTACTGCTCCTTTCTGGGATTGGACCATCCACCAAATGTGAAGAACATGGTATTCCCTTGTGCCATGAACTCTCAGGGGTAGGCAAAAACCTTCACGATCATCTTTTTCTCGAACTGGTCACGACTCGAAAGAGTGGCAGCCATCATCGATCATCGTACTTACCAAGTAGCCCAGAAGCTTTCGAAGAAGCACGGAAGCAGTGGATGAAAGATCAGACTGGCCCGCTATCCGACTTCTACTTGCCTCAGATGATAAGTTATCTAAAGAGCCATGCTGTACTGCAATCTAAAGAGTTCAAGGACTTGGACAAATTTGTTCAGGAGGCTCTATTAGCGGAAACTGTGCCCAACTACGAGATATACTCGGTGAGTAGCTTTTTTGCGCCTATCCATATGTTTCATTATACTACAAGCATCTTGCAATCATTTACCAACATTTCTTTCATTATCACCCTTCCCATTACCCTAAATATTCACCACCAGCTAATCCCTCAATCTTAGCACACCGGCACCCCCACCGTCTCAGCCCCAGAACAGTACCTCGCCGTCGCCGTAGCCTTCATGGGCTTCCAAGGAACCGGCGAAGTAAAACTCCGCTCCGCAAACCCCGAAGATCCGCCCCTGGTTGATCCTAAATTCCTTTCGCATCCATATGATCGCCGTGTTACCATTGAAGCTGTAAGAGATGCGCTTCAGTTTCTTGATATGCCGTATCTGGCCAAGGATCAGATTAGGCTTGCCACGGGCCCGAAGGGAAGGAGTGATGAGGAGATTTTGGTGCGTGTCTCTCATAATCAATTCTCCGTTGTTCCAGCCCCTAGTAGAGATGCAGTTCACACACTGACCTTTTCACGATTGCTTAGAAATACGTCCAGGATACCGCAATAAGCATGTGGCACATGTGCGGCACCTGTAAGATGGGCAAGCCTGAGGACCCGGATACGGTCGTCGACAAAGACTTTCATGTTGTTAGAACCAAGGGCCTTAGAGTGGTAGATATGAGTGTTGTGCCGTTTATGTTAAGGTGCGTTGAAAACGAGATAAGCTTCTGATTATGTTCTTCTCATCCCACCTCCCCCTTCTTCTTCTTCTCTCTTCCCTTCTCTCCATGCGCCTCTCTCTTGTTCTCTCTATCTCAACCCCCTAGCTCATCCGAGTCTAAACAGTCTTTCTTGCTCCCGCCCCTATCTGGCTTTCAAACTGATACGCTAACTTTTCTCAGTGCACACACCCAAGCTGCCGCTTATCTCATTGGCGAGACGGCGGCAGAGAAGATCATTGCGGAATACTCTTGAAAACCCGTCGAGGTGGTCAAACCCGAAACGCCTCCCTTGCGGAAAAGGAACCCTAGCCTAAGTCAATGCATTCAACGGGGCTACTTCTCCCAGATGCACGTCTGCAGTGAATAACCCAAAAGCACTAAACCAAACCAATGCTCATCAAAGACGAACTGAACCGAACCCCATTTCCTTTGTGAACAGAACCCCCTATATCACAACCCGAGGCTGCAATCAGCACCACGTCCCACAAACCCCATTCGCCCAGACCTTTATTTTACAACGCGTGCCTTGAAAAGAATATTCGCAACAGCGTGTCGCCTAACTCGATTCACATCCCCATCCAAAAAAAAAAAGGTAAGCCAGAAAAGAAGTGTTCTTTAACACCGAAAGCTGCTGTACTACATAAATATGGCTAAGACCTTCGACGAGATGAGCGCGAAGGTAAAGTGTTTTCGAGGCCCTTGGTCGAAAAGATTTCTCATTCCTTCCTGCTCGGAATATCGTTGGGGTGACATTTCGAATCCGCTGACACCAACCCAAACCCAGCCACTACCTCCCTTCTTAAAGGAAAAGTTTCATTTTCTCAGGATACAGTGAGTACTATTTCACAACAGAGACATGTTTCACACCATCAGATCATAAACGGGAGTCTAAAGTCCCAAGGATCGTGCGATTACTCGTTATTACTCTGTCTATGTACCTAGTCTATTACATCTATTCTCTATGAGCCGTCAAGATATATGACCAAAGAAACCTCCAATCTCATGCTTCCCATACCCAAATCTATCATACCAACCCCATGCCAAAGTCTATAATGCAAACGCAAGTGGGAACGATTTCCCATGCACCACCCACCACAACGAATCGCAACATCAATCCACCCGAACCCCCAAAACCCAGTAGAAAGGAGCCCCTACGACGCCTTCTTCGTCGCCTTGGTCCTCAGCTTCATCAACAAAAACACCATCAAATAACTGCTCAGCGCGAAAATCACCACCACCCCTGCATCCCTCCACCCCTCATAGTAGCTCCCCAGGTTCAGACTCGCCAAGTAGTCGCTACCGCGGCGATACTGGCACACGCGACAGCCCTCTGTAGCCTCTGGATTGACCAGGTTCGTGCGGGCGCCCATGCCCTGGAGATATGGGGCGAGGTACTCGGCACAGGTTGCATTGTTGGGGGTATTGAAGAGGGCGAATTCGTGGGGGGCACATTGCACCGGGGCGTCGTAGTCTGTGAAGACGAGAAGGGAGCCCATGAGGTAGTTGAAGGGGTCGAGGTAGTAGAGCCAATAGCGCCAAAAGGCGGGGATGGCCTGGTAGGGCACGAGGACGCCGCAGAAGAAGACGAGGATGGTGATGACGACGGGATTAACGAGGGAGGCGAAGACGGCGTTGGGGGCGTAGGCGGCGACGAATTGGCCGATGCCCGTGTAGATGAACTCGTAGATGAGCATGACGAAGAAGGTGGCGCCAGCTTTATTGGAGTCGGTGGGGAAGCCGACGGTGTAGTACCAGCAGACGTAGTAAAGGACGGCGCAGATGCAGAGGTAGGGGATTTCGGAGACGATGAGGCCGGTGACAAAGGCTTTCCAGGAATACATTTTGCTTTTGCGTTCACGGATTTCGTAAATGTCTCTGCGCTCGATGAAGAGGGGTTGAAGCTGGGCAATAACGCCTGGAGCGACGAAGATGAAATTAAAGACGGTGAAGAGGCGGAGTTGGAGGTCCGCGACACTATTTCCAATCATCCAGAAAGAAAAACCGTTGAAGAGGGCGGAACCGATATGGAGGGCGAATTTGTTGTTGACGTAGTCAATGTTCCTATATAGTGCTATATTCATGCGGTTGGTAACAAGTCTAATTTGTTCCCATAGCGGAAGAGCAAATTCATTGGGGTCGTCTTTGGTGCCAGGGGGTTTGGAGGCGGCGTCTGAAATGATGTTGTCGAGGTTTTTAGTCATGGTGTCGTGTTCCCGGGATTCAAGCCAGACCTGGTTCCAGTCTTTTCCTTGGGATTGAGTACCGGAGACGACATCGATCATGTGTTCAGCTGGGTTAGTTCCAGAGGGACAAGGGGCTCCATAACGGCCAAAATAGTCTTTGATGGTTTGTGCTTCATCGCCAATTTCGCCAAAGTAAACAGTCTTCCCTCCTGGAGCTAGCAAGAGGAGTGTGTCGAATTGCTCGAATAGGGAGGCAGAAGGCTGATGGATGGTAACAAGAACTGCCTGCCCAACAGCTGCAAGTTTCTTTAAGAATCTGAGTGTATTGAAAGCAGCCTGACCGTCAAGACCCGAAGTCGGTTCGTCCAGGAAGATTAGAATGCTGGGCTTGGAGACCAGCTCAACGCCAATGGTCAATCTCTTCCTTTGTTCGATTGATAACCCAGCTCCAGGTTTTCCAATCAGTGTATGCTCGAGATCTTGCATCTCCAGCAAGTCGATGATGGTATCTACATATTTAAGTTTTTCTGCACGTGGTGTTTCACGGTCTTGACGAAGAAGAGCAGAGAACTCCAAAGCCTCTCGGACAGTCGAAAGAGGCTCGTGGACATCCATTTGCTCGCAGTAGCCTGCAGATCGCTGGAAAGAGACAGTGAGAGGTCTTCCGTCGACCAGGATGGATCCATTGATGGTACCTTCCGTCTTTCGTTGAGCGAGAACATCGAGTAGAGTGGTTTTGCCGGCCCCAGAAGCACCCATAAGCGCTCCAAGCATACCAGGTTTTACCCAGCCCTGTACGTTATCCAGAAGAACCCTATCACCGGACGGTGTCTTGACAGTATATGTGAGATTTTTCCATGTGAAGACAGAGGTATTCCTGAGCAGCTGCTTGTCAACGGAACTTTCTTGTAAAGACGAGCCGCTAGCTACCCAGTCTTTCTCATTGTTGGCCTGCGACTCCGAATCGTTGCGCAGAAACTTTTGGTTGTGCTTAGATCTCTCCCTTGGAATCAACAGGTAGCCTGCTTTGCCTGCCGACTCCTTCCAATTGTCTGTAGCTACAATAGTAACAGCAACGAAAAAGACCCACCATGCCAAGATGATTCCAAAATTTCTCCATACATGAGACGAGCTGTACCCTAGAGCAGATAGATACTGCTCACCAGTGACAAATGTTGAACCTTGAATGGCACCTTGGACGCCAGCGCAAGCTTGATAGGCAGAATTCGTGTAACCAGGCCCGCTAGGAATTAGATTATTGGCGATGCAAGGAATAACCTTTCCTTTGTATTCGTTCCCAAGAAGAGCTTCGAAGCCATATGATAAGGGGTCAATCCAATAGATCCAAACAAACCAGGGATGCATGGTAGGCTTCGAGATAAAGTACCCGCAATACAATATTACGGCGGAGAGCCAAAATCCCGAAATTTTAGAAGCAGCGTCAAAGTTAGCTGACAGGGCCCCGATTGCGCGGAACACTGCGGTCATACATATTGCCACTGCAAAAGTGACGACCCAGAAGGTAAAAAATGCCCCAGCACTGACTGTAAGTCCAACCATGAAGTATACGATCAGAGCCAAGTGGGTCACTTGAACGAACAGGATTGGGAGATCAGTGGCTATCTGCGCAAACACGAACGCGGCTGGATGGAAAAACGCAAACGCTTTATGCTTGGCGAGAACGGGTCTACCAGTGAACGAATCGGTGACTTCGCCCAAGGCCATGAGGGTATGGTAGAGAATAGCAAAGAAGAGAGCTCCTGATTTGGTAAAAAGCCCCGTGGAATTGTTGGGAGCGTTGTAGAACAGCGAACCAGCGACCAGTGCCTGTACAAGAGTAACACCTTGCTTGATAAACAAGGTCGGCTTGTCTCCCCAGATGATTTCGAACTGGCGCTTCACACAATGTCTTACTTGGGAGAAGAAACTAGTTGTTAAAGGGGATTTCTTAAGGAGAGTTTTGTGTTTGTCGTAGATGATCGCCTCTTTGAACTCGGCAGTCTCCGATTTGGCTTGATGTGTGTCCGGATATCTGTATTCTTGCTCCATAGTCGCTTTGATTGAGGTCCTTTGATAGGCTTCTCTAATGGCCACGGCAGTCCGTGGAAATTTTTCCTCGTAATCTTCGCAGATCCGCCGTTCAGTGGGTACCGTGACTCCAGTCAGGAAATCTGCAACATTAGCCCCATCTTCGCAGACGAAACCAAGGTTCTCCATAAACGGACGAGCCTCCGTCATTGGGCCGTAATAGATTTGATTTCCCTTGTCCAGAACAAGAACTTTATCGAACAAATCATAGATCGCGTTGCCGGCTTGGTAAAGCGTGACCACAGAAGTCAATCCAAGAATGTCTGTCATTGCTCTGGCTGCTTTGATGAACTGCAAAGCTGTGCTGGCATCTAGGCCACGTGTACTGTTATCCCAACAATAGATGCTTGCTCTGGTAGCAAGAGTTTCGATGATTGAAACCCGTTTTCTTTCCCCTCCCGATACCCCACGGACGTACTCATTCCCAACCTTGGTATCTTGAGTGTGTGCGATTCCCAATGAGTTCAATAGAAATTTCCGACTTTCCTGCTGGAAATCCATCTTATTATCCATGCCGGTTGGTAAATGGTAGGGGACCTTCATCCTAGTAGCAAAATCGATAGTCTGACCGACGGTGAGACTAGGAAAGAAAAGTTCGTCCTCGGTATTCATTACAATCTGGCTTCTGTAGGGTTTTGCCTCGTTGGGAGTCATTGACCCGAATGAGATAGATCCGTCGACTTCGGCATATCCCTGTCTTCTGTTCGAGAGCATCTTCAGCAACGTCGTACATCCAGCTCCTGGCCTCCCAAGCACCAGCAACATTTCGCCTGGTTTGACACATCCGTGATTATCCTTCAATATGGTTTTCAAAGGCGGCTTGTGGCGGCCTTCGATGATGTTTCGAGGAATGTTGAATTGCGAGAGAACATTCTCGTTGAAGGCGGCGTCTGCTCCCACTCCTCTGACATTTAGATTATTCCACGTCAACCCAAGTTTTCGGCCCTTGAGATTATCCCTTTCACCTCGCTCTTGGTTTAACTTGACTTCTGGCATCATCTCCCAGTCATCCGCTTTGCTGACAAAGCCTTTCTCTGGCAGAACCGTGCTACTGCTACCAGCACTTTGGTCCTGACTTCTCAACGAATTATAGATGGTTTCACCCTCTCCAGCTTCTAGTGCTGGAGCCATCCCGGCACCTCCCATAGCGGCCATGTCTGCGGCCTACTAAGTGATCAGTGTGCTGGAAAAGTCGGAGAGAAATTTCGTAGTTGACTTGGGAGGTAGGGTGGAGTAGCAGTCTATCGCCCTAGGTACTTTGGTTATCTATCGAGGATAAGGGGGGACGACGCGGACTTTAGTAAACGCCTAGAATGCGATCAGCAACTGCTATTAAAACGTGGGCCTCCGCTATCTTTCTTACACAGGGCTAGTGCGAACTGCAGTAATGTATGCAACTGATCCCCAAGAGCGGCGATTCGGACGGCGATGAAAGGGCCTGAGAGAAAGTATCTGAGACAAACGAGGGACTGATATTGAAGCCATCTTTGTCTTTGTATTCGTAAGTTCTCTTTGATCCTACGGAGTTATCTGCGCAATATTTGGTCATAACCGGCGTTCGGGCTTTTCGCCTTCAGCTTTAGCATCCATCCACGCGGTCATCAAGAAGCTTAGTGGTGGACCGTAGGAGGGACTTGGCCGCCAAGGAAGATATCTCTCGGGGTTTTTGGGCAATTTCAAAAGCCGAAGCGCTCGGAAGGTCCGGCTGCTCCGACATGACTCGCAGTGGGTGGTGCGGCTTTATGGCGGCTCACTATACCCATCTCTCAGGTTATTCTTATCCATGTACCTGTCGCAGAACAGCCGAATAGAGATTCGTCGACATTCAGGCAAAAGAAGAACAACAGATTATGCACGAGAGAAATGTTATCTTGCCCAAGTCACCCGCTACAGTAGCCGAAAAAGATCAAGATCCGCTAAGGTAAGATTGTGCTCTTAGGCCTCCTCAGCCCGTCCCGCAGATCGCACTATAATCGTGATCTCGTGCTCAGATGTCTAACAGGTTGATGGGTGTTTGTAGAGATATTCAAATGTATAGAAGAAATCTTCACCCACTCGACTTTATATTACACGGGGTATGCGATAAGTCATTGAGTAGCGGAACGTATGAAACTGTTAGGTCGTGATTGTTCACACCCAAATTAACCACTTGGTGGAATGGTTCATCAATTGTTCCGGTGTGCCTGGTAATCAGTTGGTGTCGCGATCTGGTCTCGTCCAATTACTGAAGTAAAATCCCAGTTGTGGATCTCAGATTTGACTGTGTTTAATCAATCATGTCCTTTGTAGGTTTCTAAATTGCATGTCGTGCTAAACACAAGCTTGCTAACAATGAACCAACGCCATGGACCGCCCAATCCACAGCAAATCCTTTTTCCTTAAAACCAAACGCCTATCTACACCCAGAACGGGGAAAAAAGAGAACGACAGCTTTACATATTCATGAAAAACGCAGACACCAACATCAAGAAACCAGCTGCCACCTCTACACGTCTTTGCTTACCAAGAACTTTCAGTATAGGATTGCTGATGTTCGACACTGCACCAGATTTTTGATCATTAGGCCCATTTTTCCCCGCAGACCCTGTCGACGCTGCACCGGCAATACCATAAGTTTTTGCTTTGCGGTCAAAGCTCATGCAGGCGGTGGGCAGTGGGTATGTTGTCGCAAACGCGGTATAACTTGTACTTTCGTTTTTGGTTCGGCCAGCGATATTCAGATTCGCCTGCGCCAAGAGCCCGATGTCCAGCCCCACTTGCCCGGTAATATGTGTAAGGCTACCGAAAGCATCGTTGGCGGTCTTGGAGTCTGAGGCTGCGATTTTTTCGCACTTGTGGTTGACTTGTAAGACTTCCTCGAGTGTGGCAGACACGGTTGGGAGGTCGAGAAAGACGCCGAGGCCTGCTGTTGCATCATGACCAATTATCGAGATGCCAAGGACGAGTTGAGGTGTGAAGCCCGCTGTGACGGTGAGACCCACGTTCTCTACCGCAGCTTGAAAGGGTAATGCGGTTATCTTAGTGTCGGAGCTGTAGAGGTCAGCATATATTAAGCCTGATATAGGTCGACCACTTACAATCCTTGGATAGAAGAGTTCGTTACATTACCGACATTAAGCATGATTTTGGAATTGTTTGGTACCTGTTGACCCTCGTAAGCACACGTGGGGCTTAACCACAAGAAAATATCTTAGCGGTCGGTGGTGAAGAGTGGCAACAACGTACAGCAACATCAAATCCATATGTGAAATCAAGCTCAGTGGACAACTCAAATCCGATGGTGACTTGTGGATTCAGCTGAGGACCTACAGCTGCGATCCCAGGTATCTATTAATTATCAGCCGAACGCAACAAGCGGCTGGTGTAGAAGAATACTTGCCTCGAATGGCGTCAAGTTGATGGCTGGTAATGGAGCCGTATAGGTTATCAGTTGTTTCGAAGGTTTGATCGTGCTTTCGAGCTCAATGTGCGCAGAGAAGTCATTCGTCTGAAGTTCGACGTAACCATTATTCATTATAAAGAAGTCGACGATGTTGTCCGTTTGGTTTGAAGTACTGCTCATGGAGAAGGAACCTGAGAATAAATTTATATCGCCGTGGATGGAACAGTTTTTACATGCGATGGTGAAACCCGCAGGTCTACTCTCTTTAATCAGTATTGCCAAACAGCCTACTTCAAAGAGATAGCAACATACATTGGCGGACCGATGGACATTAGCTGACCTAAGATGTTGTCTGGCGGCAATATTTTCGTATCAAGCCATTGGCGATTAATATTCTCGGTTACATTTGGCATCTGCGATGGATTTCCAGAAGCTGTAGGCGTAGGATATGCTATGGATGTTGTGGGAGCAGATGCTGGTGTTGTGGTTGATGTCGTTGCTTGTCTCCGTTGTATATCATGTTCCTGCCGAAGTTCAAAAGGTTCAGCGCTACCTCCAAAGTCCACTTTGATCGAATGAATTGCATTTTTCCAGGGCGTACGGGAGACTGAGAGCACTAGAAGCTGTTCTTCCTCACGAATTTCAAGCGCAGAAACCCTAAAAAGGTTAGCATATTCTTCTTCCAGCAGTCGACCTAGCAGCATGCTGACAAGTGTGTATCCCGCTCCCCATCCCTATTGCAGCCTTGGTGCGAGGTGATGAGCACAAAACCGGCAACTCGACCTAACTCTTCATGGGCATGTTTGAGTGTCTCAATCGTACGGAAGTACAAGTGCACAGATGAGTCGAAACATCTGACCTCATCGACGTGGCTCTCCAATTCTTCAAGCATCACGGAGGGCAGCCGTGATGATATGCTCACTTGGGCAACAAACTGAGATGAACTTCTATAGCTGTCGGCTTGACAGGCATGTGGTGTCAGTATAGCCGTTTCCAAGAGCTCGCTGAGTACGCACCATCAATATAGTGTAGATCTTGTTCATGGGTAAGCATCTCTGCAATACCTCGAGGTTTGAGCCGAGATACCATCCTCGCTGCTGTCAAATGCCTCCCGGCAGGTATGTTTTCAGCCCGGGGCTCATAGCCGACGGGAGCACCAGGGTTGTGGTTCGGAATGGCATGGACACACAGGTTGAAGAGACAAACAAATGCTGGCATGAGAAGACATAAGCGTTTAAACTGCATGACTGATTCAGAAGAATGGACCAGCGTTTTGCTAGTATGCCGACACTGAATAGTAATACGGAAGCAAGGCAATAAATACTGGAACCGCAAATTTCGTCAGGGAAAATGGGTATATTATATATCATTGCTCCCACCTATCTCCAATTTGAGGTTCACAACATCTATAATTCCGAAACCGTGGCGGGGAAGCATGTTCGCCGAGAGCATGCAGGAAGTAGCAGACACCCTGAAAATTCCAGCCCCAGCTGCGAGTTATCGAAGCCTTCTCGAGTTCGATTGACATGTAGATGATCACAGAGGATTGGAATCCCTGCTCGAAGGCACTGCCTATGTCCCATAACAGGCATTCAGAGCAGAGCCTTATCGAATAGCCAGTAAAAGATTATCTTGCCGGACGGACGCATGTTACAATTCCCGTAGCTGCATACGCAGGTGCGCAACCCTCGAAGTGGTAGATGAAAACCTCCTGCTCCCCAAACAATGAGGCCCAGGAGGGTGTAATGCACATAAGCGGTGGCTGCGGCAAAGCGTCTCAGCTAAGACTGTGCCTCTGGGCGGAATGATGCAGGGTGACATCCGTACAAGGCCCTAAGTTCCGAAATGGTATCTCCCGGCCTGTGTTTGATCTTCATAGCCAATTGAATACAGCCCCCTCGGCCACCATCAGGATACTGTTGGATTATCGTGGATTATTAATCTGGTATCATTGACTGTTGGCTGATGTTGAGTACCTACATTAGCGAATCGAAGAGAATAGAAAAACCTGGTCGCATAAAAATAGCCTACCCTAAGGTAAGCGATGAAAGCGACACCTGAGGTATTCTAGTGTGGTAGTGTAGTAGTACTTTCTTAGATCTGCACTCGACCACCACACAGCCTCGACGCCCAGCGCATAGTAAGCTCAGCATGTTTCAGGTCTGAGGCTTCTATTTATCTGCACTTTTGCTAAATGTAGTGCATGGCAGACCGATTTCCCCATTTCCAGATGGACGCCGATTATATAGTATATTTCGAGGTCTCAGAGCATGTTCTAGGCTATGCTGTAACGGCATTAAGCAGGACTCTCTCTTCTCATCACACCTAGACACCACTTGATCAAAGCTGGGGGACCGACTCACACTACGCCAAGACAATCTCCTCGCAGTGATCTTTACTGCTGCGCACAGAAGCCACAACGCCTTTGGACATGTTGGACTTGGTTGGTTTGCAAGATCAAGCCAGAATCAGCGGTGAGTGTCGGTAGGCGCAATTGAACTGAATAAAACCAGAAGGTACAGAACTTGGAACACAGTGAGAAGCATTAGGATCTTACACAATTAGCGACGAAAAGCTTACTCTCTGAAGGCGAAGGAGAGAAGATGAGTGCAAAATGTTAGAAGCGAGTTTATATGTACAAACCTAGCTTTATCATGAATTCCTCGGTTGCTGTAGTACATCAATTGTGCTACATTCCTCACCTGTGGATCTATCATATTTCGGCGACAGCCAGGAGAATAATGGAGGCGGTGGATTCAGGCGTCTTTATTTCCAACTGGAAGTATCTGATCCATGGCTCGAGTTAAATAGGAATCAGAATCACGAAATGGAGTAGAACTTCGTATCCAGCCTCTAAACTCGCCACTAAAGTCACTACAGTGCTCGGGGAACCGCGAGTCCCACGTCCCTCCTCGGAAATGAAGCCGTCGCTCGTGGAAGAGTCGTCTTTCTATCCTCGAAGGGTCCCATAGTAAGCATACAATCCCGAGCACGGGTGCTCGGTATACAAGCAAAATACAGTTTCTCTTACGCCGCTTTCTCCCCAAAATGTCGCTCCGCACGTTCCCTCTTTAATCCCTCCAAATCTTTGAGACAAGGCGCAAATAGTAACTCTCCTGTTGCAAGTTTCTTCAACGTTCCACAAGCGACCATAATCCAGAGGAGCGTAACGGAGACAGAAAATATCTGGAAGATCCCCGAATCAGTCTTGTACAGGCCAATAACCATTTCTAAATTGACTGGGTATACACGGGTGGGCTATTCTTGAATGGCGGCGAGATGAAGACGAGAGGAAGGAGGACAACGCTGCTGAGGACATAAGAAAGACGATATTCCCATACCGTGCCAAGCACATCGAAGAATTTTGATCCAGTCTCCCTCCCGATCGTAGTTGTCGAAACTGTAAGCACCCCAAGCGGGAAGGTAAACCCCCACCAGCCCATATTGAACGGGAATTTGCTTCGGCTGATGCTCGCGAGCGCGAAAAACAGCCACACTATCGCAAATCCCCACATTACAAGCACCACCACCCAGCCAATTACGTAGATGATATCCCCTGGCCTGCCTCCAGCAGCGACAACCGCGGGCAGTGTGTTCGTTAAAGGAAATATCCGCATGCAGACTTTTCCCAGTTGCATGATTGCGAAGCCGCCTTGCCCAAGGGGCCCAAGGGGTAGGAAGACAGAGACAATGACTTCACGAGGAGGTAATTTATGCACTGTGAGCCGTTGGAAGTAGATGACCAAGACCACCATAGCGAGGGGCACACCTGTGCCCCAGAGGATATAGCTTGTGATCACGGTCCAGAGGGCATGCTGCGGGTTTGGGAGGACTTCAGCAACGATCCCGCCCGAAGCAGCGGCGACTATGGGGGCGACTATAGGGAGGAGCCAGGCGGCGGTCATCGTTGATAAGGCGGCCTCATGGAAGTACATGCTGGGAGTGACTGGTCAGCTGAAAGGTGTGAGAGAAAGCTTGAGGGATATGGGAGCGAGTCATACATGACGAATGGGAGATAGAAACAGGTGAAGAGGGAAAGGATGACGTCTAGCCACCACAATGCCCAGGACTGTTTGAGATAAGCTTGTCATATCTTGTACTGTAATCTTGCTATCATGGAACCTCGACACGTACCAATTGAATAGCCCGAGGTCCCCAGGCAGGGACACATACGAAGACGATCATATTGACGATCGTTGCCAAGCCCATGGGAACGGTGCCGAGGAAGAGCGATTGTGCTGGATGGCGAATCATTGCGAACCAGATCTCGGGGTAGACAGCGTAGCGTAGGATAGATAAGAGGAAAAAGGTAGTGAACAGGAGGACGTTCAAGGCAAATATAATGACGGAAATCCAGTATAGCCACACGCCGTTGTAGGGTAGGTTATGGAGGAGAATCGATACGATCCCGGTTCCCATTGTCACGCTGAACCATCTTTTGTTTGGAAATGAAATTAGCAAGTTGTGTCCAAAGTTCCCGTGAACGACTAAGATCAGGAGTAACAGTTTTCTGTGATAATCGGTATGAGAGGCTTAAGTATACGATGGAGTGAAATTCCTAATGACCCTCCGCCATCCGTATTGGTCCTTGTTCTTCCTAGCTATCTCCGCCGCTTTCTCTTCGCGCAAATCAGCTTCTGTTGGCTGCAGTCCATAGTCTGTTCTCGGTCCTTGGCGTTTATCGTCTGGTAGGCCTCTGTGAGCTTCTGGGCCTGTGCTGTCATGGGTATGAGTATTGGACTCGTCGCCGTTGTGATGGTCCTGCGCACATGAGCTGGTACCTGCTGGATCCATGGCGTTTGGTACAGAGTGACTTTGGCCGTCGAGGTGAGGAAGCTGAAGGGATCTGTTCTTGTACGTCCCAGAGTATGCCGGAGGTAGTAAAATGGGCTAATGGGAGTAAACATTTGCTCTTGTCCACAACCAAAAGGCGGGGGATTCGATGGTTCGCGTGGGGCCCTCGGGCCCTCGGAAGGTCTGAAACCCTATTTTTCATCACCGATCCATTAAGGTCCCCTCACCAGCCCTACCTACCATTACCATTATTGAATCGGCATCAACAGGTACGTCAAGATAGCCTATTCGATTGGAGGCATTTGCAATATCGGTATCCTTAAGCAGATGACTGAACATTGGGGAAGGAATCTCGGCTGCGCATAGTACCACCGCGTTTAGAACTATCGACGAGAACTTTGGCGAGCCGGACGAATGCTCAATGTAGATTTGGCGGTAGTCGGTATGAAGCTTACAAGCCTTTCCATATGAAGTAGACAAGGGGCTGCGCAGATGTACTCAGTGAATCGTACTTGAAGGAGCGCATGATGATTCTCGTCCCAGTCTGACAGGATTGCCACAGCGTTGTCAAGCTCTACATCGCATCTGCGCCTTTTTCCTCTCAAGGAGGGTGGTATCTAGCTATGCTTTCCATGTACCGACTTGCTTCAAGCCCTGCTACCACCTTAACGCTGTATCTTTTTTTATCTTTCTTTGAGTACACAGATGGTGTAGCTAATATCCAATCACTCGTTTCGAATCCACCTGGATACGCTGTGTCAAGATTTCTCAACAGATAAATCATATAAAGGTATGATACTGTGTAAAGAAGGTGACGTGGGAACCACACATCCACAGAACGTGCTGTAGTCATGGCTCAAATTGATAATATAAAGCATGGCTGAGCGAAGAGATCCTTGCGTAACGACATATAGAATAGAGAGGGTCATAGACGAAGCATCCCGTAATCCAGCAGCCAGCAAAGTGGTTGTCGAAACACATACCCAAGCCTTCAGGGTGCGACAAACATATTACTTCTTCGAAATCGCCGCATGCATCTTGTGCTTCTTGATCATTTCCTCCTCCTCCATCCTCTCTGCCTCTGTTTCTCCTCTTTCCCTATCGCCCTCCCGACGCTCAAGTGCCTTTCGCTGATCTGCAGCTATTAATAATACCCTTGACCAGCCAAACGTGACAGAGAAGAAGTAAAGGAACGCATACGTACCGAGAATCCTGGTTTGCATGGTATGCCCCGATTTCGATGACGAGCTCGGCATGAAGGTATAAAAAAGCCCACCAGTAATGATTGCGCCCCCAGCAATGATCCTTTCGGACGCACGGAGACAGGCGTAAGTCGCGCAGACTAGAAGGACAGGATTATGATTTAGCTTGATAATGGCTTACCAGGCTTCTGGCCGCAAGATTCCGCGTGGCGAGCGAGGCCCATTTTCAGTTGCGGTGTCTGGGACACCGCAGGCTCGGAGCGGTTGTTCTCCAATTGGTTGATGCACTTTCGATAGTGAGGCGGGAGTTGTAGCGAAGGTTTTTGATGCTGTTGGTGAGAGCCAGATTGTACTTTCGAGATGGGAGCGCCACCGGCTTCGACGTAGAATCAAGGGTAGCATTTTGTAGCTACTGGAAGTCATTGTTGGATACAACGCAACGTTGCTGCAATTTTGCGCAAGGATGGTGTTGAATCCCTTAGGCTTGGTATAAGCTCTTCAATGCTGAGGAAAGGATAGGAGTTCTGAGTGTGGGTGGAGCAAGATAGTGTAATAATTATGGAACTCTCGGATAACACTAAATTGGAGCAGTGGCTGACGAAGCAATGCTGGAGGGAGTGGACCATGGATGATGGAGGCATCTTCCATCCTCACCATAATAATTTTACTACGGAAGTACGCATATCCGTACCCCGCACTTTCGCTCCAAGTATTAGAGTAAGCGAATACTTGGAGCGAAAGTGCGGGGTACGCAATCACATGATCCCAGCTTAGTTCTTCCTTTTTGAGAGTTCCTTCATTCACTCCCGATCTATCAACATTCCAAATTGCTTGCGAACCACCCCTGATACTCTCCGGCTCACTCCGTGGGCCAAATCTGCTCTCGACCCACGGAGTGAGCCGGGCCAGGCTGCTGGGCCTTAGGTTGCCTCTCTCTGACTGCATTGGGACATGTGAATGCGCTTCCACTTTTGAACTACCTAATTACCTCAGGCCTGCAATGCCTGACTTCAGCCGGTTCCTGCCGGGGCCTTGCACAGGGCCCACGCCATTGAATATGGGCGTCCCTGCTCCTGTTTTGCTCAACTTCGCTATCAGTCAAATTACTAACTCAGCTATTGCAGGATGAAGTCTCTCGGTCTCGTCGTCGCAGCGGTGGCCTGTACCACTTGCCCGACTCTTGCTGTCCCACAGGCATCACCGACGGTATGCGGCTTTCAGCTGCTGTCCTGTGCGGTGTCCGACCCGACGCGAAAGGAAGCCCCCTGGGCTGGCTCGACCAATGCCTTCCCGCAGTGCTATGACCCCGTTCGATACTCCTGTGCGTCCAACTTCCTCTGCCCGCTTGGCAGCCCTAAAATCCTCGGCCAGTACGCCTGCGGGCCCGTGGTGCCGTCACTGCCCGTCGCCACCAACTCCGCGGTGATGCCGGAAGTAAGTATCACCGTCAATGCTCCGGGAGCGGGCGATGTCGACGGCATCAAAGGTCTTAACTACATCGTCGACCTTACTATCGACGTCCTGTTCAAATCCTCGAATGGCCTCATTCCTTACAAACCACTCTACCAGGATGCCAGCAGCTCTACCTTTGGACCTGGCCCCAACCCGGCTTTCCCTGGTCTGGTCGTATTACAAAACACGACCGCCAAGAAGGGTCCGCTCATGGGCCCGAGTACAAACCTGGCTGGATTGTTTCAATTGAACGGCGTGGCCACGACCAATGGCCTCCACGAGTATAATACATACTGGAACGCTGGGGCAGCACTGTTCGGCATCGGTCCTTCTGAGCTCGTCGTGTACTACGTCAGGGGTACAGCTGGGAAGACGGCGTCGTCCGCGCCCGGTGTTTCCGATGACCTGGTTTCCAACGTCGTGAATATCCCCTTCACTATCTCCAATCGGACCTCGAACGCCACCCCTGGTACAGAACCACATTGCCAGAATGGCCAGATGTACACTCCCAACAATGCAACAACTCCTGCAGGTCAGGCGGCAGTCTCCGCCCAAGTCTTCCATCCCACCGAAGGTCAGATGGTTGGAATCAACGGGTCAGGCTGGATCCTCGACCTCCTCTTCGATTCCACATCCTCCATGAGTAATGCTTTAATCAGCGGCGGTGCGATGTACACTTCAGGATTCGTCAACCAATCATCACCGCGCTTCCATGCGGGCGCAAATTCGCTCCTGCCAGGACTCGTCGTACTGCTCAACACAACGACTACCCAAAGCCCCTTGAAAGGACCAGGCACAAACCTGGCCGGCCTATTCCAGATCAACAATGTTCGGGACATCAACTGCGAGACCCTTACCGAGATTTGGGCCGCGTGGTTGGTGGGCAAGCCGATCGCTGGGCATGGGCCTTCTCAGATCAATGCCTTCCTCGTCAACGGCACAGCCCCAGCTTATATCGCCGATACCTCCGCTCTTGCTGCGCGTCCAGACTTGATTTCCGACGTCGCCACTGTCAACATCATCCTCTCATAAGGATATCCGGAGAAGAACGGTTTAGGGGACTAGACGCCACGGTTACGTCGTATAAAGAAAAAAATTTAACTTTTAAATTAAATTTTAACATAGAACTACCTATGTTCAGCTCATGCTTTGCATACATTTATAAAACATGTGCATAATTTACGTAAAATCTAGTATTTTTTAAAAACGTAAAAATTTTGACGTGTTTATGCTCAGCATATGCATATAGTTGACTGGGGGTTGGAAGTTGGAATGTTCATTGAGCTGATGCTCAGCATATGTAGATAGTTGATCGAGAAAAAAAAACCTTCCGGCCCTGGCTCAGCTTTTCCAACCCCCACCAACCGTAAGCTCTCACCTCCGACAACCACCACTTCGTCCTCGGCGACGCCCTTGGCACCAACGCCCAGGCTCTCTCCTGCCTCATCTCTCGGCCCTCATTCGACCCCCAACGCATCACCGTACACATCTCGCGTCCGGGTAATCTTGCAAAATTCCAAGCAATGGGCGTAAAAACTTTTCTTTCGAAAGGGAGGTATAATAAGGGGGATCCAAGGGCTGGGCATTTGATGAGGGATAGGGTGATGACGAATCTTGTGGGTGAGGAGTAAGGAGAAGGGTAAGGAGATGTACGGGGCGAAGTATGGGGCGAGGATTAGTGCGACGGAGATGAATCGGTTGAGAAGGGTTGAGACGGCAAAAGTCGTTGGTGAAAGAATCTGAGAGGACTTGTGAAGAAATGGGTAATGAATCTCAGCGTGAGTCAACAACTGCGAAAAGTGGATTTCTTAACTATTTCCCTGTTGACTGTACGCTGAACCATAGAACGCCGCGAGTCCTAGCTTGTCAAGAACAGCCCCTTACAGTGTTGGCGTTATCTTCCTGTAATGCTTTTCCTCCTGGTCCCGTTCATCGTCTGGCCACTATCCGGCTAATCTGTTCCCATAAACGACGCCCGCATGCTATGCTCCGGTTTATCAAGCTTCTAGTAAGCCCGATATCGGCATGAAGCTGCAGTCTCTTGACAAGCGTGTCCCAAAATCTCTTATACTGTATAATCTGCTTGATATCCTCGTCTGACGGCTCATCCAGAAATCGTAAGTTTGTGCCGCAAGAATTCCCTAAGCTCCAGGCGCGCCCCCACTGCAACCAATAAACAGAGTAGTACCCACCGAAGCTGTAGTCCCATCCATTGCAATGCCACATCTCCTCCGGGGCAATATTCAGACGAAGTTTCCGGGCGACATGCATGCCAACATATCCATTATCCTTGATCGTCAACATGAGGCCGTTACGCAGATCGAGTCCTGAGAGCAATTCCATCAACGCTCCGTCTGGCTTTATGTAATCATCGAAATATTCAGAAGACCAGCCAAGAAAAAGTAACTGTAACTCGAATGAGGGACATTGTCGGAGCAGAAGTCTTATCGAGTCAGCTATTCCTTTTTCGCAATCTAGCTCGAGTGAAGCCTCGATTCGAACATGCTTTAGCTCGCTTAGCCGTTTCAAAGGGACTTTTTCGCTCAAGTCACCATGTTCCCAACTCCAGGGATTCTGGTAAGGATGCGTCTCGTAGAATGTGGTCTCCTCGTACAAGATTGGAAGAGCTTCTTCGTAGACCTGGCGACACGTGAAAAGTATGGAACAGTCGAGCGACGGTGGGGGAATACCTACGTAGCAATGACAAAAATCACGACGTAGATGGCGCTCTTCCCTAAGGTGTGGGTGGTGAGAGTCCCAGTGAGATGAGGCGCTATGCGAAGTAGCAATGAAGAGTTCGCGATATATCTGACGACGGAGTTCAAGTGGCAGTCCCAACAGGGTAGGCTCGTTGACTGACTTCGGAGATATCGAAGTATTTGACATCTTCAGTATTAATCAAGAGTTGCAAGCCTGTCAGGTGTTTATTAGAGGATGTTCCACGGTTGCTTGAAAGCTTTTTAAGCCTTTGTTCAAATATGTCGAACATTGTGACTGAGAAAGTGAGCGTGTGCTCATGACAAAATTATTATCATGGATCGCTCTGAATATATATAATGACAACAGTGCGAAATCAATGAATAGAGATGAAGGAGGTAAGCAAACAGATAATCGCACAAAATGAAGTGAATGTTTGCCAAGTATTTTTTTTAGTGACTTTCTTATATAGATAACACAGTGCTCATCACTTTCTCACAAATGTTAAACTTCTCTCATTAACTCTTTCTTAGTATCCTTAAGTTTTCCTTGAAATATTAGGAACTGGTCAACAAACCGGTACAGAAAGTGGAATAGAAAGACCTGAAAAACTGAAACAGCGCGATACGGTTCTACAAGGAATTGGACATACCTCTTACACACCCAAGAAACTGATCCCACAATCGTTGTTCATCATGGCGATCTCAGTATCTGGAACTACCGACGATTCAGGTCCGATTGCAAACCTTCCAAGTAGAAAAAGGCCAAAAACCACCGCCGACGCTCATGAATATTCCGCCAGAAACTCGACTCCAGATTTACCACAATCTCCTGGTGGTATCGAACGCACGGCCATTGAAAGCTTCAATCGCTATACTTCGTGTATGCCGAACTATGTATGATGAGGCTGGGCCAATCCTATATTGTCAAAACACATACGCGGCGGATATCGCAATAAAGCACCCATAACTGATGCTCTCGGACCAGCAAATGAAAATCATAAACCACCTAAAGCTACAAATATTTCGCCCAGAGCTCATGATTGATTTCCTTCCAAACGCTGTCGAGTATTACGCTCGAGCTTGCCCATCACTGAAGACATTTAAACTTCACATAGGGATCATGCCAACAATTCGGCGCTGGGGTCTATTTGAAGGACCTCACGATTGTGACAAGTTGAAGGACATTGCTGCATCAGCCGTAAAGCTATGCGACAAGGTGGGTTTTGAGATTTGGGAAGAAGTAGCGATCCCTCAAGATATGTATGCCGATCTCAGGATTTTGTTTGCTACTCAAGAGAGTTGAATGCAGGGACCATGCAACAACACCCGGACGGAAATGGGCTCAGTTTGGAGCATCGCGAACACTCATCGTTCTTGGGTTCTCAACCTGCGTAAGGTAAATTTCTCTGGGTCTAGTACATAACGCATCAACTGCCTTTACATAGAGAATGACCGAAGGACGAAGACCTTCCTCACAGTCTTGAATATCTTGTTCTTGTGTACCTGCGGGCTTCAGCCAAGTGGGACTCAACGGAACTCAATATTTCGGCGGTATTCTCGGAACGATGCGTTTTGGATGATGTTGACGCGTCATGCCTTGGAGACAGGTTTAAGTGTTAAGCTCTTCGGGTGGACCTGAGGAAGATTGGTAGCAAATAATTCTCATGGAATGCAACCCTGGCCTTAACGGTCTGGCCACTGATGCTTTGCCGCAAGGTAATGCAGCAGATGTTGCAGTTGAAATATTCCCCTACCTACGAAGTAGCAAGGCAGGAAGGTCAACAGCTACGTCTGCATGGTAATTCATCAAAGCAGAACATTTTCGGATGTGAACTCACTATGTATGTAGATTAGACTAACGGTAATTTCTCCCGGTACTGTATCCCTAGCCTCTAAAGGGCCTATTTACCCTTTCCATAACCTCCTTCGACTCCAGCACCTCCCCAAACCCATATCCGAATCCCCTCAAGCCCGCCTCATGCTGTGATTCATTCTCGGTCCCACACGCATCTTTTACCAGCCAAGTCTCATATTCTCTGTTGAAGGCGCTTCTAGCCGTAGTGTCGCAGCAGCAATCTGTCATCACACCACAGACCACCACCGTCTGCACATCCAAGTCCTTTAGGATATTCGCCAGATCCGTGTTGATAAAGCCATCGTAGGTATTTTTTGCGATAATCGTATGTCCCTCTGTGAATTGCGCAATATCAGGCATCAATTTCCAATCCTCGCTACCAGTTGCGATCGAGTCCGCCGGTCCCCATTTCCGGACTAGTTGATTTTTGTATGGAGGTGTGAGTTCAGTTTTGGAGTGCCCATGCTGAAGAAATATCGTGGGGAGCGAGCGGCTCTGGAAGTGGGAGATGAGGGATTTGATGTGGGGGAGGCAAGTGGTCGTCATGGGGACGAAGACATTTTGCATATCGAGAATCAAGAGAGCGGTCGTCATTTTAGACGGTTGCGGGTTTGACTCTATTGGAAACTATGAGCAAGAGTGGGCTGTTAATTGAAGAGGAGACGTATGAGAGCTTTGGAACTTGTCTGTGCAATGATGTTGCTTTTAGGCTCTTCTTTGACAGGGTGGGGCATCGCTGCCGCAGCCTCAAGTAACTTCCTGGCCTTCACTCGCTGCTCGTACGCCTCCCTTGCCTTTCTGTTCGCGGTCCTACGCCATCGTAGGGTGTGGGTCATAATGTCAATAGACTCTTCAAATCGTTTGCGCTATGATGATTGTGCGTCAAGTCAGGTCTTGTATACTGGTGAAGTATGCCTGACTACCTCGGACGGCTACTACAGTTCTCCTTCTACACTTCTTCGCGTTAATCTGTCTGTTCAACCACCAATGAATTGAAATATCTACAAAGACTGCGGCGTCACGTTCTGTTTTATTTTCACATTCGCCAGAGAGAATGAACGAATGGGAGAGCGCTCATGAGAAAAATACGGAGTGAAAGAAGCTTAGTTGGCATACAATCAGGTACATGACATTCGGAAAGTCAATGGTGACAGCAAATAGCTTCTCTTGTCCTCTCGTCAAGCTTTTCAAAACAGTCTTGCGGAAATCCCAGTGTTTTGAAGCGGCTCAAGGGAGGGTTTGAGCGGCTCGTTCTGATTGAAAGCAATCTGAACTCAAGCTAGTTGTCTCTTGTCGTATCAACAATCACTATTCAGCTCGTCAACTCTACTTTTTAGTCACTTCCTATGCTAATTGGAATATTTTCATAGCAAACCATTGTTCATTGATGTCTAGGCGGAGTTTCTACACCTCGACACCTTAATATCTGGCTCACTTACAATCACTTCGGACTAATCCAGGCTTCTCACTATCCTAGTACTGGCCTTCTTATCTCAAACCTCCGACGCAGACTAGACTGAGCTCCAATCCACGCGTTACATACTCTTCAACATCACCTTAGCCGTTCGTCGAGACATTCTACTTTGCCAGGTTGGGCGTGCTTACGGCCTATGCACCATCTCTTAAATTCCTGGGTCAGTTCCAGATCATAGTGTGTCTATTCTCCCAGAAAGACACTATTCTACTATTTCGAGTTCTAGCTATGTGACAGAGCGGATTCTTGCAATTAGATACGGTGAGGGATATCTGAGGTTTCCAAACCAATTCCATTAACCTATTATAGTGGCAATTAGCGAAAGCAGCGCCGAGGTCTCTCTCCACAAAAGCTTGAACCCGTCCCTGGTACAAGAAACATCGGCTGTACATCATGAGTGGTGATGCGGACTACGCCCGAGAAGGAGTCCCTACGGATTTGCTGGGTCTCCATCGGACTAGTTGGACCAAAGATACCCTTTTAGTCGTCCTAAATCATTATGGAGTATCTCGCGATAAAAGCATATCGAAACTAGAGCTCATGCGCCGCTTGAATCGACTCGTTCATGACTACGATCTCGATCGTTTTGACCGCCTCGGAATTCTGAGTGCATATGCAAGAGGCGACGCACTTCCACCACGCAAGCGCAAGGTCTGGACCGTAACATCGGTTTCCGCCGGCAAGAAGACTTTTAGTGTTCAGAAGGTTCCAAGCGTCCAAAGAATTCCCAATGTCAAGAGGGTTCCCAGGGTCACGAAGGTGGCCAGCGTTAAGAAGCTTGCCAGCTCGAAGAAGGTTCCTAACGTCACGAAGGTTGCCAGCGTTAAGAAGGTTTCCAGCGTGAAGAAGGTTTCCAGCGTGAAGAAGGTTGCCCACGTAACGAAGGTTTCCGGTTTTGACTGCATCGTGTGCTTGGAGACGCTCGATTTTACGGCCTTCCCCAAGCGCAAAACTACGGCGGCTTGCAGTCATAAGCCAGACGTCTGCCTTCAATGTTTGTCCAATTCAATCGCAACGCAGTTTACAGACAAAATGTGGGATCAGATCGACTGTCCGAGTTGCGGCCAACGTCTCGAATTTATTGACGTCAAAGCTTTCGCGAATTCTGTAGTCTTCGAAAGGTAAAAACCGTACACCGAAAGAATTTTGGATTTGAGATGACCTTTGGCATATAGTTACGACAGCCGCTCACTTGAAGCCTGCCTTGCTGGCGGCCAGTTCCAGCATTGTCGCCTCCCTAATTGCCAGTCCGGTCAAGAATGCTTTCCAGATGACGACAGCTACATTGTCTGTCGGGAATGTCAAGGCCGTACTTGCATCACCTGTGATATAGTGTGGCACCCCGAAATTTCCTGCGCCGATATTGCGGCTCGACGAGCTGAGGCAAAGGGGGCAGAAGAGGCAGCTGCTGCGCAGTATCTCACGGCACGTTCGAAGCTGTGTCCAAATTGCCAGGTCCGAGGAGAGAAGGTAGAAGGCTGCGACCACATGACTTGTATGGCTTTCTCATCTATGCCTTTACTGAAACATCGTTGACATTCTCGATAGGTCCCCGCTGCCGCCATCAGTACTGCTGGATCTGCCTCGTAAACTACAAAGAAGTGCGGCGCCATGGCAACGAGAGCCACCGCGATGACTGCTTGTACCATTCTAGGAATTTGCCTAGTGTACCAGACTATGTCATAGAAAGATTTGCTCCAATCATCACGCCTACCATCACACCTACCATCGCGCCTACCATCATGCCTACTATCACACCTGTCATCACGCCTGTCATCACGCCTACGGTCAGGCCTATTGTCAGGTCTACCGTTAGGCCTAGGATATCTGATTTCATGATGCCTATCACGCCTAGGCTCCGCAAGCATGCCAGGTGAATCGAAGTGCCCGTAGAAACTATCTAAGATCTTCCCTCTCGAAATCCATCTCTATCATCTCCTTACATATTTAGGGGGGATTGGGAAATACCTCTACATCTTGATCCCGTTACTCGTCTTTTCAAGCGATCCTTTACTACTGCAACAGCGCTCACATGTCCATGCAGCATCAAGCGAGCTCTAAGACAGATCTCTCTCGAAATTCAAACGATTACGAAAGTTCGACAGATGCTGCAGACTTCAGGCATGAAAGATCCACTAAGCTTCACCACTTGTATCACGAAAAAGAAGAATCGCAGCATTTGAAAAGATGACTGAAAATCTCCATCAGCCTCTCTTAAAGATCAAAGCATAAACTATCATTTGTATTTAGATCGCGTTAGTCATATTGACTTGATCATAACAGACACGGGTTTCTGTTTGCATTGTTTCAAGATTGATATCCCGTTCTCATCGCACACATGATACACAGGATTACCAAAAAATTACACTTCATGAAACAGATAATCATCACCACCAGCGACCTCTCATCCATCATCTCGACGATGATATAGCACATTTGCAAAGTAACGCCCATTTCCTCCCAGCGTTATCTAACAGACTACCTTCCTCCCATCCCCATTCCTCCCATCCCCCCCACCCCTCTCCCCTCCCTCCCCTCCCCCACCAACCCAACCACCACCAAAACCCCTCTCCCACC
>JAABUH010000407.1_pt1 | contig 63675 bp, 59 predicted proteins | sample 5559121 | NCBI WGS metagenome assembly JAABUH01 (sample SAMN10711871, study PRJNA513364) | rock metagenome | isolation source: Antarctica rocks | place: Antarctica: Victoria Land, Battleship Promontory nord | collected 2015-12-28 | reverse complement strand
CCATCCTAAATTACACTCGATTACTGCCCTCGTCGGATCTCTTAGACTTGCCATGATTGACACTTGACAGAACGTGGCCAATCAACAACCCTTCGGACCCGAGAACGGTCAAGTCCGATATTATTACTACGGAGTTATTGTCGTCGAATCCGAGACATGGTATGAGGAATCTTATCTCACAGTCATCGCGAGATATTCCATTCATCCCCATACTTACTTGGTTGGGAGCCCACAATCATCAGGTCAAGTCTTCAGATAGGTCGTGATGTTACGGGATCAGAAATCCTACATTTCGGTTTCTCTTAGCTTTTACCGAAGAGTTGTTTATCGCACGGATTTTAATTATAGAGCTGAACAACTGAAATATATGAATGCCGTCTGACAGTCTTTAGACCCAATGAGCAATGCAGTTTGTCAAGAAGTGACATGAGTCACCGTTGAGTTCGATTTTGATGGTCTTCTGACGTCCTTATTCGTGCGCTCCTTCTTTATCAAATCCCAAGCGGTACATCGCAATGCGCAAAGTCATTGGTGGGACTCATACACCGGAGGATGAGAAGATTGATACTCCCACATTAATTCTTGTGGGGAGTGACGATAAGAGCGCGCAAGTTGAAGACGTGCAAGGAGATTCAGAGAAGAACCAGGCCGTAGATAACGAAACTGAGGATGACGAAGGGAGTGGGACATGGAGATGCGTTTGGGTGTCCCCAAAAGGTTGCGGAATGGGTGGGGCAGTTTCTGGGGGAGGTGCAACGAGGTGCTTCCACTTCCTGTGAGGAGAATCCTTTCAGCCATATGAAGACCGGTATATATTCATACAGTAGCAAATTGGACGCTGTATCTGCCTCCTGATTTCTTCTCCCAGCCAGGTCTGTTGTTCGCACTTGCCCTTGCCAGTAGTTTCCCAACTCTTATGTGCTCTGCTTCCTCACGCTCATCACGCTCCTTGCATAGCTTTCCCATCGATTCTTCATAATCTATGTAATGCCGCTTGCCGTGATCTTTGGACGTCGCTGCTTCGCGTCTGCTCGTATGATGATGGCGATGCAAACGATTTCTGCATCGGTCGCCACTATGGCTTCGTTGTCTATGCAGATGACGATGCCGATGCCGAGAGTTTGGCTCTTTGCTTGGATCCATGTGGTGGCTGTGGTACTTATCTATCGAAGTCGTATCTAGGCTGAAGCCATTCAAGGCATCCTCTTCATGTCTTCTCTTCCTCCTTCCGTTTTCCTGCTTCTCGAGGTTCACTGACTCCCGATCTCTCTCCTCTTTCCATCTGTTCCGCTCCCTCTCGACCTCTCTCAGACCAGCTACTCCCTTTTGTATAACGGCCAGCGGATCATCGGCTGCTATTCTTACCTTCTCCCTTTCCTTCCTTCTCGGATCGTCATTACCCCACACGTCCTTCGATGGAGGCACTTTCCCTTCCCCTTCTGCGCCCATAGAATGATACCATGGTTTCTGCCCCACCGCTTGCTTGAAGCCTGCTGCGTTCGAAAATCGCATCGTATACTGATCCTCCAATTCCTTTTTCTTCCTCGCGGATTCAGCTTCGGCCTCTGCATTCTTCGCCACGTTTTGCCTTGATCCTTCCATTGGAAAGAGATTGATGTGCCCCCTGCCATCGGTCAATGGCGCATCGCTGCTCTTGGGGGTCTTGAGCTGCAAATCGAGCTTGGCCGGTATGGCAGCACTTGCCTCTTGCGCATATCGTATGTCTCTCGCCGTATCATCCTCACCGGCAATTCTCTTCCTTTTGCGCTCACGCCTTGGCTCATCTTGATCATTTCTAAGAGCTTTCTCTTGCTCATCGGCTATGGATTGTAACGGTGGTTCATCCGCCCGTAAGCCTCGCAAGATCTGGATACGTCGTTCAGCATCGACTTCTTGCATGTGCTGCTCTTCAGCTTCCTCACGAGCCGCAGCGGCGGCTTCGTCGCGCTTGACTTTCTCGATGTTATCCGCATTGTAGACGTTCCAAGACTTCTTGCCCAGAAGATGTCTAGGAATCGGTCAGCTGGATATCTCTTGGTGAGGTGTAGGAATCGCTTACAAAGGCATTATGATAACCACAATGGGCGGTATGGGAATGCTGTCTTTCAAGCGAAGATGATTGTGCGATTCTATCTATCAGTTAGGTCTTCGATGATGGGAGGTAAAGTAGGCACTCGTGGCACGATAAGGCAACTATCTTATCAAAACCCCAACATCTACAAGCGCGGAAGCTATCCAAAAGAAGCTAGCTATGTCGGCAAACATGCCTTACCGTCTACCGACCACTGAGCCGAGGTACTTTAAAGGTCTAAGGCACGCTACAAATCAACCAATGCTCTCTTCCTTTCGTCTTTGTACTGATTGTGTCTATTGTATATATATCTTAGAGTTCCTAAACGGCTAGCAGGTTGGATATACGACAGCTTCAGGTCGGGATATCGTTTATCGTTCATCATGGCTCCTCTCTCAACCAACGTTGTGCCATTAAGTCTACTCTTACTTTCCGCAGCGGGTTTTTATTCGACATGGAGTCTCCTCATGAACAATGGTACAGTTGATCAAATGATACATATTCGAGATGTTGGACCTCGGTTGCTTCCTGGAACCCAGGAGCCTATAAAAACCTCGTACACTGGTATCGAGCTGGTCGACTCCCAATTGGGTGTGCTCGCCCTCTTCTTCTGGGAAATGGTTGATGGGTCTCGTCCGAATGCGTCTCTATTCTGCTTCTACTTCGGAGGTCAGCTCGCTGCAGGATGGAGTCTCTTAATACTTGAGGGTCTCAGGAATGGCAACCGTTGGAGAATCATCTCATTGTACGGATTAGTCTATTATCAGCATCTGTTATTCGAACGCTAATCGCATTAGTATCACATTTTGGGGCTTGGCCATGCAGAAACTCTCGTTCGCAGTAACTATGCCTATCTATATGGCAACTCATCTTATAACGTCGCCCACAATTTCCTCTCACAAATCGAGTGATTTCCTCTTTGATGTGTCGGAACTTGCTAGCATTCCACTTTCTATGCTCATTGGCTATATCGTTCCTGCAATCTTGCTCGGTTTGCCCTCTCCGTCAGTCCTCGGTTTTGATCTGAAACAAGCGTTCATGGCTATCTGGCAGGTCTTCCCGATCTGGGTTGGCTTGCTGCAACAAATCATACCTTCTGTGATGTCGAGATGTGGAATCACATCCAGGAATCTTACTCACCAGGGAGATGCCAAAATGCGGTGGATAAGTACAGCAAGAGTAGTGTACATGGTCCTCTTTTTCTTCGCTGGGGCTATTCACATATCGACTATTACCCTAATGGCGAGCTCGGAATTTTTTCCAGGGCTCTTTCAACCGGAGCACCCATTCGATGCCTTAAGGGTCTTCATGCCCATATCCGTATCTGCATCAACTAAAATGCCCTCTATCGGGTCAGGTGCATTGCAACTTCTTCAGTATGACTTTTTTGTTGGCTCCGCCGCCTTTGTAATATGGACGTCAGCGCTGTTACTGAACATGCATCGCAACAAAACATCTCTTCGGCGATGCCTAACACAAGCCTTTGGATTTACTGTCCTGACAGCAGTTGCGGGACCTTTTGGATACGCCGTTGCGTGCATTTGGACTCGAGACGAACTGGTCTTTGCAAGGAGCACTGACGATAGAAAGGAGAAGTAAAAGGCGGCTCTTCTCCATTGGGACAAGGGGTATCTCACTCAATCGAACATAAAATAGAGATGTTTTACTAACAACTACCAATATTCTCTGATAGAGCCTACTGCGATATGCAAGTGGTTTGTAGCTTTTAATAGAGAAAGAAATGTGATGCAATAAGTCGAAAGAGATGTTAATATTCAGTAAACAAGAGCCAGCCGCTGTAAATAGCACAGACTGTTAAATTAAGTGGCAGTCATGTAATTGCTAGTAACCAAATATCTCATTCAAAATATTCAAACGGAGATGGTCTTAGGGGGGGTTCGAGAAAACATAATCATTGACTCGGGGTCAATTTTAGCAAGAAGCATACTTCAAAAATAAATAAGATAGGGAGCAAATGGAAGTTGGCTGTACTCTAGAATTTCATGGCTGACCAAATTACATAAAAAACATGCTAGGTTGTAATATTACCAGGGCACATGTCCTACCTTAGCAACGCCTTCCCCGGCATCAGCTCGCTTAGCTTTGACAGGCCCTGCAGGTTGAAGCTTTCATGCATCATTCAGTTTACGTTTTACATGTCCTCGTTATGAACCACCTGGATTACACTATCATACGTTAAACAGACTGCCTCTTAAGCTATGTAACTCTGCTGCATGCACTTTTAGGGATCTAAGATGTTCGGATCTCGCAACCCCAGACCGGCCCCTCCCCGCCAACCTTCTTCACAGTCACCTGCATCAGGGCCCTACAGTCGCATACCTCCGGGAGGACCGGATCGATACGGAGCTCCTCCACAATATGGTCGCCCCACACCCGGAAACGAGAGGCCTCCTTACGATGGACCACCGCAAGAGAAGCAGGAGTACCCTCGAGGCTATTCCGAACCCAGTCGTAGTGGTGGAGGGCCTCGACCAGGGGCAGCAGGGCAAACGTGGCAGCTAAGGCCTGCAAAGAGTCCAGGAAACCAATTTATCTTTGGGAATTTGTATAAATCCCTGGATAACGTCTCTGAAGGCGCGCGCAGTGACTGACGCTCTATCAGAGTCGCTGTCTCGCCCTTCGACTTTCCTCCTTCACGTGATGGATCGGACTTCTATATTTTGCTTAACGATTCCTACGTCCTCACTGCGAGGCCATTTGATGGCTTTCCCCCAGGGCAACTCAGTCTTTCAGATCCTCAGAGGACGTGGGCTTCTATAAGTCTTATGGACACTGTGCAAGTCCAGCTGTACGATCCCTTTCAAGAAGGCGGACACCGATATCTTGGGTCATTAGATGCAGAAGTCAGCTTCGCAGGGAGGAAGACGACAGAAACTCCGTTCGACCAAGATGAGCTTGCACAACATTTTACTAGGGTACTATACTTGCACTATCCCTATGTTACTGCGACTAACATTCCACAGAATTTTGAAAACCAAATATTTGCTCCGAACCAAAGACTTATTATGGATTTCAAGAGTCTCCCCCTTCTCGTTGTTGTAAGGACCGTTCAGCTTGTGGACCTTTCCATGGACAAGTCCTCAGCAGGGGCTGAACCAACATCTTCAGACCCACGAGTACGTGGTATACTCACACGGCACTCCTTGATGAACTTCTTTAAGGACGCTAAGTCTGGAATAAATTTGAGGGCCTCGAATCGAAGACCAGCTGCAAATGCCATAATACAGCCCAACTTCAAATTCGAGGATATGGGCATCGGTGGTCTCGATAAAGAATTCAGTGCTATATTTCGAAGAGCGTTCGCTTCTCGTATCTTTCCCCCAGGATTGATCGAGAAGCTTGGCATCCAGCATGTCAAGGGTATACTATTGTTTGGTCCTCCAGGCACGGGAAAAACTTTGATAGCTAGAAGAATTGGAAAGATGCTGAACGCCCGGGAACCGAAGGTAATCAACGGACCTGAGGTACTGAATAAGTACGTTGGTCAATCAGAAGAAAATATTCGGAAACTCTTCGCGGATGCGGAGAAGGAGTACAAGGAGAAAGGGGACGAGAGCGGTCTTCACATTATTATCTTCGACGAGCTTGACGCTGTATGCAAACAGAGAGGGAGCGGAGCAGGAGGCGGAACTGGCGTAGGGGACAGTGTTGTCAACCAGCTTCTATCCAAACTTGATGGTGTCGATCAACTCAACAATATTCTACTCATAGGTATGACAAATCGAAAAGATATGATCGACGATGCCCTCTTACGACCTGGCCGGCTGGAGGTTCACATGGAGATTTCGTTGCCGGACGAAAATGGACGAATCCAAATATTGAATATTCACACAGCCAAAATGCGAGAAGCTGGGAACTTAGACCCGGATGTTAGTATCGAAGAACTTGCTCATACGACCAAGAACTTTAGCGGGGCTGAGATCAGCGGTCTGGTAAGATCAGCAACTTCGTTTGCCTTAAATCGACATGTCAAGGTTGGCACAGTCGCCGGAGTCGCCGACGATGTCGACAAAATTACAGTAAATCGTGACGACTTCGAGCACGCCTTTGACGATGTCAAACCCGCGTTCGGAGTCTCGGAAGACGAGATGCAACGCTGCCTACGTGGTGGAATTATCCATTTCTCCCCCTCCATCGACAACATTCTCAATGAGGCGAGTCTCATCGTCCAGCAGGTCCAGGAACCTGATTCAACACCCCTCTTCAGCGCTATAATGCACGGTCCCCCCGGAAGTGGGAAGACGGCGCTGGCCGCCAAGGTCGCGTTGGACAGCAACTACCCCTTTATCAAAATGATCAGTGCGGATAATATGATAGGGTTCAACGAGTCCATGAAGATTGAGCATATGCGCCGAATCTTTGATGACGCATACAAAAGCCCTCTGAGCGTTGTTCTCATTGACAATATCGAACGTATAGTCGAATGGGTGCCCATCGGCCCCAGATTTAGCAACGCCGTTCTGCAAGCCCTAATGGTTCTCCTAAAAAAGGAACCACCCAAAGGCAGAAGACTCCTCGTACTTGCCACAACCGGCGAGCGCTCCGTCCTGCAGCAACTCGATCTCTTCACCGCATTCGACTCCGACATCGCAGTACCGAACGTAAGCACACATACCGAGCTTTCCCATATCCTGAAGCATTCGGGGGTTTTTGAGGAACCGGAGCGTGCAATCAGGGAGCTGCAGGAGTTGACGAGGCGTGAAACTGTCGGGGTGGGGATCAAGAAAATTCTAATGGGTATAGAAACGGCGAAGCAGGACAGGGATAGGGAAGGTAGATTCGCGAATGTAATTGCGAGAGCAGTGGCGCAGATGGGATTTGGGGGGTAGAACGGATTCAAGATAGAGATATCGATATCTAAAGCATTCAGTATCAATTTCAACCAATCGACTTTTCCATAGGTCAATTTGGTAAATATGTTGCTATCGTAGATCGAGCTCAATACTTCAATCAAGTCGATGCCCGATAGTCTCTGGATTTTCTTTCGCGAGGGCCTTTCCACCATCACCTTTTACGTTCCTTACGCTCCTCCCCAAACTGTCCCCACCCCACCACCCCACCCCATCACCCCACAGCACCCCCTTTTCTCCCAGCTTCCAACCCAATTATGTCCGCCCCGGCTCCCACCTCCGCCTCCGCCTCCGCCTCCGCCTCCGCCGCCTCCTCTCCCCCCCAATCCCCCTCCCAAGATCTAGCTCAAACCATGGGCTTCAGCACCTTCGGCGCCGCTCCCAACCCGCCCAAGAGACGGAAATTACACCAGGATATCGAGGGCGGGGGCACGGGCGGGAATAGTATTCCTCTAGGAAGACGAAGGGAGGAGGGGGGTGCGGGGGTTGCTGGGAATGCGGGCGATGCGGGGGAGGAACACCCAGGGGATGAAGGGGAGGAAGAGCAAGACGACGAGAGAGCATTAGAACAACTCAAAACAGCCGCACTAAATCGTCTAGGCATCGCCCCCATCTCAGCAACCCTACCTCCCAAACCCCCACCCTCTACACCGCACCACACGCATCCTACACGCACTTCCCCGCAGCCGCTAGGTCACGACTCCGGAACCGGGGTAGTGGCCCATGGAGGAGACACGGTAGCCCAGGGAGGAGACGCGGCATCCCAGGGAGGTGACGCAGTAACCCAGAGAGAACGAGCGGGGAAAGAAGCTCATGATTGGAGAGCGCTAAGGAAGGGCGTCAGGGATGAGAATGGGGATGTGGCGTATTATGATGGGAGTTTTGTGGAGGATCCTTGGAGAGGGTTGGTGGGGTGAGAGGGTAAGTGGTGGGGCTTAAGTGGTTAAGATGAGTGGAGGAGGACAGAGAAGGGTGGTGGGTGGTGGGTTTGTGGGAAGGAGGACGAAGGGGGCAGGGAGTGAGATTGCTACTTCCCAAAATTGATTCCGCAGCTTTGATGAGTGGGGCTAAGCAGGATTTGGAGGAGGGTTACCCGTATCGACCTGCACGTTTGGTTGACCTGTGACTGTGGCTCAAGACGAAGAAAAGAATGCCGTCTTTACGCCTAGGCGTGAAAGGCTTTACTTGCTTATCCATCTAAGCGATCTACATTGCTGCCTTCTCTTACTGTGGCCGAATCAGATCTTGGCTTCATGGCTAGGATCTTTCGGGAGCAGGAAATCCTATGTGAGATGAGTGGGTGGAGGTTTCTGGACTATGGAGGGTGACTGGCAGGTTCTTGGTTGGAGGACACTGGGCTATTGACAGGGGACTGGCTGGGTTTTGGCTGGGGGAAACTGGGTGATTAGTAAGGTGACTGGCAAGGGATACGGCGGGAGAGCGGTGTGATGTGATGGTAATGGCATTAGCCTGGGGTTGGGCTACCTAATGGATGGGAAGGGAGGGGAAATGTGAGGGGAGTGGCTGATGAAGTGCTTGTGGTTGGGGGGTGCAGTTGGATCGTATGTGCGGTGGCGAGAGATCTGCAGTAGCTGTCGTAGACACAGCCAAGGTCGCTGTGCGTGCCAGAAACAAAGTTCATTGGCCGTGAAATGGGGCGAGTCGAGAGCTCCTTAACCCAGAGCAGGATGCGTCCCTCGGCTCGTACCGAGACAGAAGCAGTAAAAGCCCGCAAGCATTGCTTATTCAGCCATGACCAGCTAGAAACACGATGGCAAGACTCGCTATCCGCAGTCTATGACAAGGCCATAAGCTCCAAACGCCAAGCGAGCACTTTGCAGGTAACCCATGCCTTCTCCGCGCGCAAAGCCGCTAATCAGAAGAGAGAAGGTCCCCTGGACTACCGCAAGGAACCAAACGTCAGACAGCCGCGCGCCATAGAAGGATATGTAAAAGCAGCGGGAGGCCAGCAGGGTGGTGAAGCGTGCGAAATACTAGCGAGCGCTTTTTTTTGCAACGACAAGCGAGCAGCGCCGGGATTTGGACGCCAACCCTAAGATAATAGAAGAGAATATGAAATTTCGAGATGGAAATAGAATGGATGAATCTCCTAGTTCTCAGGACTTGGGTATCGATCATGGGCTTTTCGATATTGTGACGGGTATTTTCGCTCGGCTTTGGTTTTGAGTGCGCTGCAGAATTGTCAACTTCAAATACTTCGATTTGGCTGAATCGTAATGAGAACAGGTGAATGATAATTGTGACGACTTACGAGACTCGCTTTTGCGTCCAGTCGAGATCCTTCTTCACCTCCTTGGCAGCTTTCATGCCATCCGCGAAATTAGCGCGTGTGCCTTTTAGACGACGTTGTGCAAGTGCTTGTAATTCTAGTAGCTCGCGGTGTTTGGCGTTTAGTGCGCCAGATCTAGGTTTGTTAGTACGATAGAATGCGATATATTGCGTGCAATGCCCGCCGCCTGCTGAATGTAGCAAAAAGGGGGGACGAATTACTCACGTTTGTGCCTGCTGAGCTAGACTCCTGTCCAATGGCAGCGGGTTTACGGCGTTGCTAAGACGGTCATTGAGCATCTCGACAAGGTCGACTCCTGAGGCGCCGCCGTTCGAGCTGGCGTCACTGCCTGCGTAGCTGCCACTGGTCAAAGATGGAACTGCGGAAGTATTGACGCTCGAGCCAGGTTGTGGCGGTGAGTTTGGGACGCGGCCGTATGGCGCTGGGTAGGCGGGAGCGGTGTAGTTAGGTGACTTCCCTGGCATGGCGAGAGGAAGGGAAGGGGGTGAGGCTCGGTTGACGGTTTGAGTGGAGGGCATGTTGATGATTGATTGAGGATAGAATACACGCGTTGATTGTGTTTGAGGCAAACGACAATGAGATTATGAGCTAAGGCTTCAAGTGGAGACGGAATGTAGACAGAAGTAAGGCTCGGAAGCAAGCACGGTGAAACGGGAATGAAGCGAGATCAAGTTTGCTGAAGGGGTGAAAAGAGTAAATCCGGATGAGATAAGGAAGGAAGAAGAAAGGAATCTACGAAGACCGGTCTCTAACCTCCCTTTTATACCTCTCTCGAGGCACTTCCCATCGGCCGATGGGGGAAGCATTGATACCTTCATCACTCACAAGCCGATTGATAAACCCATCGACCCCGCATTGACTCATGAAAAGTGAAATCTTTGGCCCAACTAGCCTGAGTTTCCTCATTCCCTTGTCCTGGCTCAATCGTCTGATAGGGTTTGGTGACCCTCCATGAAGTTAAAACCTCCACCAAATCCCTTGCTGTTTGAAAAAGTCAGACCGGTCCAGCTGGTGCCAAAGGCGGCTATTGGTGCGATTGGCATGCTTCTATGGTAGAAAGGCTGGCTCGTGGTCATTAGATGCGGTTGGGTGATTACCGTTGGTTCCATTGCCACGAAGCAGGCGATCCTTTGCAATGTGGTGCATTGGTCTGATAGGAAGCCTGGCGCTATGCAATGACGACTGTCAGACACGGCATAAGAGCCGACGCATTGAAAGCCAATGTCAGAAAGGATCTTATGTCGGATGCGCTGTCATGCTCTAATCCCGGTTTGTGTTTGTCGTTGCATCTTTTCAACGGGCTTTCTCACCGACGGAGTGGGGCAAGAAGAAAACGTTCAAACAGCCCTTCGGCTACACGAAGCACCTTCGCTGCTCCGTTGAGTAGGACGACCAGGTACTGTGGTCATTGGCTCATTTCGAAAGAGCAAGATGTTGTTCCCGGCGCTTTTGCTGGTTTCCGAGCGTTAGTTGTGGTCGTTGATGAACCTTCAATTCGGTTCGCCTTAAATCGTTATGCACTTACTAATGCTCCGTTGAAGAGCCGGGATGGGCACACCTGCACCCCACGACCTACTCTACGGTAATCCGTACTTCTGCACGTTTTCGTCGTACAAGCATGGAATAATAAGGTAGTGAGCTTTCTATCATACTTTCTTATATATGAACGGTCTCGCTCGAGGTCTTGTTGAATCATTGCGAATAACAATATTATCAATAGTCTGCGGTTGGAACAATGACGCCGGACTTCCTTATCTCTCAGCTAAATGGAGAGTCCTTTAATACATCCTTCGGAATGTTCACACCCAAGGATGAAGACTCTGTTCTATAGAAATCAAGCGGAACAATTTCAGACGGAAGCATTGTGAAAGCTCAAAGAATTTCTGCCCCTGGTCTCAAGTAGTAAGAATCAGCGATTGGAGACCCTTGTCAGGAGATTCCTCATCACTTTGAGCTTCCTCGAAGCTTTCGAAGATGAAGCCTAATTATCTCTTCGATCTCTACATCCGGCTTGATCGTACATGTTTCCGTCACTTGAAATAAAGCGCGAGGGAGCGTTATGTAAGTATAGGAGAGAAGCCCAAGAAGCTTGGCAATGTATGGGCTCCCACAGCGTATACCTTCCCCGTGTCCTCTGCCTCCATGGCGGGGACACTTCAGCCAAGATCTTTTCGATGCAGACTCAGAAGCTCCAACATGCCCTTCGCCAGCGTTTTCGCTTTGTCTAGGACCATACCTGGACCAGGCGCTATGCCCTTTTTCGAAGGCTGCGGCCTTCCTGGCGATGGGTAAAAACCGAAGGGCGGAATGATACTGAAGTGCGACAAGTCTTATAGAAAACTCCGAAAGAAGAGGGGGAACTTTTGTTTGGTAATTGGCTTCTCTCAAGGCGCTGGACTGGCGGCTTGGATCCCGCTAGAGCAACAAGAAAGAGGGAAAATCGAAGGGCAGAAGTTCCGCTTCGCACTCTGCGTCGATAGAACCTATCCTGCTTGAACTCTGATCGAGGGTCCATCACCCACTTTACGCCCAACCCTCGACACAGAGCGGACCGAGTGGAAAGAGATCTACGATCTTCATATCAACCTGCCAAGCGTACACATACATGGTAATCAGGATCCCCATCTACGCGGCAGCAGGCTGCTTGCGCGCTGTTTTAATCCCGAGACTGCTACAGTCTTCGAGTTCCAGAATGGGCATCATCTTCCAACGTCGACGTCCGACACCGAACGAGCCGCAGACATGATTTTGGGAATCTACCGTGATCAAGAAGATAGGGGTAAAAGTCAGGAAGCGGAAGAATGAGAGAGTTGGTTTTGAATCATCATAAGATTCTAAGATTGAGAGATGCTGCTATGATCTCTACGCAACATGATCAATACGATTCCTCGGTTTCACTGACTGATTTCCTTCGATGTCTACTTTCGCTCTTCAATCTGCGCTCTCTCTGACGTTTCAGGGGCTTGGCCGATGTCCTAGTCACCGCATCGATGGAAGCCAACGCAGAGTGCTACAAGGCACTGAGGATTACTAGCAAGTTGTCGCCGGGGTGGTGCCTGGCTCCGTACCACCTCGCACATCATTATAGCCCTATGCGAAGCATAGCAGAGGAGACCTGTTGAACCCAAGAGTGCTGGAGGGCGAGATATGCACAATTGATGTGCGATGTCAAGCTTTTGAAAGTGAAAACCCACCACAGTTCAAAATCAAGCGAGAGACATTGCGGATGGTGTCGATTACCTTAATGACCCAAACAATAGGACCAAAGATTAAAGTAGGTATAGGACTAATCCAAGGAGCTTGCCCTACAAGCCACGGCCCTATATACTCTCAATATGGTTTTCAGTATGTAGCCCTACCATAGCCGATTCCCGGGGGCGATAATGGCTTTCGTGACTAGAATTTAGATGGTTTGTCCCCTAAATTTTGGTGATGGTCGCCTAGGAATTAACGGGGTTCGCCTATGGTACTGTAGGTAGGGCACGAATAAAACCGCTTTTTCTACAAAAAGCGTGTTTAAAACATCCTAGCGGCTTTTTATTGTTTTAAACAACGCTTTTAATTATGTAAGCATACAAGGGCCATTGATTGAAGGACTACCTTGCTGTCGCCAATCTCGTTGTCACCTTCAGCCTTCGAAATTCAGCTGCTTCAGCTACTGCCTACAGGCCTTTTGACATCCCCCATAGCTCAATGCCGCCGCAACGAGGTGATAGACCAGTCAATCAGACTGTTGCTAACAACTTTCAGCAGGTAATCGTATCAGGAAGACGAAATACCGTGCAATGCCTACACTGTCATCAGCAGATGATCAAAGAAGCTAGTCGTCAGCAGAGTCATCTGAATCAGTGCAATACATATCAGACGAGAGTCATCAATCGACCTTCATCTCATGCTTCAGCTCAAATTATCCTCGATGCTCACATTAGATCTCTCAGTGCTGCTGTGATTAAAGCACTACATCGAACGACGACAATGATGATTTTCATGTTCAATCTATCATTCAATCACTACGAAAATTCATACATTCGAGCTCACGAGCAAGCCTTTCATTCTCAATATACATCTTCTTCACACATGATCATGACAGAAGTGCTGTTGAATGAGATCTATCAAACAGTGAAGACGAAGATCGATTCTATGCTCATGAGTCATCATCTGAACTTCTTTAGCGATGAGTCGATCAATATACGAAAGAAAAGAGTCATAAATCTATGTGTGCACGTATCAAAAACAGCTACATCAAAAGAAGAAGAATTTCACCTGAAGGTCGAAGTCGACGTGACAAAGATCATGAATGCAAAAACACAAGCTCGTTGACTATTGAATCACATCGACGAGATTCTTCAGAATCAGTTTTGAAGAGTGAATACAATTGTCATCGATACATGTTCTATAATGAGAGCTTTATGAAGTGAGCTTGAAGCATTTGACGAGTTGAAGCATGTGTTCTTCGTTTCATGTGATAGTCATGATCTTCAGCTGTTGCTTGACAACATCATGAAGCTTTCGTGATTTACAAAGATACTAAAGAAAGCACAGTGAATTGTTAAATTCTTTCTCGCTGCTCTCAATGTTGCGAGCATGCATCTCTGTTACCTCTGATTAGCCTGATTAGCCTAACATAGACTAGTATAGAGCTGTGAGTAGAGCTGTTGTTGACACGCTAGCGGCTTAGCGTGCCTTCGTGGGTAAAATTCACGTCGTGTTGCACCTTCTTTCTACTTCAGCTTTGAACTTCTAGTTAGAATACACTCATATGATTCGCTCTATGCAGACTCATAACATTAGTTCAAAGCTTATTAATCTTGCTATCGACGTGTAGACGATACAAAAACAAGCTACACAACATTCGTAATTTGTAAAGAGTGACAGTGACAGATTTTAGCGCTTTTAGCGATCAATATCTCGAATATTCGTTTAATCTCATGTCTCAGATTTGCGTCACTTTTAGCTGAGACATATTCATAAAAGCGTCAATATTCATAAAAACGTCAACATCTTTAGAACTTCTATGAGCGCAGTATGCGTCTTTATCATTTGATTCAACAAACATGACTATTCTGACATTTGTAGCATTGATAGTTGCAACGTTGAATAATTAATAATTAATTTGACTATCTAAATAATAGCTATTTACACAGTTTAATATATGCGCTGAGAAAGTCAATGAGAAAGTTAATGAGAAAGTTAATGGATAAACTAATGAGGTAGAAAGCCATGTAGAATGTTCGGTAGAGAGCCATGTAGAATGTTCGATAGAGAGTCATGTAGAATGTTCAATAGAAAGTCATGTAGAATGTTCGATAGAAAGTCATTTAGAATGTTCGATAGAGAGTCATGTAGAATGTACGATAGAGTCATGTTTGATGCTCGATAGGGAACAAATTTGATTCTTGATTGCGAAGCAATTTGAAGCTTGGTGAGAAGTCATGTAGAGAGTCATGTAGAAAGTCATGTAGAAAGCATTGTTTGAAGCACTGTTTGACTCGTGTTATACGCTCGATCGACGCGTATTTTGAAGCATGTAGAATGTTTAATAAAGCGTTTGATAGAAAGCTCAGTAGAAAACTCACTAGTAGAAAGGTCAATAGAAAGCTCGGTCGAAAGATCAGTAGAAAGCTCACTAGAAAGATCGATCGAAAGCTCAGTCAATAGCTCAGTAGATGACTCGATCGAAAGCTCACTAGATGACTTGATCGAAAGATCAGTAGAAAGCATTGTTTGAAGCACTGTTTGACTCGTGTTATGCGCTCGATCAACGCGTATTTTGAAGCATGTTTTAAAGCGAGTAGACTGATTAGTAGACGAACGAGTAGATAGCTGAGTTGATAGCTGAGCTGTAGCTGAGTTGATAGCTGAGTTGATAGCTGAACATGTTGATATTTTGATTGTTGTTGTTCTAGAAAGTAGAAACTACGAAGAAAGAAAGAAGATGAAAACTTCGAACTACCTAGCGTCAGCCCTATAGGGCTCGAAGTGAAGATTATTGAGTAGGTAGATGAGCGAGTAAATGAGCGAGTAGGTGAGCGAGTAGAGTGATGAGCATGTAGAGTGGTGAGCATGTAGGGTGGTGAGCGAGTAGGTGAGCGAGTAGGTAAGCGAGCATGTAGAATGATGAGTAGATGAGCGAGCATGTAGGATGGTGAGTAGATGAGCGAGTAGGTGAGCGATTGTTGACATATGCAACATATGCATGAAAGCGAAATTCAGCTCAGCGCATATGAACAAACGCAGATTTTATCGGCAAAAGCGAGATACAGTTCAGAGACATATGAACAAACACAGATTTTGTCGACAAAAGCAGATTGCAGTTTAACAAGATCAGCTTAAATTCGAATTTTATTTCGCTTTAAGCGATAAATGTCACTTTAGCTAAACTCTAAAATTTTGTTCACTTTACAAACTGTCGATGAATCAATTCAATCAGAAGTCGAACTCAGAAATTTTGACAGCAGAATCAGAACTCAAGCTCAGAAAGCTTGATAGAAATCAGAAATTTCTAAAGAAGAATCTTGATTCGAAATCAGAAATTTCGATAGAATCAGAATCAAAGAACATGAACGCGTTGCTCTTGATTAACTCTTTATTGAGCTCGTCATCAGAAACCAGAAATTTCAGCAGTACTCGAATTCAGAAAGTTCGATAGAGTACTAGTCGTTGCTCGAACTCAGAAAGTTCGATAGAGTAACATCAGAATCTCGATCAGCAATTTTCTACTCATATCATGACTAGAAGCTCAGAATCAGCGAGCATTGCTCGCTACAAACTTCAAAATGCTAGAAGAGAATCACTTCTATCACAGAATTGAACAGTATCAGAAGAAGAAGACACGAATGCATCATCAAATACAGAAGAAGAGAACATGAATGTATTGTTCTTCGATCATAAAATGATCAAGATCAGCATCAGTACTGAACTGAATGCTTGAATAAGCACTCATGAAGCAGACGATCTCATTGTCTTTATCAAGTACATGTGTTAACAGCACGACATCAAAATCAAGATTCACAATAACATGATTCAGATGTTAGAAGATGTCAACGAGATAAACATCACATTGAAGATTACACAGACGTGTCTGCAGAAAGAGAATAGAGACAAGAATGTGATTATACATCATTTAGAAACTGCATCAAGTTGACAAAGCATTTCAATCTTTGAAGATCAATTCTTGAAGTTGATCAAGTTATTGAACTCTTCACTGTTTGAAGATTCATTGCAGAATGTAAACAATTAACTGTTTTAAATGCAAAACAAGCTGAAGATAAACAAGAATCATTTTTCTATCAAAGAGTTGAAAATTGCATACATCAAAAGTTGAGTCAGTGAAGCTGCGATCAAACATATTACATCTTGCATGCAAGATATCTTCTTGAACTCGTTTCTAGAAGTCAAAGAAGTACTATCGATGATTAATAAGATGTACGACGATCTCAATCATTGTCATACGACTCAACGTCAATATCTGAAGCTGTATCAGAACAAGATCTTCTTTCATGAATTTTGAATGAAATTTCAGAGATTTAATGCAGAACTAGAATACAATAACGAGATTCTACTAAATGATCTTCAGCATAAGATCAGCTCAGATCTTCAGCAAGCAATGCTCAATGAATGAATCACGAACTTGAACGAGTTTGTTGATATCTGCATGTGAGTCAATGTTAAATTGACTGAATTGAATGCTCGATCAGTCGTCAAAGCATCAGCTACTCAAGCTGCTCACTCTGTTGTCAGCACATCGACTACTCAACTCATGTCATCAATCTCTTCGTGAAAGAAACTCAGAAGATCGAAGCTCAATTTTATTCAGAAAGAGTTGTTTAAAAAAGAACTTTGCTTCAAATGGAAGAAGTCAGAACATAGAGCATATGACTATCTTGAGATGACTCAAGTGCATGAGATCGCTATAAATTCAAAAAACAATCTGTTCTCGTTAAAGTAGTGACTGAAAGCAATATACTTATATTTTGCTTCATCAGCATGTCTGATGATTCATTTGATTTCAAGTCGTTCACTGTTGATGTCATCTTGAGTAGTCTAGAAAAGATATTCAGATTTCTCGCTCTGATAAATATTGAAGTCATTGACATGACTTTCATTGATGAATCTTTGATGTCAGAGCTATGTGAATGCTTTGATATTCAGTCAATATCGCTGTTAAAATCAAAGTTGATTCAATTGTATGATGAAATTTCTGATTGAAAGTCGATTATACACGCTTTGTATACATCGATCATGATACAAGAACACAAGAATGAAATGATGTTTCTATTGATAACTTGTCTAGATCAGCACAAGATAATCATTGAAAATCTTTGATTGAAAAGAAATCAAATTTTGATAGATTCTGCAAATGATCAATTAATATTATCATTGAAGATTTGAACATTGAAATCTGTTGTTTCAAAAGTAAGCAGTCAATCAGCATTTTACAGATCTGAGTCAAGCGAGATCTGCAAAATGAAACGAAAGAACTTGAACTTAATTGTTACATCAACGATCATCTTGAAGAGACTCATGAATCAGAAATCAGTGAATAGATTTATTGAATCTGTTCTCATAGCAAAGCAAAGCATTTAAATTGACTTCAATCAACTTTGATTCTTTCAGTCAATTGAAGTAAAGAAGATTGTCAATATTGTCATGATCAAAGTCACTGCATATCAAACTCTAGTCAAGAATAAGAAGATTAAGATCTTCTCATTGATCATTAGTGAAATCAACAAAGCGCTTAGCTCAGTCAAAGATTTCACAGAACTGAATGAAATGACATCAGTCATGTCATTGAATGAACTGAAGAAGAAGCTTTCGATCGTTTATCACAACTTTCTGAATGTGTTTGACAGAGAGAAGACAACGCAGTTGTTTTCACATCAATCATATGATCATAAGATTGAATTAGAAGATGAGAATCAGTTTTCTAGAAGTCGATTGTATCTCATGTTGAGTCACAAGCTGCAGAAGATCAAGAAGTATCTAGAAGAGAACTTGAAGAAAAAGTTTATTACATTCAGCAAAGCTCTCTTCGCTTCGTCAATACTATTTGTTGAAAAGAAAGATGATAGTCTTCGCTTTTGCGTGAATTATTGAAAACTGAATGCTCTGATCAAAAGAGATCGTTATTCAATATTCTTGATAAACAAAGTATTAGCTCGAATTCAAGACAGCAAGTATCTGACTCAACTCAACATTATCATCATGTTCAATAAACTGCGCATGAGTTCAGAAAGCGAAGATTTAACTACTTTTGTTACTTTCTTCAATCTTTACAAGTATAGAATAATGCTCTTTGAATTGATCAATAAATCTGCGTTCTTTCAGCACTATATCAATGATGTATTGTTCAAATGTCTGCATAAATTTTGTCAGACATATTTGAATGATATTCTTATCTACAGTAAGATCTTAAAGAAATATAGAACTCATGTGAAAGAAGTGCTAAACAAGCTTCATGAAGTTGACTTGCAGATAGACATTGACAAGTGCAAATTCAAGATTCAAAAAATCTTGTTTCTTAAACTATTGATATTCATCAATGATCTACGAATGAATTCTCGAAAAGTAGATGTGATTTGAAGTTGAAAAGTGTCTTGATCGTTGATTCATGTGCAGATCTTCATTGACTTCTGCAATTTCTATCGACGATTCATAAAGAACTTTTCAAAGATCACTCAATCTATGATAAAGCTGACTTGAAAAGATCATTTCTTTGAATGAATCAAGATTTGTCAGAAGATCTTTGAAGAACTGAAACAATAAATGATGACAGCTCTCATTCTGAAGCATTTCAACTTGATCAGAAAATGTCAGAGACTGAGTTAAACTAAAGATACTATCAATATAAAAGACTGATATTATTATTACTTTGATAGAATCTAGGTACAAGACAATACATCAGATAATGTATAAGATAAAAGACAAAGAGTGAAAGAAAAGAACGAAAGTTCAACTTTTATATACATGAATTAAGCAGAATCAAGACTAGACAGTAGTTTTATTGACTTAAGATTGCAGAAGTTCGCGCATATGACTGAAATGATCAAAACAGAATAGCTGAAACTAAATTAAAATAATAATGATTAAATTGATGACTTGATTCATTGAACTGCAAAACAGATTCAATGAATTGAGATTATTTAAAATATTGATGATTTATGTTTTAAATTGAGTTGATAATCTGACATCATGACAGTAGCTTCTCTCTTCAAGACTGAGCTTCTGCAAGATGACAAGAAGAAACAAGATGAAATGAGAAAGAATCAAAGATGAAGATTGAAATAAGATGAGAATTGATGTGAACGCATTTTAATGTGATGAAGCACAGATGAAACTAGAATAAATCTGAGTCACATTTGAGTCAGATCTGAGCAAGATGTCTGAAGAATGTGACAAGATGAGACGTATTTTAATGTGATGATGCATGAAAATTAAAATACATCTGAGTCACATTTGAGTCAGATTTAAACAAAATGTTTGAGTCAGATCTAGACAAGATCTGAGTCAAATCTGAGCAAGAAAAAGATGAAATGCAGTTTAATATGATGATGCACAGACGAAACTAGAATACATCTGAATCACATTTGAGTCAAATTTAAAAAAGATTTGAGTCAGATCTGAGCTGAATTGAAATGATGGAGATTGAATTTAAAGTTCTTGACATTGACATTAAGATATCACACACGACAGTACATGTGATTCTTCAACGACAGAATTGACGAGATGATATTCATTGAGCGTTTGCTCACAATTATTCAGAAGATGAAAAGATTTTCAAGTAGAAAAGTGATCTTTTCAATCAACATAATACTTGAGCAGAGATAAATTATAATGTTTATCACGCTTGAAGTTTAATATGCTGTTTACATATCAGAATCTTTCATCATTCTTGATGACAATGAGTTCTCAAGATTTCTGACGTTGACTTGAAAGAAAGTCACTTGCGATATGATTCAGAAGAATGACATAAAAGATTGAATGAATCTTCATGAATGCTGAAAGATTTAACTCAATGATCAGAGAATTATTCTTGAAGACACGCTTGATCTTAAAGAAATCAACGTTATGATCATTTAACTTGACAGCAAGACGAGTGATGCTGAGATTACAAGCATTCAGTCAGACTTCATCTTTAACAAAGTATTTAGAACAAGAATGACAAGAGAGATTAACATTGAATTTGTAGATGATCTGAGTTATAAGCATCTCATTACGTAGATGCTCAGTTAATTTCTTCATCTTCTTGATGAACTCTTCAACATTGATTAACTTATCTCGAGCTTGAAACATAAGATTCTTGAGCAAAGACTTAAAAGACTTAAAGTTTAGACGTGAATTCTGACTTGAATTGATCAAGAAGAATGATGCTAAAGTGATTAATGATGATGCATTATTGACGACGAATTCAATTTCAGAAAGTCACTTAGCTCAGTCATTCTGCATGTAGTTGATGAAGACTCAAAGATAATGCTTCATGACAGCATTGACTCTCTCGATTTGATCATCGATCTCAGAGTGATATGTCATTGATAACTTAACGTTTATCTTCAACATTTTACACATATGCTTTCAGACATTGAAGATAAATTGTGTGTTTCAATCAGACATGAAGAACTCAAGTAAATCATGATGTTTTCAAACATGAGCATAAAAGCAGTTGATAGCTTCTTCAACTTTCATAGAAGTGATGAGAACTAAATGTCTTATTTTGATAAGATGATCGATGAAAACTAAAACATATTTATATGTGATATTCATGAAGATATTGAATGATAAAGAATTTACATAGTTCATGAAGACATCACATCAACGATGTTCAAGAACTGAAAAAAGATGCAATCATTCTTGAGTTCGTTGTTTAAAGAGCTTGAAACGTGTGCACATGTGACAGTTTCATATGAAGCGTTGAACATACTTATAAATGTTCGATCATCAATAAACTCAACTGATCAGTTCATAGCTTTTTGCTCTTTCTGAATGATCATTGATGACACTATCATGAGTGAGCTGAATGATATGAAGACGTAGTTTATCTGAGTTGAGCATGTACTTTCTTTCTTAAAAGTACAGATGATTCTCATGTTCTTCACACTCAATTAGAGAAATCTTGTTGTGATGTCGTACTTCATTGCGAAGCACTTCAATTATCTGAGCTGCGAATTTGTCATTGATTTCGACTTGCTTTCACAATGTCTGAGTAAGAATGTCAGCAGAATCTTCATCAAGATTCAGAATGTCTTGATTTAGCTGAGACTTAATGTTTTCAACGTCAAATTCTTCAATTTCTAGATTCATGAAAGTTAAAATTTGCGAAGATGCTGAGATAACTGAAAACAGATGTAACTGAACTGAATCTAGAGTGATGATTTGTGATTGAAGCTTCATGACTTTGATATCAAAGATGTTGAAGATGAGATTCTCAACAATATTGAGATTTAAAACATGAGTTTTCAGAATTGTCTGATGTTGATATTGATGTTGAGAATCAAATGTATTTCTCTTTTTAGAGAGATCTTCTGAGCAACGTGTCAGAGCATTCAACTTATTGTTGATCTTGTCGAAACAATAAGCGATGCGATAGTTGAATCTAGACAGAAACTCACTTCAACGAGCTTGACAACGACTTAACTGCTTAGTTGACATGAAATACTCAAGATTTTTGTGATTCATGATCATCTCAACAGAATAGATAAAGTCTTCAAACTCTGATCATCATTTCTTGAAAGCGCAAACAATGATCATGAGTTCTTTATTGTAGATCTTGTAGTTACACTTGACTGAGTTATGCTTCTTCGAAAAGTAAGCGACTGAATGAAGAATCTCATTCTCATCATATTGAGAGAGAATGTTTTTGAACACATAGTTCAAAGCATTGATTTCTATCACAATCTTGTGATCTGAATTATAGTGACAAAGAATAATCTTGAAAGTGAAGACTTTCTTAAGAATGTTGAATGCAATCTGACATTTCTGAAATCAGACAAAGAGTACATCTTTTCTGATGAAATGAATGAGCGAGATAGCTATTTTACTATAGTCATAGATGAATCTTCTATAAAAGTTCGCGAAATCTAGAAAACTTTGAACGTCTTTAATGTTGATCAAGATGAGTCAGTTAACAATGATGTTTATCTTAGAAGAGTTCATCTTGATCTCTTCAATGATGATTATCAATTCTAAATATGAAACTTAAGTGACGTGAAACTTGCATTTGATTATATTCATCTGAAGATCTGCTTCTTGCAGCTTTTGTAAAATGAGCTTGACATGAATCTTGTGCTCAAGTTCATTGTTGAAATAAATCAAGATGTCATTCAGATAAGCTGTACAGAACTTATTTAAATGTTCACAAAGAATATTGTTGATGTACTTCTGAAACGAGACAGACTCATTACATAGATTGAAGAGCATGACTAAATACTTGAATAATTCAAATCAAGTGTAAAAGATGATGAGAGCTTCATCTTCTTCTTTGATTCAAAGTCGATTGAACGCAGAAATAATATTCAGCTTGATAAAGATTTTAGCTCAACTTAGACGATTCAGCGTTTCTGAGATCAGAAACAGAGAATATCAATTCTTGACTGTGATAGCGTTCAGATCTCAATAGTTCACACAGAAGTGAAGTTCTTCTTCGAATTTCTTGATAAAGAGAACAGAGATGATCGTCTGAGAGCGACTGACTTGAATGAAATCTTTGCTCAGATTTTCATTAAAATAACGACGAAGTTCTAGAATTTTGTCACGACTCATGTTGTACAAAGCGAAGACTGAGAATTGAGCATCTTCTTTAAAATATATGACATGATCATGAGCTTGATGCGAAGACAAGATATCGACGTTCTTCTTGAAGAAAACGTTTAGAAACTTGAAATATTTGAACGATAAAATTGTGACTGAATCGACGTTCTTACTTTATCGATAGACTTCAAGATCTTCTTGTGTTGTGAATGCAGTCAAATGAAATTTCTTTTTCATTTGATGAAGATTTAGACGATGATTCTTATCATATGTACTGTCTTGAAAGCAAGACGAGAACTGAGCAAGAGTTGAACTGTTCTTTGAACAGACAGTCAAAGTCGCATGACGCGATTTTGACTCATTTAGACTAGAAGACGAGATTGACTCAAGATTCAAGAAGACATCAATTTTCTTTAAAGTGATGCTAAACACTTCAATGTCTTTGACATGAGCAGTATGATCAAAGCTTTGAACTTTCAACTCAATTATGTTAAGTTGTATAGAAGATTGATTGAATTGATCTGCTTAAAAGATAACAGAAGTTCTAGAAAGAAAAGAATTTTGACACTTGATTTTTAATGAGTATTCTTTTTAAATGACTTGAAGAATACAACTAGAAGCTTCTTGTTTCAGACGAGAGACAAAAATAAACGAGATTTGTTTCTTGTAAATGAGCTGAGTATTAGTTGACTTCTCATGAGCGAATGAGAAGTTATATTGCTTCTTGTGAGCAGACGAGAAACTGAGTTGCTTCTTACAAGTGAATTGAGAACTGAATTACTTCTTGTGAGCGAACTGAAAACTGAATTACTTCTTTTGAGTGAATGAGAAACTAGATTGCTTCTTGCAAGTAAACTGAGTGTTAAATTGTGTTAGAAATCAGCATAGAGCGAGTCATATGAGTGTCATTTAACTAATAGATAAATGCTAAGAAAGAAAAGTATTTACAGAATAGAACTTGCAGCTTATATATGTGTTTCTGATCTCTGCGCTAGGCCCGAAAGGGTTGACGCCTTACACAGATAACACAGAGACTCGATGACATCATCTCTAGCTCGAATGCTCACTAGGCTCAATTAGAAATAATCGAGGTCGAGAATAGATCGAGAATAGGTTGAGAATAGGTTGAGAATAGGTCGAGAATAGGTCGAGAATAGGTCGAGATCGTAACATTACTTTCTCTCTTTAACAATTCATGTTCGCATGAATGTATTTTCTTAGTGCGCTCAATTAGAATATTGAATGTGAAAGTCATCAACAATATTCTGAGTGTTCATGAATTTGTCGTCGTCAGCGTTATATCAGTTGAGATCGTTGTCATAGTTCTTTCATTTGACTTGATATTGAAGTCGTCTTTGATATCATCGAGAGTTCAATATATCGTCGATTTTTCATTCATTCTCATCGTTTATCACTATTGATTTCGAAAGTTCATTCTTCTGATCAGACAGAGAATTATTGACGGCAGAACAAAGAAGCTCTGAATGAAATACATCATGTATACGCATAGTGTCTGATAGTTTCAATTTATAGAAGAAGTCAACAGAGTCTGTGATCTTGAATGAATCAAGCATCTTGTCATTCAGCTTTTTGAAGAGTCTCGCTGTAACGATGTTTCTTTCGTTCAGAAACATCTTTGATTTGATCTCATAATTGATCTTCTTTCTATGCTTGTTAGCTTGTTTCATCATTCGTTTTCGTGTTTTAATCAGAGCTTCGCGAGCGAAGATTAACATCTTGTTCATGTGATTGAATATATCTTCGACTCTGACGATCTGCAAGCGTTCGCGAGTGCTTTCATACTCGATGATGTCAGAATCGAAGCTCATATGAGAATGAAAGCTCTTATTCATGAAGAAGAGAATCAAGAAGATGATTGAAGACAAGATGTTATTGTCGACAAACTTGATCATGAGCAATCACTTGAATCAGTCATTCTGCATGTATGAACAGAAGAAACGAAGATATCTTTCAACATTCTGATTGACTTGTTCGCTTTGATCGTTGATCTGAAAGTGATAGATGATGAACAATCGAAGAGAAATGCTCAGTCATTTGCAAAGAAACTTTCAGAGAATGAAAGTGAACTGAGTATCTCGATCGAATACAATGAAGCTTGATAGATCATGAGTTCAATATATTCACTGAATTAACATCTCAGCTGTTCTTTCGACTGTGATATCTTTATCATCAATGATGTAAGAAATATAATGTCTTTTCTTTAACAATCTGCAGATGACAGTCAGAATAGCGTTGTAGTCGTACGAATTAAATAGATCAATAATGAAGTTCATGACTATGTTTTGTCATTGCTGTTCGAGTATGAGTAAAGAATGTAGTAGTTCATTTGATTTATCTCTAGATGTCTTTGAGCGTTGACAGATATAACAGTTTCGCATATAATAATCTACTGTCTTTCGCATGAAAGATCAATAGTAGTTTCGTTTTATGATCTTCACAGTTCTAAGAATGTCAGAGTGATCTACTAAGAGTTAATCATGCATCTCACGAATCAGATTCATTTGTAGAAGCTCGTTGAACGAAACTCATAGCTGACTATCATAGTACAAGATTTCATTCTGAGTTCGACAATTCTTCAATTTGATATCTTCATATTGTGTCTCGTCTCTTGCTATTGCTTCGCGAAGTAGCGTACAATTCTCGTCGATTTTATTAGTCTCAAGAATCTGTTTATAAATTGATTCACTGATGTTCTCTTCTAGATCAGCAATTTTCATTCAATTCAACGTCAGAATAGTGATTCTTTGATAGTGAACGCGCTCATTCTCAAAACTTCTGAGCACGACATTGATTCAACGAGTTAATGCATCGATCTTGATGTTCTGCTTGTCAGATCAATACATTGTCTTGAAGTTGAAGTCAGCGAGCTTCTGTACTCAACACATCTGTCATCTGCTAAGTTCTTTGTCTTTCATCAATAATGTGAGTGCTTGATGATTGATGAACATCTTGATAGAAATGTTGATTAGCTTCAGTTTAGATCATCAATGCTCAAATGCTTGAATGATGATCAGTAGTTCTTTATCATATATTTCGTAGTTGCATTCAGCAGAGAACATGTTCTTGCTATAGAAAGCAATCGAATGTAGAATTTCTTCGTCGTCATATTGAGACAGAACTTCATCATTGACGTAGTCGAATGAGTCGATTTCAAGAATAGTCTCACAAGTCTGATCAAAGTGACGAAGTATCGAAGTCTTGATCATACATCTCTTCATATGATTGAATGTCGTCTGACAGACCTCATTTCATTCAAATATGATCTTCTTTTGAGTAAGTTGAATTATGAGATTTCAACGTATGAAAACGTTGCAGAAAGTGTAGATCTTTCGTAATGTCAGAAACTGAGCTAGATTAAAGATACTATCAATATAAAAGACTGATATTATTATTACTTTGATAGAATCTAGATACAAGACAATACATCAGATAATGTATAAGATGAAAGACAAAGAGTAAAAGAAAAGAACGAAAGCTCAACTTCTATATACATGAATTGAGCAGAATCAAGACTAGACAGTAGTTTTATTGACTTAAGATTGCAGAAGTTTGCACACACGACTGAGATGATCAAAACAGAATTGCTGAGACTAGATTAAGATAACGATGACTAGATTGATGACTTGATTCATTGAACTGCAAAACAGATTCAATGAATCGAGATTATTTAAGATATTGACGATTTATGTTCTAAATTGAGTTGATGATCTGACATCATGACAGTAAAGCTATTCTAAAAATAAACTTTTCAAACTATGTCAACGACGAAGTATTGTCTCAATATGATGATGAAGACATTTTACATTCAGTGATCTTTTATAGCAAGAACATGATTTTCGCAGAGTGCAACTACAAGATCTACGACAAAGAACTGTTGATCATTATTCGCTGCTTGAAGCATTGACATCTTGAATTGAAATGTATCAATATTTCAATCAAGATCTTCATTGATTATCTAAATTTAAAGTACTTTATGTTCATCAAGAAACTGACTAGATGACAAGCTAAATGAGCTGAGAAGTTATCTAAATATAACTTTAAGATCATATATCAGTTGAGAAAACAGAATCTGAAAGCTGACGTGCTGATCAGAATGTCAGACGTCAAGTCAGTTGAAGCAAATGATGATCAAAAGCTATATCAGCATCAGATGCTATTGTCAGAAGACAAATTTGAACTGCAGTCAATAAAAGCTGATCAAGAAGATGATCAGAAAGCTGATCAAGATCTGATTCAGATCTTGCTCAGATCTGATTCAAAATCTGACTCAGATTTGAAACTTGAATCAAAAGCTAATCAAAATTTGATTGAAGAGATAGTTTCTATTCAGAATCAAATTATAGCAGAAAATTGAATGAATCAACAATGTATCAATATTCAAACAATCATAGAACAGAACAGAAAAACTTGTCAAGATATGAGTCTAGACAATTGCATAGTACTGAACGAAGTACTTTGAAAGAATGATAAACTGTGAGTTTCTCAGTCAATGATCACTCAATTGATAAGAGAAGCATATGATCTTTTGATCAATGAACACTCTGACATGAATTGAACGTTGAACTTGCTGAGATAATCATATTGCTGATCGAAGATGAGAATGATGATCAAGCATTACATTTGAAACTGTTACGTTTATTGTAGATCAAAAGCATTGAGAGATCGAATCAATGAACTGCTGAAGTCATTGCTCATATTCGAGCAGCGATGACAGAACATATCATTAGACTTCATTATTGATCTATCAGAAAGTGATGAAAACAACGCGATTCTGACAGTCATAGATCGATTGTCTAAGAAATGACATTATATATTGTGTTGATCAAATGATGAAGAAATCTTTGCAGAACAAACAGTCAAGTTACTGTTGATATGAGTCTTTAGAATTCATGAGCTATCAAGATCAATAGTGTTCGATAGAGATTCACAATTCATATCGATTGTTTGAAAGTTTTTATGTCTGAGACTTGACATTAAGATGAAACTATTCATCAACTATCACTTACAGATTGATGATCAAATAAAAAGAGCGAATCAGAATGTAGAATGATATTTACGAAGTTACTGCTCATATATGCAAGATGACTGATTCATCTGACTATCTATGACTGAATTCATCGATAACAATACTATTTCATCATCAATTGAACAATCAGCGTTCTTTCTGAATAAAAGCTTTCACTCTCATATGAGCTTCGATTCAAATTCAACTGAATATGAGATCACTCAAGCTATAATTCAAGCAAGCAAAGCAAAGAATATATTTGAACATATGAAATAATCATTAGCATTGATCAAGCAGACATTAGCAAGAGTCAGAATCACAATGAAGAAACAGATTGACAAGCATCGAAAGAAAATGATTTACAAGATAGATGACATGATGTTTCTGAATTCTAGAAACATTACGATCGCAAGATCGTCAAAGAAGCTGAACGATAAAATGCTAGAATCTTTCAAGATTCTGACTGAGATCGAACATGCATATCGACTAAAACTGTCATCGACAATGAAGATTCATTCAAAGTTTATCTCAAATCTACTACGACTGAATTCAAAAGATCTTCTGAAAGAACAATGAAATGAGTCATTTGATTCTATAGTGATAGATGACAAAGACGAATGAAAAGTGAAAAACATACTGAACTTCAGACACTACAGAAGACAACTGCAATATCGTGTCAATTGAAAAGACTATGACGTCGATCTACATTGATACAATGTCGATGAAAATGAGTTCAAAGACTGCTCGAAGATCGTAAATGACTTTCATCAGAAGTATTCAAACAAGTCAAGTTAGAAATCGACTCAACAAGAATCGATTGATCGAACTGCAGCAATGAGAACATTGCTAAATGAAGAAGAGAGGTAATGTTGCGAGCATGCATTTCTGTTACCTCTGATTAGTCTGATTAGCCTGATTAACCTAACATAGACTAGTATAAAGCTGTGGGTAGAGCTGTTGTTGACACGCTAGCGACTTAGCGTGCCTTCGTGAGTAAAACTCACGTCGTGTTGCATCTTCTTTCTACTTCAGCTTTGAACTTCTAGTTAGAATACACTCATATGATTCGCTCTATGCAGACTCATAACACTCAAAGAGCTGACAATTCTGTGAAAATTTCAGATGATGATTAATACAATATCATGTTTTCGTCGAAGATTCTTGACATTTCTCAGCTCTACGCTCGTCATCTTTCTCTTTCGATTAGTCTTTTATCTATCTAGAATCAAAAAACCAAACATCACACGACAAAATTCTTCTTCGTTGAGCTTGCTCGAGAGTCTTTCTCAGTTCTATTGATTAATTCACATATTAATTATTTTCTTTCTCTAGACATATGATCATAGACGCTCGCTTATACTCAACGTTTCTACACGCTGAGAAACTATCATAGATGTTAGAACCATACCTAGAGCAAGTCATAGAGGTACAGGTAAACGAAGGGTAAACCAGGTAAACGAGGATTCAAAGCTAAAGAGCGAGGTCTATCGAGGTGCGAAGGCTATATGTACAGAAGGAAGGGGAGCGCTAGGCCCGATAGAGCCTAGGCCCGCTTCGAGAACGCGCGTCTCAGTAGAAGGCTGAGCACGCTCGTAACAATAGAACTCATGAACTCAGTATTAAAGAACGAGAGGGCAATAATCAGGTATGTCAGACAACTCAAGTCGAGAATCGACGTCAACAAGAATAAAAACACTATCAAAATCGTATCTCATCTCAAGAATCTTGACTTTTGAACATCTTTAGAGCAAGCTCGTGATATTCTTGAGTCTATACATCAAATTCAATATCTTTCAGAAGCAGAAGATTATTCGCTAGTCAGAGTGCTTCAAAATTGAAACAAAATTCAAGCTCATTTATACTTCAAAGTCAAACAATATTTCATCATCGAGTGTTTGAATCACATAGCGAATCACGTTTGAAAGAATCGAGTGCTCAGTCAATCTACATCTCTTCATATAGTAGCTGCTTTGCTGCTATCTCGAAATCAGAACATTATGATCATCGACTTGACAGCACGTTCGACATTCAATGCTATAATGATGAGCTTCTTTGAAAAGCACGTCAATGATCATCATGATGTCGAGTTAGCAATGAAGCAATGACTTGCTTTTAAAGATCAAATTGACGGTTTTCGCTCTACTGTTGATTGCTGAAGATGAATTGAAGATTCGAAGCTTTTTTGACTCTGCGTCGAGTCATTTGCATCTCAGCTCTTCAAGCTTGCTATACGGATCAACAGAATACTCGGTAACAGTGTTTTGATTGAACGTGATTGGTCAATCATGAATCTCATAAAGACGAAGACTCGAAACTCTCTTAGCAACGTTAACGTCGATAAGCTGATGTATATTTACATGAACGAACGAACGCTTAATCGGTCGAAGGACCTAAAAAAGAGACTTCGCTATACACAGAGCATTGAAATTGATGAAGAGAAGCTATGTGCAATGAAAGATAGACTATTGCAGGAGGAAATTGCTATGATCAGGCTAAATCCTTCGAGCGACGATACTCTTAATGAGTATTTGAATAGCATCATCGACGGCCAGGTGCTTTTGAAGCTTCCTTTACATGGTGAAGGCCCTGAAGGGGTCAATCTGCAGGCAAATTAACCCCCTATTAATCCGGTCCCCTACTAAATTTGCTACTATAAATATATACTACCCCTGTGTTTTAAACCTCCTTCAAGAAGCGTGTTTAAAACATGCTTTGAGCTAGCCTAAAGGAGTTAGTCAAAAAACATGTTTTAAACAGATTCGTGCCCTAACTGTAGGGCTACACACCTCATTACATAAAGCACATGACCATCTAGAAGCTGGATTCTGATAGGTCAAAGCTCCCCCTGTACTTTTAGAGCATCGTGATACATATCTATTTCACCATCCGAACGACCCCGCTTGACATCTGTCCTACATTGCCTCACATTTAATCAATCTGTTGACATCCCCAGGTTCTTGAGTTTCGTGAGAAAGAATGGCTTCAGCAACAGGTATACCACAGGACAGTCCAGTAGCAGAAGGAAGAGGTGAAGACGAGCCTCTACTGGGAAGAGCCGGAGATGCCTCACAGCAGGATGGCAAGGGAATACAATTCAACTTCTTCATCGGTCAGCCTTGTCCCACTCAGCTCAACAGACAAGACAAACAATTACTGACTGCGAAAACACAGGCACCGCAATAATAGCTCAAGCCGGCATCTGGATCGTTCGTCCCTCCCTCCTCCACCCAAACAACCCCAACTAACCCCAACCCCACAGCTCACCGCTACCGTCTGGGCCAGCATCTTCCTCCACCCCCTCATCCTCATCTCCTCGCACCCCCTCCTCAACTCCGCCGGCATCCTCTTAACCACCCAAGCCATCCTCGTCCTCCAACCAACCCACTCCCCCAAGCAAAAACACCAGGGCACAAACATCCACGCCGTTCTCAATCTCACCAGTATCCTCTCCCTGCTCGCTGGGCTAGTGATTGTCGAGTACAACAAAATCTCCAGTGACCACGACCATTTTGTCTCGCCGCACGCCATCATGGGGCTCATCACGTACATCCTCTTCGTCATACAGGCACTAGTAGGAATCACACAATACTATGTCCCTGGTCTCTACGGCGGCGTGGCCAATGCAAAGGCCATATACAAATACCACCGCATGAGCGGCTACCTGCTCCTGGTCATGGCCTTCGCCACCGTGGCCGCAGCGACGCAGACGGATTACAACAAGTCGGTGCTGCATATCCAGCTGTGGGCGGTGATCGTGGCTGCGGTGATTACGCTCATTGGGGTGTTGCCGAGAGTTAAGAAGCAGAAGATGGGGTTGTAGGGGTGATGAGGGTTTCGTTCGTGGAATGGGGGGGAAACGACAAATTGACAATGTGAAGCGCGTGCGTATCTGCATGGATGGCGTTTTGGGAGGTGTGATTGGTGTTTGGTTGACGTGCTTCACGTTGGCGTCGAAAACGTTATCTCCTGACTTTCAAGTCTATACACCTTCTTAGTCTCACATCCGTCCTTCCATGTCCGATCTCCTATTCTATTTGCCCTCCCGCATACTCCACACCCACCACGCAACCCACCGATTCCCAACTTAGCGAGCCAAACAGCACGCCCGAAAATTCCATCACACTCTCTTCTCAACTCCTGTTCACATATCTTGAGCAGACATTGCCTCTCGAACCCAGCACTATATAAATTTGCGGAACTTGTTGCAAGATTCTTGGTATGCAATCCTGATGGTGGACAGTTTTGGCTGTTTCGATGCAATTTTCTATTCAGGTTTCGCCTCGTTATCCCCTTTATAACGATCAAGACTTTACGCCATCAACATACCTACACTATACTAGTTATGATCAAAGCTTGATGTCCTTCCTATCTACTATATCGTCATCCTGTCATGTCGCTTTCCAAAACGTTGTCGAGGTCTGGCGGGGATCTGCTAAGACCACAAGCTGAGCTTGGGCCTACATTGACCCATGAACAACTTGAGATTCTTGTCTGAGTCTTCACAATCATCTACCACGCGTTTAAATCCATTCTACCTCCGCCAAACCCACCCCCCACTCCCGTTCCGCCCTCCCTCCACTCCGCCCTCCGCCTCTTTACCCCACTACTTCGTCCTCCACTCCCCCACCAACTCCTTATTATCACCCTGCCTACAATTGCCCCCCCAGAACACCTCCCCAAACCACCCCCACCCCTTCAACCCCAGATCCCCAAGCAACAAGTTGAAATCAGGGATACCATCAAAGACGAAATCAGGGGAACGCGCGCCGTAGCCCGTAGGGGTAGCGCCAGCGGAAGAAGCGGGAGGTTAACGCTGTGAACTGGGGGAATTGGGTTGGAGGCGTTGAAGTCGGGGCGGGTCAGTTTAGGGGATGTTGTGGTGGTGGTTGGAGGCTGAGGCGCTGCGGGAGGCGTAGGCCCGGAGACTGCTGATTTCAGGATAGGAGCTCGGCTTGGAGATTGATCATCGTGCCTAGGAAAAAGAGGTTCTGTTCGGGGTTTACTGGCGGTGGTACGATGAGGCACCAGAGGCGCCAGGGCGTCATGCCAATGTCAAGGCGGCAATAACGTTCAGCCCCACCGACCGAGCGGCTTCTTCTACGTACGCGCTCCTCCTACTAGTATCTTCACTCGTTGACTTTGAATATTGATGTCTTTACCTACTTTTCACAAGATTCACACCACGTGATCAGATTTGTTTTGCGTGTTGGAGCAGAAGAACGGTAGCCGGAAGGTAGGTAGTTACTTCAGATCTTTGTTTTCGGTTCAGAATGCTTTGATGTTGTTGTAGGTGTTGAGCTCTCAATTCGAAATTTCACAATGTAGACGAGAGATTTGATATTCCTAGAGCCTCATTTCTGATTGGAGATATCGTTGTTTTGGGACCTACATTGAAATTTCTGCTTGAGTCATCGACTATTTTGCTGTCGTTCTGTACCCCCTCATCCCTGTCCTCTCAAATATAGTCCTCGAGTCCCACTTAGCATACTCCCAAAAAAGTCTTCCCATGACAAACCCGCAGGACCTTGTCTCCTCACTTTGTATTGTAAGGCAAAGCTAGGAGGGATTTACTGGCGCCTCTATTGCAGGTTCTGACGAAAGTCTCTTGTCACAAAATAGGCAGATGTTTTCATAATATTATAGAGACGATTCTGTTTCCTGCCTTTTTTGGTATAGTGTCAAGTTGATATCCCCTTACTCTCGATTAGGGTGTTCTATTATTAAGTCTAAGGTATGTTTGTTTGTACTAAGATGCCTTTAACCCTGTAAGGCTGTAAGCTTTCATTGAATGGGAGAAGACATAGAGGTTTCTCATTTCTGAGGATCTTTGCTTTTAATTGGGCCTTCAGGATGGATTCAAGGTTCAGGGAGAGCAATCGCTTGATGTGTTTTCTTACCACTCTTCTACTATTATGCTTTCTTCCCGCGCTAGCCCTCCCCGGGCTCAAAGAACACAGCTTCCATACTAATTTTTACACGACCGTATTAACATTCTATCATGACAAAGCAAGACCGCTATAGTATATACTGATGGCCAAGTTCACTATATGTACGTGTCAAACCATAAGAGTAGAGGAGCTGAAGCAGTACAACCAAGAAAACCATGACACGGAATAACGCCATTCAATTGTATCTGCACACCATCAAGGCTGGGATTTTTGGGTAAGATCACCACAGCTCGCACGTCGGCTCTTTCTTTGGACAATTGAAGCTCTCCCTGAAGTCGCGTGAATTCGCCATCGTGCCCTAAATGAGGTGTTAATTAATCAGATCTATAGCCCGTATCAGGTAGATTTGAACTCACGATGATTCTAGCCCAATTGGGTGCGTGAGGATCCCGGTAGATCCCATTTATGGCTGCTTCTTTCCTAGTCTTGCCACACCACCAATTTGAGTACGAGATGAAAAAAAGCTGCTCCTTGGTAAAATCCTGAAGCCCAGGCAGCAGCTGGGCCGGCTTTTGTTTGTCAAGCTGCTTCCATGCCTGGAACGAAGCGCTCAGTCCTCCCGCGTCGGCGATGTTCTCGCCAAGGGTAAGCCGTCCATTAACATGCAGAACCTCGTTGTTGGGACCCGGTACTGTAAACTCATGGTACTGATCGATAAAGCACTGCGCCTTCTCCTTGAAAGCTTGTATAGTGTTATTGTTCCACCACTCCGTGAAATTGCCCGTCTGATCATAATGTCTTCCAGTTGAATCAAAAGCATGCGAGAGCTCGTGACCGCTGACAGACCCAAACGCGCCGTAGCTCAGATATTGAGGTATGCTCGGGTCGTAGAACACAGGCGCTTGCATGATACCAGCAGGGAATACTATTTCGTTGCCGGCGGGGTTGTAGTACGCATTTACAGTTGGGGCAGTCATGCCCCATTTTGCTCGATCTGTAGGCTTGCCCAATGCGGACCATTCGAGACTTGTGTCAAACTTAGCGACAGAGACGGCGTTCTCGAAGAACGTTGAGCTGGAAATGTTGACGGCTGCGTAGTACTTCTCGAGTGCAATGGAGTCGTGTACATCGGGGCTTTTTGTGGGGTACCCGATTTTCTGCACAATATTGTGCACCTTTTCGACACCGAGAGTCCTAACATCCTTAGTCATCCATTCTGCTGCCTTGAGCTTCTTGATGAACTGTTCCTTGATGTCTGACACTATATGGTCGCCAAAGTCCTTCGCTTCTTCCGAAAATGCCTTCTTTATGAAGAATTTGCTGAGAATCCAGCCAAGCGAGTTGTCGGCTACTTTGACGCACGTCCTCCATCGCTCTTCGGACGCATCTGGGGCTTTACCACCTAGTTGGTTATTGAAACGTAACAACGGTTTCAGCGCATCGTCTTCGACTTTGTTAACATACGCCTGAACGGCTTTCCATACGAAATAAGCTTGGATGGTTTCTGGCTTGGCATTTCGAAAGATTTCAGAAGCTAACTTGAGGTACGAAGGCGAACCAACAATGATCCTGTCAGGCTTGTAGTCGGAGGGTGCCAATACCGAAATAACGTACTGGACCGAAAGCTGAGGGAACAGCGATCTAGTTTCCTCAACAGTCCGGGGGTTGTAGTACTTGACGACATCTTCAGCATCTTCCGTGTCTGGAGTTGCCCGGGCGAGCTTCGTCTCAAAGTCTATAACGGCTTCCACGAGGTCCTCACTTCGTGCGAATATTCGACTCGGTTTCGATTCGCGTAGCGTAGAGTTCGGATACGCTTCATGAAGAAGCCCTTCTAGCACCTGTCCAATAACTTCGCCATAAGTTTTGACTAGCTTTGCGTCTTTGTAGTACTCTTTCGATGGTAAGCCCGGTTGACGTGGAGCTGTCAGGGAAAGCACCACAGAATCGGGGTCCCGATCATCGGCTCCGATACTGAACGACACTATAGCATTAATCCCTATAGTTGTTAGGTACGACACTGTTTTCGACAGCTGATTTTCGCCATTGAAAAGTAGCCCCTTCTGTTGCTGAGTTCTTAGGCTTGGAAAAGGTTGAGAACTTTCATGAGGTCTTGAAGCTGGAAACAGCTCCTGAATCTTGCGTAGGATGTCGAGTAATGGGCCTGAGCCAATCTTTTGAATCCTTTGCTCATCCATACAGCCATCGTAAGCACCCTTGAGCTTATCGAATATAGCTTTTTCTGCTTCAGGATCGTCGGCCAGAGAGTCAACTTGTAGAGCAACATCGGAATATGGTGATTCAAGGACATGACGTAGTACCTGTTGTGAGTTTTCTTGCATGATCGTCCCAGTGAATGAGCTCTCCTGATCCGCACGGAGATCGTGCTTTTCTTTCCAGCCCTCACAAACAAACTTGTCGAAATTGCTACACGGATCGATCTCATGATATCTTGGTGACATGTTTTGTATAATCTCGGAGGCAGCAACGACACAAGCAGGAGTGATACAAATAGTGGCAGGCTTAGACGGTGGTCCTCGGCGGTAACCAACTACAACATCTTGAGCTGAATAGAAGTAGATCCAATGGGTCACACATACCTGTAAAGTAGACAACAAGAGCAATGACCCCACCGATCAGCAGAAGCGTAATGGCCAAGATCATCTTATTACTCCATAGCCAATGTCCAGCCTTCTGGAACCGTTTCCTGGCCCTTCCCTGCTTCTTTGCCAGCCGTCTCGCAGAAGATTCTTCATCGGCATTTGCTTCGAAGCCTTCATTAGGGGCATCGTCAGCTAGCAATGGGGCCTCCTCATTGTCCTGCGCAGAAGTCGGCTCCTTGCCGTGCATATGGGGTTTTGGGAAATTACGTCTAGCATGCTCGTATCCTGTATGAGCTTCCTTCAGGGCCCCATTGGAGGGTCCGGGAGAGCTCATTGTGCGAGACTTCGCTGTTTTATGAAACTTGATATACAAAAGTAAGGAAGTTTACAAAATGATAAACACAATCTAGGATTGACAGATAGAAGGGAAGAATGGCGGATCAATACATATTAATACAAGCTTAGACATATGTATAGCTTCGGTGGGAAGCCCCCGATATAGTGCTGGAAGGATACCTCGAAAGAACAAGACCTATGAAATGTCGAGGTCATGGAAGGGTGCGTAAACGCAGAACGCGCTAAAGACGGAGAAAAGGCTCCCAACCTCCGACCATTACCAACAGCTAGAACAACTAGCTACATGCCTTTCCGGTGCTTGTTAAGTATCTAGCTCACCAAAGCAGACACCATCGGCGAGCGTACAAAGCCATATAAAGAAGCCTACTTCGCCCACTTAAAGGAATACATATTCGAGTCCGACTATATCTCGGAGATATCCCAGATGTCGGAATTGCAGGCAGTCTAAACCGGAAGATTTCCTAGAGAAAGCATTCATGCAGTCGCCCTATGATGGAACCTGAAGCAACCCCTTCGGAGGGTAGCGATGACTTTGTCGATGCTGAGGCCACCTCGCCAAGGGTACTGCCACCCGATTTGCCAAGATCTCTCGATGACCGACAACCTGTTCGAAATTATGGGGTAGAAACCGAGATGTATGATGCCTGGCAAGGTATGAAGTGAGCCTCTCACAAATATACAAGACTACTGCAAAGTGGAGAATGGACTGACCCAGGTCTTCAGGCCAGTCGCAATTCCTCACGAGCCCAATGCCCGCACAACCTCTCAAATTCAATCTTTCATTGCAAGATGATAACGACGATGAGGGCAGTACTACACAGAGATTGGACGATAGTGATAACAGATTGATGGAGATGCTAGCTGCTCAAGCAGCTCATCGTGAAGACCGGTCCGCTGCTGGAAATGAAGATTCGATTGCTAGGGACGGAAAGTTGACAGAGGACCAGAAAAGGGCCTTACTTCAAAAGTCACTGCAGAACGCAGCAAGTAACGGAGACGTGGAGCGAGTAGAAAGTTTACTGCATGGTACAGCGAGCAAGTACATCGACGTCAATGCTCCAGATGAGGAAGGAACAGCACCATTAATATATGCTAGTTGTTTTGTAGGTATTGCCTTGAGCGGTTTAAGAACCGTGGTATTAATATCTATCGTAGGGCCACGAGGACGTAGTTCTAGCCTTGCTTGAAGCAGGCGCCAATGTCGATCGTCAAGATCGAAGAAACCAATGGACTTCCCTGATGTGGGCTATAACTAACCGGCACAAAGACATCGCCAAACTTTTACTCGACCGCGGGGCCTCCCCCACAATCAAGTCCTCTTCAGGTCGGACAGCTTCAGATTTTGCTGCCCCGAACAGCGAGATGTCAGCCTTCCTCAACCAGAATGGGCACCATATAGGGGACGCTGGTGTGGGCGAAGACTTTTACGATAATGCATTTTCTCAAGACAGGTTCGAGCGCGAAATGGAGGAGCTCGAGACCAAGAGACGCATGATGATGGAGAGTTCTATGAACCTTGAGGTTGACCTTTCTAGTCTGGGCTTGGACGAGCGCCCTGAGGTCAGTCAGGGAATCTCGCAGTCTTTGCTGCAGTGCAATGCTAACAAGAACCAGTCACCAGAAGAACTGGATGATCAGCAAGAATTTGTCTGGAATAGATGCCAGCACGATCAAATGTTCGTGTTTCAAGAAAATCAGCTCAATCGTATCCTAGATGTCATTATCACTAGCATGACGCCCCAAAGATCGCCATCGCAGAAGCCGGTCCCCGCCAATGTGTTATTTCTAAGCGCAAGATATGCTCACTATCACGGAACTCCTGATCTACTTGCAACTTTATTGGACACAGCGATGGACAAGATAAATATGAAGGTGGAGCGGCACCAATGGGATATGACTGTGCTTGCATTCTGGATATCGAACGCTACTCTACTTTTGCATTACCTGAAGAAAGACCCAGGTCTTGCGGAAGCCACAATTGAGTTTCAAGTACAGCTTGTAGAGTTGATCAACGAGATCTTCATCTTGATAATAAGAGACGCCGAAAGAAGAATGGATAAGGTTCTTGACGCGGCAATACTCGATCATGAAACTATCCCCTTTGACAATTTGGAGTTCGCAGGCGAGTGGAAAATGTTCCGCAAGAACAAAGTTCAAGTACCAGAGCCTGTCAATTACAAGCCTCCACCACCTAACAAGAAAGCTCAGCCGTCACCAAGAAATGTCACTTCACTACTTTCTTCCACATTATTTGTTCTCGATCTTTATGACATACACTCAGTAATAGCATCACAAATCGTAGCGCAACTTTTTTATTGGATAGGCGCCGAGCTTTTCAATCACATCCTTTCCAACAAGGCCTATCTCGCGAGGTCAAAGGCAATGCAAATTCGCATGAACATCTCGACTTTAGAGGACTGGGCACGAACGAACAACCGAACGCCTGAACATTACGAGGATGGATCTCTTACGTGTACAGGCGAAACCACTGTGGATGCAGCGCGTAAGCATTTTACGCCAGTCACTCAGTTGCTCCAGTGGCTTCAGTGTTTCTCCATGTTGGGTGATAAACCTGATTCTTTGGAGTCGTTAGAAAACACACTCAAGCAATTTACGCGCCTCTCTCCGCAACAGCTTCTCCACTCCAGCAGTAACTACAGGTACGAGAAGGAAGAGAAGGTTTTGCCGAAGATAGCTCGAAAGCGCTTGATGGACCTACAAATAGAAAGCAAGAAGCGGTCGGAGATGGCACGGAGAGCTCGTGACTCAATGTCTCATGTAGCGAGCGCAGCGAACACAGCAACAGCGCCCCCCAAGACTCCTCCGCAGAAAGCAAATGTAGCTGATGACCCTCCGCTCTCGGCGTCATCCGTGAGCCACAGTGAAGGCTTCAATGGAATACATCAGCCCGATGAAGAGGAGACTGTCTCCGACAGCCTTCTATTGGATCCTGCACATATGCTTCAATTTCATTTACCCACAGCCGTCGACATGAGGATCAGCTACGGTGCTGGCTACGGTGGGCTGGACAGAGAGCGGGAGAGGAAGTACATACCCACGGTGCCACAGGAGTTCTTGACCAAGCTAGATATTAGTGGTAACGGGAATACCTTTGAGAGGAAGAGTTGGGATATTCAGGCCGATGACGAATGAAAATGTATGATGGGATGAGCTGCATCGCGCTTGGCGCTGGCGTTAGACGGAGGCTATGGTTTATTGCCGAACTGAGGCTGCCGACAGGAGGCTGCCCCCATTTGCGATATAGTATCTGATGGATTGCAATACTAACGGTTCCATAGAATATCAATGTCCGGTGAATTCTAAGCTTTCACCTCTGTTAGATTCATTGTGCGTAAATCACAGCAGCCAGAGCGGGTAAGCGCTAGTATAAAGAAATAGTCGTACCCTGTAAAACCTCATTGCCACATCATGGAGATCCAAGCACTGTCTCCCGAAATTATTCAAGACACTCAAACCCCGCCTACAGTTACAGACTCCATCCCTACCCATCTTATCGACTCTACGTTTTCCGCTTACATCGGTAACCCCTCCCTTCCCTTCCAGCCCTCCGCGGTCCTTCCCCTCCCCTCATCACCCGCCCCCTCCGAACCCCACCACTACTGCTGACCAAGTGCCCGCAACAGACCTCATCTCTCGGCCCCTCGGATCGCAAATCCTTGCCTTCTCAGACGAATTCTTTGCTTCAGCCAATAATCTTATAACCCCAGCCCCTCCAATCCATCGCCCCGGCTACTTCGTCCCCACCGGCGCTTGGTACGATGGCTGGGAGACGCGTCGACATAACCCTTCTCCCTTCGACTGGGTAATCATCCGGCTAGGGGTAGCGAGTGGAAAACTGAAAGGTGTCGAAATTGATACGACGTTCTTTGACGGGAATCATGCGGAAGCAGTAGCTGTGCAGGGAGTGTTCATCACTGGGGAGAGTGCTGATGAGAAAGTCAAGAGTTTGAAAGACGAGGAGTGGCAAAATGGAGAGCAGCTAGGGATAAGGGAGTGTGGACCTTCTAGGCGACAAGCGTGGAAAGTGGAAAGGGGAGGGGAAGTCACACACGTGAGGCTCTGCATGTACCCTGATGGTGGTATCGCACGCTTCCGACTCTATGGCGAAGCTATCCCGGTGTTCCCGGAAGACAAGAACGAGGAGATTGAGCTCAGCGCGGCAATTATGGGTGGTGTGGCAGTAGCGTGCTCGGATGAGCACTATGGGAAGAGGGGAAATTTGTTGCTGCCTGGAAGGGGCGTGGATATGGGTGACGGGTGGGAGACGAGGAGGAGTCGTGAAAAGGGCCATGAAGATTGGGTGATTGTGAGATTAGGGGCAAGGGGGAGGGTGAAGAGGGTAGTGGTGGATACGATGCATTTTCGAGGGAACTACCCGAAGGGGGTGAACGTTGAGGGAATGGATGCTGTGGGAGAGGAGGTTTTGGGAGGCGGGGATGGGAGATGGATGGAAGTTGTGGGTGTGCAGGAAGGATTAGGGCCGGATAGGGAATTTGATTTTCGGAATCTCTTTGACCATAACGAGAGGGTGTTTACGCATATGAAATTGACGATTATTCCGGACGGGGGGGTGAAACGATTTAGGGTCTTTGGAACGAGGATTTGAAGGTTTGCGGATTGGGGTAATGCACGGAAATACTCCTGAATACAACACAGCAAGTATAGAGATTCAATTAGGTCGAACACGAGTACCTTACGCTTCATCCACAGGTGGATTAATCGTTATACAGTGAACCCGAGAATATGCGGATTCGCTTAGCCTTAACCGGCGAAGACGCGCTTAGAACCCCGTGACCCCTGACGATCTAACGAGTTTGGTGAGCATGGACTCCCTAATGTTGCATGTTGTGCATATGAAATAAAGAAAGAGTCAGATCCCTTCATGGCTACTATATTTTGTGATCTGAGGCATCTTCTTGACTTTGGCCATGAAGACGACCAATCCATCTCGACGACCGGTTAGCCGGGGCAATCTTAAAGCCATTCCGTATGAGGATACAACGGCTGCCAAACCACCAATACCTATTGCCCTTGCTACACCACCTCCTAATACATCCCAAAGAGACAGGATCCTCAACAAACGGCCGAAGACTTCTGATCAGCAACTATCTCCATATCATGCTCGATCGAGGTTTAATGAGGATGCCAGAAGGGATTCGGGTCTTGCGCCTTCGAGCTCAACAGCAAGAGATAGTCGTACAACATTGGGTACTGATGGTGGATCGTCGACTAGTCTGAAAATCTCGCCAAGTCTTCGAAAGTATCCCTCGCAGGACGACTTTCGATCGTCACCCGCAAAAAAGACAAGAAGATGGGGGAGTCCCAAAGTCCACGTCGAGCCTCCACCAGTACCTCAATTACCGTTTTTAGGAATTATGACTCAGATACCTACTAGCAGCTTAGAAGACCTTACAATACCGGGTCAATTGGAGTTCTCAAAGCGGGGTAGCATGCTGATAGGGGGGAGGAAGGTGAATAATGCGAATGGAGAACCTGTGAAGGTTTCAGGTGTCATAGGAAGCCGCAGGAAACTAAGCACCTCAATGCTTTCTCCGCCGATGAGTTTACCTACTAGAGTACTGTCAGCAGATGATGAGATGCTTTCCCATAAAGTTCGGTCCATGTACGAAGGTGGAACAGACAGGGACTCGGATTTGATCGATGGTTCGAGTTTTCACAGGGGTAGAAGTGATCGCGCGGACGACAGCATAATACCTGGGAACTCATCCAGTTCATTGATAAATTTAAATCACATCCTCGCTGCGAACGCAAACGGCGGCCCAAGCGCTAGGGCATCGTCCGGGGCGATTACAACGAGCAAAAGGGAGAGCATGATTATACGCGAGGAGACTGAGTTAGCTGGTGGTATAGAGGACTGGGAAGACCTAAGAGGTGGGGATGTTGATCGATACGGGTTCATTGTACCCCGTAGGCTTGATTCAGAGAGCTCGTCAGTGAACTCCCCGCGCATCATGACACCAGAGCCGCCTCGAATACAGCGAGTCTCAACGCTCTTGCAACTTGCATCGGAGGCTCCTCGAAAGGGAAGAGGCACAATGAAAAGAAGTCCTTCAGCTCACAGTACGGTGCGCTCAGCGGCAACGCCTCCTGGATCGCGGCCATCTTCACGATTCTCACGTCCAGCATCGTCGCAGAGCTCTTATCGAGGAAGCGTTAACGGCAATTTGAGATTACGGTCTGCCACAAACCGGCTCCCACACAACAAAGGCCGAAGATTCGTGGATGAAGCGGGGGACATGCTTACACTCCCCCCTGGATTGGCCGACATTGCCGAGAACGGGGAGGACAACAAAGCAGCGCAAGAGCTTAAAAAGAAAGAGTGGGAAAGAGAGGAGAAGTGGAGGAAGATGGCTAAAGTAGTCAAGAACAGGCGAGACGGTGGAGGCATGATCTTCGAATTTGATACCAAAAGCGCCAAGGTCATTGACCGAGCATGGAAGGGAATACCCGACCGATGGCGCGCTACAGCTTGGCACGCCTTCTTGACCGCTAGTGCGAAGAAGAGAAAAGATAGCCCGAAAGACGACGAACTCATTGCTGTCTTCAAAAAGGTCCTGGACCAAGGCTCTCCCGATGATGTGCAAATCGATATCGACGTCCCTCGAACGATAAACAGCCACATCATGTTTCGCCGACGGTACCGCGGAGGTCAGCGGTTACTCTTCAGAGTACTACATTGCCTGTCCATCTACTTTCCCGATACAGGCTATGTCCAAGGCATGGCCGCCCTGGCTGCAACGCTTCTCTGCTACTTCGACGAGGAAATGACGTTTGTGATGCTGGTGCGGATGTGGCAGCTGAGGGGCCTGGAACGCTTGTACAAGTCCGGGTTTGAGGGGCTGATGAAGGCGCTCGAGGAATTTGAGAAGACGTGGTTGGCTGGGGGGGAGGTATCTGCTAAGCTGGTGGGTTTCTGAAGACTGCATTGCACTCTTTTGCACTAAGCTAATTTTATAGACCGAGCTCGGGATATCCCCTACCGCTTATGGCACCCGCTGGTACCTCACCCTTTTCAACTACTCTATCCCCTTTCCCGCCCAACTCCGTGTTTGGGACGTCTTTATGCTTCTCGGCGACCCGGACGGTACCTCCACCGACGTGTCTGCCCCAACCTCAAAAAAGGACGACGAACCCTCCTTTGATGGTGGCCTAGACGTACTGCATGCGGCTTCTGCGGCACTGATCGACGGCACGCGAGAGATCTTGCTAGACTCGGACTTTGAGAATGCCATGAAGGTACTCACGAGCTGGATTCCCGTCAGGGACGAGGAGCTTTTCATGAGGGTGGCCAAGGCGGAGTGGAAGATGCATCGGCGGAAGAGGTGAGGTGGTGTTGTGCATCAGCGGAGGAAGAGGTAATTACTTGGAAGAGGAAACAGATACCCTGCTATTAATTATATTATAATATGACGAATGGGAATTGGGCGCATTGGTAGAGTTTAGGGAGATATTTGGTTTAGTGGGGTGGGGAAGACGGCTATAATAGATGTGGTAACTACTAATGTATAAGAACTTGGCTATATCTTTTCTCTCACACGGCGCGCTCGGCCTCGCTCTCCATCCCTCCAGCATCGATTACAAATGCTCAGTGTCTTCGACACCCTTCTCAATAAACAAAAATCCCTTCCCCCCCCTTCCCAATTCTCTTTTCTTAACTAACCAGCACCCACCCACTCCCACCACCACACTCACCCCCTTATACATGCCCCACCCAACTCACCCACCCCACCCACCCAAACTCCACCCCATCTTCCCTCCCCCCCCAAACCCCTTCCTCATATCCATCCTCCCGTCCCGCAACCACGTTTCCCCCCTCTTTATACCTCCCACATTTCTTCCCTCATCCCCCCCCCCCGCGTCCTCAAGCCGCTACCTAGCTCTTTCTCTCTCTCCGGATATGCGTCTTGTCTGGGATTGATGGCATGGGATGGGATGGGATGGGATGGGTGGTTTTCACACATTTAAATGTATACCGCCCCTAGCTCTTGGTTGGGGAGGGGGGGTTGTGGGATGGGTATGTTGGTAATTTGGTTGTTGTTGTTGTTGTTGTTGTTGTTGTTGTTGTTGTTGTTGTGCAAGGAGATAGATAGCGCGCACTCGGGTCGTTTTTTGTGGGGGGATGAGTTATGTGTGCCTGAACGGGTTGTGCATTGTTTTTTTTTGGGGGGGATTTTTTGCCGTTGAGCGCGGAAGGGGAAGGGGGGGGGGTTTGTTCGTTGGGTTTTCCGTGTCTTCGCTCCTGGTTCCTTGTCTCCGTTACTCTTCCTCCTTCGTCCCCCAACGCCCCTTGCTTTTCCCTCCATTCCACCCCCACGCCCCCGTCATCGGAGTCATCAGAGTCATCAAAATCCAACACTATGAGCGGAATAGGTGCGAGTGTGCGATTCGAAGAGGAAGGGTGGAATGGGCGGTTGGGTTTGGATGATAGAGGTGGTGGAAATGGGATTGGGGAAGATTGAGTTATTTGTGTGGGGTTGGGATGGAGGAAAGGGGGAAAGGAGAAGGAAAAGGTTGGGGGACGATGCGGGAAAGAGGTGAGGGAGGGAAGGAAGTGTGGGGGTGGGGGATGGGTTCTGAAAGGGGCGCGAAGAGGGGTGAGATGGGGACGAGGACTCTTTTTGGTTTGGGCATGAATGATGGAATTTAGGAACGAGGAAAAGTGAGGGAAAAGGGCAAAGATGAGGTGGACGTGGAGGATGGATGCGTGGATACGTGGATGGGCTGGAGGTGACATCGTATCCGATAGAGGAAATCGGTCTTGAATGCTGTGAACGGGGAAGTGTAGAGATTCATTGCTGGTCAGGTGCAAGGTGCCAGTGTGATTTGGTGCCAAGGAAAGAAAGAAATGGATGCATAAAATGAGGTCTGGTGCGAGTTGTTTTTCTACGCCGTGGATGCTTTCGAAAGAAGGGGTTTTTGGTTTTTGGAGAGTCGTCGGTAGAAAGAGTTTAGGCTCTTGGGTAACTCACGGCCGAGATCTAAGAGAGGAGAGAGAGGGTTTGGTGCTTGGACGGGGCAGTTTGAGGAGCGGATATTGATGGGGAAATGACCAGTCTACGCCGTTTCGTTGCATCGCAGAGGAAGAGTGCAGGAACGAATGTAGGGAGGGAAGAGGTGCGGTCTGAATCGAGTGCCGGTGTGTTGTCGCGGCTGCTGCTGGTCAGCCCCCTTCGCCACTCCCCTTCAACATCTCACAGAGCCCTCCCCCTCCCCCGCCCTCAACCTCCATCACATCACATCACATGACCAATCCCTCAAGGGCATCTACATGCCCAACCGCGCACACACCCCCACCTCCCATCGAGGTGGTGCAACCCAGCCCCACCGTCGCCGCTCCTCCAGTCATTCAGCCCCTCATCCTCCCCCCCCCCCCTTCCGTCCCACTCCGGCTCTCAGATCGCCCCACGGACCCCCTTCGTCGCGCACACGCCGGCTTGCCAAAAGCGGTGGCGCCGGAACCAGCCTTGTGCCATGCCGGCAATTCGCCAGATCTCTATCGCCGTGATACCATGCAGCCCACGGGGGGGAAAGCTCGAGCCCCAGGGGCATGTAACAAGCGGCTCTCTCTCGAGGCGATCACACGGCAGGTTTAGTCGGGGCGAGGGGGGACTACTCGTTCAGGTAACAGAGGGCGGGTTCGTCGCCAGCGTTTGCATCTCGCAATATGGAAGGCGGATCCTCGGAATGATCCGAGGGATAGCTGCATGGCGGTGGGGCGCGCTCGGCCTTTTTGGCTATTGGCGGGTGATTTCATCACGGCTAAGTAATGAGATGGCGAGAGATGGTTGGACGGTGGGAAAGGGTCCAGTGTGATTTACTCTAGACGCGTGCATGATGTGGAATGTTGATATTGATGTAGTGATACGTTGGATCGGATCAAACGATCTGATGTGTTCTTGTCGCAGTGGACGAGCGAAAGCGGGGGTGTACATGCGATGGAAGAAGGGTACGGGTGCGTGTGAATCAGTGAGGGGAGAAAGATGACTTGTCGAGGGCAAGCTGAACAACAACAATGCAGTTGGAATGCTCTGCTCTCAGAAAGGTCTAGCGCGATCTCCTGCTGCCATGTATGATGTCGAGTCCAGCGGTGCAATTGGGAAATGTCCGTAATGGCGATGTGCACGTGTCCGTCCCGTGACGCCAAGGCAATCTCATCTGCATAAATCGTCAATTCGTCAATTTACAGCATCGCCACTACATACTGCATATTGATAATGACGAAGAGAGATTTCTCGTACGCCAGCCCTTGCAAGTGCGTACGGACAACGAAGGACAACTGTCATTTCCCACCAGCAACATACGTCCCCGAGTCCTGACCGGTCCTGTGCACAACGCTATTGTCCTGTCATTTCCGCATCTATTCTCGCCCGCTGCTATCGGCCCGTCATAAAGAATGAAAGTGCTTTTGCGATCTGTCCGTTTATAGTACAAATTTACAAGGGGCATGAGAATCGTGATGGAAAATGGACGAGTGTTGACCTCCAGGGCATGAACGAAGCTGAGACGAGATGTGAGGGGAAAAAGGAAGCAGGAAGAAATCAAGCGCTACCGCAAATCTATGCAACTGTAGAATATCGCAGGAAGGGTATAAGTAGCATAAGCAAGCCAGATGCAAAGCAGATCCAGTCTCCATATATGATACATCAAAACTCTGTTCATGCCCTCCAAAACTTTCCGTACGAATCATGCATGAAATGGTGAAATAACAAGGACGCGGTCGCTACGAGGGCCCCTCGGGCTCCCGTTTTGGACTATCGCGCAATTCTCGCTCGTCTCGAGATTCTCGTCTCATTTCCGATCCGGCCGGATGACGCTGAGACTGGCGTGTTTCAGGTTGCGCCGAGTTCTGTCGTTGACTTCCACTTTCGGCCTCTGAGAGACTCTGACGTCCGCTCTCTGTCCTGCCACGATATCGAGCTTGTTCGTGCGGCGCACGGGACGAAGTGTCGCTTCGCTGTCGAGAATGCCCTCGGCGCCGGCCAGGCGTTGACCCCGCAGAAGTCTGCGAGAAAGACGGTGAAGTTTCGTTGGGATTCGAACTTGGTGGAGGTGCCGCGTGGTGAGGGCCAGTGGCTTTTCGTTTCTTTGGCGAATTCGTATATTCGGATCGGAGATGAGAGGTTTGGTTCTGAGAGTAGGGAGATTCCTGTTGGCTTTTACCCGATGGCGTCGGCGGATCTTTGGAAGCCCCCTGCGACGCAGGGGGGACCCAATGGTGGAAATAAATTGCAGGTGAAGAGGACGGCTGCTCTTGCGGTGGCACGTTTTGTGTTTGCTGTAGAGGGTGTTGTCCGCCCAACTGTAACCCAGAAGGACCCGGCGGTGGTGGCTGAATTTGCATTTCGACGGTGTTGAGACGCGGTAATGCGGATGGAGGCTGAACGCGAGGGTTTGAGGTTGGTGGGGCGGCTTGCAGTGGCTGTTGTTGGGTTTTTGCTCGCTCTGCAGCGACACTTGATGCGTGATATGAAGGCGCAAATCCTGTATTTGCCGGTATTTGGCCAGACTGAACGGCAGCAGCCTGTGTTGCCTGTTGTGCAGCGTACGGATTTGGCTGCGGACCTGCCAGTAATCGGGCCTCTCTCCCTTGATCGGGTGATGTTTGAACTTGCGGCCTGACTTGCTGTTGTAGTTGCTGTTGTTGCTGCTGTTGCTGTTGCTGTTGCTGCTGCTGCTGCTGCGCCTGCTGCTGCTGCGCTTGCTGCTGAAGACTTATTTGTGCCATGTAGTGCTGAGCCCATTCCAAGCTTGCATTTGCTAGGTTGCCTCCACCTATACCGGCAAAAACCATCGGTACCATGTATGGAGGGACACCGCCCTGTAGCGACTCTCGAAGCATCGTCTGCTCGATTTTGCGCTGCTCTAGCCTTAACCGTTCCTGGTTTGTCCTCTCTTCCTCTTGTTTCCGTCGATCCTCTTCAGATTTTGCCTGCAACCAATTCCGCATTGACTCATCCGCGCCCTGCCATTGGGAAGGGGCGGCAGGAAGCTGCCCTAAAGGCAGGTTACTTGGATTTGGTCCGCGATCTGGATTTGGTAGAGTCATGGCCGCAGGTGGCGGGAGACCGCGATGAGGTGTGCTCATCCTTCGTGGTAGACTATCTGGTAGAGGAGGAAGCGCGCCAGCGTTCCCCGAGGACCTCGACGGAGAAAAGCAAGAGGAGGGAGGATATTGTGAAGGTGAGTACGCATGGGAGCTGTTGCCAAAACCGTTCTGTAGCGTGGGTTTGAGTGTAAGTAACATAGGCGCGACGTTGATGTTTAGAATACCGAAAACATTTGGACGTCGAGGGCAGGACGGTAGTAGAAACGAGTAGGTATTAGAGTAATTGTCGTACAACCTTGGGCGAGAATGAAAAATTAGGCGACGTCAACAAAAGCGTAGGACAGGATGATGATATTATTCTTCGTGAGAAGGGAAATGCAATTTATTTGAGGAGGGGTGTCTTACCTGGAATACCTTTTCTGTACTGTGGACTGTGGTAGTAACCTAGGGACCGTTGGAGATACGCGGACGAGTCTTCCTTGTCGTGGCTGTCTACTACGTACTGCGGTGCTGTTAAGGGCAAGAAATGGCTACTTTTAGTGTGCGGTCGACTCGTCCCGAAACTGCTTCAGGCTCTGCCCTGGGGAAGAGAAAAGGGAAGGGCTATGCCTGCAGAGCCGATCTTGTTCACGCGTGGCATCAAGTCCGGGAATGTCCCAACCGGGGGGGAGGGGAGGAAGGGGAGGGGGGGAGGGGGGGGGGGTGATGGGATGTGGGAATGACGAGGCGAGTCGAAGTGTCTTAAAGGGCTTACTTTACCCACGGTACGGTAAGGATGAGCGTTTGTTCTCGAAGGGTACCGTAATAGGTGGAAGGAAGAAAAATAGGAACGGGTAGACGGAGCAGTTAGCAGACAACATGTGCCGAAGGGGTTAATGATTTGCAGATTTGCATCAATGGGGCTTAATATTAATGTAAACATTTATATCATTTATTACTCGTAGGTAAGGTATATTACTACGTCGTACTTTAGGGCGGGAATCGGGGTGGGCAAAGTATAGCCGGGGTATGGATCATGGGAGTAGGTTAGAGTATGGCACTGGAACCCAGGGAAAGGGCATTAGACCTCCTCCACTCTTTTTGGCTTATCCGGTAGCTTCTTCCCCCCCAACTCCCAAAGTACTCTCTAGGGCGTATCGCTGTCGTTTGCTCATGATTTATGCGACAAGCGTATACAGTAAGTAGTATGTACTCGTACATCAGGGAGGCAGCTGTCAATAACACTCCAGCGTTTGATCCACTTCAGCGGTGGCAGCCAAATGGCGGAATGCGATATGATTGGCGGGTCGAAGTGCTTCCCAACATTCCACAAACCGCTTGGTGAGAAAAGGTACCTTACAGCTGAACGGGAGTACAACGTACCACTACTGCCGTAGATAGCAGGAGCGATCAGCCAAATGCACTCCAGGAGCAGTATCTGACGACAACGGAGCTCTGGCGACAAGCATCATCATCTTGGGGCTGTCCCAGCAGTACTGAAGTGCCTTAGTCCGGGAACGGTAGTCACTTGCAAACACGGTCGACTAGAGAGGAAGGTCCGCCGTCAGAGAACAGATCAGAAAGTCTTAGCGTTCAGCCATGATCGACAACCCGCCGGGGCTCTCGCAGACGTATCATTTGCCCTATGCCATTAACGGTCGCATCGTTGGCTCCGTACCTCGAGGATACACAGGAAACGCAACTCAACGCGAGTTGTGTTCCAGCGGCGGCAGTGATCTTGAAGGGATGCTGATGACCAGTGACGACGGTAATAACGTATGCATTCACAACATCACAAAGCGTGAATACAGCATCCATGTACCACATCGTCGCTTTGCATCGTGCAATTGCCACATCTACAATGCAGTCGGTAGGTTCACAGCCCTTGGAAGCTGCAGATTACTAGTGCAGCTCGGCATCGCAGACTATTCAATAGTAGCCTCGATGTAACGCCTCCATGCATTGTTGTTGTTCAGGTGTTATTGTTATGGTCGAGGGGTTTGGTGGAGAAAGGCCTGTGACAGGGTCCGGTCAGCGACCATGTATCAGAAAACGATGTCGATAAGTACTCGATAGATCAGATTAACGTCACGGCTCGACCAGGATAGCCGTTAGATCTAACCGGGCGGAGTTCATGCAACCCATGGGTCGCGAAGGCGCTATCATCATTGTATCATGCAGGAAAGCATCCTGTACTCGGTACTCCGATTCGGCTGGTCGAGTCGCGGAAGCGCACAACCCAAATCCATCTTTCACAGCTGTACCTGATACAAAGCATCGATAGACAGCATACTCTAGGCCGTGCGGATGTAACCGTTGGTCACTTAACCGTTCCACCTATTTCTGTACCGGCTGATTCTTCAACGCTCGCAGATACAGCCAGTCGTCGATTGAACGTCCCGTGACCCTCGGTAGGGAAGGTAAAGTTATGGTATGTACCTTATCCTTCCATGTTCCTCCGTCGACGTCTGCATCTGCATCTGCATACCATCGAGGTGTTTCAAGTTGAAATGAGAAGCTCTTTCGCTTCCGATCGCCAGTGAGGCAGCCAATCGGTTTGACCGGCAAGCATAGCGTCGTTCGACTTCCTACCCCTGCTCCCGCTTTTTCCACTTTCCACTTTCCACTTCCCACCCCCGGAGATCGCTACAACCTCCCTTGTCTTCTTCTCGCTACCTAGGGATCCATCCCCATGCGGAAGAAGCCACTAAAGCCAAAAACCGCCACTCATCAGCCCTGCGTCGCCGATCATCAGCCACGACCATCATCGGCGCAAAACCAGCGTAAGCCACGCGGTGCGGTTACTTACCTTACGTACTGTGGTAGTAAATCCGTCGCATGGCGTTTTCGCAGGGTCAGGTAAAAGTTGCCTGAGATTCCCCCGTCTCAATGTCTCTTCGGCCATCGCGATACTCATCCAAGACCACATATGCACAGAACCGGCTAGGGGATTGTCGGCACTCCCTTGTAAGTTGTGTCCTGCCCCTAAGTCTGAACTCGTGTCTCGTGGCTATGCTGGCCCTTAATATGATCATGTCCAGAAACAATCATTGGCCCCGGTTCTTTCGTTTCGTCCTTTCCCTTTACGCACTTGATCTGAAGGCGACGATATAACATCTGGTGCGGACGACCAACTATACTACTGAAGCCTTGCTCAGAGCTTGGACTGTAGCTTTGCTTGCCCTAGAATTCCCATTTACCCATACTTGAGTGAAATCTTTCTTTCCTCTGATGCTTCTACTTTTGTAGGGTTTGATTTGGCCGCACGACATGATTGTTCCATTCCCAATACACGTCCGTACCTCAGAAAACGTCAGACACAAGAAAATGTTCAAGGATTTTGAAAGCATTGACTGCCAAGTGCAAGAGCAAACCAAGGGACTGGAGAGGAGCCAGGCTTAGGTCCAACTGTACATCAGAGAGTACTTAGAAAGAACCATCGAAGCAGAAATCTAGAAGCCTGAACCTGGACAAGCTTTGCACTCAGTCTGATCTGGCACCGGAGGACGATTGCCCCATTCTGTCACTTACCGCGTAGGCCTCCCGTCAGTGACCCACTTCTGGCAGTTTCTCCAGGCAAACCTCACGTGATGCTGTTAAGATAGATCCTCTTCATTGTTCGTTTCATAGAGTTCCTAAGACCTGTCAGAACCTCGCGCTTATAGGACCCGGTTTGAAAAGGTCTTCATTTCAAACACATGCATGATCTATGTATGGTACATCTTTAATATATAATAAACATCAGATTCAGACTAGACTCAGACAGCGACTGAGCGTTTTACAGGAAACAGGAAACAACCATACATAATTGTGAGCCGCTGAGAAGTAGAGAGGCATGAATCAATCAAAAGATTGAGGAACTACATAAAACAACCCCCTCAGAGACCTTGTTGAATGTATCTGCTGATTCATCAAGGTTGAGACCGTGTCGGGTCTGTCGTTTAGGCCCATCTAGTCCCTGGTGTTTTGACTGATCGTGTATGTGCATTTACATGCAGTGAACACATCGCTTCGCGCCACCGTCCTGAACATGGTACTGCCAGATTCATTTCGCCCGGATGTAATGTTCAGTAACTCGCAGCTGCTCGATAGTGGAAGCCGTAGATAACATGGTTGCGAGGAGCTCTGATAGTGGTTCATCAACCCTCAGATTAAAGATTCCGGGGCGGAGAGATAGGCAACCAGATGTTGTAGCTCTCTGGCCGTGGTGATGGTGAGGATATCAGATATCGGATTCAGTGTTAGATAGCTTATTGAAGCTGCACTGTAGTATCCTGCATTAATGGGTCATGTTCATCTGTTTTCGCGCTCCTTGTTTGCGAATGATTAGATTATAACCGACAATAGTAAGTGTAGGCGTAGCACGATTACTTGCTCATTACTCAGTTCAAAACTTGGGTACCTTTACGGTTCTGTGGCCAAGACTATCTACAACGGTTATGAACAGGGAGCTTGAGAACGGGGACTCGAAAAACACATGTTGATCGATTGACCGATTTTCCTGGGGCAGGGACGTCGGTACAGTCAGGAGGATCTGCTCCCACTCCACCATTCCGATGTGACGCAAGAAGCAAGAGCAAAATGGAGCCTTTTATAGGACGTGTAACGTGTTAGATAGAGTCGAAAAGATCGAGCGGTGTTTGCGTCATGTGGCTGGAGGATTCGTTGTGAGCCTTCGAGCCTCATCATTCTAATGCAGTGGGAGCGTTGGGATTGGAACGAATGGAGGGTCCGCTTCTGTAACATATCAAAAACCCCAAGAAGTCTTTGTCAAAGGAGTCAAAGACATGTCATGCGTAAAAGGATTCTGTATATAAATGATGCCACTCGGGCATGCGGGATGTTCAATTGGACGACATTTTCTCGGTCTCCAATACCCACGTATGACGCACTACGCTGTTGGGTCATGAGTCGGTCAGAATAAGGAAAGTTGCGAGGATAGAAACAAAGAAATCGGATGCATGATAGAGAGAGATCTCGGGCGGACTGTTCTTGCACTGAAGACTTTCAAAGCAGAAGTAAGGTAGTTGTTCTCAGGCTGGTAGCGCTAAGCAATGGAGGGATGCTAGCCTCCTGGGGACGTGGACACGTGCCTTTGCTCTAGAGAACGAACATCTTAGTGGAGATATGCGGAGGCATTTACGGTGTGTTTTTACGTTGAACGGATCGTTTCCCGTATATTTATTTCTTACTTTACTTAACGGTCGGTCGAAATCATGTATTCGCCGAGGAAGTCTGGACGCATTCAACAAGTTTAAGGTATACGATAGTCTCCTTTTCCTATATACGTAACACGTGATGATATCTAAGTTCAACGCAGATTCAAACTCCACGATCATATCCGTATCCTAATGCTTCTATTTGAACACCATGAACTCCCCCAATCCCTGTTAACAACGGAGTCGACGATGGACTGAAGCATATCATCGCTCGAGAACCTTGATAAAGCGAGGGCGGCTATTGAGCCCTTCCGACAACTCCACAATGCCTCACCCAGTTCATGTCCAGATGTCAATCCCTATCCTGCAACTTCCCCAACCCAGACAACACCGACGCTAATGCTTCATAAACAGGGGAATGATAAACCATCAGAATAAAATGAAATGCAAAGACTGTACCAAATGGGTAATCTAGTCCTTGTTTAGTCCGCGCTCGCTGAAGAATCTTTCTGATTGTATGTACCAGCTCAGGCTTCTTTGATCGGCCCGTTTTCGACGGGCATGGGTGGAATATCGGGAGAATTAAAGTTGGGTTACAGTTTCATCGCTATCGTTCGCTCCATTCCCAGGCCGCGTAGGCCTCACAGGCATCTCTGAGCCGTAGATGTGACTTGCGGATAGAATGGGCATTTCAGCCCCATTGGGCGCAAAGCGCTCTAGAGGATCTTCACAGTCGAACGGAAGGTTATTTCGGCTACTCATTCTCTTTGAGAAGGTCGGCCTCTCACTATCTGAATTACTCTGCATATCTTGCTGCGCCTCATCGATCGCGCCTTTGGCGAGATCGTTCACAGATTCTTGTAAGCTCGAAATTGGTTTAGGAGGTTGGCTAAGGTAATCTTCGAGCATGGATTTCAAGACTGCGGCTCGAACAGGTTTCGCCAAATAGTTGTTCATGCCGGCCTGTAAGCATTTCTCGCGATCACCACGAATGGCGGAAGCTGTCATAGCGATGATGAGCACATTGCGTACTGCAGGATCGTCGTCTTTACGTATCAGTCGCGTCGCATCGTAGCCATCGAGAACAGGCATCTGAACATCCATGAGGACTAGATGGAAGGGCTTCCTTTCCAATGACTTCCGGCGGATGGCTTCGACCGCTTGAAGACCATCGCTATATGCCGCAGATTTGAAGCCGAGCTTTTCCACAAAGGAGACGGCAATCTTTTGGTTGATCGGGTTATCTTCAGCTATGCAAATTCGAAGTTGTTCTCGAGGGATTTGCGAGAGATCGATATAGGGCGCTGTTGAAGATTGAGGGGCTAAACCATCCGTATCAGATGACCATGTAGCCATTGGATCTGGTTCCTTCGTCAAGACCTCGGCGCTGCCGGCCGTTGCAGACTTTGGCGCCTTGGGGAATGTGAGAGTGAATGACACGGCCGTACCGACCCCTAATTGACTCTCGAGCCAGATCTTGCCATTAAGAACATTGATAAGTGCTTTACAGATAGAAAGACCAAGCCCGCTGCCACCATAAGATCTCTGTGTACTGCTGTCCGCTTGGGCGAAAGGATTGAAAAGCCTGGATACCTGTTCTTGGGTGATGCCAATACCCGTATCTGCGACAGAGCAAGTGACACGGATCACTTCGTTGTCTTCGTATTCGGTCCTCGACTTGACCGTCACGGAGCCCTTCGCAGTGAATTTGTAGCTGTTGCTGAGCAAGTTCATGAAGATCTGGTGCAGCCTTACAGGGTCTCCCATTACTAGCAAATAGGGATCTAAGTCTAGGTTCTGAATGGTCTGCAATCCACGTTCCAAAATCGTATAGGAGAGAGCCCGAACGACCTCTGTGATGGTCTCCTTCAAATTTAGAGGTACACTGAATAGCTTCATTTTCCCGGCCTCGAGTTTTGAGAAGTCCAAGATATCATTAATCACAGTCAAAAGCGTGTCTGCACAAACCCGAATGGAGTCTGCATATCCGTCTTGCTCCTGGTTTAAGGAAGTCGCCTTGAGTAACTCTGACATGCCAATGACGCCGGTTAAAGGTGTCCGTAGCTCATGCGAGACATTAGCAAGGAACATCGACTTCGCTTTCGCAGCCTCCTCCTTAAGCCTGACATTTCGCATAGCTTCCGCTTCCGCGAATTTGGCTTTGATTTCTGCTTCACGTGCCTTCGCAAGAGCGCGCTTCTGTGACTCGATCATGCTAGTATTTGAAGCGGACACTTGTCTAATGCGCCTGAACAAAAGAGCGTTCGCGATTGAGATACCGACTTGATTGCAGAAAAGCTGAAGCATTCCAAGGTTGCGGTTCGTAAATGAGTTCGGTTGACCTTCTAGATATAGTACCCCCAGAAGATTAGGTCCCTGAATAATTGGAAGTGAGATAACAGATTTAACGGATGGCGTGTTACAGAATCTATCGTCGTTCAACACGTTATGCACGAATACAGCTTCCTTGAACCGCATCGTATATAGGAGAATTTGTTGTTTAGTTTCGTCCTGGATATCCGAAAGTGGAATAGCCCCTGCATCGATACCGTCTGGTGTCCCGCTTGCTGCCATTCCCCAACCGCCTTCTCCTTCGATGACAACGCCAGCAAAATCGGCTGAAGCGCCAGCAGACTCCAAGATGATCTGAGTCATTTTGGCCAGTAGTCTATCAATCTGCAGTTCGGAAGATATCGCTTGATTGAATTCTAATATGCTTTGAAGATCAAGGATGTCAAGTCCCAAGCCCGAAACATTGCTTGAATCTTTGCTTCTAAGGCCAGGTGCCGTATCAACTTCAGGGTTGATCCATGCTTTGGTCCGGTCTCCAGCAGTTTCTTTGCCCAGATGCCTGGTTTCTTGGCGCTCGTGTTCTTCAATGCGGAATTGAGTGTTCTCAATGTCCCCAATGGTGTCTGACGTTTGAATTCCGACATCAGCAGTCCGCACCGTTGATGCACTCTTCAATACCCATTCGTGCTTGGCTGCAAGTTGTTCAACTTTGCCAGAAGCACCAAAGGTTGAGTAAACCGCGATGGCGTCCATCAATGCGCTCCGTCCCGCCCGTCTGGCGCCTCGGCAGATAAAGAACTCTCCCTGTAGTTCGAAAGCGATCGCCTGCTCAAGCATAAAGTCGTGCAACTGCGTGTGGTCTATCGCAGCTTCGTACGACTGTATAGCGTTGTGGTAGTCTCCTGTTAGCTCGGACATTTCTGCACTAATAAGCTGGGACCACATTAAGTAGTTCACGTCACATTCGACCTGCCACATCGCTATCTTTTCTTTGTACTCCACAACTTTTCCGAGCAGATTCTCGCGCTCGGGGTTGAAAGGATCCTCCTTGATTCTAGCTAGAATCGACAGCGATAGGTAGAAGAGTGTGAGACGACTATTGCGAAAGCTCCATAACTCGTTAATAGTTTGAAGAACCTGGTTGCCAGTTTCGATGGCTTTCTCGTGATGTCCGAAGAGATATAGTGGTATCATGTGCAAGCTGTTGTAGAAGTCTCGCGGCCTAATCCCTTTAGCAGGTGTCACCATTTAAGTCGAATGACTTTTATAATTGCTTACCTTTCAGCATTAGAAGCATTAGAACGGATGTACTGCATGTACTCTACACTACCGTGGTTTTCATCTGACATCACGGTATCCGCGGATATGACGTAGGTCTTGCCCTGCAAAGCCCTTGCAACCTGACTGCGATGTGAATTTAAAGGTTAGCATGGGTCACTTATATTAACCCGGAGGTACGCCAACTCCAAAGTCCAAGAAGAGTAACGCATTTGTTCAAAGGCAGCCATTGATAGAGCGAAAAGGTATGCCGGAAGACTTACCGGACAGCCGTCAACAAAACACCACCTCGAAGATCACTCGCCCAATCACCGAAGTCTTCCGGTCCGGTGGAGCAGTAGGTCTCTAACTCTGCCATATCAGAACCAAGGTAAAGCCGAGAAAGTGCAAGACCAGCAATCGAGAAAAGGAAAGTATGCTTGTCCCCGGAGACGAGGCAATACTCCACGGCTTCCTCCTGCATTTCGAGATTGTCCCGTATCGGAGTGAACAAATGTCCAACAAATAAGGGTAAGAGCGTCAGACCTCGACCTAATGTATAGGGATCGTTGGAACGTCTCAATAGTGCCTGCGATACTTGGTATGTTTGGAGCCCGAAAGTCGCGTCTCCAAATCGGCTCGTCGCGACCATAGTAAAATACGCGAAGCCAACTCCACTTTGATAGAAGGTCCCTGAGCTTGCCAAATGCATATCTACCATTTTCATGGCCATTTGAAAGAACTAATCGAAGGTTAGTCACCTCGAAAAAGATGTGGCATAAGGTACACTATACCAGTAACCCATTACTCCAAAAGGCCGCACTAAGCGCCTCAACCATCACAACCCCCATTGACGTGATACTTGACTGTTCGTTCGGTGGTTTCTGTATGATATCATCAAAGTCTGTGTTCTGCAATCGATCGCGCAAGTTCCTATACTCTTTGTCGCAGATATCCCAAGAAGGCTTTGCTTCGAAGTCCAGACCTAGCTCCCCCAGGCTTGTTTTCAGGCTAAATGTATCTTAGCTGAATGCTACTTATGGGTAAAATTCACCTACGCATTGAAAGCCGCAGAAGTATCGCCCTGATAAGCATATAGTCTAGACAGGATAATCCAGGCAGGGGCTTTGTCCGATGCAGTGTGTGCACCTTCAAATATTGATGCAAGCAAGTTGTGGGCCTTCGGGTACTGACTTTGATACCAATATAATTCTGCGGCTCTGGTATATAGATTCAACGTCTCTTCGTAGTCAACATCCGCTCCCTCTTTCCATGGCTCGTCTTGCATAAGACTAAGGCCGGTCTCGTAGTATCCTAAGGCTGTAGGGCGAGCCCCGGATTCAATCGCCTTCTGAGCTGCTTGAAAAAGCAATTCCCGAAAGCGACGACGATGACGAATCCGGCCTTTGATAAGCTCAGCTGCTTGACATACGTGTCGAGCCCTAGCGTACAGAGAACGATCATCTAAATTAGAATACTTCATCATAGTCTGACATATGATGAAGTGCATCTTGACAACGTTGTGACACTCCCTGAGAGACGCAGATGCTTGGATGTAGCGATCATGTGAGAAACTTGGTAAGTTAGTTTGATGCCAACACAATTGAAGGTGGATTGAAGACACATACGTGAATTGATCGTCATCGCTGCCAGGCATAAGAATGTATGCTTGCAGCGCAGCCTGAAGGCCTTCCACAACATGCTCCATCGGCTGAGGGGTAAATACTTCCGCGATTGGAGAGCAATTTGGTTTGCTGGACTTGCGTTGATACTCGGGATAATCAAATTCACCGCTGAGTAATCTTTGAACTAACATGAAAGAGAAAGAGTTGCCTAGTAGTGAGGCCCACGCAAGGATAGCGCGCGCTGCGGGGGGTAAATCCTGAAGCCGTCTTGTAATAAATTTGCTGTTAAGTTGCTGTCCGTACGACTCGGACTCAAATTCAGAAAAAACCCTGTCCAAGTCGTATTCCCAGACTGAACCTTTCCATGAATACCATAGACAACCTTTGCGACGGCATACAGCTAGCATTTGACGCAAGTAGAATGGGTTCCTGCAATCGTCAGCCACGAGATCAATTGTCCGAGGGATGGGGTCTCTTTCTCGTACCCGTTTGTCTTCTCTAGGCACACAATCGCTAGAGGGAGTACATACTCCTGCGGCCTATACAACGTAACGCTAACGTAATCGACGACGTCTTGTTCATTCAATGGAGATAGCTGTACAGTTGTGACATTTGTAGTCCTGTTATCTAGCACCGTCTGGAAGGTGCTGGGCAATAAATCCTTCTCTCTGCTGGTAATCTGTTTGCAGGGTGAGCACATCGGAGAAATTGATAGCGCAGAGACTAGCTTACTATAAGTACAATCCCTAGCTTTCTGGTGATGATATTTGATATAAGGTCAAGGCTCTCTTCATCCGCAAATTGCAAATCGTCGAGACAAAGACATATTAACTTGTTGGTTGACACAATGCGCAATACCTCAAGGAATATGTTCATGAACTTTAGAGACCGTGTGTTGGCGCCTACGCGAAGAAAATCTGATGTCAGAAGTGTTCCAGTGCCGACACCGTTGCTCAGTCCACTGCGTACACTGCCAGCATCCGTCATGTCAGCTTTAAGGGATTTGTTGAAGCCATGCTGTGAGAGGTTTGGAGCCGGCTTGGCCATATATTGCACATCCGTAGAAATAAGATTCTCGGGTAAATCGAGCATGGAGCAGAGAGAGGGCCAGTATCCACGTATATTACCACGCACAGTATTGTGATAATTGCTATTGACGTCGCTTTCCGAAAAGATTTGGCGAAACAAGGAGCTTAAAGCGCGTAGCAAGGGCTCGAACGGTGCTTTTCTAGCAGGGTCAAACTTAGCAGATGCGAAGTAACCCAACCTTCGTATATCCCCCTGAGTGTTTTGAACCAAGCTGGACTTGCCTAGACCCGCAGAACCATAGATAGCGATAACTTCACATCGGTTCTTCCGGCCCGACCTATGACTACGTTGTCGTTGCGGGATGCTCGCAGAGCTGTTTCGCTGCCCATCCGATAGACTGATTTGAACACCGCCATCCTGACTTACCGTAGTATATGTAGTGTCGACAGAATCTTTGCTGTTGTTGGTCTCAAGTGTGGGTTTGGCCAGTTCCAGCGGGTCCAGATCTTCAAGAGAATCGGATTGCATTGAGCGCGACTGACTATTTGATAAATTGGATATCCGTATCGGGTTTACTGTAGGACTTTTCTTAGGGTCCTTTGCAGCTTGTGAGTTTGTTTCACTTGACTTGGTCCCATTTTCGAGGAGGTCGTGGCGGTCTGATTTAGCGGAGGCCGAGGGGCTATACATGCTGGATACACTCTGATCCATGGCTCTTTGCTGTCTCCTGGCAATTCTCTCGATAACTTTGATGATTTTCTCGCGCTCTTGACCCCTGCCAAAAATGTTTGTTGGGAGTACAAAAAATGATGAAACGTCCTTTAAGCCAATCTTGAAGTTTATAAGAGCCTCGCCGTCGCCGTCGCCGTCGCCGAGTATTCTTTGTAATTCGACGAGGTCATGTTTCAATCCACTGGTTGAGTGATACCTCTCGTTGATCTGTTTCTGTGTCATTTTTTGTATTATGCTTGAGATTACCTCCGGAACATCCATGCGTTTGGATGAAACAGGAGGCATCCTTCGACCAAGAACAGCCTGAATTATGTCGATTGGATTTTCTCCATCGAACGCGGCCTCCTGTGTTAGCAAAGTCCAAAAAAGCACGCCGAGGCTGTAAATATCCGTCCTGCTGTCCGGCTCCGCTGGCATGCGGCCTGTTTGCTCTGGAGCAATGAATTGGAGCTTCTTCTTGATCCCGAATTCTCGAGATAGTGTGAGCCACCCAGTACTTGTTAGCCCATTCTCAAACGACCTGGGTCCGGATCCGAAATTTATGAATTTGACCGTGCCGGTTGCTTGATTAAAGTGGAAAGCATCATGACGAAGCTCTCCATGGACAACTCTCAGACCATGATGTAACAGCTCCAAGCACTCGCTCGCACCAATAGCGAAGTCGAGGAACGTCGACAGAGATATTTGTTTCCTGGAGTTCGGGCTATAATTTTCGATATTCTCATGCCTTATAGGGTCGTCGGGATCTGGAGGGAGCCAATTAGGCCGGAAGTCTGACAAATCTCTCAAATAGTTTCGCCCCGGTGACTCAAAAATTGAGACTATCAAAGCTTCGTTGTCTCCTTGATAGCTTGGTAGCCTGATAAGATCTATGGGCCGCACGGTATGGATACATTCTGGATCCGAGGTTTGCACAAAGGATTTGCAAAGGTGATATTCACGCTCGAGACGTAGTGTGTGGGTCGAGATACGAGCGATGACAGGCGTAAAGCTCATACCACTGTCTGAGGGTGTCAGTGATAGGCGACTCGTGGCATCGCTGCTTGCGTCTGGCTGCTGATAAGAGGCTCGAGGAGCCGAGGGAGCCGACTGCGGCGAGCTTCGTGTCGAGTTTGTTCGGGCGACGCTGGCATGCAGCGAGGAGGCCCCCGAGTTCTCGCGTATTGCATGTTGGACACCTGGGTGTTGGATACCGAAGACATGCCAGTTGTCGTAGCTCTAGATGCCAGTTATGAGTTAGTATTTTCTAAGGCAGGCTTTCTTCTACTTCCTTGACGAGCTTACTGAATGAAAAGCTTCGGTAGACTGATCCCACGTGAACCCCGAGATTTGCGCAAGCCGCTCGAAAAGCCGAGGGGGTGCTGATAGGTGTAGGGAAGCCTCCCCTAACCCACCGATATCTTCCTCCATGACCTCTCGATGGCGGTCAAGGCATTTCTATGGCATATCCCACGTTAGACGGGAATCTTGGTCGCGCAACGGTGCTCGAGTAAACATAGGGACTGGGATCAATTTGCCAAGGCTCTAGGGCTGACTCCCCTGCATATCTCAATAGATGACGTCGCTAAGTCGGTTTATCAAAGGTAATACCACTCCGTCCCCTTCCTCAGAAGTCGACACTCGATCAGTGTCTCTTTATTTGGAGTACAATATATAAATTCTTCGAATCTGGCAAATGACCTGATCTACTTGCTAATTCTATAGTAATACTTACAACTCTCACACTCTTCCGCTATTGTAAGATACGTCTAGTCAGGTCTAGTCATGAACTTTCAAACCTCAAGTCCAATGAAAGAAGTCGTCAAAACCATAATCCCTCGGGCTGCTGCGGAATATTGATACTGAATTCATTTCGTAATTGATTGATAGCATGTCACAATATCTTGCTTGAATGTTTTGCGTTTTTCCCTTAAGAGAGAGTCTCGATGTCTGGTGCAGCTAATTCAAGGATCAGTTAAAGCCTACCTTATTGATCTACTTCACCTTACGCCCATGTGGTAAAATCTTCACAACCCTATCATGATGGTCAAAGCTATCTTTCTTATGGCCGATTACGGTCACGACCCGACTGGTACAGGCTACATTTGAACCTTTTCCTAAACTAGCTGATATTGGTGAACTCAGAAACCGCCATCCCATTCAGAGCGTTCAAAGACGCCGGATTCGAGGTCGATATAGCAACCGAGAATGGTAAAATTCCGGACTGCGATAACCGCATGCTCACTGGTATTACGCAAAAGCTGTTGGCAAGTCATCTTAGGAACCACCCGTAGCTTCGGTAGCTCAGACTATCTCGCAGGATATCATTAATGCTGCTTGTAGGGTGCTACTCGAGAAGCATGTGAAGCCTACTCAGCAATGAAGTACGATGTTGCCGGAACGGAAACCCTTTCATGGAACGACCCCAAATTTACTCTTGAACCATACGACCTCATCTTCCTTCCCGGCGGCCACGAAAAAGGGGTCCGCCAAGTGATCGACTTCCATATAATCCACCAGCATTTCGCTCGATACTTTCCCTCGACTAAAACCGTCGCGGCAGTTTGCCACGGCGTGCTAGTCCTAGCAGAGTCGACTCTACCTGATGGTAAGAGTGTCCTACACGACGCGACTACGACCGCACTCCCTGGATTAATGGAACAAG
>JAABUH010000406.1_pt1 | contig 63726 bp, 105 predicted proteins | sample 5559121 | NCBI WGS metagenome assembly JAABUH01 (sample SAMN10711871, study PRJNA513364) | rock metagenome | isolation source: Antarctica rocks | place: Antarctica: Victoria Land, Battleship Promontory nord | collected 2015-12-28 | reverse complement strand
ACGTACTAGGCTTCATCCCCCCCATCTCATCCCGGACCATCCGTCTCAACCCTTCCCACTCCCGACTCTTCACATCCAACTGTCTCTTCCCCTTCACCTTCTTCCCCTTCTTCTCACCATCATCCGCGCTCTCGAGGACGATCTCGTGTACTTCTTCCGATGGGGAGAGGGGGATAGAGGTTTCAGAGGCGGAGGGTCGGAGGGAGGTGGATTGGGATTTGGTGAGTGCGCGGTCGGGGAGAGGTTTGCGGGATTGGAAGGATAGGATTGGCTGGGTTTCGTCAATCCTGATCCGAGAAGTAACGGAAGACGGGTGAGGCAGAGGATAGAGGGGAAGCACGGGAGGAGTTTGCATCACAGGAAGCTGGAAGGTAGACCGTGGGACGTACTTGTGATAAGTTGGCGGATTGCTTGGTTCGGGAGGTGGTGGATTTCTTGGGCGGCATGGTGGAGTTGAGCGGAAATCGGCGAGAGTCCGGGTATCAGGAGTAGGGAGAACGAGGTGGGACCAAACAGGGCACAAACAGAGATAGCCTGACAGTGTCGGCTATACAGGAAACAATGAAGTAAAGAAGGATAAGGATAGAGGACTGGATACTCGATGACGTGAGAGAAGGTTGAAATGCACCGGCGATGTTCCGGATTGGGCAGAAACGCTATGACGTATGATACACTTTCTTACCGAAGCACGACTCCGCCGAGGGCGACCACATTTGTTGATCAATTCATAGTCGTGCATAACTCGTAAATGAAGGACACATGCAAGCTACGCGACTGATACGTGATATTGTGTTTGAACTGCGAGATCGGAATTGCGCAGAAACTGTCCGTGTCCGTCAAATGAGCTGGGGGTTTTACAGTATCACCGCTCCGGTCAAAGCGACCAAGCCAAGGGCTAGCCCCAACAAATCGCCTCTTTCCATACCTGCTCCGGCGCCTGAAGCGGCCTTGGAAGTCGTCGCCGAAGCAGCAGCCGAGGCCGAGGAAGACCCCGTAGTAACGCCAGCCGCAGCACCAGATGCAGATGATGACATCGCGGATGTCATACTCGCGCTGCTGGAGATGGTCGATGAGCCAGACGCCAAGGTAGTCGAGTTTGTGGTGGACTTAGGAGGTGCTATCGACCCTCCAGTCCCCGCGAGGGTGTAGCTCGACTTCGTCCAAAGTGGAGAAGGCGCGACGTCGTAATTCGACTGGACAGCGTTGGTGATATAGTAGATGTTGCCGGCGGAGTCGATCTGGACGAGCGCGGTGTCGGAAGCGGCATACGATGCTTGCGTGTCGTGAGAAGTCGGAGGGGGCAGGATCTGGGTGGTGTTGATGAGGGATGTAGCGAAAGGGGCGTCTGAGGTGGTTGCGTAGTTCCCAGGGTCGGTCCAGTGAGTCACGAGGTATGAGTTGGAGAAGTCATAGGGGATGAAGACCATTTGCAAGGGGACCTAAGGCGAGATCGATCAGCACGAGCTGTGAACATGCGTGCTGCTCCGGCGAGATGGCCGTGCACCGCTGACTTGGCAACTCACGCTGTTCGCATTATTAGGAATGCTGATGGCTTGACCGGCAGTGTCGGGGAAAGCGGTCCCGCCGTTCTGGGTGGGGTAGGCCTGGGCGGTAGGCTGGAAGTAGGCGACTGCGCCCTTTCGTCAGCAAACATGCGCTTGATGTCACCCGGAAATCATCAGGAGAGTTGTCCCGGAAAGTACTCACAGTGAACGACGAAGATGTCCGCAGATCCAGCCGCGGTGGAGGGAACGCCAAAGTAGTCTGCTCTCATCAGATCAAGCGATTCGGCAAGACAATATCCACTCACGTATATGGTTGGAAGCCTGCGCAGCAGTCGGCATATAACCATCCGTCGAGAATGCAGGGTTCTCCACTGCCCCCCAGCCAAGACTGCTCCCGCTAGCCGCGGCCTTCACCGAGCTCATATCGAGCTGATAGAGCGATTGGCTGGACCCGGATGGAAGGGTATAGAGGGTGTTCGTGTCGTGATCGAGAACGGAAGCGGAACGGGAATTGCCGAGATTGGATGGGACGCCGGAGGTACTCTGGGTGGACCACGAACTCCCTCCGAAGTCGTATATGTAGATTTTCTGGGATCACCATCAGCGGGTTAAGTGATTTGGGAAAAGGTAGACTCACGCTCAGGTCGGACGCATCAGCGCCAAGGACGTACAACGCGTTGTTATTTTGCGAAAGGATGCATTGGGTGGAATTGCCCGTCCAAGGAGGTCGGCCGGTGGTGGTAAGGGTTTTGGGGGAGGGTGCTGCGGAATTGCAATCAGCCAACATTGCCGCCATAGCTATCGAAGCTGTATAGAGGGTCGGAGTGGAGACGCTGACTTACATGCCCAACTTGTGTTCTGCCCAAGCATTACATCTGAGGATCCGCCAAAAGTGTAGAGGTTCCAGGAGGTGTCGAATTGTACACATGGTACAGCGCGGATAACAATGGCGGAAGCCAGAGCGGCAAGGGCGAAAGTCGGGATCATTCTCAGAAAGCCTCCAGCAAGTACTATTTGCGGTGATAGAGATGGACCGACAGTTTAGAAACGAGCGTATCGAGCGAGATGATGATGATGATGAAAGGAAGGACAAGACTCCAGAAATAGGTTGTCTCGCAACTTGGGCCGAACAAAGACGGCGCGTGCGTGCCGCCGACCCAGACGTGGGGCCCCCAGTTGTAACGCCGGGGTCTTTCCTTGGCAAATAGGCACACAGAAGTGACGTGTTGTAAAGTGATTCCAGCTGCTTCTTTACCGCTCATCCTTTCCTTACGGTTATTGGCTTCAGCATCATGGCTGATATCAACGCCATCGCCAAGCAATTCACAGGTCAGCCTAATCACCTTCACGGAACCAGCTTGGGTGTCGAGCTCGAGCTAAGAGAACGAGCGCTGACATGTGTTCCCCCTTCTCCAGACTACTACTACAATACCTTCGATGGAGAACGATCCGGCCTGGCCAACCTATACGTGAGTCTGATGCAGTGAAGCCATTTGGGTGCTAATGGAAGTATTACGGTCAATAGCGGGATGTATCGATGCTCACATGGGAGAATTCGCCGATCCAGGGCACTACCGCGATAATGGAGAAGCTTCAGGTGAGTTATGCTATCGAGACGTATTCTAGAGCTGCACTGACTGCTGTTTCGGCTCTCTTTATCGCTTCTTCCATGCTGCTTGACGTCCACTCGCTCTCCCATTTCACTCTACTTGTCCTTCAAACCTACACCTTTGTGTCCTACCGCTAAGACCCTACCCTTCGCCAAAGTCGCCCATCGCGTACTGACCCTCGATGCTCAACCCGCCTCGTCGACCATCCAATCCATACTGGTACTCGTTACAGGTCAACTGGTCGTGGATGATGGGCAAAATGTATTGCAGTACAGCCAAATGTTCCACGTCAGTCATTCTCCTCGAACAGCAGGGCACTGCTGGGGGGTAGTGGAACGACTGACGCTTTGTGCCAGCTGGTGCCCGAGGGACAAGGGTTCTTTGTGCAGAATGACGTGTTCCGATTGTGAGTCCCCCTTTTTCAGTTCGGCCACCCCTTACTCTGTCAACAGGGTGTATGGCTAGAGAGGCCCCGGAAGTCAAGCCGGTCATCATCTAGGGGAAACGCAGGATTCGGGGGAGAAGAACCATTAAAGCCCTTCATGACCATTCACCCATGCATATGATCCATCCCCCCTCAATCATCCCCGTCCACCTCATCATGCCGTCCCGCTAACCGGTCTTCCCGCCATTTCTCCACCCATTCCCCTATCCGCCGTACATTCTCCTCCACCTCCCCTTCCATGCCTGACCCATCTGATCTAAGCTCCACCACGATCTCCTCAGGGTACGATTCTCGCGTCTCGTTCAGGCAGGTCATCATGATTTCCGCGGTGATGTTCTCGGTGATCTTGTTTGGCGGGTAATTCCTATACCCATTTACTCAACTTAGCCTTTGAGCTGAGGCCAATGGGTGACCTACCGTGCTGTAAGGCGCTCGTGCAGCACTTTGTTATCGCAGGTCAAGACCACAGCCAGATCCACCCATCTCTCCGCAAACAATCCCGGATCATGAATATCGAAAATAAACCCTGTCCCACCTCAGTCCAGCTCCTCCCCGCATCCTAGCGACGGACCAACCGTGTGTTACAGGTCCATCTTCCGGATTCACCACCTCCTCCAAGTAATCCAATAATCGATCCTCATCAATCGTCCATGACTGCCATTCATCGTCCCAGCCCTCATGGAAACCTTTGTCTTTGACTATATCCCCGATGTTTAGGTGGACAAGAGGGCTGGGTCCATCTTCGGAGTTTTGGGAGAGGAGCGTCGAGTGGAGGGTTTTACCGGTGCCGGGTGTGCCTGTCGCTGTCAGTCATGGGTAAGAATGGGGAAGGGGAAGGGGGGACGGACCTGTGATGAGGATTATGGGATGTTGGCGGGGGTGATGGGTGGTCATGTCTGGCTCGAGGGTCGGGTGTGCTAAGTCTGTACATCGAATTGATGACTGAAATCCTGTGGCGTCCGGGATTAGGTGCCGGCAGGATTCCGCTGATAGAGGCCGAGCGCCGGTCGCAACTTTTTGGGGGCCCTGAAATCTCGCCTCCGTGTCATGTCTCCCCTTGAACGGTGAATCTTGTCGCTGCAAAAAAAAACTTGTCAGATAGCGTGTCATCCTCGGCCCTTCATCATAGATCTGACATGACGCTGAGTATGAGGGATGCAGTTCACCGAGATGCAATGTTGAGGATTTGTATACGGCTTGGTATCACTCCAGCTGATTCGGATCAGAGCGCCACACTCAAAAAGTCTCGGTGAGTCGGGATCGCGTTGCCGAACCACTGAATTATCTCTTCCCCTTGTCCACGAATTGCTATTCCTTCTGCCATTGAGTATGTTGCATGCTTCGCTTTAGTCATTTTCAGCGTACAGTCTTCCGCCCGCCTCTTGCCATTGTCCGCCGCTGTTCTTCCTCCACCCCTTCCGGTGTCTCAAGATACCATGCTCCCCGCCACAATCGAGTCGGAGCTTCCGGCCCACGCTACCCATCCTTTACCTCCTACCGTCATCGCCGGTCCATCTCAGCATAGTTTGCCTATCCTTGTCGCCACTCGCGCTCCATCAGACCCTGTAACGACCTGCACGCGGCCTCGTCGGCCGACAATATCTTCTATGACAGGGAAGGAAGATGAGATATCGGAAAGCAGTTCGGAGAGCGTTCGGGCTCCGATATATCTGCAGCCGGCCGGTTTGTGAGTGTCAGATTGTATTGCGCCGGCATCTATCCCCAGATGGAGCATTTTCCGCTTGGCATTCAAGCTTCTCGAGTCCTTCAGAGGCTGACTTCCCTCAGCTACCCACTCAATCCGAATCACGGGGCCTCATCATCCTGGCGAGCTCTGACTCCTATCGAGAGTAATGATGGCGAGCTGTCTCCCGAGGATGACCTACTGGCGACAAGAGGTATCCCAATCTTCCGACCAACCCTCGAGGAGTTTGAGGTGAGTTCTCCCTCTCGCTCAGGCCTTCATCTCACCTGCCACCTAGGACTTCGAGGGGTACGTGACCAAGACTGTACTTTGGGGCCAGTACTCCGGTATCGCCAAGATCGTCCCTCCCGCAGATTGGGTTCATTCTGTTCCACCGATTACCAAACGCTCCCTCGCCGACATCCGGATCAAGAAGCCAATCCAGCAGAACATGATTGGCGGAGCTGGGCAGTTCCGGCAGACGAACGTCGAGAAGCTGAAGAACAAGCCTCTCACCCTTCAGCAGTGGTTCGACAAGAGTCTGCATAGGAACTTCGCTGGTCCCGGCCCGAAGGACCTGGATCGGACTTTAGACCGAGACTCGGAGCATGCTAGGGCACAACGAGCTGCGGAGGAAGAGGCCAGGAAGGCGAAGAGGCAGGCGAAGAGAGCTAAGAAGAGGGAAATCGACAGGCAGAGGCAAGAGAGGCTGGAATCGGAGGCGGTCAAGATGGAGGACACGACCATCGAAACGAGGGCAGACGAGACAGCTGGGGATATCGCTCCACTCTCATCTCAAGCGAAGGATGAAAGCAGCGTTGCTATCGAGGGCCTCACAAATGGTGACGTGGAGATGACCGATGCCTCGGAAGCGGTGCCCGCCCTAGACCCATCCTCCGCTGCTTCCCCTCAATCCTCATCCGAACCGCTCGCTACCACCCCTCAACCCGAATCCATCCCACAATGGTACGAGAGCTTTGAACCAACGAGGGACTGGCTGCCGCAGGGAACCGAGGTGGACGACTACACGCCCGAGGCCTGCGCGACGCTCGAGAGGAAGTTTTGGAAGAATATCGGGCTGGGGGAACCGAGCTGGTATGGTGCTGACCTGCAAGGTGAGTCAACTTGCCGAGCCCCGTAACGAAGCTTATCACCTCTAGGCTCCTTATTCGAGGACAAGAAGACACCATGGAACGTCGCCCATCTACCAAACCTGCTCAACCGCTTGCATCGCTCACTTCCCGGCGTCAACGAGCCTTATCTTTACTTCGGACTCTGGCGGGCCGCATTCGCCTGGCATGTTGAAGATGTATGTGTCTCATCTCCTCATTCAGTGCAGTACAATGATGGTGTCCCCCTTCAGATGGATCTATTCTCGATCAACTACATTCATTTCGGGGCGCCCAAATTCTGGTATGCCGTCCCGCAAGGGAGGTCAATGGCGTTCGAATCGAAGATGGAAGGTGAACAAGCACGATGAAGCTCTATAGCACACGCTGACGTCAAACGCAGGCTTCTTTCCGCAGGACTCGGAGCTGTGCGACCAGTTCCTCCGCCACAAATCGTTCCTCATTTCACCCACGAAACTCGCCGACAATGGCATCCGCGTGAACACTCTCGTACAGAGGCAGAATGAGTTCGTCATCACGTATCCGCGAGGCTACCATGCGGGTTTCAATATGGGGTTCAATTGCGCTGAGAGCGTCAACTTCGCTTTGGAGAGCTGGCTCGAGCTTGGAAGACGGGCGAAGGCATGCAATTGCGTCAGCCATAGGTGCGCTGCCTCAGCTGCTTTGAGAGAATGCTCACATTACTCAGCGTTCGCATCGACGTCGACGAGCTCATGAGCGAGAAGGCGGAGCAGGATCGAAAATTTCAAGCGGAGAATGAGCTCGTCCGAGTCATACAACGGGAACGAGGTGCGAAAGGTCGGAAGAACGCGTTGGACCACGACGGCGTTACACCACGCAAGCGCATGTGGACAGAGATAGCCGATGGCGAGAGCGACGAGGCGTCATCACTCGAAGCCGATGTCATTGACGTCTGGCCGTCAGTACTGGTCAAGGGAATGAAGCAGGACAAACCGAGGATTTCGCTTTCTGTCAAGCCGAAGGCCGGAGTCGTCAAGGAGATCCCGTCTTACCCCTGTGTCTTCTGTCCTTCGCTCGATGTCGACGATCTCCTTCTTGTCCTCGAGCCATCGGAAGACGTCGTAGCCAGATCGCAATCACGAGGCGGCTTAGTTCTCGCTCACTTGTCGTGCGTCAACTCGATCCCTGAGGTCTGGATCGAAGATCGGTTAGTCGGAGAACAGACTATCCCGGTGGTCATGGGCGTCAATGGCATCACAAAAGACCGATGGAATCTGGTAACTACATGTTTATGAGTGAAGTTTACCGCTAACTTGTCCTTCAGAAATGTCAATGTTGTGCCGACAAGAAGACTCAGTCAACAGGCGCAAAGATACAGTGTGAAAAAGTGCGTCTCGTCACTCAACTCAACCCCTGCACTGCTTATCAAGAATCTCAGGGGAAATGCCCCCGAGCGTTCCACGTCTCTTGTGCGAGAAGCAATCCCGAGGTCGTCTTCACCGTCTGGGAAGAAACGGAAACGGTACCGATTCCCATACTAGAGGGTGCTCCGCCCGGAACCGAGTACCAATCCGAGACCCGAAGGGCATTGAAGACGAAGGTCCTCTGTCCTACGCATAACCCCGTGAGTTAGACGACTTGCTCGTTGATGGCCTTCTGAGACCGCTCAGGAAGTGAAAGATCTGAAGAGACGGCGTTTGGCGGAGGAGCTCAGCGCCAAAGTCCTCAATCTATTCCCGGGTTCTCAAATCAAGATCAAAACGTCAGGAGACGTATTGTTGGTCACGTTGATGAGGGTAATGGAGCCCAGTCGGCAGGTCGAGGTGAGACAGGAGGATGGGTGGGTTTAGGCTCTTACCGTTCAGCCTTCATCTTGATGATCTTCGTACATTTAGGCGGATGTTCTACGTGAACTGGACGGGCATCGACTTCCGGCCCGGGCCGGCGAAGCTGTTGGAGAACGAGTATGGTGAGTTCAAATCTTACTACCTGACCGCTTCGCTGATGGAGTGACAGCTCGACCTCACACTCATATCCGCAAAGCATCGGAGATAAGCTCGTCCTGCGAGATCTTGAGGACCCCCTCGACGGGCGGTTCTGCACCGGTTACGTTTCCTCAACGTCCTTCTGTGACGTCTCCGCTCATTTCAAAGAACGGCGACCATCAGGGGGATCAGCCATATCCCAACGGCCATTACCGACAGCCCACTACCCTTGTTCCGTCGCAACGCTCAAATCGCCTCGCTGTCGATGCCATGCTTAATGCGACACCAAATCTCACTCGAACAGACAGGAATCCCTCTCGAGTCGTAGTCTGCGATTCCGAGAATCGCCAGTTCGGACAGCCTCCACCGGATCGCCTCTATCCGCTGCCAGTCAACCGGCCGTTTTTGTCTGATGAAATGCCCCTCCAACACAATGTCAACGGACATGGCTGCCCAGCTGCCCAGTACCAGCAGCAGAATTTGCGTCAACAGCCATTATCTGCGCCCAGCCGTATGCCATTCATGATGGATGAACGGCAAGCCAGCACCGCCAATTCCCAGGATACCTCGTTCGTACCGCAACGAATCCACCATACCTATCAACCCGCTCATACCGAATCCTCTGCATCCCGAGGAATTGCTCAACCCTCTCGAATGAGCCGCACCATCGTTGCGCCTGCCATGAACAGCACTCTACCAAATGCGAGTGCTCCTCAACCGCAGTCCCGCGACGTGCAATCAGCTCCACTGTCAGTGGCATCAGGTGTTGGAAAGATCGATCTCGGAGTCGCGCGAATGCGAGCCATCATGAGCGCTCTCCCTCCTTTGCGCGTACCCGCGATTCATTTGGCCGGGACGAACGGCAAAGGATCCGTCTCGGCCATCCTTGAGTCTTGTCTGCGGGCTGCAGGCCTCCGTACCGCCCGGTATAATTCGCCTCACCTCCTTGAGCCCCGCGATGCAGTCCGCTTTAACGGGATGCCACCAACTCCCGAGGAGTATGCCATGGCTACACAGCACATCCAGGCCATTTCGGATTACCATGAGCTACGGGCGACCACATTCGAGATTGCGACGGCCGCCGCTTACCACCTCATCAATCAGCGTCAGCCCGATGTCATGATCATTGAATGCGGCCTGGGCGGAGCCGGGGATGCAACGAATGTCATACCGGCTGACGTGACGCTCGCTTCAGCACTGACATCCATTGGGCTGGATCACACCGCTTTCCTAGGCACCAGCATTGCTGCCATCACCGAGCAGAAGGCGAACATCGCCGTGTCGGGTGGCTTCTTGTTCGTTGCACCGCAGACGCACCCGGACGCCCTGGCAATGGCTCGGCGAGTCTCGTCGGAGCGAGGTGCGAATCTGCTCGAGGTCCAGCCATCGACCGAAATCTCTCAAAACGGCAAGGGCAAGATGGTTCTCCGGCCATTTGAAATCCCAGCGGCCACCCTTGTCGATACGCCTTTACCAATCAACCCGGCTTTCAATACAGGGCCAATGCCGCATATCATCACGAATCTATCCTTGCCAGGCGCTCACCAACTCGACAATGTTTCCCTTGCGCTCACTATCCTTCATGTCCTCCGACAAGATCGACGGGCTCTTGCCATCCAGCCAAAGCTCGCCCAGATCAGCAACTTAGCGTTGGAGACGGGTGTCTCATCCGCACGATGGTCTGGCCGATGTTCTTGGGTACAATGGGTGGATCCGAATACTCAGCAGCCGTTTCCCATCCTGGTCGACGGTTCGCACAATGAAGACTCTGCTCGACGACTTCGTGAATACATCGATAGTCTGGTCATCGAGCCCTCACGACAGGTCAAGTTTGTCGTCTCGCTGTCGAGTTCGCAGGGCAAGACGGTGGACAGTGTACTGGCTCCGCTCTTGAGGCCTGGCGACTCGGTAGCCGCGGTCTACTTTTCGACACCGGTGGAAGGAATGCCATGGGTATCACCCGTCCATAAGGAAGCGGTACGCGATGTTGCGAAATCGCTTGTCGGCGAGGCGGGCGAAGTTTGGGTCGGTAATGGTAGTGGCCCGCAAGCGGTACAAGGTGCTCTGCGGTGGGCGACAGCGGATTGGGACGAAAAGGGACCGGGGCTGGTGGTCATTTGTGGCAGTCTGTACCTAGTGGCGGATGCGTATCGATTGATCCGGCCCTGAGCTGGATATGCAGTAGGGGCTTGGACAGTATGATCATGCATTTATCCATGTTTTTGTCATCCGGCACAAGGCTGCTCATGACTGGCGAGCTCCGAAGAAGTGCTCGGATGCTCACACCGACTTCTTCCGTGACGGTCATGTTTCAGCTTGGCTTCAAAATCGACGCGGGGCGCAATGTCTCTGTGACGCTGCCGCGACGCCGGACGATTTGAACGGTAGACACCACCGATCTCGGTCTCCATCCATCACGTTGGCTGCTGATAGTGAAAGCGCTCTAAGCTGCGCAGGAGATTGAAGCGAAACCGGAAACAAAAGAGGAATGATGTGGGTCGAGGATGACAATAAGAGGGGGATGTCTTCAGACACATCAGACTGTAGCCGGCTTGCGCAGTGATCCTTGTGATTGTACATGGGAGAACGGTTTTGCGAAAGTAACTCGTGAAGATCATGTATGTCATCAATAGCCCTCAATAGCCCTCAAATCCACATCTTGCCCTCCTTCGCATCCCAAAGTTCCATCTTGCCCTCCTTACCAACTCTCACCTCAAACTCCCTTCTTCGATCCATGTAGATCCGATGAACCCGAAGTATCTCGCCGGTCCGTACCGGTGCGTTCTCAACCTTATCGTCCAGCTCGCCTGACTCGATCTCCGCATCTAGCGATTTCGCTCCGACCTCGGGAGTAGCGGAGGCAGTCGAGGATGAGGTGGACACGGTCCGAGCGGCTCTGTCGGTTGTGTAGGCGGAGTGGACGGATCGAAGGAGGGTCATGGCGCGATGTCTCACGTCGGAAGAGAGGGTTGGGGAGGCGATAATCGACAGGACTGGAGCAGTGTCAGCAAGACTCCTCAGGACCAAAGGGCCGGCGCAGACCTTCTCGCTGAAGGGCGGTAATACCTCCCATCTCAGCTGATAATCGGTCGATGGCTTTAGGTAACGCGACCGAAGCTGAGAAGAGTCAGACAAGTGTTTCACCGTACTGGATGACGCGACATACACAACTTTGCGATTGTTCCCGAATTCGAGATAAGAGCGGTCTTGGTCACAGCCATACCCTTCGCCACGAAGCTACCCGCGGTAGACGCCACTGCCACCTGAGTATCTCAACATCAGGCTGCCTCATTGGTCAGCTGATGCTACGACTCACACCGCCCAGTGCCGCTGCCTCCGGTAGTAATGCCGCTCCCGCTGTCGCCGCGACCGCCCCGATGGCTATGGACAGGATGGCGATAGTAGCAGCGGACTTCAGGACCGAGTATCGCGATGTCTTCGTCCCGTCATCAAGGGCCACCTACGAACGGTGTCATCTAGGTACCCTGAGTTCATACCACATGCGTACCTCAAGGGTGAACCACACTTTGCCAGGCTGCGTCCAACGTTATCAGCAATGTTCAATGTCATCGACTACTGATTGCTCACACGGAATTTGATCGTCTGTCCCGGCTGCACCTAGCTCGAAGCATGTTCTTCAGCCTCATGCCTTGCACTGAGAGATTGGGCATACGGCGTTCTCGAAGTGTAACGCGGTGAGCTGCTTGAGACAGATGTTGAGAGGTTGAGATGTATGGTTCGTGACTCGACATGACGGCATAACGAGTGAGCTTCCGAGGACGGGATCTTGTGGTTGCTCTCATGGGACTCTTCGTGGTGCGTGAAAGACTTGGGGTGCGACGTCGGGTATAGCTAGCTGCCGTTGCACCGATCAGACGGAAGTATTTCTGCCGTACCTACAAGGATTATTGTGACGTGAGAAGAGTGATGTCTGGGGACGTGATGCTGCTCCGGTATGGTCGGCTCAACTGTTTGGCTGTCATGGCGAACGCCAGCGCTGCGGCGGACCCTGGTGGACTTAGCGATGGCTAAGGAAAGATGGGTGAGTGTCCTCAGCTACTCCTCAAAAGGGTCCCGAGCTAAAGATATGACAGAACGGCCGCTTGATCCTGTTGGAAGAGGTCGAGCATGCTCTCCAGACCGAAAGCCCTGTCGCCGCGCTCGAAAGCACCATCATCACCCATGGTCTGTCCTCATCCTTTCCTCCATAACCCCCAACCCCTGACGAAGGGCAGGTATGCCCCACCCAACAAACATCTCCACCGCGTTATCTCTCGAATCCATCATCCGCTCCCACTCCGCCGTGCCAGCAACAATAGCCCTACTGTCCGGCAGAGTCCATGTCGGCCTCACCGAAGCACAACTCACCCAGCTAGCCGACCCAACATCCGGGAAGGGCGCCGTGAAGGTATCTCGACGAGATCTCGCTGCGACGCTGGCGATGAGAAGGATGGGAGGGACGACCGTTGCGGGCACGATGTTCGTGGCTAGTAGCGTTGGGATCAAGGTGTTTGTGACCGGCGGGATTGGAGGTGTGCATCGGGGGGCTGAGAACAGTACGTCGGTAAGACTGGTAGGGGACAGCCAGTAGATGACCTGATAGAATAGGCATGGACATTTCGGCGGACTTGATCGAGCTGGGCCGGACAGTGAGTCACTGAGCGGTAGAAGCAACGGGCTGAAGCTCAGTGGTCAGCCTATGGGGGTCATCTGTGCCGGCGCGAAGAGCATTCTCGACATCCCACGAACGCTAGAATTTCTGGTTCGTGTTGGTCGTCTTCCAAGAAGATTGTGCTGATAGAGGCGGTCACAGGAGACCCAGGGTGTCTGCGTCGCTACGTACGGGGACAAGCCGGATTTCCCAGCCTTCTACACCCCTAGCTCAGGTCAAGAGGTACGAGCACTGTCCCGCGCTTCAGCATGACGATTTGTCTTAACGTCGACTAGAGCCCATGGACAGTCAAAGATGCCACAACCGCGGCCCGGCTCATCTGTACGAATGCCACTTCTGCCCGGGATGTCTGACCATTACTCAGACACCTCTCTCACGCTCCCAACCCCTCTCAGCACCCTTCTCGCTGTTCCCATCCCTTCCGAGTACGCAGCACGAGGTGCTGAAGTGCAAATGGCCGTCGAGCAAGCTGTCCTGGAGAGCGTAGAGCAAGGTATCAATATGCGGGGCAAGGAGGTGACGCCGTGGCTGTTGAAGCGCGTCGGGGAGCTGACGAGAGGCACAGCCCTCGAGCTGAGTGAGGCGTACCAAAGAGCGGGATTGTGGGAGTGTACTGAAGTCGGCTGCCTTAGACGTCAAGCTGATCGAGAACAATGCGCATGTCGGGGCACAAGTTGCGGGCGAGGTGGCCAAGCTCGAGCGCGAGCAACGAGATCCGCATGCATCGTCTTCCACACACTTTCCCTCGATCATCCCGCTACAGTCCTCATCACCGCATGCATCGTCATCTAGTTCCGAAGTGAAAGCGAGACAGGCTCTACCACCTCCTTCTGTCTTGGTATTCGGTTCGGCCGCCATCGACATCACTTCCGCATCTCCCCTTCCGCTTTCCCCACGATCGACAACTCCCGGGGAGATCTTTGTTTCTCCCGGCGGAGTAGGTCGCAACATCGCCGAATCAGCTCAAAATCTCCTTGCCCAACATAGCGTTCAGCTCGTCTCCCTTGTCGGGCGTGAGGTGTCCTCGGCTGGACCGACGGAACCAGACCCATTCGGCAAGCTCTTGACGACTGAAATGGAGAGGTCAGGTCTGCGCACCGATGGACTTGTTATGAGTACTGGAAGAGGATCTAGCACTGCGGCCTGTAATATGGTCCTGGATAAGGATGGGGATCTGGTGGCTGGTGTTGCGGACATGGAGATCGTTGAGAGCTTGAACGAAGCCTTGGTACGCTTTGTTCGGGATGATCAGTATTTGAGCTGACCATGAGGTAGATCAGTGAGGCGATCACGAAGCATCGGCCCAGGATGGTCGTGTTTGACTGCAATCCGGTCCCAGAGGTCATCACCGAGATTCTGAAGACATGTACTACCCTGAACATTCCCAGTAGGGCATCATCACCTCCAAGTCTCGCCAAGAAGCTGACCGTCGAGCTAGCATTCTGTGACCCAACGTCGATACCCAAGCTACCTCGTCTTGTCCCCGCTCTCCTCGCCACCCTTCCACGACACATCACGGCGCCTCGCTCGCTGATCCACATCTCGCCCAACCTCCTCGAACTCGACCTCCTATACACCTCCCTCAACTCTTCATCCCCCGAGAGCGGCGATATCGCTTGGGAGTACGTCAATTCCCTCAATCTTCTTGCGGACTGGAGAATGAAGGTGGAGGCTTTCACGAATCCGTCCGAGCGAGATTGGATGCGAGAAGAAGGAGTGGTTCAGAAGATGGTGGCGTGCTTGCCATACGTCGGGTCGTTATGGCTCAAGGCGTCTCATCGGGGTCTCCTGCATCTTGCCGTGGTCTCAGAGCTACATGAAGGCTCCAACTCCATATCTCATCGACTTCCAGCGGCTCATGGGGGATATCTCGTACTCAAACATTACCCAGCTATCCGAATACCCGAGGACGAGATAATCAGCACCACCGGAGCCGGCGACACCCTTGTAGGTGGGTTGGTAGCAGGCGTGGTCAGAGGAAGCGTCGAGGAGGAGTGGGTAGGGAAGGCCTTGGAAAGAGTAAGACGGACAATGCGGAGTCGTAGAGCAGTCGGATAGCATCTCATTCCCGTGCCCACTTTGCGGAGCCGCCACAACTGCCCACTTTCTGGGAAACGGTGGCCGCTTCTGTTTTCGTCGGTCCAGGCGTCTAGCGAGTTTTTCGTCTATACACTTTCCAAAACCAAAGATTCCTAGCTCATCGACTTGAGCTGCCAAACAAGAGTAGACAATCTCAAAGAAAATGGCGCAGCTTGCATCCTTCAAGGTGCCAAATATCGACAATGAGCCTATGGTCCGTCGATTGAGCACGGAACCCCACCGTTGCTGGCCACGCAGACTGACTGGCCTCAGAGAAACTATGCCCCAGGCTCGGCGGAGCGCAAAGGGCTCGAAACGGCACTTGCCAAGATGCAGGAGGAGTTTCCCATTGAAATCCCCTGTATGATCAACGGCAAGCCCGTACGGACGACTGCTATCTCGTACTTCATGCGTTGATGACATTGGGGGAATCCAGGTCAAATCCGGCGACATCCGAAAACAGCCAATGCCGCACGACCACGCTAACCACCTCTGTACCTACCATGCCGCGACGTCCGCTATGGTCGAGGACGCTATCACTGGAGCTCTTGCTGCCAAAGCCGATTGGGAGGAGATGCCATGGGCGGACCGAGCTGCCATCTTCCTGAAAGCTGCGGATCTGATCGCGGGGAAGTATAGGTATGAGTTGATGGCGGCGACCATGTTGGGTCAGGGGAAGAACGCTTGGCAGGCGGAGATCGATGCGGGGGCGGAGGTGTGTTTCTCAGCCAGAAGAGGAAGGGCCGCTGATGGGTGCGTCGTAGTTGTGCGATTTCTTCCGGTTTAGCGTCAAGTACGTCGAGGATCTGTATGCTCAGCAACCACCTCGGAATTCGGCGGCCACCTGGAAGTGAGGCTTTCTTCCTACTAGCGTGTCTATGCTGATTATGATCCAGCCGGACGGAGTTCCGACCGTTAGAGGGATTCGTCCTCGCCGTGACACCGTTCAACTTCGTCCGCTCATCGCTCTCTCAATTCGCCCTACACTGACGCCCATCAGACAGCGATCGGCGGTAACCTCGTCGGCGCGCCAACAATCGTCGGAAACGTATGCATCTGGAAACCCTCCCCCATGGCGACCTACTCCAACTACCTCGTCCACAAGATCCTCCTCGAAGCTGGCATGCCCCCTTCCGTCATCCAATTCGTACCCGGTTCACCACCCGAGATCGTCGGGCAGTGTATCGATCATAGGAAGTTTGCGGGACTGCATTTCACGGGAAGCACATCGGTTTTTAGGGGGTTGTGGAAGAGGATTGCCGGGAATTTGGATGTTTATGGGGGATATCCCAGGATCGTGGGCGAGACTGGTTAGTTCCGCCCGTCGTACCTGACTAGAAGATCCTGATGTGAGGGAATCGCACAGGCGGGAAGAACTTCCATTTGTATCTCCCTTCCTCCGATATCCACTCCGGCGTAATTCAGGCTATCCGTGCTGCTTTCGAGTACTCCGGTGAGTCTTCTCTCGTGGGACTCTCACACCTCGCTCATTGAGCTTAGGCCAGAAATGCTCGGCCCTATCCCGAGCATACGTCCCCTCGTCCATGTGGAACAACGGCTTCCGCGACCTCCTCATCTCCGAGACCGAGAAGATCACCGTAGGGCCTTGTACGGATTTCGAGCATTTCGTTGGACCCGTGATCGGTCGGCCGGCTTTTGAGAGGATTGGACAGGTGGTTGAGCAGGCCAAGAAGGACGGCGGGGAAGTGATCGCGGGTGGTAGCTGTAGGTCTCAATATGGTGATCTGGCAAGAGCGTACCGGCTGATCAGACGACAGGGGACGATTCGAAAGGATTTTTTGTGAAACCGACGGTGATCGTCACCAAGGATCCCAAATCAATAAGCATGACGTCGGAAATCTTCGGGCCTGTCCTCTCGGTACGTCATACATCTCACCAGCTCATACCGTGTCCCTTGAGCTGATGACCCTTTCATAGGTATATGTCTACGAAGACGCCGACTTCGAGATGACTTGCGAACTCATCGACAGCACCACCGAGTACGGTCTTACCGGCGCCATCTTCGGAGCCGACCGAGCTGCCCTCCGAGTCGCTGCGCACAAGTTGCGACACGCCGCGGGCAACTTCTACATCAATGATAAATGTACTGGCGCGGTAGTCGGTCAACAACCATTCGGTGGCGCACGGGCGAGCGGGACGAATGATAAAGCTGGATCGATCAGTATCTTCTACCGATTCATCGTGAGTCGCTCGCTACACGAGCTTTGATCTGGGAGGACGGCTAATAGGCTTGTAGTCCGCCCGGTCGATCAAGGAGAACTTCGTCACGCCGGCAGGATACGCATACCCGTCCAATCTGCCATAGAAAACACCGCAAGACACTTTGCACGTGCTGGATTTTGTCGTGCAAAATCCATTTTGGACATGAATAATGTCAATCGAAAACGATCTTCGTTGCTTTCGGAGCCGCTGCACCCTCCCTTGCCCTCTTGATTCTCGCAGCCTCCCAGGATGGGTGCAAACCCTTCTTCGAGGTGTCCGGCGGAGGCGGCTGTCTCGCTGTAGAGGCCGCTGACCTCGGTGCGAAGCCATTCCCGATCGGCACAGGAGCCATTTCTCGTCCCCCTGCTTGTTCTACCCCCTGAGCACCGCCTCTTGGCCCCCTCGATAGCCCCCACCCATTCCCGACCGGCCCATTCCGCTCCTCCTCCTTAGCCTTGATAACATGCTTAGCGTTCTTCCCAAACTTCTTCTCCCAGATCCTACCCCTCGTCAGCACCACACTCCTCTGATATGAAGGAAAGACAAACGCTTGCCTCGCCCGCTGACCTCTGCGATTCTTCCTCTCCGCCTTCTGAGTACCGACGATCCCATCCGGATCTCGGTCCAGGTCCGGGTCGGAGTCGGAGTCGCCTAATGTGAAACCTGTCGAGAGGGTCGGGAGAAAGGTGGAGGATGTGATGAGGCCGGTCGAGGATTTGGGTAGGGGTTTTGATCTGGTTCTGCTGGGTGGGCGTGGCTTGGGCCGTTTGGAGACTGATAGGGGGATGGCGGGTTCGTCCTCGTCAGATGAGGCTGAGGGGAGGCCGTCTCTATGTCCACTTTCTTCATCATCCTCATCGCCGAGAATCGAACCAGATCCCCAGCCCGCTGCGTCGGCAGCTTCGTCCGCCTCGCTGACCTCATCATCCGCGTTCCGATTGCCGAGAATATTCCGTCTGGCCCCTTTCGAACCCTCCGACTCAACATCCTCGTCCTCGTCTTCTTCTTCCGCCTCCTCTAGCGCTTCTTGATCGTTCAGCTTCGTCCCCGAGGCCTTGCGAGCTCCTCTCGACGATCCACTCATACCGGAATCCGCCTTGTTCCCCTTCCCCATCTGCCTGATCCCCAATTTCGCTCCTTCCTCCCCCATAACCCACGCTATAGTCGCCCTGACCGCCTCGGCAACCGCCTTTGAGCTGCAAAGCCGATTCTCTACCTTGTCAATCAACGCAAACGTCATTGTCATCGAGGATGGTGCGGTAGGCTCAAACGATGGGCCGAGGAGGGTGATGATGAAGTCTGGGAGGTGAAGATGTTTGACCGAAGGGTGTTTACGGAGTTTCAGGAGGATATGCGATTCGATGATGGGATGGACGGTCAGATGCTGAGTATCGTCATTGGATTCTGCTGAGGACAAAGAAGGGGCGAGCTTACGGAGAGGAGCTGGAGTTGGGTTTCAAGGTCGACTATCTCGGCGGCTTGATCCGGCTTCGTCCTGGACCCAATCAACGATGTCAGACGCTCCCAGGGAAGAAGGCGTACCTGAGGAGCTTGATCTTCTTGATCAATCGCCGAGTCTCGATCACTTTGGCATGCTTGAACACCGGATGAAGCGACTTCAGCGCTTGCGGCTGTTCCTATCTTCAGTCTTCCTTCATGATGCCAAGCTAAGCCTTACGATCCGGTTTGCAGCTCTCTCGAGGTCGACGGTGGGATGGAGCGGAGCCGGCGCGATCTGTATGGGCTCGGTCACGTCTGCGTCTTCATCCCTGGTGTCTACCCGGTTGTCGGTGGATCGTCCCGCTTCGAAGTTAGCCTAAACAGATACAAAGGATAGCGTTTCAGATCCAGCCCACGTCAAGCGAGAGAACTCACCTGAATAGCAGCTAGCTTCCGCTCTTCCCGTTGTTTACCCGTCCTCTTTCGCTTCTTGGCCTCGCCAGCTTCATGGCTGGGGACAGACATCCCGTAGGCAAGGTTGGGTATGAAAGTGGACAGCGACATTTGGCTCTCGGTTCCGGTCATACAGCCTGCTCGCAGGTCTCCCACGCTTGTCAAGGTATGGGTCCATTTACCATCCGAACGAGGTGTGCATAACTGTGCGAGGTATAGGTATGCAGATATGCTCGATCCCGACCGACCTACCGCCCCAAATCCACCTCTGCTCCCCCCTCCCCTTCTCGTCCTCCTTTTCTCATCTTTCCCAGACTTCAAAGCCTACGCCTCCGCGGGCAGAGGCAAATTCCTCGCCGCCAACTCCCTCGCCTTCTCAGCCTTACGCTCCATCCGGGATTCCCTTTTCGCATCCTTATCCTCCTGCATACTCCTTTGTCTCTACGCCGCTGTCAGGACCAAATCATTAAGCCGGAACGAGGTACTCACGAATCCACCATGCCTGGCCGCACACCTCGTGCAAGGTTCAGCATGCATTCCAGCCAAAACGAGCAAGCTTACATGTACGAAGCAGCTTCCCCAGCCGTCAGGGCTTTCAAGTCGACGGTCTTCCCCATGATCTGGATCTGTTGCGCTCCTCCTTGTTTGACGCCCTTCATCTTTCTGAACATCTCGAGCTGTTTCTCGGTACACGGCCTCCGACGCCAGGGAGCGTACCGGGACAGTCTATGTCCCAGTCAGAACCATGATAATCATGCAACGGGTAGCTCACTGCATCGCAACACCTCGTCCATGTTTGTTCTCGGCAAACTTGTCTCCACCGGCGAGCGCCCGCTCGAGATCATCTGCCGTACCGACAACTTTCGTCTGAGTCAAGATCTTGTGAGGAGCGAACCATGGTCGGATATCCCAATGGTGCGTAATCGTGAAGGTCGAAGGATCGCCTTTGGTAGGGGAAACATCGATATATCCCATGTCTGATCCGAGCTCAGGCTTTCAAAGAGTAGCATCCATTCAGCTTACTTAACATTTCCAGGATGTAACGATTTTTACCGCACGTCACCTGTTCATCCTCAGCTGAGTCATTCACCGGGACATGAAAAGTACCCAGACGTTCCTAGAAAGCTGCGCCAAGACTTTCCTCGACTGCATGCCGAGTTTGAATGGGTCGTCTTCGTCAATGTACGTGACCTTGTACTTTCCTTCCTTCTGAGAAGGCTCCTCGTTGATAGATGTTTGGACTGGTATAACTCAGCTAGAAATATCCGAGCGGGACGAGATGCTGACCAGCAGCAGGGTCTGACTCCCTTTCTTCCCTTTCCTCTTGCGTCTCAATCCCGAGATCGTCATGAGTCAGGCCCAGAAGCGTCGGTGAGACGATCAAGCCCTCAGACGTGCTGTCGACGACGTCAATGATGTGGCAATCTTCCTTGCTGGTGTGTGGAGAAAGGCGCAATCCGCGACCGACCTTTGAGAACACTAGGTCAGCTCGGATGGTACGACGAAGGCTCTGCATACCATCTGTGCGAGCAGGTTGCGGCTTCGTGTGGGTCTTGCCAGGATGATGCAATCAATCTGCGAACTCAGCTTAGACCTTCTCATGGCTAACAAAACGCACCTCGGGAATATCCGTACCCTCCGTCAATACCTCGCAATTCACCAGTACCGGGAACTCCCCTTTTCCGAAGCCAGCAATAGTTTCTCTTCTCAGCTGTGGTTGCGACAACGACGAGACCGATCTTGCGTCAATCCCCGCATCCCGAAAAGTTTGGGTCAACTTGGCGACATGGTCAAGATCGACGCAAAAGACGAGTGTCGACCGCCGTTCACCTGCACGGTGCAGGTAAGTGCGGACAACGAGGTCGTTGACGGTGACGGTGTTGACTTGGCGTGAGAGAGCAGCGGTGTTGAAGTCGCCGAAGCTGTTGAGAGCGACGGTATTCAGTTCGAGATCCGCCTGGACTGTTGTCGATCTCGCCGGTGATAGCCTGGTGTACCCCATGATCAGCTCAGAACATTGAGGAAGAAACTTGACGCACCATCCGTCCTCCAGCATCGTGGAGATTTCGCGGTGGAAGACAATCTCTTCGAACACCATATTGAGCGCGAGCTGATCCGGCCGGCTAAAGGTTGCGCTGAAGCCGATGATGGGGACTCTATTACCGTGCTTCTCTCTACGAAGCAAAGTCAGTTGATTCGCAATCTCGAATAGCTGAACAGACTTTGTGACGGGCTCCATGGATGCGGGTAGTTGTACCTCATCGTTGAAGTAGTGAAGCAAGCGAAGATAGCTACGGGATCCTCAGCATGGCGAGTCATAGTGGATGGGGGACTTGCGAAGGGGCGGCTGCATGGTGCGCTTCATCCACGATGATGAGCTTGAACCGGGATGGGTCCAACTTCTTCAGCCTGTCGATGTTGTTCAGGGTCTGATAAGTAGCGACTGTCCTGCTCCCCTGGATCAGCTTGAGCACGCTTTTAAGACTCGGTTCAATACGCACACGTCGGCAATCCCGCTCGCCGATCTCTTCGACTGCTCCACCTCGACACTCCAATCAGGGCCCAGCAACCTCTTTGCCGCACCCTCAGCCTGCGCCGCCAGCTCCACACTGCTGACCACAATCAGGACGCTCCCCTTCTCATCCTCAGCGCTATCTTTCCGACGGGTCTTGGATTTGAGCACTGAGAAGCGAGGGATGAGGTTCATGAACATCGTAGTCTTGCCACTACCTGTAGGGGAGGAGACGCCGATACGTGTTTTCCCAGCGGCGATAGCTGACAAGCAGGCGTCTATGGCGGACTCTTGGTAGGGCCGAAGGATGATAGCGGGAGGGATTGATGAGGCTTGAGCGACATCTGCTTCAACGACATCTGGGTGGACCTCGTTTGATATCTCCGCGCTGATGATGTCAGGTGTGGTAATTGTCGTGGACTTTCGCGATCGTCCGCCCTGACTCTTCGGCGGTGTTGTGTCTGGTGTGATTGATATGGGTGTCTTCCGGGGTTTTCCTCTCTTCGGCGGTGTGGTGTCTGAGGTGATGGGTATGGGTGACTTCCGAGGTCTCCCAAGCTTCCTTTCCGGCGGTGTCGTGTCCGTTGTGATTGAGATCGGTGGCTTTCGCGATCTCCCGCCTTTAATCTTCGTCGGCGTCGTCGGCGTGAGATCTGAGAGGAAACGAGCATGTGTTTGTGCCCAATTTGAGGGACCCACTGCGGGAACATGGTGGATTCGAATAGTTTTCTGGATAAGTCTTGGGGCGAGTTGAATGTTCGAGCGAGCGAATTTGAGTAGCTCAAGCCCTCGCCACAACTTTGGGGTCATGACAGCATGTCGAGAGATTTGAGGTCGAGGAGGACAAATCCAAAAGTGATGTCGCCAAATGTTACCGCGAGGTGGAGGCAAAACGATAAGCTTCTCCCGGCCGAAATTTGTTGTTTTTCTGTTTCAGGTTGCTAATCCAGACCAGTCCACCTTGAAAAAGAAAAGGACAGGATAATCTTCGAACAGATCGACATTGCGAAGCTCGATACTAGACCCGGAATGCTACGGACAGGTCAACGCTGGCCATGGACCTGATGAGCACCTCGTCGTGTATTCCACTCTGGTCTGTTGACTGTTCCGAGAACCATGTGCGGCTCTCATTCGACGATCTTGTCAAGTGGGTCGCCATCTTCCCACTACTTGAGATCTCGTGCCAGCCAAGCGATTCGATCAGAAGGCAGGAAGCGTGCCATCATTGGCGATAAAGGCTGGCGAGCTGTGGCTTGGGAGTGCCCCGATGCCGTATGATTTATCTCCTGCATCCACTCCGTTCCCCTTCGTCCTGCTTCCCCTTCGCCTCCCCGTGTCCGATTGTGCTGTTTCCTCATGCCCCTTTCTACACCCTACCCCCTTCCACTGCTCCTCTCCCTCTCATACCTTCCCTTTCTCCATGTTTCCCATAGTTCCATGCACTTGTCATCTATATTTACATACCCCCACAACCGCCGCTCTCCCAGACCCTAGACGTCCGGGGTCTCCGCAAATGGGTGATAGACGGTGCCTGACTCGGAAGATGTCAATGCCGGGTCCCTCTTATCTCTTGTCTACCCGTAAGAGATCAAACAGAGCAGCGAAGCAGGGCCAAAAGCGCGTCCCGCCAAGAGAAAGCCTCTTAGCCTGGCCTTGAGCATGCACCTCCTTCCTCGCGAGCAGGTGAGGCCATCTTGCACAATGATATGTCCAAAACTTAGCATGCTCGATGGGATAGGACAAAGTCCTCCTGTTCTCCCTCGGCTGTCTCGCCCAACGCCGACTCGCTCGGGGACTGGTACTCAATCGGTCTGAGGCTACCGCTCTCATCGCAAATCAGCTCCAGGAATTCATCCGAGATGGACGGCATACCGTAGCGGAGTTGATGGATCTAGGGAAGAAGATGCTGGGGAGAAGGCATGTCATGGGTGATTTTGATTTCAATACGCGACTAACCCATAGCTGACGGGTGTAGAGGGCGTCTCAGAGGCGATCCATGATATCCAGGTCGAGGGCACATTTCCCGTTAGTCTGGTAATGATAGTGGTCAAACGCTGATATGATGTACAGGACGGGACATTCCTCGTGACCGTGCATGACCCGGTAGCGTCCGACTCTGGCGACCGTCAGTCGTCCCCAGCATCGTTGACGAACAATTCCGCTGAGTTTATCAATGTAGTGACCAACGCTCTTTACGGTTCCTTCCTGCCTATCCCCTCCGCCGACCTCTTCCCGCTGCTCGAGTCGCCCAAAGGCCACCTCCCAGGCGCAGTTATCTGCCGGAAAGAGAAAATCAGACTCAATATTGAGCGGAGACGATGGCTCGTCGAAGTCAAGAACGCTGGGGACCGACCTATCCAGGTACATCATCCCACTCGATCTATTTTCCATGTACTTCGAGCTCATTGAGGTCACTAGGTCGGCTCGCACTACCCCTTTCTTGAGACGAACCCTGCTCTCGTCTTCGATCGTCTTCTCTCTTACGGTACGCATCTCGACATCGCTGCAGGGACGGCTGTTCGCTTCGAGCCCGGAGAAAGAAAGACCGTTTCCTTGGTCCAAGTAGGAGGGAGCAAGCTGCTTCATGGAGGATCTGGGCTCGGCAGTGGTCCGTTCGAAGAGATCAAGCGAGAGGGAACGGTGAAGGAGATGGTAGAGGAAGGAGGGTTCGGTCACACAAAGCAAGAGTCGGTGCAAGAGGGTACGGTCCCGGAGATGGATAGGGAGGTGGCAAGTTTAGCCATTCGAGGGGGATGGGTCGGGCTTATGAGCATGTAGTACGCTTCGATGTTTGGCCCGACCGTCGGTGATCGGGTGAGACTGGCAGATATGGGGCTTTGGGTCGAGGTGGAGAAAGACTTTACGGTGTATGGGGATGAGTGCAAGTTCGGCGGAGGTGAGCAGCTTTCAGCCCCTGGTAACTGCGACTGATAGCTCGACCGCATTAAGGAAAGGTCCTGCGCGACGGTCAAGGCCAAGCATCGGACCGCACAGATGCAGAAGTCCTTGATCTCGTCATTACGAACGTCCTTGTCATCGATTGGAGCGGCATATACAAGGTAGGTCGTCTTATCCTTGCTTCGTATGGGATTATTGATGGGAAGTCCCCAGGCAGATATCGGGGTGAAAAACGGCAAGATCGCTGGGATCGGCAAAGCTGGGAATCCCGATATCATGGATGGTGTGACTGAGGGTATGGTCGCGGGATCATCCACAGAGGCAAAGCTATTCATAGCGGCATTGGCGGGGCTGATCATCCGGGCTATATAGGCTATCGCAGGAGAGAAGCTCATCCTCACTGCCGGAGCGCTAGATGTCCACGTCCACTATATCTGTACTCAGCTTTGGACCGAGGTGAGTATACCGAAGTCTTTATCCAGACCGCACTGAACCGGAGACAGGCTCTGGCATCTGGTATCACCACACTCCTGGGCGGTGGCACCGGTCCAGCCGATGGGACCAACGCAACCACATGTACACCCTCGAAATTTTACATGCAAGCAATGATGGCGGCGACGGATACCATACCTCTCAATTTTGGCTTCACAGGCAAGGGGAATGACTCGGGAGAACGGGGGTTGAGAGATATCGTGGAAGCTGGCGCGTGCGGGCTAAAGCTGCATGAGGATTGGGGGTCGACGCCGGAAGCGATTGATCGCGCTTTGAATGTGGGGGATCAATACGATGTGCAGGTTAGTCCTTCAAGTTTGTTCCTCTTGATGGCATCGTCTGATGTGGACGCAGGTGACTATCCATACGGATACTCTGAATGAGAGCGGGTACGTGGAAACCACGCTAGCCGCTATCAAGGGGCGAACGATCCATACGTAAGTGAGTCCAACATGTACTCGTCGTCCTAAGGCTGACCTTTCACAGCTATCATACCGAGGGTGCAGGCGGTGGACACGCTCCTGACATCATCGTTGTGGTTGAGCGGGAAAATATCCTGCCGAGTTCAACCAATCCTACCCGTCCGTACGCCATCAACACTTTGGACGAGCACCTCGACGTGAATTGCCTGTCACATCTATCGGTTCCCTGCTAACCTGATTTCCCTGCGAAGATGCTCATGGTTTGCCACCATCTCGATAAAGGCATACCCGAAGACATCGCTTTCGCGGATTCTCGTATCCGCGCGGAGACTGTTGCCGCAGAGGATGTATTGCAAGACACAGGCGCGATCTCGATGATCAGTAGCGACTCGCAGGCTATGGGACGGATCGGAGAGGTAATAACACGAACCTGGAGGACAGCAGCGAAGATGCGAGATGTAAGGGGACCGCAAGAGGGGGACGAGGAGGGTAAGGATAACGAGAGGGTCAAGAGGTATATTGCCAAGTATACCATCAATCCGTAAGTCGCCGTATCGAGACTGGGAAAGCCAAGTGCTGAAGTTACTGGATAGCGCTATCACGCATGGCATGTCGTATCTCGTCGGACAGGTCGCAAAAGGTTGCCTTGCAGATCTTGTCCTCTGGAAGCCTGAGTCTTTCGGTGCGAGACCAGAAATGGTCATCAAAGGCGGGGTAATCGCTTGGGCTCAGGTGAGTCCCTTGTACTGAAAATATACACCTGTTGACTATGTCTCGTCAGATGGGCGATGCCAACGCCTCCGTCCCTACTGTGCAGCCAGTGTTTGGTCGACCGATGTGGGGTGCTCAACCTGCTGCTGCAGCGCTGAACTCGGTGGTCTGGGTCAGCCAGGCGTCTATCGAGAATGGTGAGTTGTTCCTGCTGCCTGAGTAGAACGACGGGAGCTGAGATGGAGTGCAGGGACTATAAAGGAATATGGGCTCAAGAAGAGGGCCGAGGCCGTGAAGGATACGCGCAAGATCGGCAAGAAGGATATGAAGCTCAATAATGCGATGCCAAAGATGAGCGGTGAGCAGCTATGACCTTGTGTCAATATTCAGCTGATAGGCCGTTTCAGTCGATCCGGAGACGTACGAGGTCAAGGCGGATGGTGTGCTATGTGACGCGCCTCCTGCAACGACACTACCTTTGACGAAGAAGCACTTTGTCTTCTGATGCCGCGTCCCCAAATTCTGGGGAGTGAAGGATGCATTGGGTGTTTGTATGCTGGGCATCACCATGTCCAGATCGAACGCTACAGCTCCCTCGCCACCTCGAACGTGGTGTAAGTGACCACCAGATCTCCCTCTCTGACATCGTTGAACCCGTGGAAGGAGATGCCGCACTCCATGCCCTTCCGGATCTCGTTGACGTCCTTCTTTAAATGCTTGAGCGTGTCGATAGTCCCTAAATCTCGATCAGCACTTTAATCTTGCGCTGCATCCGAGCCATCTCACCTTCGTAGACGGTACCTCGCTCAGGTCCTCGTAAAACTCTGACCTTCTCATTGCGGCTCAACGTACCATTCGCAGCCCTACATCCAGCGACTGTGACCGACTCCTTGCGCTTCACGCTGATCGGGAAGAGCTGGATGACCGTGGCTTCACCGGTAATGCGCGACTCGACCCTGGGTGGAAGGAGTGCTGCGGTCTTGGCGCGGACAGTCTCGATCAGGCGGTAGATGACGGATTCGAGGTGGAGGGCGACGTGATTAGACGCGGCCGAATTCTGGACTGAGCGAGAGCAGGGGACGTTGAAGCCAATTACCGAGGCTGTACACGGTCAGCTCCGACCTCGGAAATCTTGTGGTAGACCCACCCTCTGCAGCTTGAGCAAGCGAGACGTCTGACTCGCCGACCTCCCCGACGCCAGTGTGAATGATCTTGACACCCGCCTCCTTGTTCCCGATTCCCCCGAGCGAACCCACGACCGCCTCGACCGTGCCGCTCACATCCGCCTTGATGACCAGCCTCAACTCCTTGAAAGTCTTGCTCCTCTCCTCTTCCGCAGCCTTTCTCGCGACATTCATTTGGGCTTGGAAGACGTTCCCTCCAGCATCGCGGACGGACTTCATCTCCTCCTCTTCCGCTTCGGCACGAAGTCGTTCCTCTCGGCGCTTCACGTTGATTTGCTCCGCATCCGCTTGAAGCTTCTTCCGTTCGGCTTCGCGAAGACGGTTGGTAATCGCACGCTTAGCTTCGTCTTCGCCATTCACGGCTTCGAGTAACTGATCGCCAGCGGAAGGGAGCTCTCGCCAACCGGAGATCGAAACGGGAGAGCCAGGAAGAGCCTGCCGGACGGATTTGCCTTTATCGTCCTGCATCTGGCGCACACGGGACCACGTGTTACCTGCTACAATGGCCGCGCCAGCTCGAAGGATACCACGGGTTACGAGGACGGTAGCCACATTCCTGCTGAAGTCAGCTGGATCAAAATTTGTTGATGAGATTATGGACCCTCTTCCTCGATCTACGTTGGACTCGAGAACATAGCCCTCCGCCTTCCCGTCCTGTCTCGCTCGAAGATCACGCAGTTCGGCGAGTGTCGAAAGGGTCTCTACCAGATCATCGAGGCCCAGTTTCTCGAGACCGGACACTTGGACCGAAGGGATATCGCCCCCATCTTCCTCGAGATGTATGCCTTCCGAGCCCAGAGCAGCTTTGACCTTCGACTGTCGCGGGATGAGCACAACATCATCGCAAATGGCGAGCTGAACTCACCAAGTCCACACCCGGCTTGTCGACCTTGTTGATCGCTACTACCAGTCCGATCTTATCTCCCTCGCTTTTGACCAATTCAATGACCTCCTTGGTCTGTGGCATGACTCCGTCGTCTGCAGCAACGACGAGGACCACAATGTCGGTGACAGACGCTCCTCTTGCGCGCATGGCGGTGAATGCAGCGTGTCCAGGCGTGTCGAGGAAAGTGATCGTTCCGTCGCTTACAGCAGAGCCGGAGGGAAGCAGGGTGGACAAGGGTACCGAGAAAGCCCCGATATGCTGAGTGATACCGCCCGCTTCGCCGGCCGCCACTGCGGTGTGTCGGAGGGAATCGAGTAGGGTGGTTTTGCCATGGTCGACGTGACCCTGGGATAGTGCATCAGCGCTAAGCATAATACGGCACTGAGTTTTCGCTCACCATGATGGTCACCCTAAATAGAAGATGCGTCAGCCTTTGTCTGCTACACACTAAGGTGTACTCACACAGGTGGTCGTAAAGGCTGATCGGGCCCAACAGGTGGTAGAGGACTACAACCGAATTGGTCAATAACTTCCCCGATAAGAAGGACATGACATACTCTGGGAAGATATCGAAAGCCGCCTCATCGTCGACGACCGGATTGAAGCCATACTCCAGCGCAATGTCACATGCCTCCTCGGCGCTCAGCACTGTTACATGCCGTCAGTGAGACTATTGAAATTCACAAAGTGATGCACAATAGTCTGATCGACGCTGATCTTCCGACATGTCCAGTCGCTTCATTCGAGTTTGCAGATTGACTGCCAGCGGTTTCAGCAGTGCTATTGGGCAGGTGAGGGCAAACTTACAAAGCTTGACATCGAAGATCGCCGCCAAGCGTTCCACCGCCACCGTCGAAGGTATGAAGACCTCCTTCTCCGCCTTCTTCTCGGGGAGAAGCCTCGTCTTTTCCCGCTTCCGCCGATCCGGTGCGACCTCATATGATCCAGCACGGTCACGACGAGCAGGCAAAGCAGCCTCTTCGTGTTCCTCCCCAAACGAACGACGAGATCGTTCGGCGACGCGGCGTGGCGGTACATTGAAGATCCGACTCCGGTCCTTGCCTCGAAATTCGTCGGACCCAGGAGCCTCGTCCTCAAGGGCTAACAAGTCGGGGACTAATTTTGTGGGTTCGGTCACTACCTCTCCACCTCGCTGTTTTTCGCTCGTCTCGAGCTGCTGAGGTTGACTCTTTTGCCGCAAAAATCCCGCATCTCGCGTCACGGGTCTTCTCCCCGGAGCATCTCCCTGTCGTCGATCTGACCAAGGCCGTCGCTCTTCTTGCTCAATGGGACTCTTCAGTCCAAATCCCGAGGGCCTCGGACGACCTTGATCTGCCCTCTGTCTAGGATCTCGTCGTACACCACGACCACTCAATCCATCGAAACCAGTAACCCGCTCTGATCTCTCAGGACCAGCGTAGATGGGCGCACGCTGGGGTGAGGCTCTACGGTCTCCCCCTAGACCGAACGCCGATTGCCTGTTTCTAAACGGGTCATCTGAGCGACGAGCTCCATCGTTTGGGCCGCGCGCATCCATTTCTCGACAACTGGCAGTTGAGGGACCAGCTCTTTGAGGGAGGGAAGGTGGAGGAGCGTATTTCGACCAGTCACGAGCGGGGAGTTTGGTTGTCGTCGTGTCATCGAGAGTGCGAGGGGTCGCGGATAAGCAGCGGTAAGTCCAAGTGCGAGTCGTGGCTGAACGATAGCATATCCTGCCGCAATGACGGCAAGATCGATCCATGAGGCTCATCTACGTGAGGAATGCTACAGCCGTCTTGGTGAGAAGTGATGGCAAAAGAAAGTTGAGCTGTCAAAAAAGTACGAAACGGGTCACGTGACAGCTCAAACCTTGTGATTGCCGATCAACCGAGTGACCGAATTCATAAGCTGGCTGTACTATTTCTCCATTCCGGCCTGGCAAGCTCTTATCGACCTCAATCCTGTAGACAAACACCGTCTAATCTCATTTAATTTGCTCGCAACCGGTGGCAATGACTGTCCTACTTCATGCCCGGCAATTCCGACCCCCGTTTGACGGCCGATCGCTCACTCGTTCCCCCTCACCAACCTCCTCCGTCTGGTCTCAAGCGACCAGTATCGACGATGTCGGCGAGATGCCTCGGATAGATCAGCATCGACCAGTATACCACTCGAGTGGTTCATTAGAGGATCAAATGGGTCTCACAGACATGGAGAGGCCTGGACGCGAAGATCGGATATCGAAAGACGGGGAGGGCAGAAAGTTTCCGGAGGAGGAGGAGGAGGATATACTGCGGGAATCGAATGCGAGATTCGTTCTCTTTCCTATCCGATATCGAGAGGTACGTTGTCAGCGACCTTGTGGGCTGTTCATGATTTCTTATGGCTGATTCATCGGTTGCAGATATGGCAAGCGTACAAGGCATCACAGGCAAGTTTCTGGACAGCGGAGGAGCTCGATCTCGGACACGATCTAAACGACTGGGATGAGCGATTGACGGAGAACGAGAGATTCTTTATACTCCGTCAGTAGGCTTCTCAGGATCAGCTGTTCAAGCAGCTCATCAGTTCGGGGATTCCGCTGACTGAGTGGCACAGGGATACTAGCCTTCTTCGCAGCTTCGGACGGCATCGTTGGCGGTCAGTCTAGCCTACTCCCCCTCAGTCTAGCCTACTCCCCCGTCCCATTGGATTCTGATGAGATGCAGAAAACATCGTCTCTCAGTTCTCGATGGACGTTCAAATAGCGGAAGCACGAGCATTCTACTCCTTCCAATCGATGATGGAGCAGGTTCACTCAGAAACATACAGTCTATTGATAGAGACATACGTGAGAGATACGGATGAGAAGGACTTCCTGTTCAAAGGGATCGAGAACAGTCAGTCTCCAAGATGTCTCGCTGAGCGAAGTTGACGGGGAGCAGTCCCTTGCATTCAGAAAAAAGCGGATTGGGCGATGAAGTACATCACACCGGAACTCGTACGTTCCCATCTCGACACGTCGACAGCGCTGATCTCTGTCGTCTAGCCATTCCGGACACGCCTGATAGGCTTCGCCTGTGTCGAGGGCATCTTCTTCTCTGGATCCTTCGCGGCAATATTCTGGTTGAAGAAAAGGGGGTTGATGCCGGGATTGACATTTTCGAACGAGTTGATCAGTCGGGACGAGGGGACACATACGGTGAGTACCGTCGAGAGGCTTTTCCCTGGCCTCTTCAAAATCGCGCTGACTCTGTCAAATTTCAAAAGGACTTTGCGTGTCTTGTGAGTGATCTCGTTTAAGCTCTCCAGTACCTTCAGTCTATGCCGACATGCCAAACAGCTGTACGACCACCTGCATCATCGATGTACAAGAGATGAAGTCCACGACATCGTTTCAGAAGCGGTAGTCATCGAGAAGCAGTTCTTGACCGATGCGCTGCCTTGCGCTTTGATTGGTATCAATGCAGGGGTGAGCTCAGTCCTCCTGTACAACAGAAATGCAACTAATCAATATCAATCATGACAGCTGATGTGTCAATATATCGAATTTGTCGCCGACCGACTGGTTGCAGCACTGGGTAAGCTGCATCCTTGTAGAAATCGTCTGACGCTGACGAATATATTCAGGCTATCCCAAAATCTTCTTCGCCAAAAATCCCTTCGATTGGATGGAGCTCATCTCGCTCCAAGGGAAAGCCAGTATGTCTTGACGTCCAATCTGACTTTGGCGGCATGACTGACGATAATCCCAGACTTCTTCGAGTCACGCGTATCATCATATCAAAAAGCCAACGTCTCGCGATCCGGGACACCACAGCTTCCTCGAGGAGAAGAGATCGACAATGAGGAACGATTATCCCGGCGTGTCTTCAGGACAGACGCAGACTTCTGAGCCACTGTATAATATAGCATCCTCATTCACACCACTCTTACATATTGTAGCATTGGGCATTCAGTAGAGGTATCATTCATATATCAGACTATAGTCGCCACCCATTCTCAATATATCGGACGATCGAAAAAGCTGACGTCACAAACGAAGGTGGAAAGTCACTTGCCACTCTCGGTTGATTGAAGGGAATTGCCGGACGCGGCACCGGCGAACTGCGACTCGCTCAGCCTTCAATATACCGGATCCTCTCCCTTGAATCGCTTCTCCTCTATCATCTCATAAACCATCAACACATATTCAACATGAGGACAGCAGGATTACTCGTGGCCGCCTTGGCCGCCACGGCTTCTGTTGACGCTGGCGTGCACCGGTGAGTCTGATCTTCCCAGCAAAGGCCGCGTCAGCGTTGCCACACCATTACCTCCCCACACAATCAGGCTAACATCCGATCGTGTCTAGTATGAAGCTCAAGAAGCTACCCCTCACCGAGACTTCCCTCCTCCCCGATGCATCTCACCTCCGCCCTTCACCAGAGCAGGAGGCTGAGTTCCTCCGTCACAAGCACCTTGGTCCTGCGCATGAGGAGAGCGAGGTGTTTGGTCAGAAGCCGATGATGGGTTTCGGCGGCTTGGGTCGGAAAGGCCATCACCAGACACAAGAGTATGAGGGGCTCAACGATGAGGAGAAGAACAGCTTCTGGGCGCAGATGGTCGGCCAGGGCGGGAATGAGAAGAGGATGCTCAAGGGCGCACACGGCGTTCCTTTATCCGGTGAGTCAACTGTGACTATCATGGGGGATCGTACTGAAGGGAGTAGACTACATGAACGCGCAGTACTACGCACCGATCACCATCGGGACCCCACCTCAGGAGTTCAAGGTCGTCCTCGACACCGGATCGTCCAACCTGTGGGTCCCGGGTACCGGGTGCTCTAGCATCGCCTGCTTCGTAAGTCATTCAGAGCCAGCATTAGGCAGTCCTTACTGTCCCAGCTGCATGCCAAGTTCGACTCGACCGCTTCGTCCACGTACAAGGCCAACGGCACCGAGTTCGCCATCCGATACGGGTCCGGCTCGCTTGAGGGCTTCGTTTCGCAGGACACCGTGACCATCGGCGATATCGTGATTAAGAAGCAGGACTTCGCCGAAGCCACCAAGGAGCCCGGTCTCGCCTTCGCTTTCGGCAAGTTCGACGGTATCCTCGGTATGGGCTATAACACCATCTCGGTCAATCACATTGTCCCTCCCTTCTACAGCATGCTCGCTCAGGGCCTTCTCGACCAACCCGTCTTCTCTTTTCGTCTTGGCAACTCCGAGCAGGACGGAGGCGAGGCCGTCTTCGGTGGGATTGACGAGAATGCATACACCGGGAAGATCAGCTACGTGCCGGTCAGGAGGAAGGGTTACTGGGAGGTCGAGCTTGAGTCTGTGTCGTTCGGTGACGAGGTGCTCGAGCTGGAGAACACTGGTGCCGCCATCGACACTGGGACCAGCCTTATCGTCATGCCCACAGATGTTGCCGAGATCCTTAACAAAGAGTAAGCCCCTGCTTCGTCGATCTGATCCTTGCTGATTGGTAACCTATAGGATCGGCGCAACCAAGTCTTGGAACGGAGCCTACACCCTCGACTGCAACGCCGTCGCCTCCCTCCCCGACATGGCGTTCTTCTTTGGCGGCAGGCAGTACACACTTTCTGCCGAGGACTACGTGCTCAACGCCGGCGGATCCTGTATCTCTTCCTTCACTGGAATGGATATCCCCGCACCTATCGGACCTCTGTGGATCATCGGAGACAGTTTCCTTCGCAAATGGCACACTACATATGACCTGGGTCGCAATGCCGTTGGATTCGCGCTGAGCAAGTAGAGGCTTACAGCGAGCGGTTTGAGGAGGAGAGCGGTTGTGAGCGGGGGACTCAGAAACACCCAGTGCGGGATCGGACTGTGATAGGGCCTCCTGATATAGCTTCCTTAAAGTCCAAGCGCCAGAAAATCTATATATCGCAAAAATCTGAAGCGCTTTTTCGCCTACGAACTTGTCATCTAGATTCAAGATATTGAAATCCCGTTTCGTTCCAGCGATGTGCCGGCGTAGTGCACCCATCCTTTTTGAGTTCGCGAGGGGGGTCAAGTCTCGTCTCTCACTTTCGGGCTAACGGTGCTGCGCCGCTTGGGGCTTGAACCTGTTGATGCGGCTGTGCAGGGACAGACCGATTGGAACGTGGCGTGCCTGGGAGGGATCCCCGCTCGGCCGCTCGGACATCGTGCCGCTTTCGAAGGGATGATGGGAAAAGGGGTCCAAGCGATGTCCCAGTGTCAACTCCTTGACCAACATCTTTTCCACATCCGAGAGACTTGGGGGAAAGAGAGTAATTCTCTGGAGTCGGCGAAAGTGGAGGTCGTTCACTCACCCGGTCCGAGGGGGCTAGTCGGCCAACCTAAAATTTCGCATCCCCGCACCGAAAGCGAGGGCTGGTCTCAAAGGACTCTCGGGTCTATCACATCTCGTCACGTAGACGAGTCGATGGGTTCCGGTCATCCACAATGAGATGAGTGCCTCACCATCTCTTGCCCCCCCGGCACCGATGTCGCATCATTCGCCTTCACCACGGCCTACCTCAGCGTCGACGCCCAAGTTCACCCCGAATCACCCACGCCCCCTCGTCCATCCTCATCTCGACTCACGATCACACTCCGCTAGCCCCCGACAAGCTCAGGACGAGGATCGCAACCATGACCCGCGGCACTCCTTACATTCCAGCTTCTCGTCGAACGAGAGCCCATGGCAGTCGAGCAGGGTGTCAGTACGTGCGTTGACCGAGATGGCGGGACCGTCAACACCGGTGTCGATGAGTGCTGCTGCGGCGGCTGCGGGACTGGTGGCGCTGAATGGGGCGAAGAGCAGGAAGAGCAGCTGTGATCTGTGTCATCATCGGAAGATCAAGGTGAGCGCTTTGTCTGAAAGAGCCGGGACCTGGAAGCTCCTCAGGCGCCCTTCGGAGTTCTGAGACATTCCTCGTTCCTTCTTCATCTCACCTGGCCATCTCATACTGACATTCCTTGTACTTCAGTGCGACCGGATCCGACCCGCCTGCTCGTCCTGTCTCCGCAAAGGACAAATCTGTCGTTTCTCCGAAGAGACCGAGCAGAACAATCCCGATAACCCCGGGAACCGGCTCCACGCTCGAGCTAACACCGTTACCATCGTCTCAGCCACCGACCCGGGTCATCGCGTCGTTCTTCCCGTTCCTAACCGGCCGGCTCAACCGAATCTCCTGGCTAAAGCTGGGCCGGAGTGGAGTTCGAGGCGGACGAGCAGTATGTCGGGGAGGGTCGAGAGGAGTCTGTGGGGATGTGATGAGAAGGGGAAGATCACAGAGAGAAGGGAGAGAATTGCGGCTGGCTTTGATAGCGATAGTGAAGCGGAGATGGTGAAGACCGAGCCTGTAGATGTCGAGCGGGAACAAGAGCAGGACGAGCTGGACAGCGGGGAGGAGCGGGAGAAGGACTCGAGCCCCGGCCCGAGTGAGAAGAAGAGGGATGCTTCGCCGGATGATGATGTTTCCGGAGAGGTGAGCTCGACTCAGCAGGACACAGCTGATGAAAAGCTGCTCGAGCTAGCATCGGGTCCGCCGAAAAAGAAGAACAAGCCCTTCGCACCTGCTCCTGCGACCACACCTGTTTTCCGTCATCCAAAGCCTTTCCTTCCTCGAAACAACGTCGGTCCACGCAGCTCATTACCGGCAACCCTCCAGAATGCTTCACCTACACCGAACACCAGCCTGTCACACCTACCCGCCAGACTTGATCCCTACACTACCCCTCTCCAATCACTGATCGCTTCACTTCCGTCCACTGACATTCAGGCGATCCTGTTCAATGCCGTCTTCACCGACCCCTTGTTGACCGAAGGCGTCTCTCTCCTCCAGCCGCAGTACCAGGAGGACTTCCGAGGTATGCTCGAGCGCCGAAACACTCGTCTGCGAGAAGGCGATGCGACGACTTTGGCCAACGCATTCGCCTTCCTCGCAGTCGCACTACGGATTCTGCCCAAAGAGACGAGCGACCTCCTTTTAGCGTCCACACTGAACGTGGCGAACGGCGGTGCATGGACTGGTATCGCTCAGCCTCGTTCACTGCCTCGAATCATCTCTCCTCTTCCACCAGCAGGTTCTGATCCCACTCCATTGGACCAGCGGTACTTCGACCTCGCCCTTCTCGCAGGTCAGATAGCCGAGCAATCCGACTCGCCCTCGGTCATGCTGATCATGTTGAAGCTCGTGCTGTATCGATACTGCATGATCCGGCGGGATAGACTGGTCCTCGCGAGTGGATGGCTAGCGCAGGCGGTCAAGGTGGCACAGGCTCTTGGGATGGGCAAGGAGTGGGAAGGGATACCTCTGAGTGAGAGGGAATTGAGGAGGAGAGTGATGTGGTCCTTGTATGTTGCGGATCGGTCAGTCCTCGCTTGCTTCATCGGACTGATCACTGACATCGAGTGAATTCAGGCATCACTCCTTGTATGTGACCAAAGCCGTTGGCAGAGGACCATTGCTAACTGAAGTAGCGAAACTTCCTGCCCCTATACTATCCTCGACGCGCATCAGGGCATCCATCTCCCCTCGCCATGCTCCGAAGCGGATCTCTACAAGCTTGGACCCGACCGGACGCACCTCCCACCCCACTCGACGGAGCTTGGCCCGACCGCCTGTACCGCGCTTTTTATCCATACCCACCTCGCTCGACACATCACCCCGATCCTCGATTCCTTCGCCACCGTCTCACCTGCTAACACCCCTCATGAGCTCCTCCTCCGCTTCGACGCAAGTCTAGACGCATTTCAAGATGCTTTACCTGGCTATTTCCGCCTCTTTCCGCTTACGGATACACGCTTCGACTCGACTCACCCATACCTCGCACCTCACCGTGTCCGTCTTCACTCGACCCTCCTGGCTTACCGGTCCGGCGTCCACCGGACCCACCTCACCACGTACCTCGTCCCGACCACTCCCATAGGCATTCGCCAAGTCATCGCGCAAGTCTGTCTATCCTCTCTGAGAGTCCAACGGTCAGCCAAGATGCTCGACGCCAAGATCGCCCCTCGCCTGTTCAGCCCTATCACCGTATTCGAGTCCGCCTCTACGCTGGCGCTCATCATGCATGTCGAGAAAGTGATCTCGACAGCTGCTGCTCCAACTCCAGAGCACTTCGCCATGCGAGCGGGAGTCGCGGAGGGCATCGAGCTGCTGGACAACGTCCTCAACCCGCCCGAGGGGACGTTTGCGAGGAAAGCGATGGACGTGTTGAGGGCTCTGATGAGGAAGATGGACGCTTCGAAGCAGTGAGTCGCCGTTCGTCATGTTTTGATGTTTGGATCGCTGATCAAGCAGGATGAATGGACACCCTCCGGACCGAACTAGATCGACCTCTCCCAAACACCCCCTGACCTCACCAGCAATGTCAGCGTCAGAAGCGAAGCCCAATGGGATCACCGTGTGGCTCGAAGGCCTGAGCATGGACGGAGTCAACCTAGAATACATCGTCCGCGATCCCAAGTGGGAGGACTCGTGGGAGAGAGCGATCATCTCGATGCGAACGGAGGGATTTCATCGCGGGGAGGAGTAGATATTACAATACACCATCACAACGATACGCGATACACGATTCACGATCCCATGACTCACGACTAGCATACTTCCGTATATCCGGACCATATACATACCATCATCATGATCATATTTCGAAGTGTCTCTTGTAGGCTGATAATTAGACCTCGACGGATCTTCGTTTCGTTAGGCTGAAAGCACTCGCAACGAGGATCCTTGTTTTGCCCGGCTATTGACATGCATGGATGATGATTGTACATACAGGTCACTGCGGGCACATAGACCAGGGACAAGAGACGCGCATAGTACTTATCTGCCGAAGGAAGGTATAGGAGTCGGGAATAGTAAGAAAGAAATGTCTCGAACGAAGCAGCATGACCGGGAAGTCATGGTAAGGGATTCCCCTTCAGCACTTGGGGGTTTTGTAAATGATAAAATGCTCCGAATAAGCCATACCTGGACGAAGAGAATTGCTGAGCCATCTTGGAAGATCGTCCTCATCTCTATGAGCCAAAGACCGAATATTGAGGTCGCCAGGCTGAACCGGACTGAATCGTATGAACGGACCGACGAATATGCCGAGCGGAAGATCCGGTAGCGTAGGCGGGAACCAATACAGCATAATCCTACCGTAATGATCGTCATGGGGATTGGAATTGAGACCGAGACCAAAGACACGGGGATAGGGGCTGATGGAGACATCAGAAAAACACATGGCATACTTGCGCCTGAGGAACTTACCTTTGCGCATCACTCTCCGCTGCTAGAGTCCACCTAACCATTGTGTGATACCCCTTCTCCCTTGCTACCGCATCCCACCATACCGCGGGAACAGTCATCGAACGCCAACTGAGAGGACCAGGCGGAGAGTCAGAGAGCCGAGTTGGCATAGCTGGAGAAATCGCCGGCAAATCAGAGTCTCGAGGAAGAGCTTGAATGCTTGAAACAGCCGGCGAAGCGATATGATCAGGACGAGAAAGTGTTGTGGCCGGAGCCGAAGGCATAACATCAGGGGAGTAATTGATAGCCGTATCAGACGCGATCTCGTTTCGCACCTCCCGGTTGGAGTGATCGGGCTCGAGAAGCTTGTGATTGCGCAGAGCTGAGCTTCTCTAGAGGCACGGCCCAGGCTGAGCACGGAAGGTCTGGAAGCCGTCTCGGAAGGATGCGGAATCACAGGAATCATTTGAGGACGCCTCGGGTCTCTTCATGCTGACAACGGGATATTGAGCTCAAGCCGGCGCGGAACGAACTGATGAGGTGTCAATGAGACTTCACGTGAAAGCGGACCGCTTACATGGACGTCTTTGTACCACAACTGCGGCGTAACGTACCTCAGTCGTGCTGGCTGATCTTAGGGAAATAGCAGGCGAGGCCCGTCAAGCTGTCGCATTGTCAGCCTTTGGAAGCACTCATAGAGGCAGTTCTGAACAACGTACTGTAGTCCGATGTATTGCCTCTGCCACCTTCTCCTTTGTAGAACCCACCACCCAGCAAGTTTGTAGACCTCGAGCATCATTACCATCCCCTTCACGCCCCCACTTGATAACGCCGGTCCCATCCATGATAGCGCGTATGCCCATGTGCACATTGGTACGCTTCGCAGAGTCGTATGACAGAGAGGCGAGTTGTTGAAGGATACAACGATACGTGATGCTGGGCCGCATCTCCTTGAGCATACGCAAGTTCCGATTGATATAGCAAGCTTGACCACCATTGTCTATGCCCAAAAGAATGCGACGGCCAGCGAATGACCCGACCTTGACTCTCGCCACATACCCAGCGGGTGCCTCCTCGCCCTCGAACTCCGCATCTTGCGGTCCACAGAGTCTCTTCGCCATGTCACCCCTAATCCTCTTGCCCTGGATCGCATCAGGCTTCTCCCTACCGTCCTCGTGCTCGTCCCGTAGCCTATCCTCCAACTTGTTGCGCCTGTTTTTCGCCGACCTTGATTGACCCCAAGTACGAGAGATGTCTTGATCCGAATCGGTCGTCACGTCGGGATCGATCTCATAGAGCGAGGGATGAGTAGGTGGGGGGCGGCGCCAGAACATTTGACCGGTACCCTTCCTATCGACACAGCGGAACGCATAGAAGCCAATGATGACGGATGTAGTGAAATCGTACAAGACGGAAACGTTTATGTCAGAGAGAGCCGGAAGAAGTCGGAAGCCTGGCTGGTTTCGCACCCGATGCTGACTTTGAGCACGACGATCGATAACCCGCGATCCGGTCTCCTATGGAAGCTGTCGATGTGTGGCGGCGGGTCGCGATGGGTTAGGTTGACGACGGGGCTCAGCGACCAACATAGCACGCTCAGGATGAATACGATGATCATATGCAGTTGGCTATTTCCGCGATTGCGTTAGCACATCCTGACACTACGTGCTATGGTACTCACAGTCGGAGTCGCAGTCGCCGGAGGAGTCACTGGAGTGTGTTCTATCAGATCGTGGTCGTCCATAACGTGTAAGAGTCACTCACATTGGCCACGATTGTCAAATTCAGATCCGGAACTGTCAAGGGGCGATGATCCACCAGCCCGCCTTCGCATCCTCCACCACTCCCTGAGTCTTTTAGTCATCAGATGATGTTGCTCCTTGTCGCTTCAGAGAGACTCACCTCGATCCCCCTGTCTCACGGTCACATCGGAATCAGAGCCACCGGGCTTCGGTCACCCATCATCAGATACAGCTGAGAAGTGCGGACAGACCACTATTTTCCATGTCGCGTAAGCGATACTTACAACTATCACGTCCCGAGAAGTCGTTCATGATTCAAGTCAGATCTTGTAAGAAGTCAGTACGGGGATCAGTAACAGCTCTGGTGATGATCTCACATCGATCGGAACAGAAAAAGTAGGGTCAGGATGGATCGGCTATGCTTTCAATCAGCCAAAATTCCAAGCAGCGAAGCTGCTTACCGGTTCGGAGAGGCCGAACAGATCCACTGATGCGAGGCGGAAACGTCATCAGCTTGCCTTTGAGCAGTGCGACGGAATGGGCGAGACAGACGACCCTGCCGCACAGGCCGCTCGGTGAGGAACAACCAAGTCGGGCCAGATCATGAGTGGGAATCAGTCCATGGCACTCACGAAGCAACGAGCGATACCGAAAACCCAGCCAGAATATACGAAGAGATGGAGAAGTACCGAAGAGAGAGAAGAGAGAAAGACGGGGAAAATATAAAAATCGTTGGGGAGGGTCTACCTTATGAATCAGCTACTCTGTTGTTCGAGGCGGTCCTTTGATTGGAGCGAAATGCTGTGCTGAATTCCCATCAGAATCTCGCACGGACCAGCTGGTCGAATTTGGTACCTTGTTTCCGCGCGGGTCATAACCTGTTCGAGCTGTTTCTAACGAGTTAGAAATCTCTAGTCCACCGGCGAGCGCTTCGAAGCTATACTTCTATGAAAACGCGGAGGCACACACATGACTGACTCTCCGTGGTATTGGCAGGATGCACAGCGCTGCTGTTTGTCCATCGCGCGGATCATTACCCTGAGGTCCCTTTTAGCGTCGAATTTTTGTGAGTGTTTCAGCGTTTGATCAGCCGGATCGCCAGTTGATTTGATCGCCGACGAATGATCCCGCGTGGCTCGGAGCTCTAGTCTCCGGGTCCTCAGGGTCCAAGTCAAGCTTTCGGAACCGCTTGAAGAACTACCTTGTTAGCGACTAGAGACGCTCATGGGGCTCGCATCTGCATCGGAGAGGAGTATCCGAGAATCTTGACTATGAGTCGGCTGGGTTACGATACCAAGGGGCGGCTGAGGACAGGCTGTGGACGACAATTCGGCGGCGTAGACCACAGGAGGTTTCTCGCGCTGTCGCGAGAGAAGGGTGAATGTGAGTGTGACCTAGTATAGCTCTGAAGCTCACCGCCGTCCTTGGAAACCTCAAAGTCATCGTCGCCATCCTACTCCTCACGTCAGGAAGGTCTTCAAGAGCGCGAGCCGGAGATCTTGGCGTCGTCTGGAGCGATCCAAACAAGCCTTTCATCGGAGAATCAAGATGCCGTCAAACACGATGACAGATGTTGTACTTCAGGGTCGAAGCCGCAGAAACGATGGAAATGACGGCCCGCGAAGATTGCTGGCAGTTGGTGAAGCTCTGGCCGTCCAGCCGGTACGCACATTTCCCCCAGAGCTTCTGCCTACTTTGGATTGACTGACTCTCCGATATTCAGGGTTCGACGAGCAGACACCACCCCATATGACTTCGCAACTGCGCAAGGCGGATATTTCTCCCGTTCTAGCATCGTCAGATCCCTCACTCCTCCTCACGACACTTGACATACCTATGCATACCATCCATGTTCACGCAATCCACGCACACGATCTTCACGCGAAGTCGGGTGGCAACATCGAATAATTGTACCAGGAGCCTCGGCTGCATATTTTGCGGTCCCGCCCAACCTACGCTGCAGTCGATTAATGATCCACCTGATCATCACGGTTCTTAAATGGACGACGGACTAGAGCCGAAGCTTTTCGACATCCTGTAGTGAACCTGCGCGGGACAGATCAAAGGAGTGCTGCCTTTACAGCGGCTCGACGGAATTCGAAGCCAAAAGACAATGGAGTGGGAGGCTTGAGCAGGACCTCATCTCGGAAAGAGCGGATGTCGGCTCGGCGGGTGAAGCAGAAGTCGAACCAGTATGGGGTACCCAGTTCGTAGTGATGGACCAGCAGCAGACTGTTCATATTCTTGAGGGAGATTGGATGTATTTTCGTAGCACGATCAGCTCGTTCAAGACAACTTGAACCATTTATCCTTCAGTTTCCGAGCCCAGAATCCATGCAAGCCGTCGCTTCTGAGGGGTACACTTCATCATCATTCTGGCCTTGGCGAGTTTCCACGTCTTCACTTCGTATTCTGTCGATTCTTTGTGAAGCTTTCAGCCAGTGCGGCTAGCGCAAGGGACTTACCCTTGTTCCTCGCGCTGTGAGAGATCATCTCGATCTGCTTGGACTGACCGAAACGGCCGACACCATCATGGCGATGACGAGATAAGAGACGTTCACTTACTGCAAGCTCCGAAGTAAAAGTCCAATGACCATAAATGAGCGTGATTCCGCAGGAGCGGTGTGCACTTTCATCACGAGTCAGGTATCGCATTTACTGATGAATGATCGAAGTGAAGTAAGGCTTCCTGAGCTCAATCCCTTGTGGCTGCTGATGTCTCTGGTTTTGCCGGCGTACTGAGGGCGGAAGAGAAGCTCATTGGATCTGATCGTTGCCGAAACATGGTAGTTCCCATCTCGAAATCTCCTTTGCCTGTGGTAGTCAGTCGACACGTATCGAAGGTGGAGTAGTATGCTGTCGAATTTCGCAACATTCCAGGGGGCGATGCCTGACAGACCGTCTCCGCCTTTGCCGCGAGCCAATTATGCCGAGGTGATTTCCACAATCACGAGGACTACCGCCTCCGTCAAGTCCATGACTCGTACAGTGGGGGACAACGGGACTTGGCGCCGCAGACTAGGACTTCGAAGGGCGATTCAGGCGGGGCCGAGCTACATCACGAGGTTCGAGAGTAGAAGAAGCGGAGACTCGGCTCGAAGCCAGGTCAGATCGTCCCGCCATTGTTGATGAAAGCGATGCCCTCTGGCTAACGAAGCGCTAGGTTTTAGTGATCGTGGAGATGTTGCTCACGGATGGAAGAGCAACGTGAGCAGACAGACCGGACCTGTTCATGACGCCACCCCCGTGGATTTGATACGCGTGACCGGCGATGCAATGACGTCTCAGTCTAAACATGCGTAAGTTGAGCTTATCTCACACCCGCCTCGTACTCATCGGCTTTGCTGGCACCATGATTGCCAGCCTTGCGCCCTCCGTGATCATGGTCCTCTCATCGCATCAGGGTCCGATGGAGCACATCTTAGAATGGTGAACAGACGATTTCTTGGCCATACCTCAGACCGCTGGACGTTCCTCACCGCTGTTTGTAGCCGGACGGTTCCAGAGAGCATCTTGCAATCTATGGGCTTTGTCGACGCTCGTTTCGTCTCATCTCACCAGATTGAAAACAAATTCGCGGCCTCATACGCCGGAGGATCTATATTTTGATCAAGGGGTGGGGCGGACCTCGACGCTGAGAAAATACTTAGAAGGGGGATTCCAGCGGCAAGCGGGCCTGACTCACTGCCAAGCACTGGAGCAATCGGTCGTCTTCGCTCCTGCTTTCATCGTGCGATGGATTGCGGAAAGGCAGGCTGCAGCTGACAGGCCACCCGCTGTGGAGCTCGATATGGTCATGTCGGCTTGAGCGAGGAGGACATGGGATAGTCTCTTGGTGATAAAACGGCTGTCACTTTCGAATCCGGAGGCAGCTGGCGCAAGTCATGGTATAAGCTGAGTGGAGCAGTAACGCAAAACTTACCTGCGGCACAACGAATTGCGGTGATTGGTCCCTGGGACTGACTCCGGTGCCTGCTGCGCAGCGGGGAAGGAAATGAATAAGTAGACAAGGTAGCCTCGCAGCCCGTAATTCGACGGGCAAACGAACCCAATATTTGTGGTTGGCGTCCGGTGAGCGGGTAATCACTGGTGACAGATGTTGCTTGATGTTGCGTTCTGGGACGTCCGAGGTGTACGGAATCCAGCTGAAGGACGGAACTGAGCCGTGGTCAGGCGGCCATCGGGATCTCCGAGGAAGGCGCGCATCTCATCTCCGGTGGATCGCAAACGAGACAAAGACGATCTGGCATTGCGGTATATCAGTGTGGACAATCAGCCGCGGCGTCAAACCCATAGTCATCGTCTCGACAAAGCCGAGCACTATTTGCATTGATCTCGTCGGGCCTTCTCGATTCCAGGCTTCGTAGGTAGACAAGACATCGAAGGAGAGAAATGGGACGCTCAATGCTGAGACTGAGGGCATATCAGCGCGTCTACCGCTCTTGCTTGCACTACAGGTGCAGACTGATTGTTGGCTCACTGAAATTTTCCCGTTACATCCATCCACACATACCACCTCTCCATATCCCGCAGGTGCACGATCCACGGTCAGGGTCATTACCGAGCCTGACAAGCGGAGGTCTCTGCGAACATCAGCGAGAAACCAATGATTCCATCCGATCCACAAGGTGGTCAGTAGCGCAAGGTCGACTCGAGATCCCAATGACGGTCAATGGGTACCGTCTCACACGACAGGTGTCTCCCTACATCCAGCAGACCCTGATAAAATGGTTGAGGTTCACTTGATAGATGCCGTCATTTGGACCTCTTGAAGTGGACGTTTTGTACTGCATGTGAAGACCTGTCAGTATGCGATGGATCAATCGTTGACAGAATCTCACGAAGTTCTTGTAGACCATGAAACTGCCTTTGCTGCTCTTCTCCTTCCTGAACAGAGGGCACCTTAACGCGACTTTGTATGTGAGCGTATACTGAACTCCAAGCGGGAGGAAGGGGATATGGAGAATCACCGACGTCTCCGCACCCACTTGATGGTTGCCTTGTTCGTATAGTTCTCAAAGTCGATGCCCCGACAATATCTAGCGTCCGCGAGGACAATTATGAGATCGCGTAAGGTATGATTAGTTCATATGTTCAATTATGTGGATGACCCGTATCATGAAGGAAGGCGGTCAGCTGGCATGGCGTGCAGCTGATTCTCGAAGTCCTGAAAGGCGGTGGCCTTTCTCGTATATCGAGACACAGGTGGACTTGACAGAGCGTGAGGTCGTTGTATGGCTTGGCAGCTTAAGCATAGGCTGGTGTGTCTACACGAAAGGAGATTGTGCATCCTGGTACGCATCCTTTACTTAGGGGATGTGGCTGAAAAGGCTCGGATATCAAGTCCGAGGATATTCTGGGATGCTTCAGGGCTCTCCCCAAGAAAATATTTCGAAATGGCATCAGACGGAAGATCCAAGCAAAGAGGTTGGATCGGTTAGTGCAAAAACCGTAGTATGCAACCGTCGTAGGCTGACGAACGGCAAGAGGTCCAAGGTAGCTAGTACATAGGACGGCATTGAGATACTGATAGTCGGGCCTCGAAAAAGCAATGTCGCCTCCGCGATTCGAACGCGGGTTCTCACAGTTTGAAGTGCACCACAATGTGAAATCCTGGACCAGCTAGATGAAAGCGACATAAGATATTCGAAAAAACTGTAATTACAATTACTATCGGATCGACTCCTCTCCATGATGGAGATCATTTAATGGGTATCCCGAGGGATTGCACCAGTGAACAAGCTACGACTTGGCAATCTGAGCCGAAATTTTCTAGCGTCCAGCAGCCCGGGAGCACGAGCTACAACATAGCCGTCCCGCAAAGACCTGTCACCCGCCGCGTGCGCCTTCCATTATGCAATCTGGGGTAACTAATCAAGAAATCCACCACAGTCAAGAGACCGAACGAGAGGAGCGTTGGCAGGGGGCTTCATTTACACGATTCGGTTTGGCGGAGCGGACTATATGATCCACTTCGCAAGGAAACTAGGATAGGCGGTCAGCTCCGATTGTAAGCTCGACACCGGTTTACCCATTCAACCATCGTACGGATCTACGATCCCGTTGTGTAGCGGCTCCGTACGCTCAAGTAAGTATTCTTCATTCCCAAACGCGAGGGTGAAAGTCTTTGCTTACCGCTGCTTCCCTACTCACCGTGAGCGGACTCGAAAACACCTCGTATTGCCGAAACGTTGAATCGCCGTACATCTCCTTTGGCGCCGGTTTCACCTCAAGCAAATGTAGGGCGATGGGAGTGATTCTGTATGTAAGCAGAACGAAGCTGTGATTGCGACTCTAAGCCTGGGATGGCAGACATGCTGCTTTCATGGCTTGTCCTATGACGTAGCATTTATCGTCCCAACAGCCACCAAGAGTTCGCCTGTATCCTTCCTTGTCTGTATGCGCCTTAGGAGTCTTCTTCGCCATAATATATCGCCCGTCACGCTACTAGCTGCACATCAGTTGTGACCGATGATGATGGAGTCCTCACATTTTCTAGCCCGAAGCTCGACGAAGTTTTACGCCAGTGCGCAAGTCGAAACACTTACAACTCCTCTCGATCGCGATGGAGGGGATGTCTCTATCGCTGGCGCCCGACGTGAGAGGCTGAGGGCGATCTCGAGACTGAGACATGATCGTCAGATCCCAAGGTAGTCCAGCTGATCAGAAAGAGCCTCACATGATGACCATGTTCATGGCATTTGGCAAAGTCTCCGTCTCCCGATTTGCGGACACGAACGCCTACGACAATCAGCCGAGGCAATCAAGCCCGTCGGTGTCTACTGACGCACCAGAGTCCCTCGACTTCTGGCCCGCGCTCAGCCGTCACCAGCATCCTCTGAATGAGCCACAATGCCCAAGTAGCGCCTCTGGCTGCCAATCTATCGGAGGATGTGTCGCTGCGGACGGTGATTCGACTCAGTGTCCCTGTTGATATATGCTGGAGCTCCTAGCTACCGCCATGACCCATAGACGTGACACAGAGGTCACATTGGTGGATGTTGTCGGATGGTTGGTGGAATAGTACAGAGGGGGCACCGTGAAGTTTCTCCAAGGAGGCGGATCTCAATCACCCGGTAGTGAGAGCACTTTTGGTTGACGAACTGTTGAAGCGCATCGTTCGAGGGGAGCCGAGGGGATATACCGAGGAGAGAGGGTGAGGTGGGCTGACTGTGAACGGTATTTGGAGACGGGGAGAGGGAGAAAGCGGGAACGGGAAGCGTTAAAGAGGTTGAAAAGCCCTCCGGGTAGGAGCTATTGCAGCAGTCAATTCTCTGACCACTCTCATTCACCCACCTGATCGCTCGATGAAACAGGAGCCGAGTCTGGCGCAACATCCGCCTACCGGGAAGCGTCAAACAACATGCGCATGGTAGGTTACCGCTGGCCTTTGCCTTAGCCGCCCAAGCCCTCAAGGGGAAGGGCTGGACGCTCCAACGACACAAATATCAAGACCCCTCTGCGCGACTTGAGGTCAGCTTCGTCCTTTGTCTGAGGGGCGAGACTGCAAGTCTCCCCTTCCTCCTCTCCTTCTCCGCGATGACAGGCTGAAAGTATCGCCGTTTGATCAAGATTGACACCCGGCATACAAGACTGCTCACCCGATGCCTGTGAGCGCTACAGCTTCTCGCGATAAATCCTGAGCATGTTGTCCTCTTGCCTTCCCCCCGCCCCCTCTTCGGGGCATAGTTGATCCGCCTGGATAGTACGGCATTCTGCCTACCACTCACCTTTGGGACTGCATCGAGAGACAATGGCCCTCAGATGTCGCCAACGGTCTCCAGATTGCTTGCGACCGACAGCGCGATGCTCATATCGTGCAGATGAGTTGGCGCGCCTTGCCCTTGCTGCGAGACATTCTTCATGATCGAAGCACTGCTCGAGAGGATCGAAATCCGCCCTGCCGCTTACGCCTATCGCTCAAGGTTCGGCAGAACCCCTCCTGCGATGCCTCAGCGACCGAGTTTGACGAAGAGGAACATCGACGCGGATCGCGAGGAGTTTGCTGCATGCCGTCTCAGCATCCTCGCTTGGCCAGCTGTGGTTATCAGCAGCCCTACAGAGGCTTTCGACCGGGCGAGGGAGAACCGTGAGGGACACTCACGCTACCACTATGATTTCACCGGCCGTGTGAAGACGGTGGCCGACGGCTCGGAGGCTGGCGATCCGCTTCGTTATACTGGTGAATATAGTACTCCTTGTCTGCTGTGTCGCATGCTTTGAGCGCATCATCCAAATTCTGCACGCAGAAGCCCATCGGTCGACTCCTCCAATGGCCGACGACGAATAGGGCCAGCTCCGATGCGTAGTGGTCGCCGAGCGATATCGATCGAGATATCCGCCGTTGCCAGCCAAGCGAGGTATCTGGCGTGTGTCTGATGTCGGCAAAATGATGCAGTAAACCAGTGATGTTATGGACTAAGCTGAGAGCAACGCAAATGGGTTTTGAGACCTGGGGCCCTATCAAAGTCATGAAACCTTGGCGCAAAGAAACGAGGTGGCCGAAGTATCTTTGACTGGTCTGGCTTCCAGGATCCCGACACATCGACTTCGAGAGAGATCTCTGGCGAGCACCGATCAGTTGACCTGACATAAATTTTTCCATCCATGTAAGCCAACCTAGTGAAGCAATTTCAATACTTGTCCAAAGGAAGGGTGGTCTGGTTACGAGCTCGTTGACGAGGATTTGGACAGCATCGGGGGAACGAACAATGAAAAAAGCAAGCTCATCCTTCAATGATGGAGACTCACTCGATCCCATCGGCGATGATGTATCTCATTGGGCAAAACACCGAGATCATACACCGCAGAAAGTTGGCGGTAGGCGGATTCCTGACCGTGACCTTGTACGAGCGCTGATGCCGGTACCTCCCGATGCCGCTGTACCTGCCCTGCGCAGGCGGAACTGGATGTTAAGGCTGATGTTCAGCCCTGCACCCCAAGCATGCACACCGACATGGTGTTCATTCTGTCAGCCGGCAGAGGTTGCTTCTTCCCGACAATTCCGCCAAGAAGGTGATGCTCCGAATATGGTGAGGATGGGGAATCCTCGTGGCTTCGTCGGGACCACTCACACACCCATCACCCCTGACGTGTGTAACGTTGAAGGGAGGGATGTTGGGGCATGTTGACATGCAGGCAAGCATACATAACATGCGCGGACCCCCTCGCCGTCACTCAACGCTCTTCCACCTCCCATCTCGCCAACTCGATCATCGCTCGCTCGCAAACGGTCTTCGAGTCTCATTACGTCAGGTCACGATTGGAGAAACGGGGAGCCTGGAATACGCTCACAGCTGAGTGGGAGTGCGGCGCAGCCTAGTTATCAACCAAACAGCCGCGTTACAAGAACGTCATCGTTTGAGTATCGTCGAACTCGACTACGTACTGCTTTAGCAATCATATCAACATCCCTTCTTGTCTTTCCAACATGGTCCGTTCCACAACCGACTCTAATTCGTCCACGAGGCAGACCCGTGCTCGAGCATCATTCAGCAGACGGAGAAGGAAGCCGCCATCAGCGAGGGGGCGCGGGTCCGTCAGACCCGAGCTTTGGCGAAGGGAAAGCAGACGGCAAGGTCGACCAACCCCATCGGAGGGTTACTGACGGCGCTGAGAGCCAGACTCGGTGCTTCTGCTCCACAGGCGGCTGGGCCTTCCGGCGAAGCCTTGACTCAGCAGACCCAGCCCACAGTCGAGGATGCGCAACCCACTCTCGACCAATCCCCGTTCACACCCACCCCAGTCGGCAGCCAGCCATACCCCATTCCTCCGCGCCATGTCCGCGCGCTTCCAATATATCCCAGCAGAGATCGTCGTCGCCGCGTCCCAGCGATAGCGCATCCCAAGTTCGTCTCAGCCGAAGACTGTCCGGAGTCGAACACGCGGTGTCCGACATCCTTGGCGCGATAGATGGCCTTCGATCGCTTGTCAAACCATCAGTCGCCGCTAACTTAGCGCCGAGGACTCCCCTCGATTCGCCGTTCACCGACGACAACCATAGCATGGACGCTCCACAATCCGACCTGCAGATCGAAAGCGTATCTCGTGAGCGATTGCTACCGTGATCGGAGCGGGTCGATTCACTCCGCCGACTTCATGCACTGTGATCGGGCGATTCCGCACGCCACGTTTCGGCATGTCTTCTCAGGCACAGGCACGGTTTTCACCGAACGGTGATGATGACTTCACGACTGTCCAGTCCCTACCCATTTCGCAGGCGTTGTCTCTGCTTCTAGGTCGCAGTCAGCTGAGACGAATCGGATTGTCAAGTGAAGGAAGACTATTAGGCAATGACATCCGCTTCGTCAGAGCGGCATCCGAACTCGCAAGCGATGTCGTCATTCCGCCTGATCAGAAGATGTCCCCCTCCTTCGAGCTCGGACGGCCTTGACCGGGAAAGCTTACAAAGCGCCACTTTTAGAGAAACGCCACTTTACCAACGGAACCCCGCCCCCGAGACTTGGGGTCAGGGAGTTGACTCATTCATCTTTTCTCTTCTCTGCAATCTCTGGTTTCTTCGTACTCTGTTATCTGCTGAAGAGTGAGTACACCTTCTATCAGTTTGACTTATACATACCGTACTCCGCACGAAGCTCGTACTGATACTGTGTTCCGTCAAGTCTCTGATTTTCCAGAACGATTATTTATAGTTTCATGAAAATTGCTCGTGAGCATTCGACCTGTATTTATGGGAAGTGTACTGAGCAGATGATAGATGAGTTCCCATAGCGACCAGGACAAGTCGGCTTCTCCGTCTGGCTCAGATTCTCCTATTTCTCGGGTGAGCTTTGCCACCCTTCTCACGAGCTGGACTCAATCCCCGTTGTAAGGCCTCGATACGCCGTCTCGCACACCCCTTTGGGATCCGATTCGCAGCATATATCGTGGCGTGCTATCATCCGCTCATTCGCCACCACCGAATCCGCATCGAGTTCCTTTGCCGTCATCTCCGTCGATTCCGGTTTCGTACGAGCAGTCTCCAATGTTCCCGTCAGCCGAAAACTCCGAGCCGCTTGGCAGTCCCTGTCTCATCTCTGGTCACTAACAAATCCTCTGTTTATCATGCGAACCCCCCGGCTACCCCAACAAAGGATACAGCAGAAGGGCGCGTCTTCTAAGGAGGCTCACCTTGACGGAGATGAGGATATCGATTCGGACTCACTTGGTGAAGGGCGTTGGAGGGCAGTCGGTTAGGAGGATAATGGCGGTTGGGAGGTTACGTTCCAGGTCGAGTACCCCGACGACTGGGGTGACGACTGCCTACAACCCGCCACACCGCCGAGACAGTCGCTCCGCGAAGGCTACAAGTACATCTTGAAGCAAGATTATCAAGGTTATCCGTTGCGTCGCACACAGCTTCCGGGACAGACAGGACAGGAGACAAGGTGGACGCGGGTTCACGATAAGATGATTTGGATCCGCGGATTGCCTCATGATATCGATCCCCAATCTCTGCATATGCGCTGTCCGATTACCTGATCAGAGAGATTGGTCCTACGGTGAGCAACCAAATCATACGTCGCGCCATGGCTGATCATAAATTATTGATCAGAGTTGGCTCAAGGTTTGGGTTACTAAGGAAGGCGAAAGGTGCTCGTCCGCCAAAGTTGGGTCCCGTTTCGAGAAGAGCCACTCTGGTGGATGGCGGCAGCTCTATACAAGATCGATTGCTTCGCTTCTGTAGCCCAAAACGAGGACGATCGACACTACGCGGAGGTCCGCTTCGCTCCCCTGGCGGAAGGTACTGTTCATTCTCCTTCAGATCCTTCATTTTCTGGCGTCGAGGACAATGACTCCTGAATTCGGTATCTGCTTCATTCTTTCTGTGCTTCCGTTCTAGACTCGGCCTTCCGTGACGGGTACTATCGTTTCTGACGTTCGTCCCTTATCAGACCGAACCTAGTCCTATACGCGACGTATGCAATTCTGTGAATGACATCCAGAAAGATCTGCCGAAACGACACCGCTTTGAAGAAGGAATTAAAAGATGCCAGAACAAAAGAGCCCCTCGACGCCGGATTACCCGTTCCGTGTTGCCTATTCTTCTTCACCTCGCCTCTATCTACATTCTCTTTGTTCCAAATGGAATCGCTCCAGCCGGCTACGGCATGGATCAGGCCCCGACGGAGTGATCATTACATGCGCAATATGCATACGAATTGCACATAAAAGGCTGAGTACAGTTCGTCGTTTCATGTTGACCATTCCGGAGTTGTGCTCAGGTCGGGATCCCGCTTCTCCGCTGACCAGTCTGACCTGGTGTGATGTCGATCGCCTCGAGGAGTATACATAGACAGGTGGATCGGCATACTCCCATCTTCTCCCCATTTCAGTCGCAGTTACAGCCGCGATCGTTCCTGACCTTGAGGACTTGTGTATCCGGTTGATCTGAACATCTTTCGGCATTCTCTGGCATCCTCTGAGTTGAGAAGCAGTGAGCACTCCTTCTCTCATGTATTGTTCATCTCACGACAGAAAATGCTGAGACCCCATCAGATTAGGATGTCTTCCTCGTCCACTTCCGCGATAAGCACGCCCGCTCAACCTCGAACCCCTGATCCCTCATCACCCGTTGTCCGCATCACGCTCCCCACTCGACCTTCCTTCTCGTCTCACCGCGCTAGATCATTCTCCATCACTCCCTCGTCACCGAGCAAGGAAGATGCTCCGCCAAAGTCGGCGAAGGGCCACGGACGAAGCGTTAGCTTCTCGGCGCAAGTCGACGAGCTTGATTGTCAGGATGAAGCTCTCCGGCTCTATCGCATCCCTCAGCGTCAGGAGGTAATCGAAGAAGATGCAATTGGTTCGGCTCTCCCGGTATCCCTGGACAGCGAGACGAGGATCCAGAGATATCCCCCAAAGGCACTCTCGCTCTCTGACAAAGGATACCACCGAGGGCCTTCCTCCGCGATCTTGCCCTTCACGCGCACCGCGCCGAGCCCTAGCTGGAGTCTCGGCTCAGCAGGCGTGCCCTCACTTTCCGCCGTCGTACCCACTCAAGCTAGAGGCACCCGACATTCGATCTCAGAGGCGCCTGCCATAGCGACCTCGATCTGGTCGGCCGGGATTCACACAGGCGCTGGATCAGGATGGGTCAGCCCAGCTCTCAGTAGCGCACAGATCGTGACTAAGGTGACAAGGCAGAGGGGCCTGTCGATAGCGCTCGTCAAGGAAGGAAAGGAGGAGTTGCTCGTGGAGGTACCCGTTAGCCCCGGACTCGGGAGCTCAGTGCCGCTGAAGGTCGGGCCAGTCAAGGCGGAGGAGAACGGGGAGATGCCGATTAACCTCGGGCTTGGGAACTCGGTGCCGCTCAAAGCCGGGGCAGTAACGGCGGAGTCAGACACGAACAGTATGACAGATTCCGAGACTGAAGGGGGCTCTCTGTTGGGCCCATTGAAGACTAAGGCAGGAGGCGACTTGAGCAAGAGGAAAAAGAGTGAGTGGCCGGTGTTGACCAGATATACTAAGCTGATACGGTATAGTCATCCTATGCCGATACTACCATACTCCGGGTCTGACCTGCACCTCTCGGCCATGTCGATTTGTTCACAATCTGGAGACACTCGCCGCTAAGAGCAGCACGGATACCCCGAATTACCAGATGCGCTCTCCCACCAAATCCCCCGACCTGACAATGGGGACGTTTGCGCAAGCTCAAGCGGCCAAGCGTGCGAAGGTGCTAGCCCCGGAAGCCATCAACTTGACTGCTGTTGCGCCCGGAGAGACAGTCGTCGTTGCCGATGTGAAGGGGGCAGAGGTGGTCGGGACGGCCTTCTACATGAGCGGAGGTGGGAAGGGACCGGCCGGGCAGGGCAAAGCAAATTATAAGAGTACGTCTTTGGCTCAGCCTCGCTGAGATGCTGATGAAAGTAGCCGTACCATGCAAGGACTTTGCTGACGGACATTGCCCATACGGAGACTACTGCTCGTTCATCCAGTACCTACAGGATGATCAGAAGAAGGTGAAAGCTTATGACGTCTGCAGTGAGGATAAGAAGCCGGAGTCGATTGAAGCGAAATCATCAATGACGGAGATCGAGGAAGGAGACGAGAGAAATGAAGTACAGCCTCAAGGCGCCCCGAGTCGCTCTTTAAAACACAGGAAAAGCGCTTCCACCAGCAATCTCTCCGCATGGGCCAAATCCCTGCCGAAGACGGATCTCCTGCCCTTTGTGAAATGGGACGAGGAGGTGCTGGAGAAGCAGAAACGTCGCCTCTCCGCCTTTGCTCCGCCATTCCTGCAGGTCCCGCTCGTCGTTGACGAAAAGGGCGAGCTCGTTTCCGACTCACCAGAGACTTTACAGGTGGAGATCGCTCAGGAGCCTGAAAGCGTATCAACATCTGTCGAGCCGCCAAAGGCATCAGCGAGGTCGAAAGGCCCTCCAGCTTCGCTTCAGCCATCGCTCAAGATCGACCGTAAGGACGAACAGAATCAAGAGACGATGCTCTCACCTCGCGTGATGAATACCGAAAGGCCACCGGTAACGGTCGCCGTACCGAAGCTCACCGAACCGAGGAAGGTGTCAGCATGGACGGAATGGCCTCCCATTTCGTTGAAGAAGGTCTCCATCGCAAGAAACGTCCACCCCGATACCCCAGCTTCAGTGTTACACCTCGCTCCACCTCAGTCCGCATTCTCGCTCTTTGGCACCGAGTCCGACCCAGCAACTCCATGGTACCCCGCTGTCCGGCGTCAGAAGAGCGAGGACGCGGCACAAGCCGCAGCGGAGTTCACGAACCCGGAATACTCTACTACCGAATTTGAGGTACCACCTCCTTTCCCGTCGCCCAGTGAGTTCCCGCCACCACTGTACGCTCCATCGTATCCGTGGGGTATGCCAATGTTGCCTATGCCGATGCCGGGATCCGGGTATGAATCAACGCTCCCTGTCATCCCTGGCGGTCTCGGAGTCATTTGGACACCAGCGGGATGGGCGGTTCAGGATGTTGCGATGAAGCACTCGCTCAGATCCGCAGAGGTCAAGGCGGTGTATCGGGATGCGAGACGAAGAACACCGAAGACTTATTACAGAAGTGAGTTGTCGCTTGGTCAAATGGCATGCCTGATGCCATTCCCCAGCTCGGCCATGCAAAATGTTCGCCGAAGGCAACTGCCCCCATGGCGAGATTTGTACCTAGTAAGCTAATATCAGTGTCGTTGTAGAGGTTGACTTAAATAGTCTGCATGAAATACCACCTAAGCCGACGCCCTCTGCCAGCGAGTCCGACACCGCAAACCAAACTAAGCATACAACATTCAAGTCAAAGCAGCCAAGACCAGCTTACACCGCAAGGACTCAGCCTTGCAAATTCTTCAACTCCGCCGCGGGTTGCTCGACCGGCGAGGCTTGCACTTTCTTACACATCCTTGTTGTGCCTACGTCTGTCCCACTTGTCGACCATCCGCGACCATGGCGGACGCGTCCTTGCCGACACTTCCAAGTCGGTCGGTGCAGCCTTGGCGACGCTTGCCACTTTGCGCACATCCTAAACCCGGCGTATCAGATGAAGGAGAATAAGCTCTGCCATCACTGGACTAGGACAGGAAGACGCGATCTTGGGGAGAAATGCCGCTTCAAACATGAGAGCCAGGCTGGGGAGGATAACGCGCATGGCTTGACGGAGGAGAGATTGGCAAGCGCATTTGAGGAGATGAGAATGAGAAAGGTCAGGGAGGAGGATAGTGATGACGAGGATGACGATGTGGTGATTGTGAGTAGGCAAGCGAGAAGCGATCCGAAGCTTATGGTCTGGCAGATTGCGTAAGCTACGTCGAGGAACATGAGCCCGAGGGACCCGTTATCGCCAATGAAGGATTTGAGCGGACCTGTTTTGGCTTGAGTGAGCTGTAACGCGCTTGACAGCCTCTAGCGCGGATCTCCTGTTTTTGAGGATGCGCCGCATGCCTATTCTCAGCTCGACTTTCAGTACGGAGACTATACGACGGAATTCTATATGGCAATCATGTGAAACAGAATGACGATTGCTGTCGCTCCATCTAAGCGCGATGTCTGCCACCGAACGAGTTCGTAGCTTTGCGTCACCATGCGTCCGTGTCGCACTAGTCTCATGTTGCGATTGAATGCGGCTGCCAAGCTTGGCGAAACGAAATAAACAATCGACGCCACAGACCGACGCTTTGGCCAACTCTCGGACCATATCATTTTTGCTCCCGCCACATTGTTTGGTGTGTCCCTTTGAACCCCTTGAAACCTTTTGGGGCCCGGGACGACAAGAATGCATCGCCATCCATCAAAACACTTTGTCGTCGTCCATTCGTCTAATTCTCTCATTGCTTCTCGACACCTCGACATTGGTTCAACTCACGCTCGTTCAGTACAGCAAACATCCGACAAAGAATCGATCACGTAAGGCGATCGGAAAAGAAATCAACGTCAAAACAAAGCGCGACTTCCTTTGCTCAACCCCCGTCCTCGACAAGATGTTTGGTGCTATCGTGATTGCTGCTCTCCCTTTCCTCTCTGGTGCCTCCATCATGCAAGCAATCTTGGGACAGGGCTGATCAGACATCCTCGTTACCACCCTCCCTTGCCCCCGCTCCGACCCTGTCCATGTGTGCCTCTCCACATCATCCAACCCCGCAAATGGCAAATGGATCCGCGGACACAGCTATTATGGCCATTGACGGGTGCACTCGGAACGCTACAGTCAAAGCAGGAGACTCCTGCGATTCGATCTGTGAGCCAAATGCTCCCTTACGCGGCACATACTGTCGATCCCTTGTTGTCACTTACACGTCATGCAGCCCGCCAATACGGCGTCTCCACCTTCCAGCTCGCGCTCGTGAACGAGGCGACCATCGATGAGAACTGCGATAATCTATCGCCGAACCAAAACGTTTGCCTGGGATTTACCGGCGAGGACTGCACAAAGGTGTACACCGTCGTGGCGAACGAGTACGTCTATTCCCTTGGCTTGCTGGGCGATTTCAGCCTGGAGGACCCAGATTGCTATGGGTGTCGAGGCGGTACTGGGCATTCGAGCGAACGCTGATGACCTCCTAGCACCTGCGCCTGGGTCGAAGAGATGTACGGGATGCAGAACTCGACGCTTTACTCCAACAACCCCCAGATCAACGCCGACTGCTCCAACATCTACGTCGGCGAGGTCCTCTGCGTCGACACCAAAGTGTTCGCCTACCCCGAGTACAATCAGACACTGTACGACGTGCGTTCCCTTCTATGAATCTTAGAAAACCCCGCTGATGATATGGTTCAGACCCTTGCGTACACTTACCTCCCTTACTGCGACTGATCAATCTCACTCCCTTCGCTGAGCTGGATTATACCACTTCGACCCGAGCTTGCCATACCTTTCGTTCCGCTAGCAGTTTACGAAAACCCACAAAGCTTCTGTCCCCATCTCTCCGTCTCCGCTAAACCCGTTGAATGGGTCTTCTGGCTTTTGATATCCGTATGGAGGTAGAGGATGACCTTGGTGGACACTCTGAGAGTGATGTCTCATACGAGATGAACACGTTGATGACAACCCGTTGCATAAGCTTCCTCGTCAATGGAAAACTATCGTGATCTGTAGCTATAAAGCAGCATGAAACACACGTTCCGGCCGGCCAGAACTTGGCGAGTCCTAACCGGTTTCATCTCGCTTTCGGATGAACATCCCTTCGTCCACCTTGTCTATACTGCGATATGTGTAGATAGACCGGTTGACGGTTGATGGTGTACGATTAGTTTGTTCTCCTTCCCATGACGTCCTTCGCCACCCCGATTCGTCGGACCATCGCGTCCAACTCCCGCAAATGCCTTACGACAGCCAGAACAGCGGTCCGGACCTACCACGACGATGCTAGTTTCGGATATCGCGTTCCGCAACGATATACCCTTCCAGACTGTAAGAGAATTCTGCTGACCGAGGTCAATATCTGCTGATACTTCTCTCAGATACCAAAGAGGAGCTTGTTAACCGGTAAGAACATGCCGAGAGTGTCTCGAGCTGAAGGATATAGGAATGCCAATGCACCTTTGTTACGATACGTCGAGTCTGTCCGGCGCCATGGACACAGAGCAGCTCAAGTGCGCATCCTTGATTCACCTGTGATAGTCTGCTGACGGCGATACAGATCGACCCGCTTGACCTCATGGACCGAGAGTGAGCTGCTCCGCTCGCATCCAACTCATCGAATCCCTTAGCCCGGTCGGCGCGCTCAATCCCCAGCGCTATGGTATCAACGATTGTACCACCTACCCCCTTCAGGGCATTCTTCACATCCCGCTGCGTCGTCCATCCCCCTCTTCCCCTTCGGAGACGGCCGCGCCGCCTCGAACCGAAACAGGCGAGGGGTCGGATGCCACCATGCAGCTCAAGCATATCACCGAACACTTGATGGGCGTATATGTGGATAAGATCGGATACGAGTACATGCACTCCCCAGACAAGAATGAGCGATTGTATGTGGATTTCTGTATCACGGAATGGGTGGAGACATGCTGAGATACACCAGATGGTTCTCGCATCATCTCGAAACGGGTGCATCGAGCTTCCCCTCGCCGATGCCGGATGAGAGGAAGCGGCGAATGTGGGAGCTTCTGGCGAGGAGTGAGGAGTTTGATCGGTTCCTGGGGAAGAAATTCCCGAATCTCAAGCGGTATGGTGAGCAACAATTGCTTAGTCTATAAGCTACTCGCTGACCCAGAGCTCATCAGGCTGCGAAGGAGCAGAAGGGATGTTACCTGCACTCGACACCTTATTCGAGCTTAGCGTACAAGGTGGGTCCCACCATATTCAGAACCACATCGCTGATATTCCTCGTAGCTGGAGTTTCTTCCATAGTCTTGTCTCTACCTCATCGTGGTCGACTCTCTCTCTTGTGTGACCCGGCCCTACTAGCCTACTCACCGACAGCACTTTTCGCAAAGATCAGAGGTCAGCCCGAATTCGATCCGGAAACAGCGCCAGGAGCGACGGGGGATGTGATCAGTCATCTCTCAGCCACTCGACAAATCGAGTACGAAAGCGGCGGCGTGAAGGTCGAGCTGTTGCCGAATCCGAGTCATCTCGAGGTGAGTAGCCCTCAAGGGACCGGTCTTGAGTACTGATTTTCGAGTAAGGCGGTTAATCCCGTTGCGCTCGGGGTGACTCGGGCCAAGCAGATGTCACTCCTCCGCTCGAGCCCTCAAGACTGTCAACTAGGAGACAGGGTCCTCTGCGTCCAGCTGCATGGCGATGCGGCATTCGCTGGACAGGGGGTCGTGGCGGAAAGCTTGGGGTTGAGCGGGTTGCCGCATTATGGAAGTGGCGGAACTGTGCATATCATAGTAAAGTACGTAGTCTGCTGTGGGTGACTGTTCCGGCTGATGGCTTTTCAGCAACAAGTAAGGCATCCGTTATCCACGAGACGGCATTGACCGGTTTTAGTATCGGATATACCACGCCAGCGAGCTTGGCGCGATCTAGCATCTATTCTTCGGATATCGGTATGTGCCGCTGCTCTAAGCTGCAATCTTGCTTACTCGCTTATCAGGCAAGATGATCGGTTGTCCGATCCTGCACGTCAATGGTGACTATCCGGAAGGTAAATCACTCTAGCTTATCGACATCCGAATAAGTCTCACGGTATTGGAGCCGTTGCCCGGGCGGTCGATGTGGCTTTCCGTTACCGGCAAATGTTCCGGAAAGACGTGATAATCGATTTGATCTGCTACCGGCGATGGGGTCACAACGAGGAAAGTACAGCTCGGACGCTCGAAGGACGCTGGCTGACGTCTGTCTCACACAGCTAGATGAACCGGCATACACTCAACGCAAGTTCGAGAACTGCCAATTGAGTGATGATTGACCCGTTTGCAGCCAAGATGTACGACCAGATCCGATCCCGCAAATCCGTCCCAGCACTGTATGAGGACCGGCTGAAGGTGAATCGAACACTTTTTGCAGTACTGAGGCCTGTCGCAGGAAGAAGCTATCATTGACACGAAGACGGCGACCGAGATGCGAGCAGCCTATGCGTCCGCCCTGGACACAAACCTAGCCGATGTCGAGGCGTACAAGCCGAAATCCGAAATGCTTGAGGGCAACTGGAGCAGCATGGTTTGGCCAGCTAGTGCAGAGGCTCAGCATGATCCCGACACCGGTCTCGAGGTCAATCAACTTATCGAGGTTGCTAAAGCTAGCGTTACACTGGCGGATGGCTTTGTGAGTGGCTAATCGGTTCTCTTATAATTGATGGCAAAGTCCGTAGTAAAATCGCTGATACCGTGGAGAATGTGCATCCGCGACTGAAGAGGCACATCTCTTCTCGCTTGAATTCGCTCGATACCAAGGTCGATTTCGCCACCGCTGAAGCCATGGCATTTGGCACGCTTATGCAGGAGGGATATGATATTCGGATATCTGGGCAGGACGTCGGTCGAGGGACCTTCTCTCAAAGGATTGCTATGCCTGCTGAGGCCACGGAAATGCTGACAAGGGCATAGACACGCGATGTTCGTGGACCAGGTGGATGAGTCGTGCTTGGTACCGCTCAACGAGGCGATCGATTCGTCAAAGGGAAGATTAGAGCTCGCCAACAGTGCGGCGAGTGCTTGATTAGGCGGTGTCTACAGCTGATCCGCGCTGCCAGGCTCACTGAGCGAGATGGCAGTACTTGGTACGTGCTCGTGTATAATAACTTTAGAGGGCTGATGGAGATAGGCTTCGAAACCGGTATGAGCTGGGCAAGCCCCAAGCTACTACCTATCTGGGAAGCTCAGGTGAGAATAATGCCGTGCTCATCACTAAAAGCAGTTTGGCGACTTCATGAATGGCGCTCAGAGCATGAGCGACACCTTTGTCGTAGGAGCACAAGGTAAGGCTGGCTACCGGTATGAGGAATGGACGCTGAGTTCTCACAGCCAAGTGGCTCAAGCAGAGCGCCCTCGTCATGATGCTGCCGCACGGGTTCGATGGTGCCGGCCCAGAGCATTCGTCATGCAAGATCGAGCGATTCCTCCAGGCATGTCGTTCCTGGCCGAAGACAGCTATACTGATGGTGCTGAATCAAGTTGTCGGACGATGAATCAAGCAGTCCAGCTACCAAAGACGTCAACCTGATCGTCGCAAACCCCTCAACTCCTGCTCAGATCTACCACCTTCTGCGGCGTCAGATGAAGCGAAACTACCGGAAGCCACTGATCATCGCCTCAGCCAAGGGGTTGCTTCGCTCGCCGGTCAGTTTCGCGTGGTATCGGATCTGGAACTAGTCTGATACCCATACAGGCCGCCGCTTCACCGCTTGCAGCTATGGCGACAGGTACGCGCTTTCAGGCCATCCTCAAGTCGGAGCACAATGATGTTTCGGCAAAGACGGTCATCCTTTGCAGCGGAAAGCATTACTACACCCTGCTAGAGCACCTTACCAAGTCAGCGCAAGGTTTGTCTCAGATAGCACTGGTAAGAATCGAGGAACTGTCACCCTTCCCAAGACACGAGCTAGCCGGGGCACTATGGAAATATGGTGATGCAGAGATGGTATGGGCGCAGGAGGAACCGAAGAACCAGGGTTCATGGAGTTATGTCCAACCGCGATTGGAGGCAGTGCTTCGGGGGCTTGGTAGGGATGGATCGATTCGGTATGCGGGAAGGAAGAGCGGGGCGACGGTCGCTACGGGTGTCGGAGCGTGGCATAAGGCGGAAATGGCGGAGATTTTGCGAGATGCTCTGCGTGCTTGAGGATATCGCATCGAACTCTGACGGGAACACCGGCAGTGAGACTATTCGGATTGTGAGGAGGGGAGAATGTCACGCAAACCCGTTGGCAAGTTCTGCCGCAACATACATCCATGCAATGAGTTGTCCTAGGCAGACATGCACTTCTATGTCCCCCAACCCCCAGCCATTCCCCTAGGCCCACCCACCTCCCTCCATCCGGCCTCCCCCAATCCATCTCCGACTTCGACCACCAACCCATCCCAAGCCGGTTCTATCCTCGCTCCCATCTCCTTGACACTCTGTCCAACTCCTCTCTGATTCTCCGGACTCTCCCAAAACCGCTTGACCAGACCCCTCGCCACCTCCCCATCAGGATGTTCCCGACGTCCATCGAGCTCTCGGAACGACAAACAGATCTCCTCCCACATGTAGTGCGTGGTCGGGTGGGTGGAACCTATGAGGTATGTCATGGAGGGACGGAGGCGGAGGACGGGGGTGAGGGCCTGGATCAGGGAGACATGCGAGGGGTGCGAGCGGAGGGGCCAGAGGGCGTCGATGATTAGGATGGGGAGGTGAGCCGGGACGCTGGGAGATGCGGGGGCTGATGTGGACGAGGTGGTGGTGGAGGAGGAGGCGCGTGTGGATATGGAGAGGGTTGAGGAGCCGTTGACGACGGTTCGCGATCGTGAACTGGCATCCGAGGCAGGAGTCTTCGATTTTGACCGGGATTCGCGCCGTAATAATCGATCCCATGTCCGCTCCGGGATCTCACTGACGTCCGACATGTATACGATGGACTCGTCAAACATGAATCCCAGACATATCAGAGGTTCCGGTTCGAGCCTCGCTTTGACCGTAGGAGTGGCCGACCGACTACTCGAGGGTGTGTCTGTTGGGCGTGTGAAATATACACCATGGTGGACTGGCAGGACCTGGACATCGATCCCACATACCTCGAATGCGGCATCTTGGTCGATGATGTGCCATGTTAATGTTGGCCTGCGATTGTCAGGTGTGGTCACTGGGAGAACGGCGGAACTCACACGTCACCGCCGCCGGAGGCTTTGGTCTCGTCGACGAGGTATGGGAAGCTGGCGGCGACAATATCGAAGGTCGGCTGGTCTAGGTAGATGGGGATCTGGGTATGTTGGCGGATACACCATTCTCTCAGATCGTCCAGGCCAAAGTACGCGTCCGCATCTATCAATATCAGCTCGACGTCCCCTGTCGCCGGTTGGGTGACTCACGTCCATGGGTGAGTAAGACCGCATCGATGGTCTGAACTCCCCAGCGAGGGAAGAACCGTCTCGCTTGCTCCGTAAACGTCTTGCCCACATCCACAACCAGATTCCTCCATTTCCCATCTGTACCCTTCTTACGCGCCACCACACCAGTATTCCCCCGCTTATTCTTCCATCCTTCGGGTACGTCGGGGTTGGCGGCGCTCCGACAGCACGCGCAGGGAATGTTGTTTGGCCAGGGACCGTCGGGGTTCCAGGCGGCTTTCTCGGTTGATGGGGCTGGGAGGGGGACGTGAGAGGTGAATTGCTCGGGATAGGGTTGAGAGAGGGTGAGGCATGGGGTCAAAGGGAGACCGGTGGAGGTGCCGGTACCGAGGAAGAGGAGCTGGAGTGGAGACTTTGAGCTCATAGTGCTCCGATTTCAAACGGTGAATAGGTTTCGTTTGGAGACCCCAACGAACCCCCGCGTCATTTCTTCTTTTTTTTTCCTTAACAAATCCACCCTCTCACCCCTCGGCAAAAAGGAGGGAAATCCCGGCGAGGGGGTGGTACGATCCTTGCGACTCTTCCCATCACTTTTTCACCCACACCAAATGATCCCAGTC
>JAABUH010000405.1_pt1 | contig 63930 bp, 60 predicted proteins | sample 5559121 | NCBI WGS metagenome assembly JAABUH01 (sample SAMN10711871, study PRJNA513364) | rock metagenome | isolation source: Antarctica rocks | place: Antarctica: Victoria Land, Battleship Promontory nord | collected 2015-12-28 | reverse complement strand
GCACCTCATCTAGCTCCCCATAGAGAGAGTAGGCTGATACCTATCACTTGGTCAGTTACTGTGATCATCCATCAAAACAACCTACATACAGTATCTATCCCACCCACATCAACTCATCCATCCATCCATCCAAACTCGGCATTCCCCCTCCTTCTCATCAGTACACGAAGCCGTCATGCGATTTCACCTCAAAGCTTGAACTGCCACGAGAAATTGAAACCGAATTCTACTTGTCAAGTGACCAGGTCGTAACAACATACGGAATACCCGGAATTGAGAACCTAAAAGTACCGTAGTATTTGCCACGCTATCTACCTTACTTAGCGAGCTTGCGGGTACAGCCTTTTGACAGGCCGTAGGGTCATTTTCCCTGACAGATCACAGTTGGCAGCATCAACTGGTGCCCGCCCTCTGCTGGCCAAGTAATCGATTGGACAATCCCCCCTCCCCCCTCCCCTCTCCCCCCTCCCCTCTCCCCCCTCCCCTCTCCCCCCTCCCCTCTCCCCCCTCCCCTCTCCCCCCTCCCCCGCCCGGGCCCCCCGGACCCCCCCAGCTTACCTCATCCAGGGTTCAATCCCCCCCTCCACTCTTTCGAAGGTACAGTACCTTACGCACCAAGATTAGAGTACAGTAATCCCATATAAAACCGCGGCTAGTAAGAGATAAAGGTGGAATTGCGTATAAGATACCTTGTGGGTTTTCTTTTTGGCTCCCTGGCCGGACACACGCGCGAAGTTTACGTGTTTCTTTTTTCGATTGTGAAAGAAAACGCACCTTGTGATTGGGTTGAAAAAAGTTTTATCAAAGCGGATCCTCCATGTTTTCGCCATCGAGTCGCAACGTCCCGTCGAAATGTCCGTCAGTCTTTGCATCATGATCAGAGCTTCGTGTCAAAACGTCTGCGAGCTAACAACCTCGAGTATATGAGAGTTTGATTTGTCTCGGGCGACCTTTTACTGATCATTGTCAAAACAGTCTAACTGATCAAACCTGGCCGCTTTCCTGTATCAGGCCCCGCATTTTCGTCTAGTTTGTGCGCCGTCTACCATTCTATAACACCGTATTTTAATGTTTCTCGGCGACACCAGTAGCTGTGATGTGGCGGTTGCACAAGAGGTGTTTCCCCACATCTTGTGGTTCTAGTTGAGCCAAGAGACCGCAGAAATCGTATAAGATTGCGTTCTTGTATGCCAGATTATGCGGTAGCAAGGTAATATGTACCTTACACCTTAACGTATGCATGGCGCGCAGCTACTGCTGTTCGTGCATGCCGGTGCCAAACACCATAATGCCAGAGCTCCAAAACACTTGGTCTCGGCCTCTGCGGTCCTCCACAGTCCCCACGTTTCATGACTTTCGTCTCTTCCTTCTCATCTTCAATTCCCTTGTTCGAGCCCTCTCTGTAATGGTAATGAACTCTTTGCAAGCTCTAAGAACAAGTCCCTACCACTTCGTCGACAAGTAAAGTGGAGTATTTCCGATCCTTCTCCTTCCTCATCATGAATCCCCTTAACCATCCCGGCGCCCACCAAATCCCCGAAAACGACGTTGAGAAACGAGGCGAGCTGGAAGACTCCGCAATCAATATCTCCAGCTTTGGTAGCGACAGCCCCGGGGACAACACCAAGAACTCCTTCGGCTCTCCAGACTATCATGACATCCCTCCCACACCCGTCCTCCTCAAAGGCAGGCTCGCGAGATGGAACGCCAAAGTAGAAGGCCTGGCCGGCCTCGAAGCTCGCGGCGTCACGCGTGTACTTCCGGAAGAGAAGCATGGCGGGAGCTCAATGGGGTATCTGCAGATGTTCGTGCTATGGTTCAGTATAAACGTGGCGGCGACCAACCTGGTTGTTGGGTTTCTTGGGCCCCTGGTCTTCAATCTCGGCTGGGTGGATTGCGTCTGCATTGTCATCTTCGCCAACGCTCTCTCATCCTGTGGACCAGCTTATACTGGCACATTCGGTCCGCAAAGCGGAAATCGAACCATGGTATGTCTGCCCACGAAATGCATATCCTACTGTCGTTCATAATAGTAGAGACTTCGTTTGCTGATTGGATATGGTGCTTACATGCTTAATAGATCCTCGGTCGATATTTCATGGGATACTGGCCGTCCAAGATCACCTGTATTCTCAACATAATCCTTCAGTTGGGCTGGGGTATCATTGGATCCATCATCGCCGGACAAATGTTCTCAGCCGTCAATGGCGCGGGCCTGAGCATCGCCGTCGGCTGTGTCATCAGCGCTCTTTGCCTTGGCTTGATCGCCACCTTTGGTATTGCCATCCTCCACACATACGAAAGGTGCGCTCCCTTGCCACTCTTTCCCAAATCAAAACGAAGGAACCCAAAAGCTCACAGCAGGATAGATACGCCTGGATACCGCAAATATTCGCCCTCCTCGTCCTCATTGGCTCCGCCGGCCACAACTTCAACACCTCCCTGCCATCCGTCGGTCCCGCTGGCACAATCACCGCCAACCGCTGCTCCTTCTTCGCCCTCCAATTCTCCATCGTCATCGGGTTTTCCGCCGTCGGCGCCGACTTTTACGTATACTATCCCACCAATACGAGCCGGCGCCTCACATTCCTGATGACCTGGGCAGGCACGTGGACGTCGCTCATCTTCGTCAACCTCGTCGGCGTGGGCATCGCGACCGGCGTGGCCACAACCCCCACCTGGAGCGACGCCTACAACACCTCAACCGGCGCGCTCCTCCTAGCCTGCTATGACCGCCTCGGCGGCTTCGGAGGGTTCTGCGTCGTTATCCTTGCCCTGGGCAGTATCGCCAACAACGCACCGGGCACATATGCCGCGGCCTTGAGCTGCCAGGTTTTGGGCCGCTACGCTAAAGCCATCCCGCGTTGGATCTGGTGTCTCGTGTTCACGATCATCGAACTCGTCCTCTCCGTCGCTGGCCGCGACCATTTGTTCAAGATCTTTGAGAATTTTCTGCCTCTCATGAGTTACTGGCTCTGTCCCTGGCTGACGATTGCGCTGGAAGAGCACCTCCTGTTCCATGTGCTGCGGGGCGTGCCTTTTGACTGGACTGCCTGGGAGGACAAGAATAGGCTTCCCATCGGGGCTGCGGCGTTACTTTCGTGGCTCATTGGTTGGTCTGGCGCGATTGTTGGGATGGATCAGGTCTGGTATCAAGGCCCTGTTGCGGTAAAGATTGGGGGATACGGGGGCGATATTGGAGCATGGATGTCGATTGCTTTTGCGTGCGTGGTTTACCCGCCGTTGAGGTACTTGGAATTGAAGAAGTTTGGCCGGTAGATAGGAGGAGGATGAGCAGAAGAGCCTGCGCTGGTGCCGTTGCTGTCGTTTGCACATACCAGCATAGCGTTCGTGAGAATAGGTGGTCTGTCGCTATCCGACATTCTTGCATGATGAGCGGCTGTATTCGAGATTCTCTTTGCACTGAGGTATTTCGTTGATATAAAGATACTTCATTGCTCTCGGCGTCATGGAAGGTCAACTAAAGTAGATGACCTCCCGTCAATACCGCAACGCGTAAAAATTGGGTCGGTTTGATAGACAACCAAACGTCCACTATTTCATGGCTTTGAACTGTGAGAAAAAATGTCAAGGCAGATGGCCAGGCTCTTAAGAAGACATTTCAGCGGCTCAGCATTGTCTTTCCCCTACCTATTCCAGTTAAATCATTTTCCGAATTTGACGAGTGAGCGGCCAGCATCAGGCAAAGCTTTTGCCATTGAGAACACCCGTGAACATAAGTACGCTTCCTTGACGGAACAAAAAGCATCCAATATGAGACCGAATAACAAGAGCAACATCACCGCCCGAGACGGCTAATTCTTTGCGATGACAAGAATCCCAAAATGTGGCGTCACCTTGTAACTCTCAAGTTCTTCCACACTAGCACCACCCTTGCGATTTTTCAAGAATTCCTCAGGTACGGTAGTCACGCTCCACGCTACCTCGCCACGAAGCCCCCCTTCTCTCGCAGCAGCCTCATAGACCTCCTTTCTCAAATGATAACAGTCAAAATCCATATCTCCATGTTTCGTGTCAGCATACGCATGGAAAGTGATTCCATCCTCCACGGCTCCAGAAGCACTGCAGAGCAAGCCACCCGATCCACTTGGTCTAGCCTTCCTCTCTGCTTCGACGAACGCTGTAGGATCTTGCGTCGGCGGCGGTGTCACGCCGACGAAGTGTCCGCCGTCTTTGAGGTTGAGTGCAATATTGCGAAACATATCCACCATCTCCTTGCCGCTGGGTGCGTAGTTCAGCAGCCAAGCGCCGAAAACAAGGTCGAAAGGACCGCCTTCATACGCCACGGATTTCGAGCAATCGGCCACCATGAACTCGATCGTCGCGCTGTTCGAAGGCATGTGAGAGGTGGTAGCCCGTGCCTGCTCGAGCATAGCGGAGGAGATATCTACTCCGACAACCTTGCTGGCTCCCCACTTCAAGAAATCATACGAGTAGAAGGCTGATCCGCAAGCGAGGTCGAGGACAAGCGCATCTTTGATGAATGGTGCGACGGTTTCTTGGACGTTGGCGCGCTCGATAAGGGCGATGGAACTTTTGCGGACCTCGTCGTAGGGGGCTTGAATGGTGTTGTATTGAGTTGACATCTTGCTCCAATAGTAGGCTGTGATGATAAGAAATATTAAGGCTGTAATGTTCAAATGCCAGCGCTGTAGTCGATATGCAAGTTATATAGAATGTAAGTGTTCGCCTGTTATGAGTTCTCTAGAAAATAAGACAAAACGTTCAATACAAGTACCACAGTGCTATTCGCCGTGCCACACTATACGACTAGTAGTGGAATGCGTGGCAGCGTGGCACGATTGACACTTGAGATGCTAAAAATAACAAGTGAGGAGACTGCGTAAACCATCTCAAATCAGACGCCTTTTCACCTGTACACAAATGTACTTGGCATTGACGAAGTGATGAATTCTTCTGCATTCAGTCAGAATCTCCTCCGTATGTTGCTCAAGTGAAACACGTAGACTTCCAACAATGTATTGACGTACAAGCCATTGAAACTACAGTACTGTACTCTCTATCATACGGATTATACTTGAGTGATTGATTGGGTTTTCACATGTTCTTTGTGTTTGGGCGTCATCCGCCGCTAGTGAATCGAAATCAAGTTACGGAACAAACTTGTTCTTTCGTGACGATTTGCTCACCGTCACAAGAATCAGCAACACAGGAACAACCACCTACTTTATCGTCCTTCAGAGCTGCTTTGTACCTTCTCATACATTCCAGTCACTGTCCAAAACTACATAACTGCCGAAATGTCTGATGCACCTCCTCAGCTTGGAGAAATTCCGCAGCAATCCGAAATGAGCGTTCCGACATTGTCTTCAAACATGGACAGCAACACCACTGCAAATGGCAATAGTTCGGTACAGAATGCCAAAGACACCATGTACAACAGTCAGGTAAGCTCCTAGTACTTGCCCCAGCTTCATACCCATCGCTAACCATCGTGTTCGCAGTGTTTCTAGAGCTCGCGTGACCACGTCCATATCATTGACCTCCTTGGCAGATGCCCAATACGCAATGAACACTGTTCAAAGCCACCCAGTAACACAAAATGTGAAAGAGTCTGTTGCCAATGGTTAGGTACAAATCTCTATACGCAATGTCTGTCCGACCACTAGCTAACTAGGCAAATTCTAGTCAACCTACCACCTTGCTTCCTAATGCTATGCTTCCTAATGCGATGACTTACATCAATCAGGCCCTGTTGCGGAGACTCTTAGGAATGAGCATGCAAAGGTGACTGCAGGGTTTCAGAATATTGCGGATTCTCATGCACCACCCAGCCAGCCCGCTGCAACTGGCCAAACCTTGACCAGTACGTCAGTTGGCCCACTGTTCTGGCTCAGCCGTGCTGATACATGCCTTAGAATTCCACGGTTCCTTTTATAGGCTCCTCAGCGTGAGTTTCAGTCACAAGACCTTACAGTTACTATACTAACAAACACTAGTGGAAGGAGCCTCGTGCCACAGCCACCGCGTTTGCGTCGATGATAGCCTTTATCTTTGCCGCTCGCTACCTGCACATACTTCCCATGATGATTAAGTGGTCGCACTATGTTCTCGGAAGTAGGTCTACCTGATCCTTGTGGGGAGTACTGGCTAACGCGGATCAAGCTATGGCGCTCCTTGAAATCCTCGGTCAGGCTGTTTTATCCCAAGGTCTAGCCTCCGCTTTCCGACCAAAAAAGTATTTCACAATTCCACGTGAATCGCTCGAACGGACGCTCGAGGATGTTGAACAATTGATTAACTTCTTCGTCATCGAAGTCCAGCGCGTCTTGTTTGTGGAAAACATCAAAGTCTCGCTAGCCGTCTACCTATCATTACTGCTTTCTTATCAGCTCATCAAGATCGTGCCTTTCTGGGGCCTCTCTCTTATCGGCACCTCCACCTTGTTCCTTGCTCCATTGATTTACACAAGTAATCAAGCATTCATCGATGAGCATGTTTCCAAGGCTTCCGAAGTTGTCAACTCGCAAACAGCCCAAGTCAAAGACATGGCAAGCCACCATACCATTCGTGCCTCTGAGACCGTAAAGGCTTACGCTGGAGACTACACCGCAAAGGCCCAGGAGTACATCGGTAGTGCCCGTGGCCGTTCCACCTCACCTGAAGTCAACAACAAGTCTGCCGCGAATGCTCCAATGAAAGCTGGACCAGGAGATGCCCCACAGTACAACTCTTCTGACTTCCCGCACGCTCCAAAGCAAGAGCCGACTCCTGGCGTGACATCCCATCAAGAGCAGTATGAGAACTCCCATCTCGGTGGGCAGGCCCATCCTGCGTACTAGATGGCTGCGAGAGCCTGTGTCTAGAACTAGACGCGAGACGTAGGGAATGGAGAAAAAGGTATGAAATTTTTGTGCCAGCAGCCTGGGGGAGAGAGGACTACAACGGGACTGTGGAGAAGCAGCATTACTCTGCAGCGATGATGGTATGATACTAGACAGGAAGGACTGTTGATAATGGGCATGTGCAGTAACGGCTGTCCACACAGTCACGATATCATGCGAGACCATAAACGTGCGTGGTGTTTTCTTCAAAAATACTTTTTCTTGTAGCAGGTATCATACGAGCTTTTCTCATCATTCTTCTCGATTTGAGGGTGACAGTTTTGCTAGTGAATAATTTAACTCTTTGTTATGGAAGATCGTGAGCAATAACGGGTTTTGGATGAGGGCGGCGCGTGTGGACAGTGACTGCTCGAGTTTGTGCCACACCAACTGGAAGCCTTCACCTAGGTTTCTTCTTTATAATCCCCTTCCCCTTCCCCTTCCCCTTCCCCTTCCCCTTCCCCGTCCCCCCCTCCGGACCCCAACGCCCTCCACAGCCGACCCACCTTCTCGTCCTCCCCATCCCTCTCTCCACCAAACTCCCCCACCCCCACTCCAATCGAACCTAAGAAACCCCCCGGTACACCTCCCCATCCACGTCCAATATATGTAGGTCACCAGGTTCAGCAACGAGCAAGCAGCACTGAGGATGGGGGTATTGGTTCCAGGTTGTATAGGTTAGTTGGGGTAGGGGGTAGGGGTAGGGGTAGGGAGGGAGGGAGGTGGGTGGTGGTGGGATGGAAAATATGGGCGAAGAGGTTGGTTGGTTTATGGGATTGATGCGTTGAGTAACTTTTTGGGGGGTGGGGGGGAGTTACTCAGGTGAGGAGGGGTACGTATGGTAGGTAATTGTGTGATAAGTGGCGAAAGGCTGTGGTTTGCTGGTGTTGGGGGTTGAGGAGATGGCGGGGTGAGTAGGTAATTTGGATTTAAAAGTTGGTTGTGGGTGGGTGCGTTGGTTACTGTATATATACTTATGTACGTGGGGCTGGCTGACGAGGGGGGGGGATATTTTGGTGGATGGGTTGGGTTGGGTCAGTGTGCTGCGATCTCGAATTTTGAGGTTTGTGTGTGTCACGGGCTTTTTGAGTATCCTGGGAGTGGAGCATTTTGCAAGGCATGAGCGTCATGAATGATATGACGGCATTGAAGCGTTTCGAAGCATACAAGCAAACGCAAGGCCGGACGCTTATAAGCCTGAGGTATGGATAGCATCAGAGCTTCTTGTACGTACAGCTTTGGCATCGGGCCTTACCCTCACCTCGCCGTAAGAATCGCACTCGGTTCTTCAGTATTACATAGGACAAGAGTTGGCTAAGATATCATGACGATAGAGCAATTTGTTTCAAATGCGAGCTGCAGCATGAGATTCGTGCTTGAGACATGAGGAGCTATAGACAGGCTATTCTGGCAAAAGGTACTCGGCACATCTTCTCCGTTCAACCTTCGTCGATGTCAGAACCTATTCCTCAGCACTTTTGTACCCATTCGAAGTTCAGTCAAGGTATCTCCTTAACGACGGTGTGAGACTCACCCTCCAGTCACTCGTGTCAAGCTATACTAAAGCCATGATATCATTTTCTGGGGCTTGCCAATGCTCTTCAAGACAGGGTGGCGATTGATGCATCCTGCTTTCGACAACAGCTGACAGCTTTTCCTTGACGAAAGCTCCTTTGTAAGCATACATTGTAAGCAGAGCTATATATGTCAATCAGTAATCTACCACGAGTATCAATCTATAGTGCAGGCTGAGACCCACTCTACTGTATTGGTGTCTGTAGTATTCCTGTCCCCGTCACGATAAAAGGCGCTCATTGATAATAGCCAGAGCATCCCGAATCCCATCTTCTATTCTTGCAAAACACTCGTTAAGGTCCGAAAGGCTGTCCGTCACGGTTTGTACCTGTAAACCTGTGTCCATTTCCCACCGGTTGCGTAATCTGTCCCGATCCTTATCAATGGACTTCTCAGTGTTTTGAAGTCTAGTCACGATCTTCTGCAAAATGTTGGTGGTGCTGTTTCTCTGCTCCAGCTCGTCTTTTGTCATAGCTTGCTCTTCCTTGTTTTCCTCCTTGGTCGCTTTGCTGTTTTTGTTGCCTGGCGCTAGAGGAGTTTGCCGTCGAGTAGACGAGTTTTCGGTGAGAGTTTCAAGTTGGCTCGCTCTGTTTGTTATGTTGGATAGCGCAGGTCGTAGAGTAGGAAGTTGGGTGGGTGAACACATAACAGGAGTGCCAACGGGAGTTTCTTCTGTCAGATCTATGACAGTGCGGCCGTCGATGGTGGAGGGATTTGCAGCTTCGAGCTTGGGCTTCTTGCTTGAGGCTGCTTGATAGTCAATCGCTCCAATCATACGTTTCCTTGCAGGATGAATCTGCATAGCATTTTCGCTGAAGTTGGGATACCCAAGATGGTCCGTATTGTTGGCTCGGTCCATGTTGCGGATTATTTGGTCTGCACTGATCACAAAAGGGGGCACGGAAGGGAACATCCTAGCACCTCGATATGCTTGTAGAACGCCTTTTCTGGCTCTATGTTCGTCCGCAGGCTCCCAATGATCACGTCTTCTGATGGGCGAGTTCCCATAGACGTTTGCAAAGGAAAGATCAGAAGCCGCGTCTCGTACTGCACTCACAAGCTCTATCACGTTATCGAAGTTTGAGCAGTCGAATCCTGCCCGCTGAGCTGCTCGAACAATGCCTGCGTTCCTGCCCGAAATGATGGCAGGCTCTGCACTTGTGATCAGCACAGCCGTTTTTCATAACAGAGGCAGGAATACTTCAATTAGGTAAAATTGAGGTGGAATTTACCGCGATAGGAGACCTGTAAACCTTGGATGAGTCCTGTGTCAAGGTGTGCAAAAAGACAATCGTCTTCATGTAGCGTGCAGGTCCCTTGATTCCAGGCAAGGCAAGTCAAAGCCGCTGGTGGGGACATTACTCCCGTGTTGCGGTGAGAATATTTACACCGTAATGGTCCATCGTAGCACCCAACTGGATTCAGTTTCCACATCCGGCAGGTAAGTTGTTTGTAAGAAAATGCCATCCTGACTACAAGAGTCAATGGGGCAGGACGAAGTTCACGAGAGTTACGAAGGATTCACGACGGGAAAGGTTGAATAAAGTGGAAATACGAAGGCTGGGTTCTGAATGAGATAAAGATTTACTGATGCAGTGTATCTGCGCAGGCGTGATTGACCTAAGGCTTGGCTGACAGTGATGGAACCGCATTACCTCGAGATCAAATACCTTGGCTGATTGTGCTTTATCGACGACGAAAGAAAAGTGCTATAAGAAAAGAAATCTAGAGAGTCTAGGGTTAACTTGGAGTTCATGCTTGCCATGATTCACTGTTTCTCAGGACGCGCCTTCCACAGTCCATTCTCGGCCCATACCACCTAGCATCATTACTTCCACATAAGTACTTTGAATCCTTTTCCGGGCGGATGCAAATAAATATTCTGCAAGCAATATCTTCACCGGCAATGCTTACCCCCTGAGTATGCCTTTTACTAACTTGTGCCGATTTGGAGATGTTGTCCTTGAAAGAATAGGGGAGTGTAGTTTCTGTGGGAGTGCTCTAAGAGGGAGACCATTCAAATATTGCATCTCGATGTACATGTGATGAGACATAGCGATATAGCGATATGGCAAGATGGTTATATATTCAGATAGTGGTCTGGCACGCATCAGTGCAGACACTTTGACTTCGCTTCGACGATTTGGCCTATCGGTTACGCCTAATGCCATGAATTCGTCAATATTTCTAATAGCTTCTTGGAAGTCCCAAGACTTTTTCCGCAACATAATTCATAATCATTTCCTGCAAGAATTTAGTCTCCGTTTTCTCATGAGGATAGTTCCATGACCTTACTCTGCTTACAGGCGCGATGCGTGGGACAAAACACTCCCTCAAATACCTTTCTACATGATACTCCTGTGCGTAACCCATACCACCATGAGCCAGTACCTATTGATGTCAGCTAACAGTCCCTACGAGTTCTAGGAAAGCGCCCAAATTGATCGAGAACTTGAGATCTGTGGTTGCTAGGGTATCTGGCAATCACTCACAGATCTTTCACAAGCGGAGAAAGCGGCTTCCGCCGCCAGGTATTTGGCAGAATTGCATGCGACTCCGACAGCATGAGAGGTTACACTAGGATCCTTGCCGCTGGCGTCGTATATTCTTGCAGCATGGTAAGTAGCGAGCTTGGCAGCTTCCAGATTCATATATGCAGCAGCAAGAGGATGCTGTATGCCTTGATTTTGACCAATAGGCCGTCCAAACACTACACGCTCCTTAGCATACTTCGATGCCTTCTCCAAAGCAGCATAACCAAGACCGAGAGCTTCACCCGCAATTAAACAGCGCTCGGCATTCATCCCGTGTAGCACCTAGTACATCAGCAACGGGTAAGTACCATCATCGTGGCAATAGACACTGAGAGCCTTGCTTACGATCTTGAAACCTTGCCCTTCTTCACCGATCAAGGTATCGGCAGGTACCTGGTAATGATCAAAGAAAATTTCGTTAGCATCAACAGCCCTCCCCCCCATCTTCTTGATCCTCCTGAGATCAAGTCCAGGGGCGTCCTTATCGAAGTCTATAAAAAAGAGCGACAGACCCTCCGATGGCTTCTTAACTTCCGCCAGAGGCGTCGTTCGGGCCAACAGTATCATCTTCGATGCTACTTGAGCCGACGATATCCAAATTTTTTGCCCAGAGATTTGATAGTAGTCACCTTCGCGCACAGCTTGCGTCCTGAGCTTAAGAGTCTCTAATCCGGTGCTGTTTTTCATAATCCATATCATCAACGTTTGGACATCTAGACATAGGGAAAATAAAGATGATCGATAACGATCGATGCAGGAACCAAACGCGCTAGGGAGTCTCCTAACCTCGGTTCTGTGACCCCAAAACAGGCCTTCCACTCTCCACTAATGAGTCTGGGTAACATTTTCTTCCGCTGTTCTGCCGTGGCGAATTTGGCTACCGGCTGAGTGGCATACACATTCGCATGTATGGACTGAGCACCTGCTATTCCAGCTCCGCTCTGCGAAATGGTCTGCAGCATCATCGTTGCCTCCGAAATGCCAAGACCGGCGCCACCTAGCTCTTCAGGCAACGCAATTCCAATCCAGCCATCTTTTGCAAGCGCTGTATGAAGCTCATGTGGGTATTCACCAGACTCGTCACGAGCTGCCCAGTAGTCATCTGGATAGTCAGCGCAGATTTTTGAGATTGCGTCTCGAACATCTAATTGCTCCTCAGAAAATCCTGTGAGCTCCATGATACGAGCCTTAGGACCTTGGGAAAATGCACGGTTGGTAATCCATAGTCTTGTGGCTCGCTTTGAATTTAGAGGACGGGATAGTGGTGCTGTACGGAAGTTGAATGAACGTAACAAGGATCGCGAAGCCATATGGCGGATCCTTTCAGACAGATTGGAAACGGACTGTAAACACTGAATACAAGACGCATATATTCACAGAGGCCCGACGGAGTGTTGGATGATACAAGATTTCTAGTTCCCTAGACAGTAGCAGTAAGAAGGTCAATCAAACGTTATCCTCCTTAAGGCTTTGCTCGTTGAATGCCTCTATATACCGTTGATCCGTGAAACTACGGAGAAGAAAATAAGTCAAAAGAGCAGGAACTCTCAGAAACACTATTATACGCTGTTGTCCACTCGACTTGGAGTTGAGGTTGGTCCGGCGTCCTTTCTCGGCATCGGAAGAGCAGGGATTCTTAGCGCGAATCTCAATCAAAACAAAGCGTCTCCCAAACACCCGAGCTTAGCAACGAGCAATTGCCAGAACGAAACCTGCGCCCACTGCCAACCGAACGGCTATTGACCTTCGCCACTACAGTTACTCGATACAGTGTTTAGTTCTCATGCATTACACGGAAAAAGCACGTTGAAAGCAGCTCCCGACCCGCGCCCACCCTCACAACAATAATGGCCGCCGTTCGTTCTAAAGCGCAATTGCCTGTCGGATCTGCGCAATGGATCACGGATGAGAATCAGCAAGTTTCGCTATTCGGTGTGCAGGAAGCAGAAGACTTTGCTTTTTCTGCCCGCAATGAAGTTGAATGGCTAAACGAGCACATGGCGGAGATCTTCAGCAAGAACCAAGTGTATGTTGGTGCCTTACCTTGGCCTGACTTGCGCTGACAACGACCAGAGATGTCACCGAAATATTCAAGACGCCAGGAAAATTACGTGGCAAGACTCCGAGAACGGCTAGGAAACGTAGTCCTTTAGAAGTTCGAGAAGTATGTTAACATGGAGCCAAAACCCTTGTATATTTCATGTTGCGACTATTGACCACTCCTCTAGCCTTTGACCGATATCTTCTCAACGAAATCCAAGCCACATAAAATTCCATCGAAGGACACAAACTTCAACAAAGAAATTACAAGGTTTCAAGTGGCAGATGATTCGAAAACTGCTGTACTCGTACAACATAGCAAGGCGAATACAGACTCGGGCTACCATGGTATGTCAGAGGATGAGATGGATGTGGATGAGCCGACTGGTGCCACGCAACCGGTCACAAATCCGCGGACTTTCGAAGAAGATCCAATCCCTCCCAAACCGCCAACTCATGCGCAACCGTTTTCAAGCACGCATTCGGAGGAACGCAGCCCCGTAGATGGGTCATTTGAAACGGCAAAAGAAGACATAACCAGTCGAGAGGTTTGCAAAGCAGATCCGCAACCGAATGCGAATCATCATGCGGCTATAGAACTTGGGGTTATCGATCCCCAAATAATCGGACCATCTTTGACGAACGGACCCTTGGGAGAACCTGGTGTCCCAGAAGATGCAATGGATTTGGATGAAATGGACCATGATTCTATACTGGATGACGCTCCAATTGACGACTCACGTTCGCCATCTGAAGGATCAAGTCCGGCAAAACCCTTGGTGCGCAAGAGTAGTCTCACATTTGCTGCCCTGCCCGCACGAGAGCCTCTCACAACGAAGAAAAGCATAGGGTCTCGAGTATCGCGGACCAGCCATTTAGATCAGTCTAAGACTGCCATAAATCGAGGTAGCTTCCTAGGTCGATTCACGGGTGGCAAGTCTTTGGGCGGAGTGCGACAGCCCGAACCAGCACAGGAGGCTGGGAGTAACGAGGAGGTGGACAAAGATGAAGTTGATAGGCCAGAGCTCCCTCGGGAAGAGTCTGACGGCGACATGAAAATGGCGAAACTCCATAGCAAATCATCGACTCAACGATTACATGACAGGATTAATATGCTAGGCAAGTCGCAGCCAGCGCGACCAACAAAATCGATTCCAGCAGCGGCAGCTTTACCAAACGCTACTTATCCTGAACTTCCTACAGCTGACACGCAGGTTCAAGCTCCTGCAGAAGCATCCGGCGCCGCTACTAAAGCCCCTGCTGTTCATGTACCTGAAGATGATGACGACGACTGGATTGAGCCACCGCAAATGCAGTCAAATGACTTAAGTCGACCCAAGCTGTCTAAAAGCACCTCTGTTGACGTAATGGAAGACATTAGAGGAAAGCATAATATCAGTGACCAAGACTTTGGGTTTGACCGTCATGACAAAGAGCAAAACCGAGAGCCATCTTCTCTACGGCAATCTGTCATGGTCGGTTCCCCACACCGTATCAGGCAATCGCGATCCGCATCGAATTCCACTTTTGCTTCGCCTGCAAGGGCTTGTCCACGCTCAGAGACAAAGTACATTCAAGCGCATGAGTCCAATTTAGAGCGCAAATGTTCGCCAAACCAATCTACTACGCCCATCGGCACTCCTACAAAACGACATGTCGATGGACCCTTGAGTGCTTCGAAGTCGAAGCTGCAGTCAATCATGAAGACTGCACGAGGTTTGTTCACAAGCAGTGCTGGGGTGTCGGCACAAGCGAAAATGGAGACACTATCACCCCATACGAAGCGAACGCAAGGGCAAATGCATGGGTCTCCAAGCGGCAGTACCACGGCTAGCAAACTCAAGTCTTCGGGATTGAACGGCGAACTGTATCCGAATCTTCGACCTGGGCAAATCCAAAGCTTGGTAGACCAGCAACCACCCAAACCGGTGAATATTACAGAACCTCGAAAGACTCGAAGCTCTACTGAGAAAGAAGAGAAAAGGAGGGAGAGGGAAATAAGAGAGCGACATTCGACGGAAGCCGAGCTCGAGTCTATTCGCAAAGCTCAGAGCCAAGACGCTGTGGCGCATAAGCAGGCAAAGACATATAATGCTTCAGCAGATGTTCAAGTGGTAGAACCAGAGACTATCGCTCATTTGAATTCTGCCAAGCTATCGAAGCCAACAAGACAAAGCCCCAGGAGGCTGCAGAATCCGCAGGAAACGCGGCAGCCGATGGAAGCTCTGGAAAGTCGAGCAAATGGCGTTGCTGATGAATCTAGGCCGGCTCAGGTGATGGGGCCCCCTCCGCCGCAAAATCAGTCACAGCCGTCCCAGCTGCAAAAGCCAAAAGACTTGCGAAGACCCGTCAAGCCGGCAAAGGAAGCCGCTCCCAAGCCGAAACCGCAGCCAGTGGCAATCCGAGTTGGCACTTTGTCACAGCGAATACCACTAACCAATGGTGCACTTTCTTCGAGCCTACAAGAATCCTTGCCTGCATCCCAACCGAAGCCACCAAGCTTGGGAAAGAAGCCAAGTAATGCGTCAAATCATACTACCGCTTCCAATGGTAGCCTAAAGACCTCTCAATCATCAACGACTACCAAGCCCAAAGCTCTTCTTGCAGCTGAGCGGAAGAAGGAACAAGTAAGTGATGTTGGGCCCTGGTTGGAGATGTGCATGCTAATATTTCATAGGATGAGAAGGAGGTACAACGAAAGGCTGACCAAAAGCGTGAGATTGAACGCAAAAGAGCCGCACAGCAAGAAGAGCTGCGTCGTCAGGAGCAACTACAGCGCCAAGAAGCAGAGCGGCAACGCGAAAGGGAGCGTTCCGCCGCTGTTGATGATCCTAAGAAAATTGCGCAGAAGCAAGCCATCGAGAAAAGGAGACTAGAACTTGAGAAAAAGAATCATCAGCGGGCCCCACAACGGCCGGGCAATGATGCTGTAAGTTCAGAGACGTAAGGCTTACGTGGTATCTATCCTCTAATTACGTGCTACAGGAGAAAGCGCAAGCGCCCCCAGCAACTTATAGACAAGAGCTGGGAGGAGCAAGACCACCTTCCAGGATGCACACGGTGCAGGATTACAGTAGACCTGGCCCGAACCACCCCGCCCCAAACCCTGCGAAGCCACCGATCAAGAGAGTTTTCGAGCCTGAAGTTGACGGCGAGCCTGCACGGCCTTCTCGTACGCAAGGAGGGCCAAGTTACCAGCAAGCTGATGCCAAACGACGGCGGACGGAGGATGAGGAGATGCAGGATGCAATTATACGACCTACAATGGCTCCTCCCATTCGGCAGTCCAACATCCGCAAGGTATAGCATCCAGGACGAGCATATAGACTTCGGACTAACGGAGTACAGGATGCCGTTAAGCCTTCCGTTTTCAATAATAATTATACCACAGCCCCTCCCCCAGCCACTACCTACCATGCGACCTCCCTCCACAAAACCACCACCGTCAACCAAGCATACCAGCAACACCAACCTCCAAGCCAACCAGCTCGCCCCAACGACATGGCCAAATACACCACCGCCAAAATCCCCTTTGCTGACGCACCCAACCCTCCCCAACCCTCCCACAAAACCCCCATGCTCTCCAAAACCCACCACCACCAACCCCACGCCAAATCCTCCCCTCACTTCCCCAACGGCGAAAACATTGACCTTGCCGAAATCGCCACCGACTCCGAGACCGACACCTCGTCCCCCGAAGCCGAGAAACAGCACAAGAAAGCCATGCTCCCCGGCTGGGTGCAATCGCCCATTCTCAACGATACACTCCGGCAACAGGAGGAGCTGCAGAACGCGGATGACGTCTTTGGACCCCCGGCGGCGGTCGATATGGAGGGTATGTTCCGGGAAAGGCATCATCGGTTCAGGCAGAGGACGAGCAGTGCGAATTGGAACGGGGCCGATCGGTTGACGGAGGAGGAGGTGAGGAGGGATGTTGAGGGGAGGGAAAGGGTGAGGAGGGAGGGGGGGTGGGTTTTTGGGTTGTAGGGGTTTGGGTGTGGGGGATGTGGGCTTGTGGAGAGATGGATTTGTTTGGGGGGGGGTTGTGGGCAATGTTTATAATGAGAGTCGAAGAATTGGGTAACCAAGGCGTTTAGGCATAGGATATGGTCTTGAGTCAACGTTCAAAAGTCTCTCATAATGCTCATAATGCTCTTCTTGTATTACATGTCCTTTTCGCAGTTTCTGCTCAATCCGTAGTGGGGTTTCGTTAAAAGCATTCGCTGAGCGGTTGGAATCGGTGTTCGCCCTACGTTTCTGAACCTTTTTCTATAGCTGGATATACATATCCTCGTTGGTCTCTGGGTGCGGGTCGGAGGGAGTGATGATGCATTAGATTATGCCATGGAATGGAAGAGATGCCCGATTTTTTTTCTTTCATGGTGATGACACGTCAAGCGCTATGATAGTGGTGGGTTAAGGTGGGTGCCGGTGGGACATGGTGATGGTGATGGTGATTACAAGCTCCAAAGTTGTATAAAGTAGCTACTGTAGCTACATATATGGGTGGTACTCGTAATAATACTACCTAATGCTGACGCTAAGCTGAGCTAAGCTGATATCGGGTACCCATACAATTTTGTTCTTATACAAGTTACAACAACCCTATAGATAGCTAAATGGCGTGTCTAGTGCTTGCGCATCCCAAAGATTCTGGTTGGACATTTTACATGTTATGTACTCGTTTCTTCTCCCGAGGGGGGTTTGTACAGTTTGGTAATCCTACAATCCCTGCCGTTCCTTTGGTATACCTACATTATAGCTTGCTTTCTTTCGTGATCCTGCGGTTATATGGTTAAAGGACCTGCCCTTCCTTGCGCAGGGTTCTTCGACTTGGACTTCCCTCTTCTAGAGTTTTTTTTTGGGCCGTCCTGATTATGTGAATATCCCAGTATTTCCCGGTTCATCCCACGGTGCCAGATGCCTTGGTCTTGTAGTCCGGCCACAGCTCCTTCAGCTTCCCATACAGCTCCCTGATACTCTTCTTCTCCGTCTTCTCGCTTCCTTCTTCCCCTTCGACCAAGGATGGCGGCTCCAAAATCGCTGGGAACTGCGGGACGGGATTCCACGGTTTATGAACTCTGTCGGCGATGGAGGCTAAATATGCGAGGTTCGACTGCAGCCGGCGCATGTACTCCAAGTATTCCTTGTTCACGGCTTTCGTCTGGGCTGCGGCTTGCTGTGCCGTCTGTTGCGGTTTCTCAGTGATTGCGTTGGGGGTGTCGGGCTTGGCGACATCGGGGGGTTGGGAGGGAGGGGAGGGGTGCCCGGGGATGTTAATTTTGCCTGTGGATTGGAGGTCCATGACTTGAAAGAGGAGGACACGGTTAATTTCGAGGAGGAGGGTGACACGTTGGGTTTCGAAGGGGGAAGGGGGGGGTGGCGATGGGAGGGGTGGTTGGACGGCGTGGGCGGGGCTTTGGATTGTGGTGGGTTTGAGAGGTTCGGAGGTGGATATTGAGACGGGACTGGGCTGAGGAGCGGGACTGGGAGCTTGGGCAGTCATTGAGGAGGTGGGCATGGAAGATGTAGAGGTGGGGTTTGGGTTATAATTGTGGGGAGAGAATGAGGACGTTGGTGCGCTTGGAAATGGTAGCGGGGTGGCTTGTTGTTGTTGCTGCTGCTGCTGCTGCTGCTGCTGCTGCTGATCGTTAAAGAAGTGAGGAGGAACGAATGGTTGATGGGCTTGAGCTAGAAATAGAGAAAAGACGTCAATATTGTAGAAGACGTGATGCCAGGGTGTCCATATAATATAGTTTCATTATGCATACCATTGTGCATGTACTGTTCCTGCATGTAACGCTGCTCCTCTGTCATGCCGGTGTGAGGCCACCGGTCTCCCGGCCTTTGTTGCTGGTGCTGGTGCTGTTGCTGGTGCTGGTGCTGGTGCTGGTGCTGGTGCTGGTGCTGCAGGTGGGCTCTTCGGAAATGGCTGTCATCTGGCACATGCGGTGGGGGTGGCATTAAGGATGGAAGGCCACCATATGTCTGGTTCGGCACATGGTACTGGCCCTGACCCTGGGCTTGTGCTTGTGCTTGGCCTGGGCCTCGCTGCGCGTGAGCGTCTGAGGGACCCTGGCCTGGCTGGATGTAGGAGGGAGCAGCAGCAGCGGCGGCCGTAGTGGTCGATGGAGGATAAGGATAAGCGTTCGGGTCAAACTGCTGGTGGTGACCTGCATTAACGGGGCCGCTGGAGTTCCCGTACATTGGCTGAGGGATATAGTTGCCTTGGTAGGCCATCATATTGTCTGGGGGTGGGGCGAAGCTAGTTCACAAATGATAATAATAATAACAACAATGTGCCGTAGTCGGTAAGAAGATGGGTACGGGGTACAGTACCTATCGTGCGGTGAGACGAGGGGAGACGATGGGTGCCAATAGTGGGTGAGGAATTGGTAGGAATAGGTAGGGGATGGGGGATGTGGGTGCGGATGACTACCGGGATGCTGCGGAGTGGCGCCTATAAGCCTGCAAGTGGGGGGTGGGTGATTGGTGTTAGCAAGTCATGGACTGCATTGGTGGCATGCAACAAGGAACGGGAAAGGAATCGCCTGGTCGACGATGGTGTGCTTCTAATATGGCGCGAGGAAGTATAGTGAATAAATGATAAAGGAGGTTAAGATACCTCGAGTATGCTTGCATGTACATGTTATCATCAGAGGGAGTTTTACCGTCGATGCTACAGTATGGTAAGGAGCTGGAGCTGGAGCTGGAGCTGGGGCTGGAGCTGGAGCTGGAGAAATAGCCGAAGTTTGGAGAGCCTTGCTCAGAACAGGATACCCTTCCCTTCCCTTCCCTGCCTTGTCAGATGCGAATTCCTGTGCTGCTGTGTGTCGTGGGAGCAGGGCAGCCATGTCACCGGTAGTCGGCTGATGCTGCTGCCTTAGCTACCTTGATAGTCATCCCTATTCCACATTAGAAGAGAAGGTCAAGGTTCAAAGATTGCTGGGTTGTCTGACGGCAGCTTCATCCCTAAAGTGGAATAGCATGTAGAAAGTCAACGGAGCCAGGCCAATAGTCAATATCGATATCGATGAGTCAAACATCATTCTTCTTCTTCTTGTTCAAAAGCACAACCCAGTAATGGCCAAATCAATAACTGCTTTCAATTTGGCAACATGTGCAAGGCCAAATATACTGGCCTTGCAACCATACAGATGCGCTCGGGAGTAATTCTATTAAATACAACGAAAACACGTTATTTGATTGTGGCTAACAGCATTTAGCGATTACAAAGATGATGGGACCAATATCCTACTGGATGCCAATGAAAACGCTTACGGACCGGGCTTGGACCTGGCTGACCATGACAAGCTAAGTGGCGGAACAATCAATGGTGACTCGGACCAACGAGTGCTGGAAATTGATTTACTTGGACTGAATAGATATCCTGATCCGCAAGTACTTCGTCGGTAGCCATTTGGAATTATGTCTAATCTTTTTAAAGGCATCAAATTGAATTGAAACAATTGCTATGTAATCTACGAAATACCCACACCCATACTTCTAAGAGCTTAACGCCAGAAAACCTATGTGTTGGCGTCGGGTCGGATGAAGTCATTGACGCTCTTCTCCGTTGCTTCTGTACTCCTGGCAAGGACAGAATTCTGACATGTCCGCCGACCTATGGCATGTATGCCGTGAGTGCACAGGTCAATGATCTTGAGATTGTCAAGGTTCCCCTGGACACAGGAAATGGATTTTCATTACGACCTGAGGCTATCAAAGCTGCTCTCTCTTCCGATCCTTCGATCAAGATGATCTACATATGTTCTCCTGGAAATCCTACAGCAAGCCTTCTCTCCAAATTAGACATCCAGCACGTTCTTGAACATCCCACTTGGAATGGAGTGGTAGTGCTGGATGAGGCGTATATTGACTTTGCTCCGGACGGATCCAGCCTTGCGGAATGGGTCAATGAATGGCCAAACCTTGTGGTCATGCAGACTTTAAGTAAAGCCTTCGGTCTGGCCGGAATCAGACTGGGCATGGCTTTCACGTCTCCACCTATCGCTGCACTGCTAAACAATGTAAAAGCGCCATATAACATATCAAGTCCTACTAGTGCGCTGGCATGTGCTGCCTTGCAGCCAAGGAACCTGGCAGTAATGAGAAGCAATCGGGAAAAGATTGTAAGGCAGAGAGAAAGGTTACGAAAGGAGCTACCCCAGATCCCGGGTACGGGCATTTTTTTGGGCGGGGCTGATTCGAACTTCCTCCTGTTGGAGATATTGGATAAACCTCGCGGAAAAGGGGGAAAGCCGTGCAATATGACTGCTATGGCCCTATATCAGCATCTGGCGGAGACGAAGAATATTGTCGTTCGATTCAGAGGGAAGGAAGTTGGATGCGAGGGGTGCTTGAGGATTACTGTGGGCACAGCCGAGGAGGTCGACTGGTTGCTCGAGGAGATATCGAATGTCTTGGCAGATTTGTTGAAGAGCAAGGATAATGTGAATGGTCATGTTCAGGAAGTGAAAGAGCAAGAGGCGAACACTGTGATAGCGTAGTTGCAAAACTAGATCCATCACATCCGTCATCACATCTATCCAGATGGAAGTACTTCGGTAGTGAGGGAAGATCAAGTCCACCCTGCTGCCTCACATGTCAATGGGGGCGACTCACTTCCACTGCCCTGAAGATTCCCAATCCCAAGACCGTTAGCGCAACTGCGGAAAGCCCGGCGCCGACATTGATCCGGTCCCGCCTAATCAACAACAGCCTAACGACTGACAGACTGACAGTTCACACTGCATGACCTCTAAACATTGACCAAGGTCTGGTTGGCAGATGCATACATCCACTCGCTGACCCGCGCATCATCGTGTCTTGTCTTTTCCTACCATCGTACCAACTAGCAGTACCCTGTCTCAGTCTGCTTTCTTCGTGCTGTGAGTGAGAGTATCACGTTCTGACCTGATAATGTTGTTCGGAGCTCACTTTCCATGGTGAACCCCACCAAACAACACCGCTACTGCAAGGCTGCCACTACCTTGAGAGCCCCAAGATCTGACATCGTTACCGGCGCAGGTACCGAGAGGCTGTCAGCTTGATTTCGTTCAGTATCTGTGTCATCACGTCCATCCTTCGAGTCACTTCAAGATCACTTTCTTTGATGTTAGATTCTGGTCCTCATGCTACATTGCTAAAACTCGTTGACACGAAGTTCCTGCGACTGAACCTGGAAAGCTGAGGGCAGCCAGTATATTGTTTTACTATCTTTGGCTTCTGTCTCTGTGGTCAGCTCTGGAGTCGCTCGCATATTGCATAACTCGCCGACAGCTCATTCAGCTGATGCATACTCAGTTTTGTGAAAAAAGGTCTTGAGGACGCTGGGGTTTTGTTGCGGTCTGACTGAGCTCCATCACCACAATGGTGAAGGCGGACAACCGCCGTGACTACTATGGCGACCTGGAAGTCAAGCCGGATGCGGATGCAAGCGATATCAAGAAGCAGTTCAAGAAACTCGGTAAGGAAACTAACCCCAACTACAATTGTAAACGCACGCTAATTTTGATGTCGGTTCAGCGCTCAAGTACCACCCTGATCGTAACCCCGGCAGGGAAACGGAATTCATCGCGAAATTTCAAGCAATACAGTCCGCACACGAAGTTCTTACAGACACCCCGCAACGCGCCAAGTACGATGCAGACCGTATCCGGTCAGGTTTACTTCACACATACACCACACCCATGCGACCAAACATGGCTCCAAGATCTGCTGCGACCAATTTCCCACCACCACCGCCTCCGCCACGCCCACCACCTCCTTCGGCAACGAAGACCACTTTCGCCCCTCCTCCTTCGGGAACTCATCGATATACAAGATATCCAAGACCTGAGCCAGTGAACACTGGCAGCGATGCAGAGGCCGCGAGGGCGAAGGTGAACGCGTTCAAAGCTTGGGACCAGATGCGGCATGGAATGGGACAACCTCCCCAAGGGAGAACCATGCCACCTAAGAGCCCGAGAAAGTCCACGTATCAGTCTGGCCCTCCAGGGAGTAGTGGTATTCCTTTTGACCCTCCACCAAAACGGTCTGGTTGGGACCAGTTTCATGAGCCTTCGGCCCGCTTCCAGGGTACGGCAAGACCAAAACCAGGGGTTGACCCTAATAATACTGGTGGAGAAGAGCCACCATCGAGATACAAATCTGCCTACTCCAGTGTCTCGAAAGGCGACCACCCATCTTCAAGGTCCCGTACGACCTATGCGCCACCGCATCAAGCACATGGAACGTCGCCTACGAAGCCTGACCCACTACGCGCGTTTAGGTCACAAAGTGGTCCAGATGACCCACTCTCTAATAGCGCCCGCGTAAGCACGCCTTATGCTACGGCAGGCGGCGAGAAGACATACTTCTCTAGCACAGGACTTGGGAGATCTGCAAGTACACGAGAAAGCAATGATCACGGTAATTGGTGTGAAGGCGAAATAAACAATGGTGATACTCCTTACCATCGTGCGACATCGGCCACTTCTAGCAGGCAGCACCATAGTGCGAGTCCAAACACAAGGAACTCAACGCCCCTGGCAGCTTCCTTTTCGTCCTCTTCCTCTTCCTCTTCTGATGAGAGCAACACCGGTAGAAAAAAGAACCCCTATGCCCCAATAAGGAAGCCTCCTGGACCGCCGCGTACTCAAACTCTCGACCCCTCTGATGGGCACAGGCGACCCAGCACGAAACCTTCCGTGCAGGTGGAGGAGCCCGTCGATGATGATGTGGTACCACCAGGACAAGCAAAGCCCAGGGCGGATGAAAACCCTTATGCCACGACTTCAGGTTATCCAGAAGGATTCATGTCACATCGAGCGAAGAGGGATTCGGATCGGAGCCAGCAACCTTCGCCACCGAAATCTACCTCTCCAGCACAAGATCCTTCGAAGCGTCCGCAGCGCCCTCTGCAAAACTCCAAAAGTTGGCACAACGAATCTTCATCAGTGAATGGGGATTATGACAAAGAAAACATTCCTACCCCCGGGATAAGCGATCAGGCACAAAAACCCTCAATGTATGATTCTTCTGGGTATACCCCATCTCCTATTGTTCCATCCTTGTCCAAGAAGTGGTCCGATCAATGGCCTTTTATGTCCCCCAAGAAGCCAAGGACTTCGACGGCTCGTCCGCCGTACTGGGCTATACCTTCAATCTTAGCTCCCAGGAAGCAGCAAGAGGCTCAGGCCCCCCCTTACGACCCTTTTCATTCGTTCAGGCACCCCCACGACAAGACACAGAACTATGCTGATATTACTTCATTCAACAGCTTCAAGATACCAGCGAATGACGCAAACAAACCATTCGCTGGCCCCCCGCCGCTCAGAAGTCATAGTTCAGACACCATCAACATGAACTTCTCCCCAACTGAATGGAACGGTAAGTTTAAGGGCAACGCAAGCGAATACTTCGTGCCGCAACCGCCGAGTCGAAGCAACGCTCCACGTGGGAGGACATCGCCCGTTAGAAGACAGCAGCTGCGGCAGCAAGCTCCGGAAAACAGCGGACCAATTCCACAAACTGCGACCTCTCCGGCGCCTCCACCTGCAGCTTCAAACCAATCCGTTCCTCTGGATACAGCAGAGAAGGGTAACAACCCCCAAGAGGAATGGGCCAAACACCTTAAACCTGCAACATGGGATTACCTTCCACCGCCGCCCCCAGGGTCCCCAAATAGGACAAGTCGAAAACGCCCGATAGCCGCAAGGAAAATTTCCAAGACTACTAACAAACGCTCAGCAGCACCTAAAGCTGCGAGCATATCAGCTACACTTGATGACTCTGGTGACGACGATGAAGCCGCAAGCAGTCCGAGCCTGAGCAGCAAAACAAGCGGCGGCGGAAGTGCTATGGATATTGACCCGGCATTGACACCCCCTACGGCTGAGCAGCCCAAGACCAATGGCATTAAGATACCTGCACCAGCTGATCTGGCAGACACCACCACTCGACCCCCTGGCCCTACACTACCGCCACGCTCGAACGGCAACAGCCAGACCGGACTTGGCCCATCCTACCTCAACCTCGGCGATCTTAAAAACGTCGCCCCTTTCGCCCCCTCTCAATCCGGCCTCGGGGACTTCAACGACCTCTCCACAACCCTTCCATTTGAATCGCGCCCCTCGCTTAACCCATTCAACATCCACACTCCACAAGCCCTCATCCTCCCGTCGCCCCCGAAATCTGTCCCTGTGCCCTCCAACCTCACCCAAACATCCTGGGAGCGCTACCTCGCTCAGATGCGTGGCTACATGTTCGAGTGGAACGCGTACAACACGAAGATGCTGCGTCATTTCAACGAGCGCCAAACGAGTATTGAGACGACGATGAAACCCGATTGGATGAGCGCCGTGGGGGATGGGAATGACAAGTGGGGATATAAGAAGTACATGCAGGGCGTGGAAGAGGATGTCAGAGTCCGCGAGCATTGGGATGTTAGTTGGGAAAGGCATAGGGAGTGCGTGAAGGGGCTTGGGCTGATGAGGGAGAGGGTGTTGGGGAGTTCGACTGTGAAGGCGTGATGGGAACTGGTCATCAGGACAGGGCAATGGCCGGCTTTCTTTTTTTTCCTTTTGTATGACACGGAGGTGTGGATTGATGTTTTTTGCGGGACAACCCCCCTTATTACTGGACACACGGCACCACACGACCACTTCGTCGGTTAGACTTTATATTTTATGGGCATGATAGCGTTTTCTTTGAGCGTGAGAGCGAGGGAAGCGTATGGGTAGCGAGGAGTTCTTTTAAAAACGCAGGGAAGGAGTTTGCGGGGTCTGTGGATATACTACACAGTACACAGTCCTCTCACAAACTAGCAGAATCATCCCCCGTCCCTTACCGTACGCTTCAGCTACATATGTATGCTGGCTGTGCTTCCCGTATTATCTGAACGAAACCACTCTTCCAAAAATTCCCAACCGGGGCAGCAATGAAACGAGCCGACGTGAGATATGGGCTAATAATGAATGGGGCCTGATTCGTTTAATCACAAGGACTTACTTGCTTGTGTCGGTTCGTGGATATCGATCTAATTTTTTTTTTTCATCTTCTACTTGGGAAAAAAGAACAGTACAGCTCTCTGTTTTACGTATTTTTGGTTCCTATTCGATGGCGAGGGGGGGGAGGGGGGTAAGATGGGGATTGTACTGTAATATATGGGATTCGATAGTGGGCGGTAAGGATTTTTTTTAAACGCTATATAGATTGTTTGAAGGCAGCGGCGGTTAGGAGACGTGGAGATTGAAATTATCGAATGCGTGGCCGCTGTGAAAGACTGGAAGTCTATGGATGAAAAGTTTGATTAGGTGGGTTGGGTTGGTGATTGCGTGCATGCTTTGCTTTGCTATGATCGAGTGTAGGGTACCGAGGCATGCTATATAATGCGGAGTGGCTGAGAACCCAAATCGTCCATTCTACTTCCAAAGTACCTCTAATGTAAATCCCCCTAGAATGCAGCGGGTATATTTCACTCACCCTCCCCACCCCCACCCCCTTCATCCATCCCCGCGCCCACTCCGCCTGCACCCGCGCCCTCTCCCTCGGCCCCAAAAACCACCCTCCGCCACCCACAGCTCTCGCTAGCATCCTTGACAAACTCCATCGTCGGGAAATAGTGCTCATTCTTCTTCATCGTGGCCACCCACGGCACATTGTCAAACGTCACCACCCGCAGGCGGAAATACGTGTTATCCGGGATGCGGTTGACGGCCTCGAGGAAAGTCGACAGCGTGGGCGTGGGCGTGTCGTTGATCGCCGTCAAAAAATTTGTCGGCGAGAGCCCGTACTGGTATGCCGGGCTGCCGCGCGTGCGCGCAGAGACGTAGACCTCGCTGTGGAGCTTGCTGATTTGCTGGCGCACGGCGTGGTGGGGGCGGTGGACCACGGCGCCGCAGAAGATGACGGCGCGGTCGGTTTCGAGGTCTTCGGTGGGGATGGTGGGGACTTTGAGGCGGAGCTCCTGGCCGTGGCGCACGACGAGGGCGTCAAGGTAGGTGTGGTCGTACATGATGTCGAGTTCCGAGACGCGCGTGATGAGCTTGTCGTTGAGGGTGAGGATAATGTCGCCTTCGTGGAGGGATTGGGCGTCGTAGCCGGTAGAAGGAGCGCAGTCGATTTTGCGGACCATGAAGAGTTGATGCCTACTCGAATTCGATTGTGCGACTTTTTGAATCCATTGTTCCGAGACACCCATAATGCGGACCTGGGACATTTGAATGGTGTTTGTTTCGACATTCAATATGCGGAGTTTGGGAAATATGCCGTTTTGGATTTGGTTAATGACAGGGAGGAGGGTTGGGGTTGCGAGGCCTAGGTGATATTCGGTGTCTTTTTGAGTATGTGGCGAGCGTTCGCCGAGATAGCTAAGCCAGAGGGCTTCAACGGTACCGTCGTCCGCTACGAGGACGCCGCTGCCGCATTGGCTGCTTAGGCCGGTGTCGACGGTGACGGCGTCGAGATTGATAGCGCGGTATCTTGGTGCTGAAGCGTTAGAAGGGATGGCTACGGTGGTGATGTCGGTTACCGTGGTCGGCGTGACCACAGCTCTTAGGTTCTGGTTGAAGCCAAGAAAAGTTGTCGAAGCACCTTGCTTAATGGTGTATGTGGCTAGCTTTGCGCTCTGAACAGGAGCATCAACCAATGAGGGATCATATTGGACGACAGCATAATTTGCCAGCGGATGCATAAAAACGACTTTGGCGTCCACAATAATAGAATCGGCAACAGTGACCGAGAGATCACACAAGTCATATGGTACTATGGCCCTTGATACAATGACCAGACCCCTCTCGGCATTGATGACCAAGCCAAAGCCAATCTTCCGAGCTCGTGGGAAACCGTCGAGCTTGAGCGGCATAGTACATGAAACGCGTACGAAGCTACGGATAACGTCCGTTGCTGCAGCGCTACCGACAGTATCGAGGCGAACGAAGTCTGCTTTGCATCGAACAGGAGCGGCTGCTGGCAAGGGCTCGGCCAGGTCCGTAAAGTCCCAAATGCCAGTGCTGTCGTTGCGGACTGCCATTCTCATTTTGCTGCTCCAATGTCGGTCGATGTAGATGATGCTGGTATTAAGCGTATGTAGGTCGCGTAGATGCTTGTAAGTCACCACTACCCGGGCTCGATCTGGGATCTTTGACATGACCTTAATGAAAGTCTCAAGATCCGGGGTCTTTTTCTGGTCGACTGATTCGATGAGCCATCCTGACTCTGTATTTTCGAATCTAAAAGAGCCAGCCGCTTCACAGACAAACACACCTTTTACTGGGATCGCATAAAGGCGGGCTTGTTGATAGGAAAGATTGTGGAATGATGCTCCGGCGACCGTGACGAACCTATCAGGGGTAATGGCATGAAGATCTCCCACGTCTAGCTCAACTTCGATATCTTTGCCTCCCCGTTGTATCAAGAGGGTGACCTTGCGGTTAACATTCGAGTCTAAGATCGAATCCAGGCGGATAAACTGGGTCAGTAATTCTCCGTTGACTTTGACCAAAACATCGCCTTCCTGAAGCTTCCGGTCCGCTGGTCCCTTGGGTAGAACAATTTCCGAAACCAGCATCCCAGTCTCCCTGGGGAAATTCTTTCTTATTGCAGCTTCAGTGTCTGGCGTCAGACCTAATCTTCTGCATTCATCAAATGGCTTGATGATCCACTGGGTTTGTATCGTTCCACGCACAATCGGCTCTCCTTTTCTTATGCATTCTAAAGCTCGTAAGGGACGATCCAAGGGCAGAAAATAGTCTGTTGCGGCGCCATCGGCTCTACCACCAGCTTGCAGGGCTACGGCATATCCGTCGACATTAACAACTGGACTACCAGAACTCCCTCCGCTGGCGGCAGCAGCAGCTTGTATATAGTTCGTATTGAAGTCACTATATCCCTCGCCATATTCTGGTGCATTTCTATCAAGCCTACTTATGACACCAGACAGTATACTGAGCTTCTCTCCAGCATCATTGCCCACAACCCTTATCTCGGATCCTACTTTTGCAAGGTCTGGCCTGAGCTTCAGCTCGGTGAGAGGCATGTACTTGATAGCTCTAGGGTCGAAGCGAAGAATTCCAAAGTCGTGGACTGGATCACGGTAGACAGGGTAGACGTCACACTATCAATACAAGCTTAGCATCTGTTTAGTTCAATAGAACACTTAGACTAACCTCTTCGTGATTGTCAAAAATGCAATAGCCCCAGAAAGGACCAGCCCCGACGACATGCCGGTTGGTAAGGATATAGCCTCTTTCCGCGTCAACAACGAATCCCGTTGCCTCACTCGATATCGCAGCGTCTGTATCGAAGGAACACGTCTGGCAAAAGTGTATTGACACAACGTTGCGAACAACTTTCTCTATCGTAGCTTGCCATTCTGCCGTGTCTGCTGTAACAGCTGCGAGGGGTAGCAGCCGGGTATCCTCTCCATCGCTCTCCATGCTGTAGAGGCTGTCGTTCGGGGTTTGTCCATCTTCAACCAGGTCAGAAATGGCTGGTTTAAAGAGCTTCGTCGGACGGTCTAGAGCCTTGACAGGACTACTCTTCCTTTTATGTCGGAGGTCACCGTTGCGTTCCATGCTATTGAAACTTGACATAAGCCTATATCTTGCTAGCAGCTGGAGTGACGAAGCTGTAGGCAAGAAGCTTCTTTTATAGTCGAGGGGGCAGCGTGTTGGAGTAGATTGTACGCGCAAGCTTGTGACTCTTCTGGCTGCTCCTATGCCGCTGACTCGCAGGGCTACATGCATTCAGCTTGCATTCAATTCGGAGTAAAAATGTACGCAATCTTTCAGCCCCAGCGCTCCCTCGAGCTAATCTCAGCCTGGCTGGCTTAGTCATGATATCTTGAAACACCCCTGTCAAGTATTTAGGTATTTAGTCAAGTTGGCATTCCTCGTTCATTCAATCGCTGTTGATATGAGTACCTCCTGACAACAATTGCTGTTCAGAATCATTGGTCACAAGAAATCAAAAGCCATGACTGCCATCGGAAATGGCAACTCCTACACTTGATAAGTTTCTTTTCGAAATCACCAGGATACTACGTGAAAAGAACGGTGCACAGCTGCAGGATTTTCTGATTATTGAACCTCCTCTGCCTCCACTATATGAATCCATCAGGACTGAAGTTAGGCGATCATTTCCTGCTGGGGGTAAACAAGATGCATTAGAAGCAAAGTGTCAGACCGTTTTACCATCCGAAGATGACGAAGATGCCGCTTCTTGGTCGTCTTTTGTCATCTTTCTGGTCAAATACTTTTCCTTTTTGAGAGATGTCGACGTTACAAACCAGGTGGAAACCTATGATTTGCTGAAAGCTTTGCTTAAGTTAGTATTGTAGGCTGACGAACTTTCCAGTCACCACTCTACTGATGCTGTGCTAGTCAATGTGTCCTTGCCCTGAGTGGATCAGACGGGCTTGTGATACTACCTACGGTAGTTGCTTTGTCGAAGTCACTAGCAGCTCTCGCCATTGGTCTTGATAAAAGACCCGAACTTATTGCTCATCTAACTAAGAGGGGAGCGAGTGCTGGCGGTGACAGCGAAACTGGTGAAAGGATAACCTTGGTGGAAAACTCTGCTAACGTGATACGAGAAGCGTTTAAGAAGTGCCTGAGCGAGAGAAGTGGTAATGCTTCGGGGCTGGACAGCAATGGGAAGCCTGAAGGACGTCGGATTGGAATATATCTAACCGCCAATCTGTGCTTGAAGCTATTCTTCCACTGCAAGAAGCTTCGCAGCGCTGAACAGGTATTTAGCAATATACACCAACAATCACCACCACTCGCCCTTTTCCCAGCCTCTCAGCGCGTAACATTTCTGTATTACCTTGGCCGGTACCATTTCGCTAATAATCACTTCTTCCGCGCTCAGCTGGCGCTGCAAGCCGCCTACAATAAATGTCATCGTCGATGCGCGAAGCAAAGGTGTCTCATATTAATTTATCTTATCACGTCAAATATCGTTCTCGGTCGGTTTCCATCGAGAAAGCTCTTAGAACGCACAGAAGCCCAAGACCTGGGGAAAAAGTTTCTTCCAGTATGCGATTCTATCAAAAAGGGAGACCTGATTACCTTCAAGAGTCTTCTAAGCCTCGACAACGAAAGCGCGGGGTGGTTTCTGAGCAAACGCATCTTGCTCCAACTTTCAAATCGCTGTGAGGTTTTGGTTTGGCGTTCACTGGCCCGTAGAATCTATATACTATCCGGAACCCAGGGAGATGCAACGAGCAAGAGAGCGCCAACACTGGATCTTCTGGATATGCTTACCTTGGCCATTTACTTTGAGAAGCAGATCCTCGGACTCAGTAGCAGCAGTGCGGATTCAAATAGCCACTCGAATAAGCGGGCCCATACTAATTCCATCTTTCTAGTGCAGCCTTCATCGAAAAGCATTGATACAATGAACGGCGAACTGGACGAACGTAACGGTTATGTCGACCCCGACCTTAAAGATGTGGTAGAGCCATCCGGCCCGGACCTACCCACGATGGAAGTCATTGAGTCAATTGTCGCTTCGCTTATCGAGCAAGACCTTCTTCACGGGTTTATCAGCCACAAATCACAGAAATTTGCCATTACGGGGTCCAAAACGACAGGGGCCTTGCAGGCGGGGTTCCCTAATATTTGGGAAACAATCAGTGGCAAAGCAGATAGTGAGGTTCCCGGATGGGTCATGCAGGAAGAGAAGTCCAAGGGAGGAGGGTTGGGTGGAAACTTCGGGTCAGGCAGGGTTGTAAACTTGACTGGTGCAAGACCGGTGGGGGCTGGGCCTGCTTGAAGTTTTCAAGAATTCCTTTCTTCTTACGGGAGATGTCTCACTACAGGGCTAGAAACCGTGGACTCTCCGTCATGACTTCTAATGTAGGAAATTATTGAAGGATGCATTGTCCAGGTGAAAGAAGTCCAATTGGAAAAGCTGGGCTGAAGACGCCTGAATGGAAGAATACAGCGAGAAAGAGTGAGTGAGAGCAATGCAGGAACCCAACAAGGCCACAAGAGGTCTCGAAAGCAGTGAATAGGCATATTCATTTCAGGACTCAAGCACGTCAAGGTATCATTTCGATACTTTCGATGCGGTGCTGCACACTAGACCCGATCTAGTTAGATAAGTCCATCGATTGAAATGCGTGGAACGAGACTCTGCCGGAATTTCACATGCCAACACGTTATCCTCTTCGTGACAATCTAAGCTCCCAAAGTCTCTCTTCATAAAATATTTTGAACATCACTGAATGCTCATCCAGTCTCAATGGCCTCAATGGAGTTCCACCCTGTCTTGTGGGTGTATTCCTTGATCCAATGGTTTCTTGACAAGCTTCTCTCGCCCACGCCTCCACCGCCCAATGCAACCCTCACTAGACCTCGAATTGCCATCATTGGGGCCGGATTGACCGGTGTCTCGTCTGCTTCTCATTGTGTCGGTCATGGCTTCGATGTCACAATCTTTGAAGCTGGCGACGAGAACAGTCTCGGAGGTATATGGAGTGTGAGTCTACGATTTCTCCCCAACGTGCACATTGCTGACCTTGTCTTTAGAAAGTCAACAATACTTCTGGTCTTCAGATCCATAGTATCATGTATCGATTCCATCCTTCAGTCAAATGGACGAAAGGATATCCAGACCGTCAACAGATTGTGTCTCAGATAACCCAGCTATGGAAGAAATATGGCTTGCAAGAACGAACCAAGTTCAATACACGCGTTACTTCGGTCACCAAAGACAAGCAGGGGTGCTGGATCATCAATGATCCTTCGAACGGTCGGTTCGATGGCGTGATGGCTGCAGTTGGAAGCTGCGGAGATGTAAGCGGTGTTCGTCGCTATCCAAGCGGGATAATGCTAATCTAAGAACAGCCCAAAATGCCCCACATACCCAACCAAGAGGCCTTCAAAGGCGAAATCTTCCATTCATCTAAGCTCGACGGCAAGACAGCATCAGGAAAGAAGGTCCTCATTATAGGTGGGGGTGCCTCAGCGGTGGAGGCCCTTGAGTTTGTCGTCAATACCGATGCGGCCAAAACCGCTGTTCTCGCGCGATCAGACAAATGGATTATACCACGAAACGCTTTCGTAGATATCCTCCTCGCATTCAATATACTTGGCCAAGAAACTATATTTTCCTGGATTCCTGAATCGCTTCTCCGAGTTTTCTTCTATCGCGATCTCAAAGACCTGGCTCCCGCATCTGGTGGGCTTTTTACCGGGACCCCAATGGTGAATTCAGATATCTTCCATCAGATTCGACAAAACAAAGCAGAATGGCTGCGTGGTGATATCATTCGCTTCACCGAGGACGGTATCCTTTTCAACCATCGCGCGAAAGGCGTTCCTCAGGGTGGGCCGGGGCGAGAGGAAGAGATCAAGGGTGACATGGTTATCATGGCTACAGGTTATCAACGACCAAGCCTCAACTTCCTCCCAGAGGAAGTATTCTCCCCACCTTACCAACCGCCTAACTGGTACTTACAAGTAAGTCTCTCTAGGTGGGACTGCAGGCTCATGCGGCTTGAGAATAGTAAGATAACAAGGCTAATCGCATGATAGGTCTTTCCACCTGAACATCTATCAATCTGCTGCAACAATTGCACATGTAAGCTCCCTCATCAGCCCTAACATCCAAACCCCCAATTAAACCCCTTCAGATATCAATGCCATCGGCACTGTCGGCAACTACCACATCGGCATCTACACCCGCCTCCTCCTCATGTTCCTCGTCGACCCCCTCACACGCCCCAGCGAATTCTGGATGAAGAAATGGATTGACATGACCACTTTCCTCAAGTCCCACGCCCCCACCGGCGCCTTTGATTTCTTCACCTACTCCGAGCTTATCTATTGGTTCGTGTTTTGCGTTGTGATCAACCCGTTTCGCTGGAAGTGGGCGGTGTTTGTGTTTTTCGGGGTGGGAAACGCGCTGCCGTTGGGGGTGGTGAGGAGGGAGGATCGGGTTAGAAATGGGTTGGGGATGAAGAGGGGGAGAATTGAGTAGGTGGGGGTGGGGGTGGGGGCTAGGTTAGGTGGAGGCGAGTGATCTTGCCATGATCAACGAAGCGATGGAATTGGTAAGCATTCTCATGATAAAAGTCTTTTAGCGAATATACCTATTCGGACCGAGCGACGGATGAGTAAATCGGGCTACAAGCCGACCATTCCTTTTCAATTCCTTCAAAAACAAAGTACTACCTACTTCATGGATAGACTATTCTGAACATAAGCAAGCATATACCCATTCAGATTCCACAATCCAATCCAGTCTCTATGAGAATACATATCTACATCCCAAGTATACACTCCCTCCATAATCACAACCCCTCACTTCTACCCGAAACTACCCCATCTATCATCACCCCCCCTTTACATAACAGCCCCCATAAACCCCCAAAACCCCCCTTCGGCACCAACACCTCCCTCTTGCAGCAGCATTACCAGATTCTTGCCTAAACTCCGGCTCTGTAGCCCGCAAAGCTATGGTCCTAAGCGGCATGGGGAGGGAGATCTGGCCATACATAGCTTGCAAGAACTCTAGGAATATGCCATAGATACATATCTGAATATTTATACTACGGGCTGGTAGTAGCAAAGCTTTTTTAAGCCTAGTTGTATGTTTTTTGCCGTGCGGGACTACCGGATTTAGGAGCTTCTGGGCGAGGGTTTCATTTGCGGTAGGTGGGGTGGTTCCGGCAGGATCCCCGTTCTTCGGACTCTTTGCCAGCATGCATAACCTAATACTAGACCCCGTTCTAGCCGATGCATCGCTAAGGTAGAGATACTGGGGCCGTTTCTACCTAGGGGCGAGGATCCTGTATGGTTTATTTAGGTTCAAGGTTGGGGGGGGGGGAAGTTGGCACGCTGGAGGGACTGCTTGAGGCGCTGGAGGAAGAACGCCTCCCACCATGCCTTTTGGGGGGCCGAGGAGGTATGTAGTTTAAAGTAGGTGGGGGTTTGGATGGGTGGTGATAGGGTGGTCGTGTTCGGTACTGGGCCGTGGGAGGAGAAGGGGGAGTGGGAGGGGGAAGAGGAGGATGGTGGTTAGGGTTGAGAAGAGGAGGGGGGGGAGCAGTGTGATGGGTATACATCGTTGGAGACCTTGAAGGCAGCGGTGTGATGGTGACGGGGTTGGTTGGTCGGTCAGAGGATTGCGCGAAACGAAAATCGAGGTATTGGTTAGGTCAGAGGTTTTCCCTTCTGTATGGAGGCTGAGCAGGAGGGAAATTTTAATTTTAATTTTTTATTTCTTCATTTTAATGTGCTTATGCAGCCAAAGGCTATGAAGCACAGCATACCATCTACGCATATGAATACACATAGAGTCGTACTGACGATGTATGTAGTATGGAAAAGCTCTCTGTGTGAAACAGGCTCTTGGAGCTAAAAAAACCACACTGTTGTTTATTCTAGTAGTCGCTGTAACCTGAATCCACTTTCCACACCCAGTCAGATGAGCTCGAGAAAATCCTGCTGCAAGCAGCCGACTCAAAATCCTAGACAGTATATCCCGTAGACCAGTTGTACATTGTGCAATCACACCGATAGAATGGGCGATGAGGAGCTATGCCCGGCAGGAGGAAAAGAAAACTTAAGAAATCACAGCCTTTGCGAGCTGCCAAGAAAGTCCACCGAAAACGGGGCAGGCAACACCATGCTCAAACCCACCCGGCATGATTATCTGGCTTGTAAAATTCTTTGGTAATCCCTGGCTGTCTGGCCATGGCGTACTTTCGATGGAGCATGAAGGGGCGGAGAAGACCATGGGTGATTTAATGAGATGCAGTGCGCCTATGGAATAACTTTCGGTGCGACAACAGGAATTTGCAGAAGTGGAAGACAGTTCCCGATGTGGTAGCACATGATATGTTTTATGATGGTTTGGAAAAGGGAAACCTTCAACGAAAACGACAACTGAAACAGCGGGATGATATCTTGCGAAGAAGACATCGACAAAAAAATTCCAAAGACGACTTAGGCCTTTTGCAAGAATTTCTGCACAGCCGTGCCGATAATTTGGCCCAAAGCCGTGTTCTGAGGCGCAGGAAGCGATTAGCGATTGTGCAAGGAGACTAAAACTTAGCTTAGGGATCAGAACTCACCTTAGGCATTCGCATAATCGAGAAATGATTCCCATCAACGATCTCGCATTCTATACCCGGAATCAGCTTCTCCCACCCATTGCCCCCAAAATCCTTCCTCGGCTCCATTATCCAGTCCTGCGCCTTATTCTCCACTCGCTCCTTTTTCCCCGTTAAGCTCATCCGCTTCTGCTCGGGGACAGACTCCCACACCCCGTTACGAGCCCATATGGCTACACATGGCGGAGAAGTTTTTAATGGTCCTAGAAGCAAAGGATGATATTTCTTCAACGCTTCCAGACTTGCGACGAAATGTTGGCGGACATTGGCTGGCACGCCGGGCCCTTTCCTCTTGATGCTGTCGAATGTCCCGATTTGCTCGAGAAGATCCACAGTTTCTAACGGCAATGGCGGCATTGTTTCCGGGCACGGCGCGTCAATGAGGATCAGGCCTGCGACTTTAGTGCCCGTCAAGAGGAGGTGCTTGGCTATGTCATACGCATAGGTACCACCAATCGACCACCCACCTAGAAGATAGGGGCCTTCAGGTTGGTGTTTCAGAATTTCGAAGAAGTATGATTGGGCCACGGCCTCTAGGGGAATATTGAAATCCAATGGATTGCCGAGGAAAGGGCTATTGAGAGCGATCACGGCGACCTCGACGCCGAGGTTTGGGATATTGACATAGGAGCTTGCAGACCCTGAGCCGTCAGGGAAGAGGAACAAAATCGGTCTTCCCGGCTTCAATTGTCCTTGAAGGAGCACGGAGGTACACTCTGGGGCAGAGGACTGGGCATTCAGAGGCTCGGCTGGTTTTGCCGTGGTTTGAGACGGTCTACTAAACGAAGCCTGGATGTCGGCAAAAGTAGGGTGGTCATGAAAGAATGTTGATGGTAAAATTTGGCCAATTTTTGATTTCAGGGTGTTGAGGATGGATAGGCTGAGTAGCGAGTCCACACCTAGATCTGCAAATTCAACGCCTGGTTCGATCTCGGAGACTGCTATCTCAAGCTCGGATGCGATGACATTTCTGAAGACTGTTGCCACGTCCTCAGGCTCAGACGGGCTTGTAGCGATGGTAGTTGGTTGGGATGAATTCGTTTGTGATTTCTCGTCGCTGGATACGCTACAGCTCTCAATTAAGCTAACAGCTGGCCTCTTACACAAGAAGGCATGTTCAAAGTATTTCCTTAAATCTCCTACCGTTGGGTGGGTCGCGAAGAGAGAGCTTGGAATGTCATACGCCAACTGTTTTCGAAGTGTATCAAGAATTGACATTGTCAGTAGCGAATCAACTCCCAAGTCGGCCAGATCCGCACTTTCCATCAACTCACTTGGATCAACGCCAATCTCGCCTGCGATACAAGAAATGATGTGAGAAAATGAGATGTCGTCTCGGACTGAAGGACTAGTCTCAGTTTTTAGCGGTGCTGACACGATGATGCTCGGAGGCGTTAATTTGTCGACAAATGGTACAACCACATCTCCGGGAAGGAGGGTATAAAGTACTTTCTTCTTGATAGACTGGAACAGAATACCGCTAAAAAGAGCAATCACTTCGTCATCTTCTAGGACATAGACATTACCAGACATAACCCCTCGAGGACCTGCCGGCTGCATACGTACGTAGGTCTGATAGCATTTGTCTTGAGCGAGTGGTTTCACGAACCGCATACTGTCCCAGCCATGAGAGATGTAGACCACATCTTCAGGCATTCGACAATTACCATTGAGGACGAAGCCAGACAGATGCGCAAGGCTATCAATCCAATAGGGATTATACGTAAACTTTCCATCTTCTGTCGTTGTCTGGAAACGTATTCTAGCAGTAGCCTCGAGCATCTCGCTGTCCATAAAAGCTTCTTCGATCCCCTGGTATTTTCTATCGTATTTTACCAGAGTAGAAAAGAGTTGATAGACAATGTCTTTTAAGATTCTGTGAATCTTGCCAGCGTTATCAGGTAACATCAGGCTTTTGATCCTGGATTGAATGAGATACGCTGACATGGCCCACTGTGACATCCATTCTTTTCCATCTCCATAAATAACCGAGCAGGTAGCGTGATCTGTCACCTCGGTACCCATTTGAGAGCTCAAGCCGATTTCGACGGTAGGACACTCCTTATCTCTGACGGCTTTTAATCTCACTAGCTGCTTTGCGCCACTATTATTGAGGAGTAATGGTTTGAACACTTTCATTCCAGAAACGTCCATTGCTGGGATTTGTGTACTGTGGTCAGTATGGGTCCATATGTAAGAGGCTGCAGTCAGTGCCATATCGGCATATATAGAGCTTGGGCACAAGCCGCAATTGTTGACCATGTGTCCGAGGATTGCCCTGCGCAGCTTCTCCTCTTCCAAGTCCGATATAAAAATGACGGATACACGCTCCTTAGAAAAGTCTTCGCTTTCGATACTGTGCAGCGTTGAAGTCGAGAAAGGTGGAGCTGATTGAGGGGCTTGCACGATAGGGGAAGAGACCCCTTTCTGGATTGACCAATCACCTTGATACTGTAACCAGTAGCTTTTGAGATCAAAGGCGTAGGAGGGCAGCTCTAGTAAGCTAAGGGCATCCTCATATTCTCGGCTGTGTTCGCTCCAATCGACATTAACACCATACTCATAACCTTTCGCGACGTTTTTGGACAGAGTTGGCCAGTTCTCTTCCCTTCGACTTAGCGAATGTAGAGTGCGCTCGGATGACAGACCCAGAATAGTCTGAACCATGGTACTGCACGAAGGTTCAGGACCAATTTCAACCCATATGGTTCTTTCATTGATCACTTTAATAGTCTGAGACTCCTCTACAGCTTTCACAAAACTCACAGGGTTCCGTGCTTGCTGCGCCAAGTATTGAGCACCAAACACTCCTATTTCCTGGACAACTGTTCCCATGGCAGTTGATAGAACGGGAATTGTAGGAGCGCCGTAATGGACTCGTTGGGCTGTAGCCTCAAAACCTTGGAGGACCGGATCGATTTGAGCCGAATGAAATGCGTAGGGTGTGCATAACAGGGTGGATTTGACGCCATTTTCTTTGAGATGTTGACTCAATGCCTTGATGTCCTTGACAATTCCACCAACAACGGTCTGATTTGGCGAATTGAAACATGCAATCTCGCATGAACTAAAGGGAAGCTCTGAGAATACCTGGTAGAGCGACTCGGAAGACAAACTCACTGCCAGCATAGCATGAGTCCCAATTGTGCACTTTTCTTCCAGCAGGAGGGCTCGTTCACCGACGAGAAAAAACACATCTGTAACGCTGAGTACCCCTGCAACTACTAAGGCCGAATACTCGCCCAGGCTATGACCGACAACAGCATCCGGCCGGAAACCCCATGACTGCCACAGAGTAGCCAAAGCTACTTCCAGTGCAACTAATGCCAGCTGAGAACGAATTGGAGAACATGCTGTGACATCAAGATCGCTTTTAGTGATCAGGTCAAGGAAAGAAGGGAAACCAAGTTTTCTGCAGATTGAATCAAACGTAGCCAGAGAATCGCGAAATACTCGGCAAGTTCGGAAAAGCTGTAGGCCCATGCCTGAATATTGTGAAGCTTGACCCGTGAAAACGAATACGACCGGTGGGGCTTTGTTGATCCGTTTCGGTTCATCTGTGTTCGCAAGGTCTTTCTTGAAAAGTTGAATAACCTCAGAGATACTAGTAGCAGCATGGGCTTTTCGGAAGACATGATGCATGCGTCTAGCTGTGGTAGTGTAGGAAAGATCCGAAAGCTTTATCTGCGGGTTCTTTATCAGGTAGCTTACCAACTGCTGAATGTTTTGCCTGAAGGAATTGGGCGTTCTCGCAGAGACCGCAACCGCATACGAAGTACGAAGATCTTGTCCGATAGTATGCCGCTCCGGTGGGGCTTCTAATATTAAGCTCGTGTTTCCTCCTGTTGCATTAAAGTTATTCACCACTATTCTCTTCTTGCCATCACCATCAGGATTAGCGGTGAAAGGTATCCGGACCTTAGAGATCTCAATGTTATGCGATGACAGTGGGGGCAAATTGTTGTTTATAGAGCTCTTGATGCCCACATGTGGAGGGATGATATTCGTGCGGAACATCATCGAAGCCTTGATCACCGAAGCTACGCCGGAAGCAGCTTCACTATGCCCAAGATTTGGTTTGATTGTCCCGATATAAAGCTGGTGGTCTCTCTTTCGGTTCCCAGCGAAGACATTCATGACCGATAGACATTCGGTGACATCTCCCGCTTGAGTCCCTGTACCATGCATCTCTACGTAGTCAATATCTCCCGGCGTGAGGGACGCCTCTTCGAGAACTTGCCGCAACAATTTCTGTTGGGTTTCTGCATGGGGGTGTGTTATTGATATTGCGTTGGCTGAGTGGTTGGTTGCAATGCTTTTGATGATGGCTTGTATGTTGTCTCGATCTGCAATAGCATCTTCAAGACGCTTGAGAACTATGGTACCAACTCCATCAGCACGGCAATAACCGTCGGCATTTTCGTCCCAAGTTTTGCATGACCCAGTAGGTGAAAGAAAGCCTCCTCGACTTAGTCCGGCGAAGAGATCCGAGGCTGTCATGATGTTGGCACCTCCTGCAAGGGCGGTATCACACTGTCGTGAAATCAAGGCAGAACATGCTAAATGAATCGCAGCTGAACTACCAGAGCAGGCCGTGTCGAGGCTGAAACTCGGGCCCTCCCATCCAAAGTGGTAGTTGATACGTCCCGGCCCAAACGCGCGAATACCGCCCGTGATATGAAAGGTGTCAATATCTTGCGAGGCGTTTACTTCACGCCAGTCATCACTACTCTGACCGAAGTAAGTACCTATCTTGGAATGATGAGTGGCAGGGGTGCGGTCAAAACTATAACCTGACATCTCCAACGCCTCATATGCCGTCATCAACAAAAGTCGATGGATTGGATCGGTTTGCGCAGCTTCGCGAGGAGACATGTTGAACAAACGCGCATCAAATTGATCTGGATGATCTAGAAAGCATCCATATGGAGTTATTGTAGTGTTCCTTTTCTGTCCGCTTGGATCACAATGAGTTTTGACGTCAAATCGATCAGCTGGCACCTGGAGAATTATCCGTCAGGCTAGACTTCTTCAGATGAAGTGGACAGGCCATACCTCTTTGTGTAAATCAAGCCCATTCTCTAGGACCTGCCAGAATTCATTAAGGCTTTCAGCCCCCGGAAACCTTCCCGACAAGCCAACAATCGCGATATCTTCGGATGCACGTCGATGCTCGAGCAGATGGAAGACCTGATCATTCGAAGTAGTTCCAGCGATATTCCGTACCAGGATAGGTCTCAAGGCCCTTTCAACAGAGCTAATTGCGTTCGTCGGTCCTATGGCCGAAAGTGTGACATCCATATCTTTTGAAAACGATGTCAAGTTTTCAAGTATCAAAGACCAATCAATTGGAAGCTGGAGAATATCGTCCAAGGCCCTGCACAGTACCTCTCGTATCCCATCATTGCCGCTAATTACCTGTCTGGAGCTGGTGGAAATGATGGGTACAATGGATGCCACATGTCTGTCCAATATGGGTGATGTCCCAATGATCTCATCGATGTTACATTCGTCAAGATGACTAGCATGATAAGCGGCTGTAAGAGGAAGTGGGTACCTCCGAGCATGCGGTAGTCTAGTCAACGTTTCGAACAAGTGCTGTAGTGTTGAAGGTGGACCACTGACAGTAATGGAGGACGCTCCAGCCACACTGATATATGCTTGCCTATGTAAAGGTATTTTCTAGTCTCGGGTCAGCCACTGGTCGTGCAGGGAAATTAGCGTGGGTGCGCACATGAGATTCGTGAAGCTGCTGGAGTTCGGCCCTCAATTCATCCAAGGGAACGCCAGACACTATGGAAGCCCAGCTACCTAAGCCTTGTTCCAGGTTTTGGGCTCGGCGGGATACACTGAGGCCAAGTCTTAATGATATACGTATGATTTCTGGTGCCAACTTGAGCAACTCCGTAACTCCGTTAGCGAAAGCTGCCGCAATCGCTGGCAGTACTCCGGTGCAAAGACCAAGTAAAACTTTGGGGGTCGAGCCATCGAGTATCTCATGGTCTTGATCGGCTTGACTGAACGCTTGTTAACGTCTCAGTTCTAATATAGGCCCTCAAAGCTCGCAACTTACACCAAAAGCCATCCAAGTTGTACCACTGATAATAGTACTGTTGTCACTGCACTATGTCCGTGACTGCCATGGGAGTGGGATTCGCTTAGGTCTAGTAGAGTTCTAAATGAGAAGTAGAGCCTTTCTGGTGGAACAAGACTGGCCACGGCTGATTGCAGAACGTCTGTACTTGACTGAAGTAGAAGTGATAGAAAGATTGACCGTTTTGACAATCGATAGAGTTCCTGAAGCGAAGCATGAATATCAACGACCTGATCTCCAAAGAGATACACGTTCGTCTTTGGAGCCATCACCCGTCAATCACAAACACTGATGACTGTTGGCAAGTTGAGCGGTGGATTTCAAGTTAAAAAGGAAAGCCAATTTCTGGCAACCTATAGCTCTTTCCACCGCCGAGCCTGCTTCCTTCTTCAAGCGAAATTTCAGGCGTCAACCCATCATCATGCCTAGTAGTACGTCGGACATGAAGTTCCTTATTTGCTTCGTCATAGCGGCGGCTATGCACATGTCAACAATAGCACGGAGAACAGCCCCCACTGAGCTGAATTAATCCTGTAGAAATGAGTTGGCAGTACGCGAAGGATGGTTGAAATCTTGAGGATCCTCTGGTCGAGTGACTCGCCATGATGTTGTTGAACGGAAATCTCCGTCTGCAGAATATCTACAATGCAGCCCTTTTCAATTCGATCGAAGTAGCTTTAGGCGATAGCGGTATAGAAAGCGATTCATTGCCTGCATTGGAAGCAGTGAGGGTTGGATTTTCAAGGATAAGGCAGATCTAACAGCCTCATGCCCTGGGGGCGGCCCCAACTAAACGAAACGGAGTACCCCAATCCTCGAGACCGGTATTTCAAGAGCATAGCGACTGGCATTGTTTCTGGAAGCTGCAGAAAAGGATAAGCTTTCCATGCGGTGTTTCAAAAGCATTCAGCTATCGAGTCTCGCGATGGAAGATTGCTGTTGGAGATCTCTGGGTGATTGCGCATGCAAGCCCCTTAGCAGGCGACAGCCGGACAATCCTCGCGATGGCATTTGCTGAAGCCTTGGAGAGAGATTTGGATGCGCTTATAGGACAGAACTCTGTTGTGGTCCTATAATCTTGAGAGGGCTTACAGTTGGTGAGGGGTTGGAAAAGTTGAGTCAGGGCCGGAACTTTTTTTTTTTGATGCCGGCCTCGGCTCAACTTTCTGCATATGCTAACCATGAGTTCAAAATTATTCCAACCCCGACTCAGCTTTCTGCATATGCTAATCATGAGCTCAAGAATTGATATTATTTAGCTAAAGTAGCTAGAAGACAAACAGCTTGAGCGAAGTATTGAAGCCGTGCATATGCACAGCTTGAGCGAAACATCACATATATCATGAATCTACTTTGCAGCAAGACGAGCGAAGATTCTTCTACGTATGCTTAGCATATGCACAAAACATGCAAAATCATGAACTCAACTTGTGACATGCTCATTCACAAGCTATCACTCTTCATCAGATCTTTCTCATGTGTTTTCTTCTTCATTCTCGTCGTTCAGCTCGTGATTTGCATCATCACTTTTCTCATCTTGAGCGAGCTGAGTTTCTTCTTAGTATATGCGCGGCATATGCGAAGTGCAACACTCACCTTCAAATCATTTAGTCAACTCGTTATCTCATTCGCTCGATTTTGAGCGTCGATGCTTTCGTCGTTCATCGATGTTTCTTTGTGCTCAGTTGATGCTACGCATATGCATCGACGAGGCTTTGATGATCAGATGTGAATTTTTTTTTGTGATCTCGCTTTATGCTCTTGACATATGCTTCGCATAGGCTTCGAAGCTTTTTCAACCCGACGTCAAGTCTTGAATGTGCGGGACATATGCAATTTTTAAAGTTCAACCCGACGTCAAGAATTTTTTCCAACCCCGGCTCAACTTTTCCAACCCCCCGACCAGCTGTACCCCCATCTTGAGACATGCAAGTGATAAAGAAGTTGGCATGATCGTCGTGTGTTGGCCCTCAGCCACCGAAGTCAACTTGAACGGCCGCACCTCGACTGCATCCTCGCGCGCAATTTTCGTGCACCCAGATTAGATTACTTTTCGCAGAGCGCATTTGAACAGAAGGAATGTTGGGAAGCTAGTTGAGGCAATCCTTCAGTTGGAAATGCTTGTAGGCATGCTGAGTTTTCGACTCCCCACGTAGTACATCCGTAGCTCCTATCATAGCCGATACACATATACTAAATGTACATTCTCTGTTTGCACCTCATATATCAAAAGAAGGCCTGGAAAGGTCCATGAGCTAGCTTCAGAAGATGGTATAAAAAGCAAGCAAAGACCCGGATTATTATTCTCAGATTTTAATCTCGATGGAGAATTGCCGTATTGAAGGAAGCAATATTTTAAAGTTTCTCATATGATTCTGCTTTATCTCTTCTGATCCCTTTATGGGACTTCGCATATCTCTGAATGAACGTACTCTCTACAGACTTCGAGAACATTGGTTGTCCATTCAGGAATTTGTGCTGATTGGTAAGTGAGGGACATGCCACCACAAGTAGGCTTTTGCAGAAGACTAAGAAGGACTTTCATATGTGTGTTTTTGGAGGCATAAGCATAAAAGAATTACTTAAAGAGCCGTTTCGTACCATGATTCCGTACAGTAGTCAAACATGGATGGTGTTTTTCCAGCGCATTGATACTTGTTCAGATATGTCGAAGGATCTAGGTATCTACTCGTATGAAGCGGAAATTGTTTGGTCACACAGCAGGGGCAGTTATGAGATCTTGCAAAGACATGTCCCAGCGATGAAACCAGGTGCAAAAATTGCCATCCACGAACTCGTACTGCCTGACAGCCCCGAGATCCGGTTGACAGAAACGATGGACATGTAAGTACATAATACTCCTCTACCTAGTCGCAAAAGATTGACAGTCATACTAGGTTTTGTACAGTGACCTCGACATCATCCAAATTGTTCACTTCAACGGCCACGAGCGCTCAGCGAAGGGTTTGCAGCGCTTTTTCGAGACCGCCGATCAGCGCTTCAGTCGGGGAGCTCGATGAGGAGCGTCGAGGCCTCATGGTCGCCCTTATGCTGCTTGGTTCACTCGTGGCACAGCAATCTGGCCCGGGCAAGAATCGTGCTCTAGTATCGAGACTGCGTGAAGGCTATGTCGAAGGCGGTATCATAGACATGGGAAGTCCTTTTCTTCTGATATCGAGGCTTCTTAGACGCCGAAAGTAGCTGGATCTATGACAGCAGGGCAAAGTACTGCCTCAAAACATCTCGCCCCATCATTCTCCCATCCTTTCACCACCTTCTACGAATAATTCTCCCCAGATCCACTCTCCGCTCTTTCTTCTAGCTCAACTTCCAAACTACACCCACCATCCCATCCTCGTACCCGCGAAAGCAGCAACCCAAGTCATACAAAGATGAACAAATATTCTATTCATAAAAGACTATTCTGAATATCGCCACCTGTACAAGCCATTCATCGTACGCTCTCAATGCTCATGTCAATGATTGCTTTCAGTCTTGGATCTAGGTACCAAGGTGTATTTCATATGCGAGGGTGGTTGGTTGGGGGGATAGCGCCTATGGACAATGGACACGGGGTATGCGATGTACCATAGCAGTACTAGAAAGTCTAGGCTAGGTTTTTGTAAGGGTTTCATGTAAAAGTTGCGATAGTTTGGTATGATACGAGGTTGATGCGGAAGTCATGTCGAGAATTACTCACTCGTCTTGGTTGTTCAGCCGCAGCACCTAATTCATACTTTAACTGCAAAGTTTACCTCGGGCAGATGGAGTTCTATTCAGTCTACTTCCAGTTCTACTCATATAGTTCCAATTTACAAAATCCAGCCATCCTGTTCTCACTTCTTTCCTTACCCATCTATTTCGCTGTCCTTTCATCTCGTCCCAAACGATGGATCTTACTACCACAGACGGTATGCAGCGATACCTCTCCTACACATCATCCGAGTCAGTCGCCTCCGTGGAAAAGCTCGACGGTGGCACCGCAAACTACATGTACCGCCTTCACCTTCAAGACACCGCAACGACCAAAATCATCAAGCATGCCGAACCACACGTAGCCTCCAATCCAGGTTTCCCATTCGCGGTGGATCGGATGGACTTTGAGAAAGGGGTGCTGAGTAAACTCCCCAACTTGCTGCCGAAAAGTGAAGTTGTAAAGCTGCCAAAGGTGTACGAGTATGATCCGGAAAACCACGTATTACTGATGGAAGATGGAGGAGCGAGGAATCTGAAAGATGCGTATAAAGATGCAGAAGTTGACGTAAAAACGATTGGAAAGGAGATGGGGAAATGGCTCGCGTGCCTGCATCAGAAGACCGTTGATGTCGAGATTGGAGATCATCAAACTGCAAAACATGTCTACCGTTTCTGTTATTCTAATCTTGCATCTACAGCAAGCCAATACAACCTCGATAGCTCGCTCGGGGAGCGTATCGATGGGGAGTACGGCAAATTGCTACAGAGCGACGACGAATGCGTCTGCCATGGCGATTTCTGGCCCGGTAACATCATTGTCGGTGCGGCCCCAGAGCAGCTAATGGTAGTGGATTGGGAGATGGTGAGAAGAGGCTGTGGGGCGACGGATGTGGGGCAATTTGCCGCCGAATCGTATCTACTCGACCGTTTCCGCGGACAAAGGGGGTTGCTGGCTTCTTTCTTAGCAGGGTATGGAGAAGAGAGGGAAGGATTATCGAAAGCTTGGTTCAAGCGAGTGGCTGTCCATCTGGGTGCTCACCTTGCGTTTTGGCCAAGCCGAGTACCTTGGGGGGGTGAGATGCAGACTAGGGAGGTTATACAGTTAGGGAACGAAATCATGAGAAGGGCTGACGGGGAAGATTGGGAATGGTTCATGAAAGAAGGGAATTTGCTGAGGGTATTGGTAGGGGAAGGGCTGAGTGAAGGCTAGCACGTAGGTAAGAAGAAAACTACTTTAAGATAACAAGAAACTCAGCCTTCTCGATGACCGCTGCTGGCATCAGACCTGTCTGGATTGTTCCGCATTTCTGAGCAGTACACCAGGTTTCTGCAACAAGGACATGATTCGAAAGGCGGAGATGGAATCTTTGACAGGTTTGATATAGAATTTAAGCTCGGCGATCGTCGAGCACATTGTTACCCGTTATTAGATGATAGTCTTTGGCTATGCTCGTAAACAATGTGTCGAATACAGCGGTTTCGAGCTGCTATGATTTGACCTTACGCGTTGGGAGTTGACATCTGACCGGACCAGAGACGAAGCAGTTGCACAGGTCGAGGAAGCCAGCCATCGATCGAAGGCAAGGATCGCTTGAACTAATGCAAAGCAATAATGTCTTTCTCTCACAAGCCAAAGCGAGGGTTTGTTCAGAGGCATAATTGATGATCCCCCATCTTTAAAAAGCTACAGGATCTCTTCCTTGACCGGAAGCGGAGATTAGAGACAGGTGCATCCAGTTAGATCCCATCCCCTATCACCGTGCTTTGGCTACATTCCATGCTTCGACAACCTCGAGCACCGATTCTATGTGTGAAATGTCCAAGGACTGCTGCTTCTCGCGCGCTATGGATCTGGCGCTTCCTACGGCGTGTTTGATCTGATGCTATGTCAGCATTTTCCAACGATAAAATATGGTAAACGGCTGCCACAGACCTGGCGTCCGTTCAATGCATTATTCGCTAACGTGTCTATGTCACCCTCGCTGAACTGGGTTTCGATCTTGGTGCCGTCGAGAGCTTTATGGAGAAACATCTTCCAGATCATTCTTCTGGCTTTGGCGTCAAGATCGGGGTAGTGTATGGAGAAATGGATACGACCTGTTTAAAATCGTTGAGATCAGCATTTTGTCCCCTTCCTACAAGGACAATTCCACTACTGACTTTCGAAGGCCGGGTCACAGTTTCCAATGCGATTAGTCGTGAGGATCCGGATTCCCTGGAAGTACTCGAGCTGCCGTAGAAAAATCGACACAAGAGCATTACGCGTCACATCTTTAGTATCTCGCTCTTGAAGGAACACGTCTGCCTCATCCAACAGAAGTACCGCAGACCATTGGTGAGAGAGCTCTAGGATCAGATTCAATTGCTTGTCGACTTTCTCGACGTCAGTTCCTAGCTCGCCGGCACTGACTGCGTACAATGGCTTTTTGGCGACTTCGGCCACTGCCTCTGCGGTCAAGGTCTTGCCGCAGCCAGGATTACCACTAAGGAGGCCGATAAGACCGAGACCTTTGCCTTGCACTACGTCGTCGTAGCCTGTCTCTGCGGTAGAATGCTGTTTGACGAGAGAATGAATCAAAGTCTTTGGCTTTTCTCCCATCACCAGAGAATTGAAAGGCTCGTCGGTCCAGACGACTTCTTTGAGGCGCGAAATGGCAAAACTGCCTGTACTTGTTTCAGCGATACCAGGAAGCAAAGACAGCGGGGTCCTGATTTACCCCATATCTTGTCACCGAACCCAAAACCACCAATGAAAGGCGAACATATCATTAGCTGTTCATCAGTAAGAGTGCTCCTTTCGATGGAAGAATGCACATTGGTTGTGTATTGCGTGTTCGGATTATTGGCTCGGTATGACGCGGTGTCAACCATTGCACGGCCATGCGTCTGGAATCGATGTTAGAACGTAAGCCACTGTAAAAACCTTGCTGGCTTGGTTTCAAGGTGAACGCCATTTCCGCTACAAATCGTGCTGGAATGTATCGACAAAAGCAGAAGATACCGATTCCATAGCAGACTATAGCTCGCGCTGGACTTGACACTTTTTTGCGTGGCTCCTATAGGTAAAGCTCTGTTCAAGCCTTATACCCAACCCAGCGTCATGCCAAAACTGCTATTTATCTTCGCGCCAATCCTCGTCGTTCTGGATACAAGAAATCTAACTCACGTTAAATTGAAAGCGTTTGACTTCATATCGGTCATTCATTGTCTCCCGCATAGCCGGTCCACAGGTCTCTAAATATGTATTGCGCGTCATACAAACGTACTTCTTACCTCTCTCGATCATGTCTAGTCTTATCTGCGCTGGATTTGATGCTAGTTCTAAGGGATAGACAGCGAGGTCGTGGATTTTCAGAGCTCCTTCAAACTCATCGATTTCTAGATCCTGGAATTTATCAGGTCGATTTGAGATTCCCAGGTTCTTCGTATAGCCGAACTTCAATCCGTCATCTGCGATCATATCACACATGATGTGCCAATACTGCGTGTGATCTTGCCTCGTACGAATCTTCATTCGACGCATCCGCAAGACCTGATGCTGTTCAGTATACTGATGGAAATGGTATAGCATAGTGTTTGGCTTGAACAATGCCCATAGCAGGGGCCAGGTAATCTCGTAGTTGGGCAACATGTTCTCCAGGCTCCTGATATTTTTTCCTTGCTCTTCGTCGACATATCGAAGAGCTGTAGAAATATCAGCTATAAGAACAGAGTCGGGGTCTTTCGCGTTCTCTTCTTGCAGCAGTCTAGCCTTCAGAGCGTGGCGAGAATGGAAGAACAACGCTGGATCCGCCTTGAGGATATGATTAGATGAGGTCTCGGCGAGAAGAAGATATGAAACTCTTACGAACGGAGGCTCCTTCTTGAGACTTAGACCCTCAACATCTTTGTTGATATCAATCAAGAGGTCCCGCAGCGCATGGCTTTTGATGTCAACTTCTGTATGTGTATGCACGCCTTTATAATTGATAATGCGTCTTTCGACTAGTACTGGCTTCTTCTTATCGAGTTTCTTGTCTGGCTTGCCGGTTTTTACAAGTTTGGTCTCGTAGGTTCGCCTAAGAGCGGATACAGTACAAGAGGTTAAACTAGGGTGGCCAAGAAGGGTAATTTGAGGTATATGGAGTATGGACTGTTGACTTACAGATCAAATCTAGAGCAGATTAGCAAGTTGATGATGGATCATGAGTGTATGAGACCATGATGACCATGTGGTTTAACTTACACCTCGGCGTAGCGCAAGATTCGATTGGGCTTGAGCTCTTCCTTAGCATCCTGACTTCCGACCGTCGCGCCATTGACATGACTTGCAGTCTTCACGTTCGCGATGTCCATATCAGGTTTTGGCGGATTGTTGTCGATAGAAGATACATCCTTGGTTGGCATCGTGCTCAAATCCCGAGAATCGTGATGTTACCTTAAAAGTGACAGGAAGCGTGAAATACAAAGGACATAAGCCCGGCTGGTGGAGCCTAATGTCGTGGAATATAGAACGATTTATATACACGGAGGTACAACAAGAAGCTATGAGACGCCAGCTGAAAGACGCATGCCCCACTGATTGCGGTACGCCTTAAACTCTACTGTACTAAAAATATCCCGCCCAAGGCTTAGGGCGCTATCCCCATATCTACGGACAAAGACATCCTACACCATATCATCGTGCTTTTCGTCCTATGCTCAACTTCAGGCCTGATTGTTCACCCTAACAATCCTATACAGTATTCGGACAAAGAGCACTACGCTCATAGCTTTGGAAGAAATGGCGACCCAATGTACTTCACGAGGGTTTACGGATGCTTTCCACCAGTACATTCGCAATCTCCCAGAGAAGAAGAACAAGAAATCAGTGTTGTCTCGCCTCGATTTGAACAATCCTCCGACGCCAGAAAGTATCCAAGAATCGATGAGTCAAATGGAGGTCAGAAATTCTCACAAGCCATCCGTAAGAATAATGAAAAGGGTTTTGGGCCCTGTTATCATGGCAATGAAAGACTACTACAGCGTGCTCGATACCCTTACGCAAGCCGATCCAACACCGGGAATGATAATCTGGGGTGCCCTGAAGATAGTAATTGACGGGTTGGGCCGTTTTATTGACCTATTTGACAGCATCAAGGCCGAATTAATGTCTTTGACGACTCAATTACGACGGATGACACTCTATGAGGATCTCTATGGCGGATCTAATGATATGCAGGACTATTTGTTCAAGTCGTACATAAATGTCTTCAGGTTTTGGTGTAGAGTTGATAAGGAATGCAACCGGTGCAGTCTCAGCACTCTGCTGCGGGCCTCTACTTCATTTAGCTTAAAAGAGCTACAGGGCATTGTACAAGATCTCAAACAGAATGCTGATGAGACTGACAAACTCGGCCATATCATCGAGGGACAATACGCCGGCGTAGAGAGAGAAGAAGCCGGTTTTGAAAGAAGAGAAAATAAGAAGGAGCGAGACGAAGGATCCAATTGGAGAAAACAAATGCAAAGCGATCGCATCGTATCTTGGCTTGGTGGCCAGGCGTTCAATGAGTCGACTTTAACACGGCACCAAAACAACCTCAATGTGATTAGCGCAGGGGCCACGTGCGATTGGCTCTTCGAAGAAAACATATTCCAAGAGTGGGTCGACGGAACCTCAATCAAGCCAATCATTTGGCTCTTTGCTGGTCCAGGCTCTGGCAAGAGCGTTTTGTGCTCACATGCCTGCCAATATGTCGAGAATCTTGGCCTCGAAGCAAAGGTGGCAGTCGCACTTCATTTCTACGCATTCGACGATCCAAAACCGGCCGTCGTCACGGCACGAGGGTTGGCAGCTCAACTCTTTTCGCAATATTGGTGCTTGCATAAAAATATACCGGAAGATGTTCAGGATGCGTCCCAGAAAAGCGCGGCGAGTCTTTCCAACGTTCTGGACTTCATCCGAATTCTCGTTAGCAGGCTTCCAAAAGTATTCATTTTCTTCGACGGGATGGACGAAGAATGCAACACAGCAAGATGGGTAGAAGCTCTCAAAATGACCGACTTTTTCATTTCCCTGGCTGAGACGTTTCCACACACTATGAGACTTTGGTATAGTACGCAGGATACGTTCCTCGTCCGGAAGAAGCTTGAAAGTTTTCCGGTATTAAACATAAAAGACCGGGTCGCAGGAGCAGTAGACGAGTACATAGCCTCGAAGGTGCCCGGACTCGACAATGTCGAGGTAGGTCAGGAGACCAGAGAGTGGATACTGACCGAACTTCAAGGTCGAGCAGAAGGAAATTTCCTCTGGGCAAGCCTTATGTTGAAAACAATAGAGAATGAGGTGAGCAGCTTTGACGAAATGGAGCAATTCATCAAGGAAGGTCTACCCAAGGACCTCGACCAGTACTACAGGCAGTTGTTCTCTCGGTATGAGACAAGAGAACGAGAATTAGCTAGGTGAGATGAAGCTCGATAATCTTCGATTCGGGTATGAGACTAACTCCCATCATCAAGCAAAATTTTCGCGTTGATCACGTTCGCGAAGCGGCGCCTTCGGCTGTCAGAGCTGCGAGAAGCGATTGGAATTATCTCGTCCAGCGATCCTAAGGTGTTAAAGAGTAATTCCATTCCCTGGCAACAAGCTGTCAAAAAGCTCTTCGCTCCCTTAATCGAAACGCAACCAGACCCCAAGAATGCAGACGATTGCTTTTGTCATCTGTTCCATGGTACAGTCAGAGATTTCCTTCTGAAGAATCAAGATATCTTTCGGCTGGGTCAGACCGTCGTCACCAATCGTCTTGTGTCCGAAATGGCCATTGCTGAGGCATGTCTTCTTTACTTATCACAGGAAAAGTATTCACAGCTCCTGACTAAAAGGCCGGGCCAATGGGTCACTACCTCAGGAGAAGACTTGTCTGACCATCACCTTTTGACGTACTCGGCAAAGTACTGGGATAAGCATTTAGACGATGTCCAGGAAACACCCCAGCTTCTGTGTAGAGTGGAGAAATTCTTGAACTCCTCAAACTTCCAAACAACTTTACAGATTCAGAGCTTGTGCATTGAGGGTCATTTTGGTCTTTATACAGTTCAAGGCCATGTCAGGAGCCATAAGTATACCAAACGTGTTTTCCCGAGATGGTTTTCCGAAAACAAGTCGGGGGGAATCACCAACTTCTTAGGAAACTATCGAAGTTTCATCAGCGAATGGCAGTCATTTCTTGATTGCGCTACATGCAGCGATGATTGTTGTGATTACGCGCACTACGCTCGCTATGTAGGTGAGCTGGACCGATGTCTTTGGAAAGCATTGGGGCCGAGCAACTTCCTCTCCTCAAACCATGGACGGTATTGCAGCTTTATGTTAACAAGCGAACAAAATCCACTGGAAAAGCAAATGAAACTGTATCAGGATTATGTTACTGAGGATGGTAGCCTAGTTGTAGTACTACAGTGTACTAACGGAAGGTTAGTGGACGCTTTGCAAAATAGGTATCTTTGGCAACTGGATAAAGCTCATGATGTTTATAGGGATGGGCTCGGTACACCTGTTGGCGAAGAAAGCTCGCCATATCGTCTGGAATCTTGGAGCATGCCAAATCACACCGCCCCGACCTTTCTTATGCAAGAACTCCTTTTTACCGGTCTAGATCCAACGAGGTGGACAACCTCCGGCAAAGTCTTAAGGGAAAGCCAACGATCTACCAGCTTCAAAACCGTGTCGTTCAGCCCCGATCTCTCCTACCTACGGATTGGGTCAAAGGTTTTTTCGAAGGAAAGCAGTGGTGGCTATGTCACCATCGATGGCCTGGACCTGACCGCAGATAACATGTCAGCTTGCTTCGAAGAGATTACTAGTCGAGCAAGCTTTCTGGTTCTGGCGTCCAGAAGAAGGATGCCTAAACCCAGCTTAAATCGTGGCCGGATGACAGACCGAGATCCTAGTATCGAGAAACGACCTAATAGCCCTAACGCACATCTTGGATCAAAGTTGACCGCTGAAGACTGTGAACATTGCTCACGTGACCCCTCGAGAAGCAAAAATGGTTCGGATACATCCCCTCCGAACACAGCAAAGGAAGCGTCCAGTGATGATAGCGACAGCGCCGACGCGAGTTCATCATCCTCGTCAGAATCATTGGACTGTATTTCAGCCGAGGAGACTTGGAGCGAGGGATCTTCAGATATATCTCAGCTTGAGCAGGTGCAATGGAGGACTTTGGACTCATCTGAGGAAGAGACTTCCGCTACCAGCGAGTCTGAAAGTGAAACCGAGGTGCAGAGCGACATTGAAGACCATTCGGAAGGACCCGTACATAGCTATGGCCAGCTTCTGGACGAATCTGAAAGCGATGGAGGTGACATTGACTTCGGATGTGGATCTGAAGATGACGCTTACCAAGCCGACTCAGACTGTTCTGACTTCAGCGACTACAGCAATATCAATGATGACTTTGGCTTCGACAGTGGAGATGAAGATACAATGCACAGACGGTTGTTTATTAAAGCATCGAGCCAGCGACACGTAAAATACCCCAAAGGATGTCTTATGATATACGACCTTAGTTCGAACCCTCCAAATTTGCTCTTCCGATTTTCCCAGACTCTACCTTTGATGCTCTTCGACTCGCCGCCGGCAATCCACCCTACAAAGCCGTTAGTAGTGTGGCCACTGTCCGGAGGAGACATACTCTTTGCAGACTTCGAAGCCAAGAACTACTTTACCAGAAGAGCTAGACCCTCCACACGTAGAAGTATCATCCCCCTTACCCAAGTATCTGCTAATAAACCGGTGCTGACGTCCCCAATTAGCTCGTCACGTCTTCTTAAAATGCAAATTCTCCTGCTGCGGACACTATCTGCATATTCTATCCCTCGAGGCACAAGAAACGCTCCTCTCCAAAGCCGGAAGAAAGAGACATGTCGAATCCTCTTTGGAGCTCTCGGCCTTCCTCTCCACCCACCGGCTCTCAACACGCAAAACCACCCGCAGCCCGCCGTCACTGATCCACCGCGCCAAAATCTCACTCGGAAGCACGCAGAGCCTCAACCCCGCCAGAATGCCCGTCGAGGTCACCTGGTCCCCTACATCCGTGTACCTTTCCAGCAGCAGCGAATCCAATTTCCTCTCCCTCTTTCGCGTACAGCTATTTGCATCACCAGCCGGGCAAGAACCCTCCATTGCAGCCAAAACCCCCGTCGTCTCCGTCCCCAAACAACCCATCCTCCTCCCCCAATCCGCCCGCTCCCGCAAAGTCCACTTCTTCCCCCCCTCCCGTCCCCACGACACCCACGCCCTCATCCTCATCGGCAGCTGGGCCGCGACGCCAGCCGAGGGCCACAACGCCTCTGCCCCCGAAGAATGGGACGCCGTCCAAGGCCATCCCGAACCAGTATCGCCTCCCATAGGCTTCTATGTCAGCGAAGAAGCGGATTTGGGCGGGTGGGTCGAGAGCAGTGCGCAAGTGGAGATGGGACCTGAGAACGACAGAGGGGCCTTGAAGGCCAAGATGGAGCGGTTCGCCCCGGTGGACGATTGCGATATCGAGCATTTTTTCTTCGCGCATCCGCCGAGATATTGATTTGGAGAAAAAAACTTTGCACTGTTGAAGATATGGGGGGAGGCCCTTGCGGCTCGTATGGCAAGGCCAAGAGAGAGGTCGCCTGCCTGGTCCGGAGAGAGCGCCGAATTGTGTCCTCCACGCCCGCACAAAAAACAGCGCCCTCGAAAATGATGCTGAGCAAATCGAAAGTGTGTGTGTGTCACGGTGACTGATTGGGGAAAGAAATGAGAGAGGCGCAAAAAGAAGGGAGGATCAATGACAAGCGATGGCGGAATCAAAGACGATTCTTTTGATATCGTGTGAGACACCGCTCGCCAGGAAATCCAGAGTCCTGTATTATCTACATTCAAAGCAAAAACCGGGGAATCCAAAGAGTTACCACCACATTCACTCCACCCGCTGTTCGATATCCGTCGTCACCGCAATCCCGCCCCTCGGCACCTCCCTCAACTCCAAAATCTCCTTCAACCCCAACCCCCCGCCCTTCGCATGCGCCGTAACCCCCTCCCCCATCTCCTCCCCCACCATCATCTCAAACCCATCATGCTGGTGCGCTGCCCGCCCGAAAATACTCCTCGAGCTCGAGTTATGATGCGTGCGCTGCGAAGAGCCGCCGTAGTTGTTGGCGGCTTTGGGTATCGACGCGATGGTGGATTTTGAGCGGCGGCGAAGCAGTTTGTTGTAGATAGGCATCAGGGAGGGGAGGCAGGCGGCGACGATGCCGGCGGAGGCTTCGATGACGGTCCAGAGGCCGGGGTAGGTGTTTGACCCTGTGAGGGGCGGGGGGTTAGAATAGGGGGCTGTGGGATTGGGAGGGATGGGGGGGAGAGTACAGGTAATGTCTTTGGGGTTGATGGAGGTTAGGGTTGTTAAGCGGATGATGCTTGTTATGCAGACGCTGTGGGGCTTAGCATTTTTTTGAGCCTCCGCAAAGGATGGGCGGGACGTACAATGTGCCGAGTAGAAACACGACCGTTAGTCCGATTTTCTTTGTCCGCGAAGTGTTCAGATGCCAGACTAAGGGGATGGGAATGATTAAAATGACCACGTCGGTCAACAGATTGAGCGCTGCGAGCGCAATGTAGAAATTGTTGTTTTCGATGCAGTGACCCTCCCCGGCTCGATGCCAGTAGTGATTTATAGGTAAGCACTGGACGATGGCGGTGATCTGGATTGAGATGTACCATGCGACGACAAAAGCCCCGACGGTGTAGACGGCGATGTTCATGCTTCGGACTGGGAAGAGCCGGTGGTAGAAGAGGAGGATCGATATTTTGATAGCTGGTAATGTGGTGTTCCAGAATAGCTGCAGGACATACAGTACCTATGATGCCATATGATCAGCATCAAGATAGGGTATGGATGAAGTGGAGGCTGGGCGTAGCAGAAACGAAGAAGCTGTCAAAAGGTACAGGTCTACAATGTAAATTCTGAGGGACGACTGACAATCAGGTACTTCACCGCCGACTCTTCGCCAACCTCTGACTTATGCCGCCCAAGCCCATAGCTAACTCCCTGAGACACAGGTCAGAAGTTTATCTGAGAATTCCAAGTTGACGAAGCTTACCACATACTGGCAGACACAACCACCATAGTTCAGAAACTGGAGAGACTTGTTACTACTGATAGTACATTGAGCTTTCGAGCCTGTTCCCGCACCAACGCAGCTAACATCACATAATCATCTGCAAAAATCCTCTGACCTGCTATCCGTCTGGCGATGAAGCGAAGAGCAACAGCGAGCGACGTTAAAAATACTAATAGAGAAGTGATTGCAATCGTTCCGACCTGGCGCGCATTCAGGATCTGAGCGCCAACCATGGCGAGCTATTGGCATGCGAAGGACTTTGGATGAAAAGCCAGCATCTCCTCAAAGCAGCGTCCTTGAAATGTCTTTTCACACGATCGTTGATATTTGCAAGACCAGTTAGGTAGAGAACAGAAGCAATGAAAGAACAACCGGGTAGTTCTTCACTCTCGATAAGCAAATATGAGGAAACAGCGTCACACCCATAACAATTGTCGAATGTCGCAAAAACAGACGACAGTTCAAGGTAGGTAGGTAGGGGACCCCTTGTACAGCACTGTAGCCACCTCCACCATCAACGAAGACCTGGGCCAATTGGTCAACTGAACAGAGTCCCCCAAAGATATTCCATCCTAACCTAGGTACCTTAGGGGCTGATGCTCTTGTGCGGTTCGGGCAATTCTTCCAGCATCGCGAACTGATATGCTTGAAGGAGGTCTCGCGGAGTCTGGACCGACTCGATCCATTTGCGGCAGGAATCAGCAGAGATTGTGGATTGTGCCACCAATCACAAGCGCTGGTGTGATGGAGAAGTCCCCTGTGGCCATTCGAGTCGACGATAAGAGCGGTGTTTGTTTGGCCGATCTTGACTGTTGTACGGAATATTCGCTCATTGATCGGCAATATGAACATCGGAATTGTTCGTCTGCGGGACGGAAGGGCCACGGTCCGCTCGTCAAGCTGGCCAATCAAACATCCGCCACAACCCCCAAAGACGCCCGCTAGTAATGTCACTACTGTACTGTACTGTAATCTTACGTTGCGTTGCTGCATTGCGTTGCGTTGCGTTGGACACAGCACTCAATGCGTGGTGATGCGCAGCACACCGATCAACTACCCGAACAAGGGTGCCTCACACACGTACGGAGGTGATCGGAACGGCTCGAATACCCTGCCTCCTTGTTCGCAAATACTGTACTATGTACAAGAGTACTTGGTATCACCTGCGTGGGGTAGGACCCGAGCATTTGGCCCCTCCCACCAGCAACGCTACTGCGGGCGCAATGTCGTTGCTTCTCCCTCGTTCCTGGATGTTAGGGGAAGGAAATATACTCCGCCGGCAGCCCTGGATGGTGCGGTACTGCAATGTCCAATTCTCATCCGGCTTTTCTTGTCGACCTCAACCTAGATGTGACTTCCAGCATACATCTTTCAGTGCGAAGTATTCAACGTCGTTGCGAACATGTCGTACTCCCCGAAGGAATCCCAATCCAACATAACCGAGGTCAAGACGAGGGCCGGGATCACTCTCGTTCCCAGTCCGACCAACGACCCTCAAGATCCTTTGGTATCCTTATCCTCATCTAGGCAGATTGATCAATTTGCTTTCCAGCACCAATGCTGACTTCTATGACCTCGCCAGAATTGGCCTCAACGGAGAAAGTACCTGACGTTGGCCATATTATGTCTGGCCGCGTTCGCTGGTACAGCAAGCTCCCTGGCGAACCAGCTTGCTTTTGAGGTTCAGGCCAAATCGTACTCCAAGACTCCGTTGGAGATGTCTTACTCGGTATGCGCCTCATTGTCCTGGCAAATATGTTTGGAAAGTGCAAGCTGCTGACATTGCGCCCAGGTCTCAGCCGCAGTCGCGGGCGTAGCATTTGGCCCGGTCTTCTTTGTGCCACTCGCGCAATGGATAGGCCGCTGTGCAACTATTTGGTGGAGTCTCGTCGGCGCCATCGTCTGCAATATCTGGGCGGCAAGTATGACGGGAAGAGATCAATACACCGCCTTTGTTTTATCTCGACTTTTCGCTGGCATGTTCGGCTCCGTTCCGTCAGTCCTTGGCTCAGGAACCATCATCGACATCTTCTTCCTTCATGAGAGAGGCAAGGCCTTTGTGATCTTCTCGTTGTCTTTTCTGCTCGGAACTGTCGCTGGTCCGACATTTTGCGGTTTTATTGTGGAGCATGTTGAATGGCCGGTTGAGTTTTGGTGGACGGTCGGACTCCAGGGCTCGGTCCTAATCCTCGCTCTTTTCTTCCTGGAGGAGACTGGTTTCACCCGTGATCAGCGACGAATATACCCCTTAAAACCGCAATCCTTTATTGCCAACAGGATGGTTACGTTCTTCTGCGGGACCAAGGTGGTCCCGCCTATCAGCGGTTCTGAGCTTGTATATTCTTCTCTTTCCCTAGCCCCAATGCTCAAGTTGCTAATAGGTGGGAACAGGTTCGCTTTGCATACGCTCCCTTTTTGATTGGCTTTTCACCCGTGACACTTCTTGTTGGCACCTTCCAGCTCATCTCGTTTGGTTGGTTTGTGAGTAAATTTCTGAATTGATGTCCCTATAATGAACGGGAAACGCGCTTTGAGACCAACCCCCCCCTCAATTTCCCAAAGTAAAGAGAGATGCTAATTCCAAACTCTGCTAGGTTATGATCAACACACTCCTAACTATTTTCCTCCAAGAGCCCGTCAAAAAAGGTGGCTATGGCTTTACGCCTCAGCAGAACGCAGCGTTCACCTTCTGTCTCTGGTTTGCGATCATTGCCGCCCAGATCTATGGACACTACCTCAACGATAGGATCCCTCTCTGGTTAACGAGGAGGCATGGTGGGATCTGGAAGCCCGAATATAGATTGTATACGCTGTGGCTGCCTGAATTAGTATTGCTTCCTGTAGGATTGGGTATCTTCGGTGCGGCACTGGAGTACCATCTACACTACATGGTTCTCGCCGTTGGTGCTTTCCTCATTGCCTTTGCGGCTATACTTTCTGTTCCCGTGGCAGTCAATTACGTTGCTGAATGCTTTAAAGAATACGCTGCTGAGACAGGTACGATCATGAACTTGTATCGGTTACTTTTCGGGCTCATTGTTCCGTTCTTCATCACACCTTGGGAGCGCGCAGTCAGTATCGGATGGGTGTTTGGCACGGCTGCCTTTTTCAGTATTGGCTCTTTTGGCCTTTTGGTCGTGCTCATGTGGAAAGGTCATGACATTCGGCAATTGAGTTTTAAGAGTGTCGCGAGTACAGAGGAGGGGGCCCGAGTAACACAGACAGAAAGCCTAGATATGTAGACGGTATTGCATAGACTGCCGGAAGGTTGGTGCTCTACGTTGCGATTCACTTAAATACCTAAGGATACTACTTCCTAGGGTTGAGTATAATACACCTTTTGCGCCAATCTACATCTCGTCTCTCGCATATTAGCCGTCGGGTTAAAAGAGTAGCGGTGCCGACCTGTACTAAGATACCTTTCTCAACGACATGTCTTATCTAATACACCCCATTTGCTCCACGCTCTCCAGCGGAGTGTTCTGGCTCACGAACGCCGCTAGCTAAACCATTTATTCATCAGGCATATACTCAGCCACTTTGTTGGGTTTGCTAAAACTTTCTTCTTCGCCACCCGTGGAATGGGGTCCAGAGCTGACGATCTTCCTTTCGGAGCAGATTATAATGCTTGCAATGAGCTTCACTGACTTAGTCCTAGTGGATGACTTGATTCGTCAGCTGTCCAAAGAAGAAGATGAAGTCCCTCTCGTGGCTTACCCGGCATCAGAACGAGGCGTAACTGACTATGAGCACTTCACAGCCAAGTCAATTGACAACTTCATCACGAATGCAGCCGCGAGACTGACGGACCAGGGCCTCGACAGCATATCCGCCGAGGACTGTGGCGAAGATGATTCTCCTATCATTGGCTTGCTTGGCCCCTCGAACTTTGACTATGTGATTACGATGCTTGCCTTGAGCCGGCTGGGCTATGCGGTTCTGATACTGTCTCCTCGGCTGGCGATAGCAGCCTACGAGTCGCTTCTTGAGGAGACGGAGTGCAACCTCCTGGTGTATGCTAGCCAGATGGACTCGGTTGTTGATGAGATTGGAAAGCGTCGCCCTTTGAATTCACTTCACGTTGTTCCGCGTTGTGAATATGAGAGAAATCCTACCTCTTCTTCTATGTGTCCCACTCGACCTGTGGATGTGTCATTAGGTAAAAAGACGGCATACATCATGCACTCTTCAGGCTCAACAGGGCTTCCGAAATGCAATTACGTGTCTCATGCTTCCTGCCTAAGCAACTTCGCCAACGGGCATCCAATGAAGGCTCTACTAACGGTGCCATTATATCACATGTATGGCCATGCATCACTATTTAGGGCCTTTTACCAAAGGAAGACGTGCTATATGTACAACGCTTCATTACCATTGACATCTTCCAACCTGACTGCAGCCATAGAAGCGGTTCGTCCAGGGGTCTTTCTCTGTGTACCCTACGGCTTGAAGCTCATTGCGGAAAACCAAAAAGGCATAGACGCACTCAAGACATGTAAAGTGGTTGCGTTCGCCGGTAGTGGCTGCCCTGACGAACTGGGAGATTTCTTGACAAATGAGGGTATCAAATTAGTGGGTGGCTTTGGGACGTACGTCTTGTCGACTGTTGATCCCTTATCCATGTTGATACCGTAAGACAGGACAGAGTCGGGCCTTGTTATGAGTTCCAATCGACCGGATGGCGATACTGCTTGGAATTACCTACGTGCGATATCCCCAGCTAAGCCATATGTCTGGATGAAACCTATAGAGAACGGAAGCTACGAGCTAGTGGTGCTCGATGGCCTCAAATCGAAAATCGCTTCGAATTCTGATGAGCCCCCAGATTCATACCATACAAGGGACATCTTCGTGCCTCATGTTAATATACCCGACGCATGGAAATATCTTGGTCGTCTGGATGACCGTATCACCCTGGTCAACGGAGAGAAGGTTCTTCCTCTACCCATCGAAGGCAGAATCAGGCAACAAGCCTTGGTTCGCGAAGCCGTCGTGTTCGGCGTTTCCAGGTCGATGCCTGGCCTTCTCGTCTTTCGTAGCGATGCGGGAGCAGATATGTCGGATGACGAACTCATCCAGAAAATATGGCCAGCTGTAGAAGATGCCAACAGCAAAGCTGAGTCCTTCTCACAGATTTCTAGGGAGACAATTATCCCTATGTCTGCGACTGTAGATTATCCTCGGACTGATAAAGGGACCATTATCCGTGAGCAGGTATACCGAATTTTCGATGCAGAGATCTCAGAAATGTACAAGAATCAAGAAACCACGACAGGAGGTACTCTGAAGTTTGACGTCGACGGCATGGAAGCGTGGCTTCTTCAGATCTTCAGAAAGCCATTGAAAATACAGATAGCAAATGCTCAAGTCGACTTCTTCGCTGTCGGCTTCGACAGCCTCCAAGCTACGCGCTTACTGCATATTATCAGAAAAGAGCTTTACCTGAATGGAAAAAACGATGAGATCAGTACAAGCGCCTTGTACCAGACACAAACTATAGAAGGCATGGCGAATTTTCTACACGGCCTCCAAACAGGAATTCCTCCAGCGGACCACGAAGCTACAGACACTTCCGGAATGGCTGCCATGATTGAAAAGTACTCTTCATTTTCACCGCACACACCCTCCTGCATACTTATCAAAACCCGCGAAGCCATCATCCTGACCGGCGTGACCGGCTCCCTCGGTGCCTGGGTTCTTTCCAAAATCCTCTCCCTCCCCTCGCCTCCCCAAATCTACTGTCTCGTCCGCGCCGAGTCCGCCCAACACGCCCGCGACCGCATCATGGACTCCCTCCAGACTCGTCAAATCAGCCACACTCCGGACCAGTTGAACCACATCATCGCGCTCCCCAGCGATCTCAGCTTGCCCTCCCTGGGTCTTGCCAGTAACGTCCTCGAACAGCTGAGAGGCAGCACGACGCACATCATACACATGGCATGGCCCGTCAACTTCACGTTCCCGCTGTCGGCATTCAAGAAGCACGTCGCCGGCACGCACAATCTGATCGAGCTTGCGCTCTCCGTGCGCCGCCCAAAGCCTGCGATGTTCGTCTTCTGCTCTTCCGTCTCGGTAGCTGGCACGTGTGCGGTGGTCCCAGAAGACTACATCCAAGACCTCGGGGCCGCGCAGCCCATGGGTTACGCCCGTTCCAAACTCGTCGCCGAGCGCGTGGTGCAAAACGCGGCCGAGCAGGCAGGTGCCAGGGCGGCTGTTGCACGCATCGGGCAAATCGTGGGTGATACAATCAACGGGGTATGGAACGATACCGAAGCTATCCCGTTAATGATTCGGTCTGCGCTGTCGACTAACGCGTTACCGGCGCTTGCAGAAAAGTGTGTCTGGCTCCCAGTGGATACTGTTGCGGCGAACGTTATGAAACTTGCACAGCTGCAAGGAGGGAACGATGTATATGATGCGCAGATGGATCAGGACGACAGGAGCGGGGTATACAACCTTTCCAACCCGCGGAGCTTCTTCTGGACCCCGAACCTGCTTCCTTTGCTCCGCAAGGCGGGACTTCAATTCGACACTGTTCCGACGCCGGAATGGCTGGAGCGGCTAAGGCGGAGCGAGCAAGATACGGCCAAGTATCCAGCGGTTAAGCTTTTGGGATTTTGGAGCGAGAAATATGGAGGAAGTGATGGTGAGAAGGGTGGGACAGGTGAGGATAAGACAGGTGAGGAAAGCGGGGTTGATACGACGAAAACGAGAAAAGAAGGTCGGTTGTTGAGTGACGTTCCTGATTTGGTTGGTGGAGGGTATGTAGAGAAGTTCTTACGAAATTGGTTGGAAAAATGGGGAGAGGTACAGCAAGGGGAGGGAAGGTGATAAAGTTTGCGTATGTAAGGAGAGGTTCTACTGTTGGATGATTTGAATCTGGATTTGGAATAAAAA
>JAABUH010000404.1_pt1 | contig 63984 bp, 73 predicted proteins | sample 5559121 | NCBI WGS metagenome assembly JAABUH01 (sample SAMN10711871, study PRJNA513364) | rock metagenome | isolation source: Antarctica rocks | place: Antarctica: Victoria Land, Battleship Promontory nord | collected 2015-12-28 | reverse complement strand
AATCATCAGTACTAAGACCATACAAAGAAACGAGCGGCGCAATGGACTGCGACCTGGAGAACCGCGGTTGTTAGGGGATCATTACAACGCATAGCTACATGAAGGGTTTATACCGACCACATGGAGACGAGAGCCAGATGTGAGTGGAACACTTTTCTTTTTCTTTTCGGTCAAGGCATATATCATAATATTGTAAATCTCATCGGTACTATTCGATACATATGCAAGCAGATGACGATCCAGCTGGCCGTATGCTCCTGAGGCACATTCCTATTGCGAGTCGCTGCACTCTAGTGTCATCGCATCACTAAGACAATCCTCGCGCAACATAAACTTCCGAATGAGGTCCCTTGTCAATACGAAGTGCTTTCTGTCTTCCTGAAAGGTCCTCTGTGCAATGTGCGGTCAAGTACAAATTGAACCATGTTCTGGTCAATCGACTGGAGATCGATGAGCCCGTTCCCGTCAAGTACTATAGGAGAAAGCCGCCGGCCAAGAACTTCCTGAACCATGTCGTCGTCAATCATGTTTCGAACTAGGTCCGGGTCACATTTTTCTTGAGCGAGGTCCGGGTCAAAGGAATACCTGAATGACGTACCACCATGGCTTAAGATCTTCGCCCTGACGAAGGGCTCTTTGGAGATGATAGCGAAGGAGCCTCTTGGGAAATATTGTCGCCCAGTCCTCTTTCCAAAAGCCAGAGATGTTTGACAGTCCATAATATCGTCCTCCAAGCTGTACAATCCATTGTGCGCCGTCTCTGAATTGTGCAGGCATTTTGGAAGATGAAACTATCTAGGTAGATAAGCTCATTAGTCAAACGCTGATCTTATGCCTCACCGAGCGCAGCATTTTGCGGGTTCGGTGGGCTCGCTTTCGAACAGCTCGATGTCGGAGCGGACCGCTTGCTGACGGGCGTCATTGATGGCTGAGCGAATGAGCACTTGGCGTTGCTGTTCCGTATTGTGTGTGAAAGCTGCGAACAACGTTCGACGGCACTTGGGACAGATATACTTTTTAGCCTTCTTTTCCGACACCCAATTCTCTATGCAGCCCTGGTGAAAGACATGGCCGCAAGCCAATCCGCACGGAACTTCGTCGCTCGATTCGTATGCATCAGTACAAAGTGGGCATTGTCTGTCTTCAGTGTGAAGGGACAGCTGCGCCATGGGAATGGGACGCAGGATTTTGACAAATTCTGAGCCAGTAAGTAGAGGAAGCCGGGAATTCATGTAGCATTTTGCCTTGTTTTTGGCAATGTAGGAGATCGATGAAGATTTATGAGAAAAGAAAATGGAAGTGGAATATGGAGAGAAGATCATGTATACCATTTCGGGTACAGCAAGTTGTCGACCTTGACGTTTAGAAAATATTGAGGAACAATGGAATGTACAGGAAACCTGGCAGTCAACCTCTTGTGTTGGTATTATTCTTATTCAGGATTAGGGCCTGAAGGTTGTGACGAAAATAACAACAATCAGATTCTCCTCTTCCTGGGTCAACTTAAGTTACTCCTCACTAGTCGATATGAGAATGATAAGACGGGCCTAGAAGCTTCGGCTCGTATAAGTTGATTATGATATATACTTCGCAAGTAGGTACATGCATGTACAGAGACGCTACAAGCCCATGAACCTGTACTCCTAATCCAAGACAAGTGCCCATGCAAAACCCTTGGTGTCGTTGTAGTTGCTAAGTCGTGACATAGTGAGTGGCGGATAAAGACGAGACGTCGATGACATCGTTCGGAAGCCGAAGAGTTGGTGACCCTTTGGCCAAGAGGCCTGGAAAGTTAAAGAATGCTGGCATTCAGTCCGTATGCTCCAGATTGACGAAGTGGCTACATGGTAAGGCGGATAAGATGGCGGATGAAGTAGACTGCTCAATACTTCACAATCTTTTTCACCCCTTTCACGACAAGTGCCTTTAGCTGGTCGCGGCATCTCTTCACCGCGGCCTCCCGAGCAATCTTACGAGCGAGCCTCTTCGCCTCGTACTCGCATTCGGCCTCGGCTCGGGCCTGCATGTCGGCGATGTCGTCGGCGATCATTTCGGCCAGGAAAGATCTGTAGTAGTAGTGAACGTGCTGCAAGCACTCTTCACTTTCGGAAGAACGGGCGAAATTTGCCGCAACGGAGCCGATGGATTCCAGAGACGAGTTTTCGGGCATGAGGGCGTCCATGTAAGGGTTTCCGAAAAAGATCATGGTGATAATAGGCCTTGAGAGGAAGGGAGGTAGTGGAGTTGCGACGTGGATGAGAGATTGAATCGAAAATGGTGAGGTGTAGTGAAGGGGCGAAGTGGATAGGTGGCGAAGTGGGAGAGGGTGGTGAGCTGTGTGTGTAATATGATCTCGGCGGTCGGTGGATCTGAGTAGAGGTTTGGACAAATAGTTCAATTCCAAGTCACAAATCGATAGTATGATTCGAAATTTCCGTACGTATTAAGAGTACACTGGAACTGTGGAGAGAGAACAAAGAGAGGAATGCAGGGCCTTTTTATCCTTGAAGTGCTTTGGCAGATTCGACATGCCGGACACTAGTGAAAGAGTCATCACGATATGTTTCCGTAATTGGTTTAGTGGGGAGTGAAAAGTGCTCAGTGTGGGGCATGTGGGTGAGAAATGAGAATCAACTTCCCAGATTATCCACGATATCTGCCCATATTAGGCTTAGCGCGAATATTGGTGACTGAGAGGACCTCGAACAACCAACACTGGTTAGCTTGGCTTGGGAAAGCACCCGATAACCAAACGCTTAGCGGCTCCGCATCTACGTTCGCACCAATATGAGCAAGGAAAAGTGGCACGCGTACGATACTATAGACACAGAAAGAAGTCCCTGTCCAGGAACCAGTCCTATGTTGTCACGCTCGTCTTGGAACTGTTTATGAGGTTTTCTCCGAGCTCGTTCGCACTACACACAGTTCCTCCAAGCACTTGTGTGCTACATAGCATTCTTTTCTCGAGTCGCTATGTGCTACTTAGCGTTGAGAAGATCTGTATCGTTGTCGTGTCAAAGATTGGCTCTACCTCCCTCTCCTTCATAGTAGTGGTCATACTCATCGTTGTAATCTCCGGATAGCTTCTTCATCATCTGGCTCTACAGGGTATCACTTCAAGCAATCTTTCGCCCGACATTACCGACACCTCTGCCGACCATGCTCACTATCATGTCTCCTTCTTGCCCTGCAGTAGACTCTCTGAAGCCCCAGCCACTTGCTCCGAAGGCTCTGAGGTCTCTACCAAGACGAATGATCTCCTCGGTACCAAGAACAACCTTTCCAAGCTGTAATCTGCCGACGTCCTCTGATCCCATTGCCATGAGCGTGAGCATCGTTGGGGCTGCTGTGAGAGACACTGTTCCTCCGAGCGATACGGTTTCTAAGAGCTGATAGGCACATTGCTGTCCAAGATCCTCGGGTGGCACTCCTCCAGAAGGAGGTGATGCTAGGTCTGCTGAATAAAGTGAACCAGTAGAAGATTCAGCAACCAAAGAAAGGCCAAACCCTATACCAATTTTTCTCCTGATTGGATTCGACTTTTCTGATGATGGTACGTACGGTGCCGAGGATACATCGGAGAAGATGTAGGTGTCTCTAGTCATCGAATTCAGCACCGCTCTGGCTGAATCAATCATTCTAGCATTGTTCGAGGCCGAGACACCAGTACAGTAGGCTACACCGCGAATTTTCGTAACTCGTCCTGGGTTTAGCAGGTGTATGGTTTTGGGCAGCCGCACTTGGTGCCCGAAAACTAGCTGCACCTCTCCTGCACCTCCCTTCCCACCAACACCGATATTGGATCTTCGTAATATCCTCAGCTCAATGTTGTTTGATATGCCAAAGTTGGCATACAAAGGTAATACGGCAGTCCGCACGCTATCGGCAGACATGTCACCGGCCGGTGTTGCAGAGGTTACAACACCAGGTCCCGTAAATAATACGTTCATTTGTACTTTCGAAAAGGGTGCCAGTAGGCACAACGGTATCAAGAAATAGCTGATACCCCTCGTACATCCGGCTGGTAGCTCGTGTCGTATAACACCACCGCTTGCACCCGATCCAGGTGCGCTTCCAGTAATCAATCCAGGCCGATAAACCAGGGTTGTACCAGTATATGATATTTCAATATTTGAGCCATTGGTGACTGACTCGAGGAGACGCAGGAAAGAAATCTCATGCGGCGCAAGACCAGGGTTTGTGGGTGAAGAAGGCCGGATCTTTGAGATGTGAACTGGGCGGCCTGTGAGGGTGGCCAGAACTAGGCGGTGGGCAAGCGCTTTCTGAGATGTGAATCGGAGAGGCGCTTGAGGATTTGTCGACATACCTGCCTCTTAAGCGTGATTAGGCCGTCGCACTGCATTGGATGTCAATCCCAAAATCTATTGAAGCCTTTCAATGTCACGAGTATTCCGTAGGTACGAGTAAATTCTTTAGGGTCACTTAGGCGATGGCTGGATATACCTTATCTTATCTTAGTGCCAAACTTAGATATTGTTGCTCTGTCATCGTCCTTTTGTCATGGAGGGTTTTGGGGGTGAAGCATTCAACGCTCCTCATGATGATGACTTTTAAGCAAGAATTACACAACACTGAAGTATTACAAATTTCAGTATGCTTTCAAGTCCACTGAATCTCCCGAAATGGTAGCGTCCCTCTACACCATACATAACACATCCCATATCTCCGGACAGTAACGTCTTGTGCAGGCTCGAGGACAACTCCCATTTACTCAAGCCCCCAATAAACAATTACTGCGTCTATAACGACGACGTTACGGTCATGGTGAGTAAGCCAGTACAGTTCGCTTACTCCGACGCTCATACGAGTACAGATCGTTGGCGGCCCCAACGCCCGCTCTGACTACCACATCAACCAAACCGCCGAATGGTTCTACCAATATCGCGGTTCAATGCTTCTCAAGGTCGTTGAACCCGAAGACAATTCGTTCCGCGATATCCCCATTCGAGAAGGCGAGATGTTCCTCCTGCCTCCAAACACGCCCCACAACCCTGTTCGCTTCGCGGACACAGTCGGTATAGTTTTAGAGCAACCACGCCCAGCAGATAGCAAGGATACGCTACGATGGTATTGTCAGAATTGCGGGGAGATTGTATATGAGGCCTCGTTTCACTGTACAGATCTGGGAACGAAAATAAAAGAGGCCGTTAACGGCTTCAAGGACGACGAGAAGAAGAGGAAATGTAAAAACTGTGGTGATTTGGCAGAAATGGTGTCCAGAGGGGTTGTGCAGCCATGAGAGTATCTGGAAAAGTCAGCGTCTAAGTGGACGAAGAATTATGTGGTGGTTGTAGCGTGCGCACCTGCGTTCAGTACCTAGCATTCAACTATGTAGTAGCAATAGGTACCCGTAGTTTCTTTGAACTTGATACTGTGGCTGAGTCAGCATATGATGATGTAAAATTCCGGGATTGCCTCACTTCTCAAGTTCTCACACGTGCCAGCACCGCTAAGCCCCTTAGTTTTAGCCTTGGCTGACTTAACCCGAAGGGGCTAAGCGGCGCTGGCACGTCTGAATCGCACATCCAGGTTCCTACCTTTAAACCATCACGACTCATACTCTACGTTTAGCTATACTTCCTACCTACTGCGACACCAAGAAAACGAGCCTGCAGCGAGCCGAGTATTCGGTCAGAATGCTCTTGGCCCTACTAATTTCTGGCTCTGCTGCATACACTACGAGCCAAGAATCGCTACACGGTCCAAGAGAGCATAGTCGCGGTGATCTTGATTACCAGCGATAGATCCCTTGATCTCGAACTACGCCTGCTGTGCTGGTGCTAGGATTTACTAAGTAACATCTACTGGAAGAAGCACCCGTGACTTGCTCGTCGGTTTAGTGAATATTACACTGGGCCAAGATGTACTCATTGCAAATCGCACCCCGCCCTGGAGGCACAGACAGACCGCCATTATGCTACTCCTACAGGCTACATGCTTTGGTCGAATTCCACATCAGAGCTGCTTCTGCTTTCTAGTACATCTAAAGACTGGCCTGGATCAATACTTTTATTATCATGCTTGGTACTTCCCCAACGCCTCGGAGTCGTCTGTTATTGCTGCATCGCTCCTTCACCCCATATTCGGATATAGCCAACTCAATAGTAATGGGCTCTCCCTGCCTACTCCAAGCCCCGGCAGTTCCTCGGGCTGTCAAACGACCAACATACGATCCAGAATCACAGCCCTGTAATTCCGTCTTCTACACCAAAGTTAGAGACCGAAGAACCTCGAACGTGCGAACCGCTAAGTATGATTGATGGTCCCAACTGCCCTTCCTGGTTTCATAACCCGGATAAAGACATCTCAAAGAAGAATACTGTATGCGTGATAAGCTTGAGCTAATTAAAGTGTATACTGAATGAACCTCTCATAACAAGTATGAGAAATCCTATCGTCCTTTTAGACAGCAACAGGATTTCTAGACTTTTGTTGAGTACTCTCTCCTTCGTTGTACTGATATGCATTACTTCACTCGCTCTGTGTGGCGTATGTGCTGCATTGAAAGTTCTTTCATTCTATCTTCATTTTCGTCTATGGAAGAATGGTAAATCAGAAATGTCACCAGTGCTATATTAAGAGGGCACGTCATTCTATGTTGAATGTTACTAGTCTCACTACCATTGAGCTTGTCGTTTTTATGGAGTCACTTCCAGACACAAAAATTTATACGTGAGGAAATATGGTAACTTCTGCCCTGATTTCAGCAACTTTGCCTGCTGCCAGCACATTACAATGATCGCTGCCGCTCATTAAGGCCGGGCCAGGTATGTTGAGGGACACCGCGAGGCACTTCATTGCTTTCATATTATATACGTAAGAGCTCTTGTACTTTATGTCAGTCTATTTCCCAAAGCTGCTACGAATTTGGGATTCTTGCTTCTCATATCTTAACGGAGAATTGTCTAGTTGTCTGGCATTTGACTTCAATTCCTTCCGTTAGCTTGGTCGCTCAACTAGCTATATTTGCGAGGAACTCCGAGACCGCCCGACGTGGACTTATGCAGCTTATGCGCAGGGTTCGGAACCTTTCGCGATCAGATTTCGAGTTTGTACGAAACGGCCTGCGAACACACCGTCGATACTGTGTTCCTCCAGACCCGAGGTTAGAGGGTTGTTTTGGGGTGTCCGACAACATTGTGCGAGCGGGCTGATTGAGGTTTGAGGTGAGTTTCATATATGGTCACGGCTCTGATTCTTGTCAGGATGGCTGGAGAGTCAAAGAGGTGGACGACAGCTACGCGAAGCAAACTGGGACGAGGAGATCGAAGACATGAACGACGACGGCAGGCAGTGACAGGTATATAAGGAGGGAAGGAGCCTGCCGGCATGCGGGTAGCGTGACAAGGAGGATATACGCTAAATTCCAATCGGGGGGCGAAAGGGCGGATCAAGCAAGCGAGTTTTGATTCGTCGGTCACTGGTGGAAGACGATGATTTGACGAGGAGTTCCGGCTCCCAACCTCCATCATCTGCATTCACTGCGAAAAACTCTTTTCACTTCTGATTCTATTATCTTCGACTATTGTACTCTAGGCGCAGCAAATCAGCTACAATCATCAATAAGGCAACACAATAGCAATTGTTGGAAGGAAGGAACCTTACGTAAGGTGCTATCTCGTACCTAGCACCAGTAGTATTTTAAACTTACCGTTGGCATTGTCGCGCAACCTTTCTCGTTCGCAATTTTCTCGTTCGTCAAAACTGCACGTCATCCAACCTCCTACTTCAACACAGTCTTTGTTGCGCGTCTGCTATATTTCGCTCATCTCCTCCGCCATTATCACATCTGCGATTATTTCTATTACGTCTTCTCTCAACTTACCTACGCGTGGTAACTCATATCTTCACAGCATTCCGTACCACTGCCCCCACAAGCTACACAAGCTCCATCATGGCTGAAGAGACCAACCCCGCCTCGTCCCCGATTCCTGCCACCTCATCCAACGCTGAGATGGAGCCACCGCAAGCTAGGATTGAGGCCAAGGCGCAGGACGAGACAGCCGAGGAACACACGTTAGGGCAGGCTGGAGAAGGCACGGCTGATGCGGTTGCAGCTGAAGGTAGGGCAATTGTGTTACGCGTCGCTTGTGGACCCATGCAGCAGAAGCTAAAGTCTGCCTTCTATACAGGTACTGCCACGAACGGTGAGGCAGCAGACAGAACCAACGGCACTCCAGCCTCTTCAAAGAAGGCGAGCAACGGCTCTCACAAGAAGAAGTCTGCAGTACCAGAGCACAAGAGCAAGAAGCTCAACAAGAAGAAGTCCAAGCCTTTGACAAACTTAGATGCTCAGCCTGGCCAATACTATTTTGCGCGTATGAAGGGTCACCCACCGTGGCCATCAATTGTCTGCGATGAAGAGATGCTTCCACAGAGTTTGATCGAGACCCGTCCCGTCACTACGAAGCAGCCTGATGGCACATACAAAAAGCCAGAGTACGCAGATGGAGGCAAGCGGGCTTACGAGAGGACGTTCCCTATCATGTTCCTGTAGGTCACTCTTCAGCCGCACTCGATAGGCTCCCGCTAATTAATCTAGGCATACGAACGAATTGTGAGTGGCAAGCTGCCCGTCTACGACCTATGTTCACACGACGCTGTTCGAATACGAAACTAATTTCTGGGTAGTGCTTGGATTCCGAACACGGAATTAACGCCATTAGATGTAGGAGCCGCCAAGGACCCTTCGGAGAAAGGAAAATCTAAGCTTCTCCTGGCGGCCTACGAGAAGGCTGCAGAGGATCAGCCTTTGCAACACTACAAAGACATGCTTGCCGATCACCAGAAGGCCTTAGAAGAAGATATGGAAGCTCAAGCAGAGCGGGACGCTAAGAAGGCGAGCAAATCCAAGCGGAAGAGCACGGATGCCAATGCCCTGGTAGATGATGCGGATGATATGGATATCGATGAGGCTCCAAGTGCAGAGAAGCCTAAATCGAAGAAGCGAAAGAAGGATGTCGACAGCGATGGCGAAGGAAAGGTCAGATAACACGTTGATATTTCAGGTACATTTCCTGCTGACACCGCCCGTAGCCTGCAAAAACCCCGAAGACAGGTACAAAATTGAAGCTGTCAACCCCAAAGACTCCTGCTTCTGAGCCTTCAAGCAAGAAGAAAGCTGCGAAACCCAAAGCCTCATCATCCAAGAAAGGAGCGGCAAAGGTCGTCGCGAGTGACGACGAGGATGTTGTTGATACTCCGAAAGTTGAGGAGAAGCCTCTTTCGCCAGCAGCTGCTAAGGAAATGAAAGAGAAGAAGGGTAAGCTCGTCTTATTGTACAGGCCTTCCTAATGCTGATCTTACCAGTGCTTTACTACCGTCATAAGCTACAGCGCGGGTTTTTATCGAGGGACACCATGCCGAAAGAGGACGAGATGAAGGTGAGACTGACATAAAGTCGGCAGGATAAGCTGTGCTAACTTTCGGAAGTCTATGTCCGATTTCCTCAGCGAGCTTGAAACCTACCCCGATCTAGAGGGTAGTATCATTCGTGCCACAAAGATCCACAAGGTTCTTAAGGCTATGATCAAGCTCCACTCGATCCCACTAGACGAGGAGTTCCAGTTCAAGAAGCGCTCTCATGAGTTACTAGACAAATGGACCTACATTCTGTCAAACGACCCTACTGCAGGAGCTTCTGGGGACAAGGATGAGGACGCGAAGCCAGAGGCGGCAGGCGTAACTACCAACGGCACGACCAAAGAGACCGAAGAGCAGGCCGAGAAAGCCGAGGCTGGAGAAGCTGCTGCACCGGAGGAAGAGAAGGATGAAGAATTGGAGAAGAAGATTGGCACTACCATTGAGGGGGAGAAAGAGGCCGATGAAGCCAAAGAACCTGAAATTGAGAAGACAGCCGAGGAGGAAAAGACTGATGGGCCAGCCGTTGATAGCGCTCCAGCTGAGGAGTACAAGCCTCCTGTGGAGACTGCGGAGACTACTGCGTAGGGGTGCACCTCACTCATGGTGCCGAGAATTCCTACCACCCACGGCTGACGCTCACGTCACTGTGTTCGTCAGCAAAACTCGGCAGCTACTACTCTCACTTTGCGACCTTCCATTTCCAAACAAATCCTGCTTTGATAAGCAGAACCATGTACTTCTAACAAAATCACACTTGGCTATGGCTGAACAAACAGTCGAAACGCGGCAAGCAGGGGGAGGGAGGATTGGTTTATCTGATGCCAGCACGGGGGGGCGAGCAAAGTGGAAAGCTTTGTTGTGTGGTGGAGGCTTCTCGATGCTTGATTGAGAGGGATGATCTAGCTTTTTGTGTACATAACACTTGCGTGTAGCTCGTGCTGCTGTGATGGTTGGCAGGGTTTCGCTTGGTTTGTGATAGATGACAATGGAAAAAGTCGATTTAAGTCTTTGATGGGAGATTTTGGAAACGGACTTCTCATGGAAAGAGATGCGTTGCCACAACCGTCAATTTCACCATCCCCATATCATGATCCCTTCCTACTCTCTCTTTCTTCGTCCTAACGCCCCCGTATAACGTCGTTCTCAGAAATCGTCGTATCCTCTTCACCCACGCCTACACCGAACACTTACCCCATCCTATCGTTTCCACAACCCCATGTACCAATCCATCTCCCTCCTGGAGTCATTGCTCCGCCAGATCATGGTAAGGTTTACGTCCATGGGAAGGTTAGTTGTAAGCATAGATGTATCTCCGGGCGTAGAGGAAAAAAGAGGGTGTTCAAGCATTCGTCACGGAAGATGTGGATGGTGCGGTCAGGGGTGTGGGGCGGTTGAAGAAAGGTGGATGGTGGTCTGTATGAGCTGGGGGAAAGGGCTTGGTTAGTCTGTCAAAATTGTGAGAGGACTCGGAAGACAGAGGGATAAATGAAGAGCTGGTTTTAGCGATTTGAGTTACGAGGAGAGATCGAAGTCGATGAGTGAATGAGGATCGTGACATGGTGATTGTCATGCACTTGTCGGAGAGCAGTATGAGCTCACACTGAGGAATGTGTGGGAGTTCCAAGAAAGTAGAGGTATCGGAGAGTGGGAATATCCTCTAAATATCAATTGATATTGCATTTGTCATCGCTACTTATGTACAGTGGTTGTCAAGGATCTCCAGTATTAGCATCCTGGTTGTTGCTGCTTGATTTTCGTAGTGCTATCACCTTCTCACGGAGAAGCTTTTCGCGGAGCTCGGAAGCTATGAAGGCAGGCGATCGAGACTGGAAACAATCCCTGGGGTCAGCGTCTGGTCCAGTAATCATGTTCGGCACTATCCACAGAACAAGAAGAAAAAGGGAGGACCGAACACTACTTCTTCGCATATTCTATGAATCACTACCCACCTCTTGGGTCTTGTGCGCTACCGTCGGTGTTTTCTTTGGGCTTACACTCCTTGGCTCTGGAGGGTTCCTGCTCTCTTCATCCGCCGAAGAGTCAGCCATCTTGCGTCGTTTATCAACAGGTGAGGACACTGAGGATGTGTTCCGCCTCCTTCTACCAGCAGGTGCATATCTCTGTATAGAGCGGTGCCTTTTCCTATCTCTTTGCCTGTCAGGCTCTGGGCTTGCGCTTCCAGTTGTACGGACGGGTCTCGGGCCCCGTTCTCTACTGCGGCTACGGCGCCGTTCATCACCATGTCTGTGTTCCTTGCGATAATCAGCTCTTGTATCAACCGCGTCGTGGTCAGTAGAGTGTGAGGGTGATCTTCTAGATCTTCCAGAACGCCTTCGATTTCTAATTAGTGAACGAGAACGTGACCTTGATGGAGAAATTGTAGGTCGACGCCGAGCGTGCCTTATTCTGGGACGAGGTGTGGGACTACGAGACGAGAAGGAAGGAGAGCGTCGTTTCCGGTTTCTTCTAGGGGAACGTGAGCGTGAGGTTTCTGAGGGTGTAAAGGATCTAGCTCGAGCATCACCACGACCTGGACTTCTTCGTCCCTTGCCTCTACCAGACCCTCGGCGGGGCGGACTTGGAGATCTACTTGGAGTAGGTCGACGGCGCCGCGGTCGCGGTGATTCATCCTCTTCACGGCGACGGCGTCGAGGTGGTGTCACAGAATGAGAGGGAGATCGTGAGATTGGTCTTCTGACGGAGGGTGACCGACGACGCCGACCATCCGATCGACGGCCACCGCGATCGCTGGGCATGTAAGTATCGATTTCACGACGGGGCGGAGGACCGCGATAATCGGCTCGGGGCGGACTTCGACGTCGTGCAGGTGGAGATCTAGAATGCCGTGGTGGGCCTCGATCGAAATCACGGCTTCCCCTGTCGCCCCTACCACGGCCCCTTCCCCGTTCACCGCGCTCCCGCTGCCGGATAGTATCAATGTTCCTGTCTCGCTGCCTCTCCTGCTCTTTTCGGCGTTGGGCCTCCTCGGCGGCTTTTTCAGCGTCAATCTAGGAAGACAGTGAGATGAAATGCGACAGCCTAGTATCTTAACGGATATCACCTTCTCCTGTATCAACTCCAGCTTTTTGGCTTCCAGCAGCTCTTTCGGTACACCTTGGGGATTGCTTTGTGCACTAAGGCATAAAATCCACAGGTCCTTGCAGAACTTCGGTGTGTCCTTGTCGAGGAAGCCAGTAAGTTGGATTTGTAGAACTTTAATATCAGGCTATCCTTGAACGATCAGCGACGTGCCTTCTTGCGGTCAAGATGAGATTACTCACGAAGCGTGAGCCCTCAAGTAGGTTGAAGCAAAGCTCAATAACAACGTCATCTTCATTGCCAAGTATCTCAGAGATCTTGCCAGCAATCCATCTGTAGTCGTCATTGAGTCAGTGTTGTGCCATTACCGAAGATGGAGACCTATACTTCTTCATGACCTCGACGTTCACCTTCTTCATATCTACCTTCTGACTGAACTCTGGAGGGAATTTGGTCTGCTTCAGCAGCTTTGCATCCACGCTCATTGCCATTGCGGAGAGTCTAGCTGCAACAACGCAGCTCGTTCAGCGCTTTGAATTAATAGGTCAGTGGATTTGGAGGTCCATCGATCTTCGTTAAGGTCGACCAATCAGCGATGTTCTAGCGAGTAAATCACGTGATTATCTGTATATATGGTTAAATATCCACCAATTAGATGACAGGTTGCAGGGAGATGCGCATGCTCGCAAAATACTATCCATTGTAGTTTTCAATGGCATTAGAAGATATAGGCTACTTGTGATGCTGAGCACTTATGTGATTTTTGCGTCCAATTATCTCATGGGCCACGCCTGCCAAAGATGAGTACGAAAAGTAAGGAACGAGCTCAGGGGCGTCGTTGCCGATTCAAGGATTGATAGATTCCGCTTTATGCTAACCGTAGAGAGCGCACAGCTTCCCACATCACTATTCGACATCTCTATTCTTTGGCCATCCAGACATATCCCACATTCTTTTCAACAGCCCACTCGAATCGTCATGTCCCAACCCACTCAAGGTTATACTCGTAAAAGGCCGCCAGGGTTGAAAAAGTCGAAATCACAAGCATGGACCTGGCCTCATCTTGTGTCAGTGCAACCTAAGAAATCCGCAGCATCGTCCTTGTACACCCCAGATGAGCAGACCGAGATTTCGCCGATGACAGGAGAAGAAAAGTCTCGTCACCAGTGTTCTCCTCCTCGATCCTCAGCTTCTAGCACTACTGGTAGTATTATAATCTCTCGCAGGGCCATTATTCCTGAAAATCAAAACACTCAAGAAGACAAGAGTAAATTTAAGAGTGACAATGAAAAGATCGCTCCTCTTGCCGAGGGCGGCTCTCAGCATGGAAAAGATGCCAGCTATCAGCCCGCTGAAGAAGGAGCAAAACTCCAGCACACGGAAGATAACGATCAGAATGCTGATGGTGACAAAAAAACCGCGTCTGAGCCGGAGGAAGTAGACGGGAAGGCTTCTCGCAGTGGTGATGAATGCCTGGACAGTTTGACACGCGCGCCGTGCAATGAAAGCAACTGCGATCAGGGCGAGGAGTCATCACAGTCAAGCCCTGATGTCACTGCCGATGCGGAAGAGCATGCAGCGCACCACGAAGGCGCCAAAGGTACACATGAAAGCTCCGAGTCTAGTATGTTGCACGATTGAAACAAAGAAAGTATCGTAGTCCAGAGCTGACCATAAGTTTCTTCTTTAGAGATCGAAGAGCAATTTGTTGCAGACCCCACATACAACAAACCGCCTGTTATATCTGATGCTCCTTCTGATCGCAAGGTGGAGTCACAGCATGATTCACCAAAGACAGAAGCGGTAGTACCACCGGACATCATCCAAATGGGTGGGGAGCTGTGTAGGATGGACTCTCCTGTGGTAGTACGCGACTTTGGCACTCCTCCCTTGAAGGAGGACACTACATCATTGAAGCAGGCCTCGACTCTCCCTCCGCCAAGGATATTCATTCAAAGAGCTAGCGATGCGACAGATTGTAGCACCCCGTTTCCCATGCCAGCGGCCTCGGGTTTGGAAGAGCAGCCTCGCGGGCCTTACCCATCGGAAGACTCTGACAGATCGTCTGGGGAATCACATGGTGCTGACCCTCTGGCAAGCCGTATTGCTATTCCGCCGGAAATAACATCCAACCTGTCCCATGACACCGAGGATCCTGAAAAGCCCAAGGTGAAGAGGCGGAAGCTGGTTTTACGTAAATCCCGAAACCTAATGATGCGCAAGCACTTCCTGCAATTGTTTTTGGGCAGACAATTGGCTGAGCACACAAAGCCAGCTTTGAGACTTCTCGCGCATGGCGAGCCGTTGAAGGTAGAACTAGCGGTTGCTGGTGAAAGGAATCCGATGTTACACATGTCAGAAGGTTCAACGCTCAGTCTCCCTAGCCACGGACACTGATGCTCTACTGAGTAATGAAATCTTGAGCCTCGCTAGAGAAGACGAAGAACTGTTTGGATTGGTATTTGGCCTTGGCACGAACCGGGACTCTCCAGGCACATCGAGATCCCTCCACGAGCTCGGATGCGTAGTCTCCAAGAGTAGGTAATGCTGTGGACCGCAGGCAAACGACGAGGGACGTCGGACTTTGGTTCTCGTCTGGTGTCGAAACATGGGATGCATGCTAGGTAGTAACTAGTCTTAACTCAGTACCTAAGCAAGTCCTCTTCAAAGAGCACCGCGACCCTAAGATTCCTTCTGGATTCTCGTGCTAGGGGTTCCTTCGTAACCGTTCCTGGTCTGACTTCCCTATACAACCGGATCTATCTTAGACTTGTCTAGAGGTTCAAAACCATAACTTGGGACCCTCCTTCTCAAGTCTTATTATCCACTCGCTGCTCCTAGAATCCTTGACCGAGCCAATATAAACCAGACCCAGCGCATAGTCTACCTTCAACCTACCATTGCACGCTATACCCCACCCCCTCCACACGTCATCTCCCCGGCCCTTGTACCCTTTCCGCCTGCCTTAGCCTCTTCATCGCCTCCTCGACCTCCCTCCTCGCCTCCACGAGTTTCCTATCAATTCCGCTTGCATGCTTCACCTTAACCCCATAATGCAACTCCACCAGATCCGTCGCGCGCTGCATATCCGGATCATGGTCTTTCCATGGGATCTTCTCCTGGGTAGCTGATTCTTGTTCTCGCGAGGCCGAGGTAGGAGAGTTTTGAGATGAGAGGGAGGGGGAGGGAGTGCGTGCGGAGACGAGGGCAAGGGCGGGGGCGTGGTCCTGTGGGAGAGAACGGGGGTTAGTTCTGGGTGTAGAAAAGAGGGTATGGGGAGGATTGAGACCGGGAACGTACGCAAACGCGAAGGGAAGTTAGGTCTGAGAGAATGAAGGCGATTTGCATTGTGATTGTTGAGGTTGACGGATTGGATGTCAGCAAAGGGAATTCGATTCATGAGCGGGTAGGTGTGCTCAGTGGCGGATGATCGACAGGGGAATTGTGGAGCGGGGCGGAGCCCCAAAAAAAAGGAAGAGCACCCCTCTCCGTCGCTTTCTATTATTCTTTCAACAGCGCCAAACCTCTCAATGGCGTCGATAAGGGCCAATGCACGCAAAGTCGTCTGCATTGGTAGAAATTACGCGTCCGTCTCTCATCCTTATACTATCCGTCTTGTGCAGCTCTATTCGTCCTAGACTAACTAGCATTCCAAGCGCTCAAGAGACCATATTACGGAGCTCAACAATGTCCGACCGAAGAAACCCTTCTTCTTCTTGAAACCGCCTTCCTCAATCCTCCCCCCGAAAAGCGGGCCCGTGCTTCGACCTCAAGGCACCACGCTGCACTATGAGGTTGAGCTGGCGCTGATTATGGGGAGGGAGGTGAGGGACTTGGATGAGAAAGATGAGAGGGGCGCGATAGATGCCATTGACTGTGAGGCATCTACCTTAGCAGCCCCTGTCGGATTCAAAGGCTGCCTTCTCTTGTCTGTATTAATTAAAGTACAGTCTATGCCCTCGCCATCGACCTTACGGCCCGCAACCTGCAGGACGAAGCCAAGAAAAAAGGCCTTCCTTGGACCATCGCCAAAGGTTTCGACACCTTCTGCCCGATCAGTAATCCCATACCCAAAAATCTCATCCCAGACCCTCATGATGTGGAGCTCATGCTCCAAATAAACAGCAAAGTAACGCAGTCGGATAGCACAAGCTTAATGCTTTTTCGCATTCCAAGGATGTTAAGCGAGATATCGCAGGTCATGACACTGGAGAAGGGGGATGTGATTTTGACAGGCACGCCGAAGGGCGTTGGGGAGGTGAAAGCTGGGGAGCGAATGGCAGCCGGGTTGAGCGTGGGGGGAAAGGAGTTGGAGACGATTGATGTGGAGGTAGAGGAAAGACAGGGGATGTACGAATACAAAGAAACGTAGAGTTTGAATAAGAAACAGCGGCAGCGATATCTGTAGAAAGCAGCAGTAGCAAGTGTAAGTAAGTATCTTGCCCAGGAACGGTCTCTTTACCCGACTTTCCTTTCATATAATCTCAACGTAGCTGCTGCAGCAGGCGCTCTCTCCTTTTCTTCCTCCTTTTACCATCTTCAATCATGCGGTAAGCTTCATCCGTCGCGTTAAGTGTAGACCATCCGAGTTCTTCGAGTTTTTCCCACAGAGTTACTCGGTAATATTTGGATCTTATGCCTGAGATGAACGCTTTGGCCGCCCGTATATCATACTGTTGGGTCTCCCGCGCCAGGAAGCTCTTACTATATCTTGCGTATTCCTCCAGTGCCTCTTCTCCTTGGGCTAATGTCTTGATATCTGGGGCTGAAATGTCCTCCGGCTTCGCTCTGCTATTCTCGACGATGTGCATGCTATCGTCTGCTGTCGTTGCCTGGGACGGCCTCGGGGAACCTGCTAGGAATGTGGGTCAATTGACGTCTCTCTGTTTTAGGCCTTCACACTCACCAGCTTTACTGGGTGAATTTGCCCGAACAAAAGCCCTTGGCTCCTCGATCCTTGCCTTCAACCCCTTTACCTCTTTCTCGGTCCCATCGCACCTCGCGTCTATCCCCTTCATCCATCTTTCTTCTCTCTTGGCCAAATGTATCAGCGTGTTCTCCAAAGAGGCGACTTTTGCCTCCAATCGCTCCGATTGTTCCTCATTCGCCAACTCTCGATTCACTGCATCCTCTTCTGATTGATGTATTCGCTCCTTCAACACATTGTTTTGCTCTTGTAAGTGTTTGCTGCTTGCAGCAAGATCTTTAGTGTCTTCCTCCAGTGATGTAAATCGGACAGTGAGCTCCTCCGTATCTTTGACACGGCTGAGTAGACGAGCGTGCTCGATCTGGAAGCGTTTCGCCCACAACATCCATTCTGAATTTGGTGGAGTCATGCTTTGGGAGAGTAATAGGTGGCTGTTTAGTCGGGGTTGCGAAAATCGACCATTGGTGCTGGGTACAGGTCATTTTCTGGCTTTTTTTTATGGTGTTGTGGACTAAGAAAGCAAGTGCTGATGCGCATTAAGGATCTTCTAAAGTATGTAGGGTTTCTTAGCAAGCCTTCATTAATTCTACAGATTAGTACGGTCAATTGATAATAGAAATTCTCCGATCATTTCTACCGATCTATTCTGAAAGGACAAGACTGCAAAGCCACCATTAAGGCAGGCAACGAAATCATTCATATGGAAGGATTTCATAGCCCACTCTTGTCCATACCACGCCAGTGTAGCCCGAGGCAAAAGGCCCAAGTACAGGATGAAGAACCAGCGAAACACTTTTGAGAGAAATGCCATTGTACGTGGAAAAATGAACAAAGCTAACGTAACACTGGGTATTACACACCCTTTCTATCGATTCTCCACAAGCAGCCTCCTCGAGATTAAATTGCACCCTGTCAAGTGCTCAAAAATGTCGCAGATCCTTGGTCCTCCAAGATGCTTCAGTGTGATAGATACCAAGGCAAGGCCAAGATCTATGTCACACCAAAACGGTGATGTTGTTTCGTTCTTCAAATGAGGTCTGTTCGAATGTTAGCCATGACGTTACTTCCTGGTCTAAATCTGTCAGGATGGTCTTACCAGCCACGTTCATGGGCATTTCTTCGATTTGAGTGCTGTAAAATTGCTCGATCTCTCTCATCATTCGTACATCGTCGGCAGTAACGAAGTTGATAGCGACACCCTTACGTCCGAATCGACCACCACGACCGATGCGATGAATGTAATTCTCGCGGTTTGCTGGCAGGTCATAGTTAATGACCAAGGATACTTGTTGGACATCAATACCACGGGCTAAAAGGTCTGTAGCAATCAAAACACGGGAAGATCCCGAACGGAACTCCTTCATGATCAGATCACGTTGACCCTGGTCCATGTCTCCGTGCATAGCAGACACAGTGAAATCACGGTCGGTAAGCTTGCCAGTGAGCCAGTCTACCTTTCTCCTCGTGTTACAGAAGATGACGGCTTGTGTAATGGTTACTGTCTCGTACAAATCCGAAAGGGTGTCTAGCTTCCAGTCTTCCTTTTCGACGGCAATATAGAACTGTTTAATACCTTCGAGAGTAAGTTCGGCTTTCTTGACCAAGATTCGAACAGGGTCGCGCATGAATTTGGTCGTGACCTCAAGGACATCCTGAGGCATGGTCGCTGACAGAAGAACAACCTGGGTCGACTGAGGTAGAAGCTGGAAAATGTCATAGATTTGCTCGGTAAATCCGCGCTAAGATACTTGGTAAGCGATATAGCTAAAAATTGTGGTAGGCAATAAGACTCACAGACAACATCTCATCGGCCTCATCGAGCACGAACATCTTCATTGAGTCGGTTTTGAGGACACGACGTTGGATCATGTCTTGTACACGGCCCGGGGTGCCAACAACCACCTGGGGGCCTTCTTGCAGAGCCTTCATGTCATCTCTGACACTCGTGCCGCCTATACATGCATGGCAATCGACGTTCATGAAGTCGCCAATGGCAACGACGACCTTCTGTATCTGTTGCGCCAGTTCGCGAGTGGGGGCGAGAATTAAAGCCTGGCAAGCCTTGACGTTGGGGTCCAGCTTCTGTAGGACGGAGACAGAGAAGGTAGCAGTCTTCCCAGTGCCTGATTGGGCCTGGGCGATCACATCAGACCCTGCAGCATTAAGGTCAGACAAAGAAGCACCAAGATGTTAGCGGGTGTCTGAGACTTACCTTTGATGACTGGCATAATAGCGCGCTGCTGAATAGCAGACGGGCGTTCGAAGCCATAGGCATAAACACCTAAGAATGATCAGGATCTTGGCGCTGTTGATAGATCGTCGCCTGCCAACATACCTCGCAGGAGTTCACTCTTGAGGTTCATGGCATCGAATGAGTCCGTAATCTCGTCATAGTTGGACTCGATTTGAGCTGTAAATATAACAAGCTTAGCCTATGCTAGATGAATTTTTGCCAGAATTTCACATCGCTAGCATGCTACAGATAAATAGTGTGCACCGAGATATCTTACATTCCGGGATCTCCTCGAGACCTTTATCAGTAGAAGCCATGATTGCGACTTGGCTTTTGGCAGATCACGACCTGGGTCAGTGATCCTATAGATTGGGAAAAGGTTGTAGTGGGGCTGTGTTCTGGAGGTGAACCTATGAGGCTACGACCAGGATAGATGTGTGGTGCTTGCTGTTGTGTCTCGGATATCAGAGCACTCAAACGTGAGCGCCGGTCTGATATCAGTAGTGTTGGTTTATTCTTGTGAGTGGTGTATCTGTATGATGTATTATTCAGAAAGAGAAAATGATTTGAGGTCCCGCTTGTGTGTTACTGAAATTTTGAGAAAAGGCGCTAAAAATAAAAAATAAGAATTTGCCGCGCTCGGTTCGGATTTCTTCATTTCACCGCAGGTCGACAATTAATGACTGGCACAAAATCAGTTACTCTTTCAGTCTTTCTTCCAGCACATCCAAGGCATTCACTATTCACCACCTCAGCTCAAGTGATTGATCGTCTTAAGAACCGACAACGATGCCACTGAAAAAGCTCGACACTTAGCGGAAATCGCTCATTTCGGCGTCATCGCTACCTTGAGGATTTAGTTCTCTCTGGTGGAAGCAGCTATTCACAAGCGTTTCATGCAAATCATTGATCTTGAGATTAATAGAGACCCTTTACCGTCCCTGACATTGAATCAGAGTCAAGAGTGAAGTCACACAACGATGCCACAATCCTGCGATATTTCTTCCGCGGACGAGATTCCGCATCCAATCCCCTGTCACCCACTGAAGGTCAAGCCAGCTGGCAACGCTTATGTTGGCGTTCAGAATATCAAGTCCGCTGCTGGATTCTTTTCCATCTTGCCCGATGAGCTCGTACTCAAGATACTCGAAAACCTGGGTTCTACTTCGCTGCTGCAACTTGGCAGCACCTGTAAGGCTCTGTATGCTTTCTCTAGATGTGAAGAGCTTTGGAAGACGCTATTTGTTGAGTATGCATCCCCATCTGGTCGAGACCTTATTTCTACCGTTTTTCTCTTCTTGGTTGAACCGGGACCTAGGCCTTGGTGGATGTCTCTGTACCCTTGAGTCTTCGGCTCTTGGAATTCCCATGGATTATCAAGGGACCAAATTATCAGGAGTCGAGGCAGAGACTTAACGGATACTCAAAATCTAAATGGTAATTCATTGGTTTTAGCTGCTATGATGATATATGAAATACACGACTTGAAAATCATTTTGGTGCCTTCGTAAGATTGAGCTGCAGCTAAGCCTGTCGCTTTCTAGATCTTCTCCTCCCAGCGTTAGTTGGCGTGGAACATGGTTTTCCACATTCAACAATGTCACAGAGGCGCACATGTCCCGGATCTCGTGCGAGAATCTCTTCTCAGATCTGCTACATAGACCTTTCTTCTGTGCTCACACTCCGCTTTACCCATATGGGAGCAGAATCCCACCCAAAAATTGTATACCCCGGCTCTCAGATATTGCCCCTTCTGAATTTTCAGACAACTGGACAAACAAACCCTTCATCCTAACGGATCCCGTACAAGAGTGGCCGGTGTATCGAGAATGGTCCGCAGATGAGCTCCTTCAGACGTACGGGGATGTGGAATTTAGAGCCGAAGCAGTTGATTGGCCACTGAAGACGTACGTAGACTACATGGAAAACACAATAGATGAGAGTCCACTATACCTCTTTGATCAGTCATTCGTCGAAAAGATGGATATCAAAGTTGGGAAGGAAGATGCTGGGCATTACTGGGCTCCAGCGTGTTTTGGAGAGGATCTCTTTGCGGCCTTAAGCAGCGATAGACCAGACAGCCGATGGCTGATTATAGGGCCGGAGAGGAGTGGTAGTACCTTCCACAAGGATCCAAATGCTACAAGGTCCGTTAAGATCACTCTACTCAAGATAGGCACAGTCTAACAGCCAAAGTGCTTGGAACGCCGTACTGCGTGGTTCAAAGTACTGGATCATGTTTCCTACGTCTCCATCATATCCGCCTCCACCTGGCGTCTATGTCTCGGAGGATCAGAGTGAAGTCACCAGCCCCTTGAGCATTGCCGAATGGTTGCTGGGCTTTCATACCGAAGCAAGAAGAACTAGAGGCTGTATGGAGGGAATCTGTCATGAAGGAGAGGTGCTACACGTGCCATCAGGATGGTGGCATCTGGTGGTGAACCTGAGTCCGAGCATCGCCATTACCCAGAACTTTGTTCCCAGGGCTCATCTGGTGAACGTATTAGCATTCTTGAAAGATAAGCCTGATCAAGTCTCAGGCTTTAAGAGCGACGTGAAGCACCCATACGAGACCTTTGTGGAGAAGATGAAGGAGCTACATCCAGAAATCTTGAACAAGGCTCTAGAGGAAATTGAAAAGTTGAAGGAGGGTCGGAAGAGAAAGTGGGACCACTTAGTCAACGGAGATGGGGATGACCATGAGGGTTCAAATGGTTTTGATTTTGGCTTCGGAGACGATAACGAAGAAGTGCCATAAATCATCAATGACTGCCACCAGAACGCAATCTAGATAACCAAAGATGATCAATGACATGCCACGCTTTTCGTAGCGCTCGAATTTCCAAATGCTAGATACCCAATGAAAGCGCCGACAGCAACTGCAAACATCACCCAGCCGTTATATGTCATGAACAGAAGCCTGGATCCACCAGTCAACCTAGCCCTTGATGCATCATCCAGATACAGTACTCACATAATAAAAAAGCTATAAAACACCTGCGCCGCATATAATGTTGCCTTCACGCACTTCACCCTCGTCTCCGCTTGCCCAAGACTCTTCCCTGACCGAAGTAATAAGCTGCGTTCATGACCATCATCATCTTCCACAAGAACGACAGAGCTTAGCCCCTACCCGCCTAGCATCTGGCCGGATCTAGACTTACTTGGAAGACTATTCATGTACTCCGCGCTCGACGATTCGTAGCGTCTGCTGGCTTCGCGCACCAGCTCGTAGCCAGCGGTGAGCAGGACGACGCCGACGAGGGAGAGGAGGAGGGTGAAGGTGGAGGAGATGTGCCATTGTGGGAAGATGATGCACAGGTCGGTCGTGTCCCAGGTAAATAGCATCTAGGATAGGAGGTTACTACGGGTGAGCAATTGCGGTGAGAAAGGCATATGGCTTGCGTTCATGTTGCATTTGGGGCCGTGCGAGGGCATGTCCATGTCTGCGTGATGGCTATGGTCCATTCTGAGTATGCGAGTCTGGGGCCTATGATTATCTGTAATGATCGCGGTGTTCTAGCAGAGTGGTAACCTTGAAAGCGTGAAGTGATAGAGGATGGCCCTGAAGAGAGCACCTCGAACGTCGTAGCTCGGCTTCCGCATACCTATCGTTGTATGCAAAACCTTGTACGTTTTTTAGGATTTGCCGAGAGCCCCACCAAAATTAGTGGTAAATCTTCAAAAGTGCAAAATAAGAAAACAGAAATTGTAAAATCAATCCCACTGCCCTCCCTCATGCCGTAGCATTAGGAATTGAAGTTATATTCACCTTAAGGCTAGCCCTATCACTGCTGTCACTGCTGTCAGTCTCAGTATGTCGTCGTCGCTCTCTTCAGCGATACGAAGTCGTATTCGTGTTCATTTCGATCATTCAGACTTCACTGTCTTCATATCTAAAGTCATCGAAGTCAGCATGATTCAGATCAGAAGAATAAGAAGAGCATACATCGTCATCGACATGATCACTGCTTTCATAGGCGAAAGATCTTTCAAGCTGAGCGACTATCATGCAGAGCAACTCATTGAATATCTGCATCAACGATTCACTGTCTATCAAGATGAGATGATCTGATTTCTGTTTGACGAGTTCAGCATAGTCATCGATCAAAGCACTGTACTCAGACTGTTAATCATGCAAAAATGAAGCAAGAAACTCATCAAATGCACAACAGTTCAGCAAAGTGAGATTTTAAGAGAGAAGTGAAAGCTTCGTTTGACTGATTGAACAGCAGATCAGCTGATGTTTCTGAATGAAAGTGCTGCATGCAAGCGAACAGATAAAGATTAAGATCAACGCTTGAAGCTTTTATGCTGATTCACTGACTAGATGATCAAAAGTATGACTGATCTTCTATCAAAGTTTCTCTACATGTCAGTCAAATGTTCAAGCGATCTGTGATGATCGAGTCTACTAGACGAATAGATGAGATCTATAAGAGTGATATGACAATGTGATATTCTAAGCAGGCACAGAATGAGTATATATTATGATAGAGCTAATTATTAAGAAGTTCTCGATAACTCGAGAAGATCGGCCGACTATAGAGAGTTTGTCAAGCATTGTCAAGTCGAGCACGACATAACTCATGACATATTAAGTCGAAGATATGACGTAGTCTAAACGATGTCTTGACAGAGTCATAGAGTTTCAGAGCTAACTCAGATCTGATCTTCGACTCAGTCTCTGATTCTAGCTTCTGATCTAATTTCTATGTGTCAATTCATCATGACAATTGTCTTCTCTTCTGAGTGAGTTCATTCTCGACCTCAATAATTAATGTCTTTGTTTATTCTGATAAATGATGATGTGCACTCATTGATTCGCTCTAGAAGCTCTCAATAAAAATCTTCAAATCTCTGTGAGAAAATAAGAAAAAGAGAAACTTTCGATTGAATGATGATTCATCTTCAATTATAATGCATGTAGATGACATTATAGATAGTATATGTGATGTGTAGTTGATGTAGATGACAGCAATGATGACGTGTAGATAACGTATAAGCATTGTTTATCTTTCGAGTAAATGATGTTGTTGAGACGATAAAGCGTAGACAAGAGTGAATAATAATTGTTGATTTGTTTATCGTTCTTTCAGTTTCTCTCAACTTTTCATTTTCTTCAACTTTATCTTTTTTCAATCACGATCATATCTTTATCATTGTGTGATTACTTTTGACAAACTTTGAGTATATCTGTATAGTAAGAGTAAAAGATCTAGATCATAAGTCGTGAACGCGCAGCGACGCTTAAAGAGAATCGTAAGATGATGAAGTCGACTGATGCTCAAATCAAGATCATTTCAAAAGTAAGTGATGTCACAACTTGAGATTTCACGACTATTACTGCAACTAACAGTATCATAAGTCTGCTCAAAAGACATCGATCAGACATGATGATCATGATGCTGCTGATGCTGCTGATGCTGAATCGCTCGTGATAATGCAGACATCGTCAAATTCTGATCGAAAGTTCATCGCTTCTACTATTCAAACTTTCGAGTACATCTCAGCTATCGAAGAGAAAATTCGAAAGACGATGAGAAAAGAAATGATCGCTGACGCTTCGTTGACGATCTTGTTGAACTCACAGACTTCGCGAAATCGAAGAACGATGATGAGATTTGCTTATTCAACTTCTTGATGTTGTTACTGATGCTTTTCAGCTGTCAATTGTGAAAATAAGCGAAAGAAGCGTTGCTGATTTCAAAGCTCTAGATAAAGTGATTTGTATAAAGTATGCTCAAGTTCTACACATTGAGAATAGAGCATCGCTGTGTGACGTCGTCTTTCAGAGAAAGACTATGTACAAGAAGTGTGCTCGCTGTGCAAGTAATGAGAATTTCTATATCGCAGTGAGTATACTTATCTGATACATCTGCTAAACGCTCATGATTCAATGTCTAGATTCTCGACATCTGCATTTCAACTATCAATGAATTCTTTCGTCTGCAGAATATTCATGATAGTGCAATTGAAAATGAAGAAGAGAGCGTCGCTCTGAAGACATTTACTGCTCATCAGAAAATTCTTTACAAGAAATTGACAGCAACGACTCGTGTGAAGAGTTATCTCGAAGAAACTCACAAACTCAAGTCTCTAGAGATTCAAAAGCTCATTCTCAAAGAGATGATGATTGTCAATGACATTGTCAGAGAAATTCTGAATGTAAAGCGCTTTGCGATACATTCAATCTCAATTATATATCATTTTGTCAGCATTTCTAATTGTTCTGATATATTTTAGCACAATCTGTCATCTTTCGAATCTCTGTCTTCACGTCTCAATGTAAATCTGACAATGAAAAAGAAAAAGAAGTCTGCGATCTTGTCTCGTGTGAGAGATGTTTGATGAAGTGATGATTGCGTGATGTTTGTTGTGTCGTGATGATTGCACTTTCTTGTCGAGCGCGTTTGAACGTCTTTGCGCTTTTTTCTTCTGTCTGTTGATTTACATATGTGATCGCTTCATTAGAAAGCGAAACTATCATAATACAATGATTCTTCTTTTCTAATAATGAGTTTATGTCTGAAAGTGAGTGATTATACTTTTCGCTCATGTTTCAGTCTCATTTCGAAAGCTTCTATAAGCTTTGAGACATCTTTCATATCTTCGCTCGATATTCATTGATCATATTCAATGAAATATTCTTTTCATTGTATCTTATAATATAAAATTCTCTTTCTTTTTTGCTTCTGTAAAATCTTTTCTATCTTTCATTCTTGCTCATCATCAATAAGCTCGAGTACGAGATAATCGAGTATAGAGTCATCGTTTAGCCTACGATTATATGACTTTAAAAGAAATACATGAAAGACAGAATGAACTTTATAGATGATTGAAAGATCAAGATGATATGTCTGCTTGTCTATGAGTTCTTGTATATGAAAGAGCTCTATCATCTTATTTGATAGCTTCTTGCTCAACTTCTTCTGCTTCAAATTTTTTGCTGATAGCATGACTAAATCGTTGACATTAAAGAACTTAAACTTATGTTTTCGATTATAGTACTTTGTCTGTGCATCGATCGCGTTTTATCATCATTTCGTCAACGTGTTTTGCACATCTTGCAGCATTTCAACGCGTTCTTTTGCTGCTGACACTTCTTCTTTCATAGCATCATTCTCGATGTGTATGTCAAAGATTGACTCGTAGTCATACATAACTTTAAAGAGACTGTTGCGATCGTGCACTTCGAGTTAGTCTAACATAAATCATGTCAGACTATCATAGACTAGTATAGAGCTGATGTTGACACGCTAGCGGCCTAGCGTGTCTTCGTGAGTAAAATTCACGACGTGTTGCATCTTCTTTCTTCTTCAGCTTTGAACTTCTAGTTAGAATACACTCATATGATTCGCTCTATGCAGACTCATAACATTAGTTCAAAGCTCATCAATCTTGCTATCGATGTGTAGATGATATAAAAACAAGCTACATCACTTAAACTTGAATCAGAATCGAAACTCGAAAATCGAGCTCAGAAGACTCGTTAAAAATCAAGAAATTTCTAGAACAGAACAGAAGAACATGAACGCGTTGCTCTAGACTAACTCTTTACTGAGCTCATCATCAGAACAGAAGAACAGAAGAACATAAACGCGTTGTTTTAGAACTGAAACCAGAAATTTCAGTTGAATCTCGATCAGCAATTTTCTACTCACACAATGACTAGAAGCACAGAATTAGAATCAGAATCAGTGAGCATTGCTCGCTACAAACTTCGAAATGCTGAAAGAGAATCACTTCTACCACAGAATTGAACAGCATCAGAAGAAGAAGACACGAATGCGTCGTCAAATACAGAAGAAGAGAACATGAACGCGTTGCTCTTCAATCACGAAATAATCAAGATCAGCATCAGCACTGAACTGAATGCTTGAATAAGTGCTCATGAAGCAGACGATCTCGTTGCGTTTATCAAGTACATGTGTCAACAGCATGACATCGAAATCAAGACTCACAATGACATGATTCAGATGTTGAATGACGTCAACAAGATCAACATCGAATTGAAAGCTATCAACATCGAGTTGAAAGCTACGCAGACAACGTTGAACGTTGTTTGAACGCGTCTACAGAAAGAGATGAAGAAAAAGAACATGATTATACGTCATCTAGAAGCAACATCAAGTCGACTAAGCACTTCAATTTCGAAAGATCGATTCTCGAAGTCAATCAAGCTATCTGACTCACTTCTGTTCGAAGATTCAAGACAGAATGTGAATAACTAATTGTCTTGAATGCGAAACAAGCTGAAAATAAACAAGAATCATTTTTCTATCGAAGAAATGAAGATTGCATATGTGAAAAGTCGAGTCAGTGAAACGACGATCAAACACATAGCACTCAGAATGAGAAACACGATCACAAACTCGTTTCTTGAAGCAGAAGAGATACTGTCGATCATAAATAAGATGTACGACGATCTCAATCGATGTCACACGACTCAACGACAGTTCTTGAAGCTGTATCAAAACAAGATCTTCTTTCATGAATTTTGAATGAAATTTCAGAGACTTAGTGCGAAACTAGAGTACAATAACGAAACTTTATTAAATGATTTTCAGCATAAGATTAGCTCAGATCTTCAGCGAGTCATGATCAACGAACGAACTATGAATTTGAACGAATTCGTCGACATCTGCATGCGAGTTGACGTTCGATTGACGAAATTGAATGCTCGATCAGTTCTCAAGGCATCAACGACTCAAGTCGCTCGCTCTATCGCTAGCATCTTGATGACGATCACTACTGCGACCTCAGCGTCAATCTCTGCATGAAAGAAACTCAGAATATCAAACGTTGATTCTGCTAGAGAGAAGTTGTTTAAAAAAGAACTCTGCTTAAAATGCAAGAAGTCAGAACATAGAGCATGCGACTGTCTTGAATCAACTCAAATGCACGAAATCGCAGCGAATTTGAAAAATGATCTGCCTTCGTCAAAGTAGTGACTGAGAGCAATATACTCATATTCTGCTTCATCAGCATGTCTGACGATTCATTTGGTTTCAAGTCGTTTACTGTTGACATCATCTTGAATAGTCTAGAAAAGATATTCAGATCTCTCGCTCTGATAGATATTGAAGTCATTGACATGACTTTCATTGATGAATCTTTGATGTCAAAGCTATGTGAACGCTTTGATATTCAGTCAATATCGCTGTCAAAATCAAAGTTGATTCGATCGTATGATGAAATCTCTGATCGAAAGTCGATTACACACGCACTGTATACATCGATCATGATACAAGAACACAAGAATGAAATGATGTCTCTATTGATAACTCGTTTAGATTAGCATAAGATAATCATTGAAAATCTCTGATTGAAAAGAAATCAAATGTTGATAGATTCTGCAAATGATCAATTAATATCATCATTGAAGATTCGAACATCGAAATCTGTTGTTTCAAAAGCAAGCAGTCAATCAGCATTTCACAGATCTGAATCAAATGAGATCTGCGAAATGAAACGAAAGAACTTGAACTCGATTGTTACATCAACGATCATCTTGAAGAGATTCATGAATCAGAAATCAGTGAATAGATTCATTGAATCTGCTCGATTCATTGAACCTGCTCTCATAGCAAAGTCAAGCATTCAAGTTGATTTCGATCAACTTCGTCTCTTTCAATCAACTGAGACAAAGAGACTCATCAATATTGTCATGATCGAAGTCGCTGTGTATCAAACTCTGATCAAGAATAAGAAGATCAAGATCTTCTTCTTGATCATTAGTGAAATCAACAAAGCGCTTAGCTCAGTTGAAGATTTCGCGAAACTGAATGAAATAATCTCTGTCATGTCATTAAATGAACTGAAGAAGAAGCTTTCGATAGTTTATCACGACTTTTTGAATGTTTTTGATAGAGAAAAGACAACGCAGTTGTCTTTGCATCGATCATACGATCATAAGATTGAATTAGAAGAAGAGAGTCAATCTTCTAAAAGTCGATTGTATCTCATGTTGAGTTACAAGTTGCAGAAGGTCAAAGAGTATCTAGAAGAGAATTTGAAGAAAAAGTTCATCACTTTCAGCAAAGCTTCTTTTGCTTCGTCAATATCGTTTGTCGAAAAGAAAGATGACAGTCTTTGCTTTTGCATGAACTATCGAAAATGTCACGATTCTAGCCTTGTCAGACTCAGCCTTCTAGTCTTATCAGATCTATTCTCGCTTCGTCATCTTGACTAGTTTCTATTGAGTCTAGCGTCGACTGAGAAACACACATATGTAGTCAGCTTCTTTCTCGTAGCTATCTTTCTTTCTTAGCATTTATCTTCTAGTTAAATGACATTTCTATCTGACTCGCTCTAGACAGATCTCTAACATTAGATAAATGCTCGTCATCTACTATTCTGCTATCGACGAATAGACGATATGAGACAATCTATTCAGTAAGAAAAATTTGCAAGAAATTCTTCAAATTTGCATCATCATTTTAGATTGCAAGAAATTCTTCGATTCTTCACTCATTTTCATCATTCTATTCGCAAGAAATTCTTCGAATAAAGCATTCAATTATTATCTGAAATTCACAAGAGATTCTTTGAATTTTCACTCATCAAAAAACATCAATTCAAAACATCAATTTCTCATCTATTCTTATCTCAACAACTTCTATCTTCTCTCATCATGATACGTGACGTCAAGTCAGTTGAGTCTTGAACAACTCGTCTGCTTAGAAGCACTGTCAATAAAAGAGTTTCACTTCTACTCATCGATGCTTCAGTCGAAGCTGAGAAAGCTGTCATCTCATGAAACATAAACATCGAAGAACAACTGTTTCATTGAGTCAGCAATCAACTCGATGAAGTCATCAATATGCTGAATGAGCTTTGAAGTCAGCGAGACTTGACTTTACAACTCAATGAACACTGACTTCTCATACAAGATGATCACAAAAAGAGAGCGAAACAACTAGAAGTCGCTTTTGATAAAAACAATGAGCTAGAGAAAAAGATCAATCAATTACAAGGCGAGTGATTGAACTTCAGAGCGAAACAACGTCAAGCTGATCAATCTATGCTTCGTCAAGATACTCAATCAGCTGAACAACAAGTCAATCAGAAAGAAGCTTCGATTCGTTGCTCTGAAGTTGAACGAAGCTCGACTTTCGAAGCTCGCTCTCAACGAGAATCTTCTACTCTATCTGATAATGAAAATGAGAATGATCATCACAAGTTCATCAAGCTTTCGAATTCACTCATTTTTATTGAAACAGATGATTCTATTTGAGAGACATGAAACATCAAAATAGCTGTCACGATTCTAGTCTTGTCAGACTCAATCTTCTAGTCTTGTCAGATCTATTCTCGCTTCGTCATCTTGATTAGTCTCTATTGAGTCTAGCGTCGACTGAGAAACACACATATGTAATCAGCTTCTTTTCTGTAACTATCTTTCTTTCTTAGCATTTATCTATTAGTTAAATGACATTCATATGACTCGCTCTATGCTGATCTCTAACAGTAGATAAATGCTCATCATCTACTACTCTGCTATCGACGAATAGACGATATGAAACAATCTATTCAATAAGGAAAATTTGCAAGAAATTCTTCAAATTTGCATCATCATTTTAGATTGCAAGAGATTCTTCGATTCTACACTCATTTTCATCATTCTATTTGCAAGAAATTTCTTGAATAAAGCACTCAATTATTATCTGAAATTCACAAGAAATTCTTTGAATTTTCACTCATCAAAAAACATCTATTCTTATCTCAACAACTTCTATCTTCTCTCATCATGACATGTGACGTCGAGTCAGTTGAGCTTCGAACAACTCGCCTGCTTAAAAGCACTGTCAATAGAAGAGTTTCACTTCTACTCATCGATGCTTCAGTCGAAGCTGAGAAAGCTGTCATCTCATGAAACATAAACATCGAAGAACAACTGTTTCATTGAGTCAGCAATCAACTTGATGAAGTCATCAATATGCTGAACGAGCTTCGAAGTCAGCGAGACTTGACTCTACAACTCAATAAACACTGACTTCTCGTACAAGATGATCACAAAAAGAGAGCGAAACAACTAGAAGTCGCTTTTGATAAAAACGATGAGCTAGAGAAAAAGATCAATCAACTACAAGGCGAGCAATTGAACTTCAGAGCGAAACAACGTCAAGCTGATCGATCTATGTCTCGTCAAGATACTCAGTCAGCTGAACAACGAGTCAATCAGAAAGAAGCTTTGATTCGTTGTTCTGAAGTTGAACGAAGCTCGATTTTCGAAGCTCGCTCTCAACGAGAATCTTCTACTCTATCTGATAATGAAAACGAGAACGATCATCACAAGTTCGTCAAGCTTTCGAATTCACTCATCTTCATCGAAACAGATGACTCTATCTGAGAGACATGAAACATCAAAATAGCTGACAAGCTCGATGTCAACGCGAATCATTACTCTACTGAAAAGATTCGTATTGTCTATGTGATTTTCAGACTAGAAGACGATGCTGATCAGCAAATCTATGCAAAGCATCGTGTTGACGCTTTCTCATTCTATCAATCACTATCAGAGCTACTGAAACATCTGAAAGAAATTTACGAAGATCAGAACCTGATTCGAAAGTGTCGTCGTGAATACGTCGCTCTGAAGCAGCTCAACAAGCTCTTCAGCTCTTTCTATTCAGAATTCACTAGAATATTCAGCTTTCTGAACTACGACGATGTCATTCTGATGAACGACATTCAGAATAAAATCAACAATCGTCTTCAGAATGCGTTGTCAGTTTGTCTCATAGAGTTTAGCTCACTTGATAAGCTCAAGATCTTTCTTCAAGATGTGAATAACAAACAACGAGTCAATTATCAGCTACGTGACGAGCAACGAACAGTCAAATCGATAGCAGCTTCGAAAAAACGTTTTGTTTCTTCGTCGACATCAGCTTCAATCTTGACTACTAGCTATGTTCGACTCGCTACTTTTTTCACTCTCGAATCTGAATGATCAAGAATGTCAATCATCTGCTTCAACTGTAAAGTATCGAGTCATCTTTCAAAGAACTGCTCTCATCTGAAGACTAGTACTTTGACATCTCGTGCATTCATCTCTCGCCTCAATGAGATCATCATGTCGAAAGAAGAGAAGAAATTATTTACAGAGAAATCGAAGAATGAGACAAAAAACTAGTGACTTTCATCAAAGACGCGATGAAAGATGTGTTAATTTCTTCAACAACGAGCAGCTCAAATGATCTTTTTGCTTCGAAATCTTTGACTATTGAATGTGTATTATCTAGCAATGAAATTAGTTACTCATTAAAGTCATTGATTGACACTGAAGCAGCTGACTATTCGTTCATTGATGAATTAATCGCGCAGAATGTTTGTGATCATTTGCAAATTGAATCTTTATCTTTAATCAAGTTCAAATCAATAAGAAAATTCGATGATCATTATGCAAAAAAGTTCATTACTCATGCGATTTATTCGAATCTAACTGTTCAAGATCATATGAAACGTTTCGTTTCTATGCTGATCACTCGATTAGATCAACATCAGATGATTCTCGAAAAAACATGAATGAACAAGATCGAGATGACTATTGATATGAGAGACGATCATCTTCAATTTTCTAGTTTCGAAGCTTCTATCAAAGCTTCTATCAAAGCTCATTCGACTGTTCTTTCGAGCAAGAAAATCGCGATAGAACAGAAGAGTTCAACTTCTACTCAAATACTAAAGAGATCTATCTCTTCTGTCATCACTCGACTCAGCGAGAAGTCATCTTCATTCAATAAAATCGTGAAATCATCTAATTCAGTCAACTTCGCTTCGTCTTTCGATTCAATGAACATAGCAATAATAGAGACTGCAGCATATAGATCACTAGTCAAACGATCGAATGTGACTACTTTCGCGATCATCGTCACGAAAATTGATCGACTTCTAAAAACAGCTAGAAATAAACTCGAAGATGTAAATCTACAAGAGCTTTCACATGAAGAGATCTTGAAAGAAGTCAAAGCTAAGCTTTCTTCGAAATATCATGACTATCTAGATGTGTTTGATCGAGCGATGACTGATCAACTACTCTCTCATCGTTTCTACGATCATAAAATTAAGTTGATCAACGAGAAAACATCTTCTCGAAGTCGTCTCTATCATATGTCTGATTACAAGCTTCAAAAGATGAAGAATTATCTGATCGAGCATCTGAATAAAGACTTTATATCTTCTAGCTCAGCTTCATACGCTTCGCTCATACTATTCGTCGAAAAGAAAAACGATAGCTTGCGTTTCTGTGTAGACTACAGAAAGCTCAATGCTTTGATCAAACGAGATCGCTACTTCTTATCGCTAATAGACGAAACTCTCGCTCGTATTCAAGATAGCAGATATCTGATTCAATTGAACATCATTGTCGTCTTCAACAAACTGCATATGCATTCAAGCAGCGAAGATTTGACTATCTTTATCATCTCTTTTGATTTCTACAAATATCACGTGATGTCTTTCAAATTAATCAACGACTCGACTTTCTATCAACACTATATGAACGACGTGCTATTTGACTATCTTCATCAGTTTTGTCAGATCTATCTAGATGACATTATCATCTACAGCAAAACACTGAAGAAACATAAGCGACACGTACGATTAGTTCTACATAGACTACAAGAGACTGATCTTCAGATGAATATAAACAAATGCAAGTTTCATGTTCAGAAGATCTTCTTTCTGAGACTATTGCTATTCATCGAAGAACTAAAGATGAACTTCAGAAAAGTACAAGCAGTAGTCGAATGATCTACTTCTACAAATCTCACTCAGATGCAGTTCTTTGTCAACTTCTGCAATTTCTATCGACGTTTTATAAAGAACTTTTCAAAGATTGTTCGTTCTTTGATTCAACTAACTCAAAAAGAGGTGATATTTGAATGAGATTAAGCTTGTCAAATGATCTTTGATCATATGAAGAAATGAATGACTGAAGTCTCTATTCTTCGTCATTTTGACCAGAATAGAAAGACTATTCTTGAAACAGACTCATTCGACTACGTCAACGATGACATACTTTCTCAGTATGACGACAAAGAAACATTGCATTCGATGATCTACTACAGCAAGAACTTGAGCCTTGCTGAGTGCAATTACGAGATCTATGACAAGAAACTACTAGCAATCATTCGTGCTTTCAAGCATTGATGATCTGAGCTGAAATTGACTGAGCTACTCATCAAGATGTTCATTGATCATCAAGCTTTAACGTCATTAATGAAAGATAAAGAGCTAAGTAGACGTTAAATGCGCTGAATACAAAAGCTCGTCAACTTCAACTTCAAAATCATGTATCGCTCAGACAAACAAAACATCAAAGTCAATGCATTGACTCGTCAAGTCGATTCAGTTTCTAGAAGCTTCGAGAATGAATGATGTCGCTATCAGCGAACTACGATTTTCACATCGAATCGAATGAAAATCGCTGATCTAAAAGAGAAAGAGAATGATGAATCAATTTATCGATTGATTCTAGAAGCTAACAGAATCAACGAGAATTATATTTTACTTCGTGAAGTTATATTAAAAGATGAAGCTCAATACGAAGATATTAAATTAAGAGATTGTTGAGTTCAGAACGAAATACTATATCAAGATGATCTTCTATGAGTTCTCTTCAATGAGCATCTTCAAATAAAGTTAATTCAAGAAGTTCATGATCAATCTTCTATTTATCATTTCGAAATTCTCAGAATGATGAAGATCATAAGAAGATACTACTATTGATCTTCAATGTGAAAGACAATAAATCAATATATTCGAAACTGCTACATTTGTCAGCGATCAAAGACTTCTTGAAATAAATTCAATGAACTACTACATTTTCTACTCATACTTGAACAGCAATGAAAGAACATAGTCATGAATTTCATCATTGACTTATCTTTTTCGAAAGACAAAAACATCATACTAACAGTGATATGTAAACTGTTAAAGAAACGACATTATATTTCTTGCTTCACTGATGACGAGAAGATCACAGCAGAAAAAACAGCTGAGCTAATGCTTCAATGAATATATTGAATACACAATTTACTCGATTTCATTGTTTTGAATCGAGATTCTCAATTTATCTTCATTCTATGAAAGTCGCTTTGCAAAAGACTAGACATTAATCTTTGACTCTTCACAGTTTATCATTTTCAGATCGATGATCAAAGTGAATGAGTCAATCAGAACGTCGAAAAATATCTTTGATTCTTCTGTTTATACATGCAGAATGACTGAGCTAAGCTACTACTCATGATCAAGTTCATCGACAATAATGCTCTGTTCTCAGTCATCTTTTCGATCTCTTTCTTTCTAAACAAAGACTTTCATTCTCATATGAACTTTGAACTCGATGTCATTGAATATGAAAGTTTTCGTGAACGCTTGCAGACGACTAAAGTCGAGAATATATCTGAACATATGAACAAAACACTGAAGTTTGCTCGCGAGTCGCTAGTTAAAACATGAGAACAAATGATGAAACAAGTCAATAAGCATAGAAAAGAAGTTGATTATAAGATTGAATCAAAGATGTTTCTGAATGAAAGAAACATCGTTACAGTGAGATCTTTCAAGAAGTTAAATGACAAAATGCTCGATTCTTTCATCAATCTAGATCTCATCGACTCTTCATATAAACTGAAATTATCAAAGTCTATGCATGTTCATGATGTATTTCGTTCTGATCTGCTTCGCTCTGTCGTCGATGATTTCTTGTCTGATCAAAAGAATGAATCTTCAGATTCAATAGTGATAAATGACGAAGATGAGTGAAAAATCGATGATATATTGAATTTTCGTTGATATCGAAGATGACTTCAATATAGAGTCAAATGAAATAATTATGACAATGATCTCAATTGATACAACGCTGATGACGATGAATTTATGAACGCTCAGAAGATCATTGATGATTTTCATATTCAATACTTGAACAAATTGTGCTAATTGACCATTCAATCAATCACGATTTAACAGATCTGAGTCTGTGAAATCATGATTGAACAATCAATCGAGTCGATCAGAAAATACATTCATGCGAACATGAATTGTCAAAGAAGATAAGTAATGTCACGATTCTAGTCTTGTCAGACTCAGTCTTCTAGTCTTGTCAGATTTATTCTCGCTTCGTCATCTTAACTAGTCTCTATTGAGTCTAGCGTTGACTGAGAAACACACATATGTAGTCAGCTTCTTTTCTGTAGCTATCTTTCTTTCTTAGCATTTATTTTCTAGTTAAATGACATCTTTATCTGACTCGCTCTAGGCAGATCTCTAACACATATGTCTTTTGTTTGAAGTTTAAGAGTTCAAGATCTAAATCATTGTTGAAATCATTATTGATACATTGCAAGACTTCATCATGTACACTTGAAATTTCATAAAGAAGCTGACAGTTCATTGAATATGAAATTGTCTCTGAGACAAAAGACTTTGAGACAGAAGACTTTAAAGCAAAAGACTTTGAGACAGTAAGCTTTAAGACAGAAGATTCTGAGAATACTATGATGAGAACGATGATGATGACGATGACAAGAGCAACGACAGCTTTGAAAGCTTTGCTTTCTCGTTTCTTCTTCGACTTCTGAACTGACTGAGAAACTGATCAAGAAACTGATGAAGAAACTGATGAAGAAACTGATCGAGAAACTGATGAAGAAACTGATGAAGAGATTGATGAAGAAGCTTCGTTATTTGATCAAGTATTTGAATCAATCTCTATGACTGACGAAGTCTTTGAATGCAGCTGATATCATTGATGAACTACATCAGAAGTCTGAGTCTCGTCATGTGAAGCTCACACACTACGATAGAACTTCTGAGTCTCTGAATCATCTGAACTGATCGATCGTCGAAATCGTTCAAAAGAGAAAGACGACGACGATGATGATGATGAGAACGACGACGAGGAGATCACAATCACGACGACAGCAGCAGCAGCAAGGGTAGAAAGAACACTTCTATCAGTCTCTGAAACTTCAGATGATTCAGATGATCTAAGAGTCAATCTGAGCTTGCTGAGTGACTTGAATGCCGCTCTTTTCCTGAAACGAGTGACAGCAGAAGAAGCAGTAGCAGAAGAAGGAACAGTGAATCTTCTGGGGGCCATGGCAGGTGGATATAACTTCAATTCCTAATGCTACGGCATGAGAAGAGGCAGTGGGATTGATTTTACAATTTCTGTTTTCTTATTTTGCACTTTTGGAGATTTACCACTAATTTTGGTGGGGCTCTCGGCAAATCCTAAAAAACGTACAAGGTTTTGCATACAACGATACACCGCTGCAAGTCACACAAACAATCCATCCCTGAGCACGTTTGCGCCAGTCCACTGATTGGGTCCACCTCCCTTCTAACCCACTCAAAACACACTCCCTCCCACGCCCACAAACATGACCGAAAACGCCCCCCCTCCTACCACCACCGCCGCCGCCCCCTCCGCCGACCCCACCCGCGGCCTCCCCTACTACGAAAACCTCAAGCGCGACCTCCGCGAAACCCTACAGAAAAAGCGCCTCCTGGACAAAGACATGGCGACCCTCGAAGACCAAATCTTCCGCTTCGAAGCCTCCTACCTCGAAGAAACCGCCGCCGGAAACATCATCAAGGGCTTCGACAACTACATCAAAGGCTCCTCCGCCCCCGGCGCCACCACCAGCACCAGTATCAACCCCGGCGGCGGCGGAGGAGGAGGAGGAGGGGGAGGCACAAGCACGAGAAGAAAAGGCACGGTGATGGAGCAAGACCGCGTCTTCAGCCGATCGTCGGCGAGCTTCATGCGCGAGCTGTCGCCGACGTCGAGCACGCAGACGACGCCTTCGCATGCGCCGACGCCGACCTCGAGCCAGCCGCCGCAGCTGAGGGGGGGGGAAGGCAACGGTGTGACGCCGGTGGGTGCGGGGGGGAGCATGAAGGGGGCGGCGCAGACGAAGAAGAATAAGAAGGGCGAGGAGGAGGAGGGGAAGGGGCCGAAGAGGTTGAAAATTACTTATGCTAGGGGGGGTGCGGGAGAGTGAGCGATGGGGGGGGGATGAGAAGAGTGGAGATATTGTAGAGGGCGTTTTGGGGGGGAAGCCTGGGTTTTAGAAGGAGTTGGGTATACCCCTTTAGAAGCGGTTTTTGACTCGTTATACTTCTAGCAGGACATAATCCGACAAATCTTTCCAGCTGGAACTCTACCGGTGGTAACTCCTTCCACTCGCAAGTCTTCCAAATTTACTTTTCAATGGTCGAATATGTCTCCAGGTTTTTCTTTCGTAAGAGTCGTATTTCCAAGTCTTTGCCTAGTACAACATTGATTCACTATCGGACCTACGACCTCCTCGCCTTCTTTCTCATAGCCTTCTCCCTCTCATACCCCTTTCCCTCCCTGCCCTCCTCCCCCTGAATCTCCGCCACCAACCTCTTAAACTTCTTCTCATACTGCTGATCCTTCTCCTTCTTCTCCCTCAGCCCCTCTCGCGCCATGAAATTGGCATCTTTCCTCAGTTCTCTCAATGCTCCCTTTCGTTCTCGCTTGTGCTCTGCTTTGAGTTTACTGAGGTCGGCGCGGTCGCGGTCGGGGTCGTAGTGTTTAGAGGGATTGTAGGAATCTTCGAATTTGGGGATGGAGGTTTTGATGGCGAGGGGGCGGTGGTTGTGGAGGGCGAGAGGCTGGCGGGCTTGGGAAGAATCTCGGAGGAGAGTAGAGAGGTGGGAAAGGGTGGTGCGCGCGGCGGACTGGAAGGGAGTAATTAATAAAGATCTGAATTGGAGGTTGGAGATTAGTGCTTACAATGGTGGTGGTGTTCAGCTTAAGGGAGCAAGGTTTGCTCAGGAGATGCTGCAACACTCTAGAGAAGGGATCGAAGGCTTCAGAGAATGCTGACTTGTCGGCCCAAAGGTCGGCCATGGAGCTAATCATAGCTATATTGGTGTCGAGGAGGGCTTTTTTGAGATCTTCTGTCTCGTCAACCGAGGCATCAGGGTTGGAAGGAATATCCCAGAATCTCAAACGTCTGTTGTGGCTCTCTGATATTGTTTCAATATCATCAACCTGAAGCGGTAGCAGAGATGCGTGATGTGGGAAGCATCCGTATAGACGTTTGGCCTTCACCGGTGCCAGTGCCAGCAATGCACTAAGAGTATAATTGACCAACTCTGGAATGTACCTCCTTGATAATCTCTGGTATTGAAGACACAGACTTCCAAGATAGGTTCCTGTAGCAAGATCACTCAAAGACTGAGGTATTTTTTGGCTCAGGTAACGAGTCATACATAGTATTGCCGGCGTTACAACCTGATGGAAGTGATCTGATGTTGGAAATATAGAGGCAATTGCTGTAAGAATAATCAGATCACCAGAATTAGGAGCTGTTGGCCGGCTCACATGGAGTGACTTCAAGTGTGAGCGGAAGGTTCGGCCTATTTCTTCTGGAAACGTTTTCGCAAGCGAGTGAATATGGCGGATGAGCATCTCTAGCATAGAGAAAGGTGGATAACAGCGCGATGTGGCTACAAGAAAGAGATGATCAACGAGTACGCTCGAAAAGACTGCTAGCTTTGCTTTGTTGTCATTGTGTAGCTTCGGGTGGTATAAGGCACGTATTCTCTGGATGACGGTAGGCAAGTCGTGGATCTCGATGCCTGCGGCTATTTCGAGCAGTTCGTCGTGGCTTTGGGGACACTGATATGTGTATGCCAAGTCGCTAGAAGAGCCATTGCTTTTGCTATCCATGCTTCTAGATATACCAAGTCCTGCCCTACCCACATCGTCTTTTGACAGTAAGCCTTGGACAAATTCTTGGTCATCCTCGTCCTCGCTAAGACCTTCCGCAGATTCCTTTGGTTCATCGGCTTCCAAAAGGTCAACATCAGAACCACTAGCGACCAGACTGCCTTCAATTAAAAAGTCATCCTCATCTTCAAAATCTAAATCCAGGTTCTCACCCTGTCTCCGGAGGCCAGAACCGAGGCCAAAAGTGTCTTCCTCTTCTGCATCCACATCTTCGTCACCACTCAAACCCTTCGCGTCCTCTTCGGTCTTTTCGTCGCCGCTGTCTGGCTCCCCCCTCATTCTCCGAAGCCTATTACCCTCAAGTTCCTTGAGTCGCTGCGCCTCCTGCCCCAGCCGCTCTTCTTCTGTCATAGTTCGTTCAGTTGGCTTAGCGCGCTGGTCAAGCGCCATCTGGCGAAGTCGTTCATCATACTCCTTGTCCGCTTGAGACCGATCTTTCCCATCCAGCAATGCCTGTCGGTCTGGATTTATCTTAGCACTTTGATTCGCAGGTACTATGATGGGTGCAGGTTGGCGCGGAGTACCTCGCATGAGCGCGAAGAGATCAGGGAGGCCCTTGTCTAGCTCGGCTCTCAGATCATCGTCGTCCTCTTTTGCTTGCTGGCGCTCATACTTGTGGAGCTTTGATTTGGCGATGACTTCGCTCATGACTTCTTTCTTTGTTTTCAGGCGACCAGGCTGTACCTCGTCTTCAGTAGGAGACAAGCCCCCATCGGATGCATCAGACTCAGAGAGCCTTCGGCGTTTGTAAGACCTATCTCCATCGATTTCTTCATGTTCGTCGTCAGAGACGCCAGAGTCAGCTTCGTCGAAATCATCTACTTTGGGCGCAGCAAATGACAGTGATTGTCCGAAATGGGTTAGTTGGCCGTCATCTTCAGCATCTTCGAGATCGAAAATGGAGCCTTTCTTGTTTCCCCTTTGCTTCTCCCGGACGAACCGTTCCAGAGCTTTCTCTTCGGGCGTCATTGTAGGGTCGTCCTCGCCAAACCTTCGGTCCAAGATACCTCCCACTTTCTTGCGTCGCTGCATCTCGACAAGAAGCGTTCGTCGCCGCTATATACCGCGATGTCAGCGAACCGTATGCACGTTCTGGTTGATTCTGCCCTACATTCTTCTCCCCCAAGCCTTTCGTAACCCCTGGTCGTCCGATAATATTTTTTGCCACTCTACCCCCAACTGTCTTGTTATCCGTAACCTCGAATTTTGTAGGCCTAGCAGGCGCTCTGATGTCAAAAGGCTTGAACTGCTCTCGTATGCCTTGAAGAGCGAGATTGCGCTGTACCCGGCCATCTCTTGCGGCGCCATTCTTAATGGCTTGCTTCTTCTGCTTCTTGGATTTCTGAGGGCCGACAACACCAGATTCGCGGAGCGAAGTCTTCAACCTCTTCAGCTGCGACGGCGCCATTCTAGTGAAACTCAAGCCGTCAATGTAAATTGTCTCGAAGTGCGGCGGACAAAACATCGGCATCGGTGTTTCTCTTGCCGAAGTCTGGGTTGCGGAAGTGTTCCGCCATCCCTCTTATCGACTTTCAAGATGCCTCCGAGGTTAAGAGTGATCGTACCAGAATGGCGTCCAAGGACCAAGACATTTGGCTATGGATGGGCCTAGGTATGGCGCGTAGTCCGACCGTTGTCTTCTGGAAAAGCACAGCTAATCTAACTCCAGGCATCCTGGGCTACTGCGCAGCTCACGCCGCTCATAGGCAGCTTCTTGCGGTTCGCACAGCTTCCCAACTTTCGCAAGACAACAAACCCCAAGATATACTGAGCCAGCGCACTGAGAATGGTTTGCAAACTATCCATAGCCAAAAGGAAAGAACGACGTGCTGAGCTGTTTCAGCGCTCAAGCTCGAAACCCTCGGTCAGCTCACGCAGAGTGCTAATCAAGATATCCGCGCTGCGTATGCATCAAACGAGGGTTAGACATAGCCCTAGCTGACCAGTGCCAGGGCGGTGAAGATCATTTCAGAAAGAGCTACGCGGGGTGCTGGGCTTGAGATCATGCTACAGGACATTGCTGGTCAAGACATTGAACGGCGAGACAAGGCTCTTACTTGTCTCAGCTACCTTTGTGCAAGCCGTAAGTTGAAGAGCACGCTACTGGATATTGCTCGCTAACTCAAGATTTCAGCAACGGTAGGTTTTGGGATGCACAAAGCGCTGACACCTAGTTATGCTATGTTCAAAGCCATCATTGACTGCTTATGCACCGGGCTCCCCGGAGTCCAAAACTCGGAGTCTGCGATGAATAACGATGATTTCCCATACCGATCACAGCCCGAGCGCAATGCCTTGAAAGTCCTCGGCCTATTACTTCAGCACGAGGTCACTTTAGGCCTGCAGGCAGGACTCATCTTCCGCTGGCTCGCCAACTACCATTTCGATAACAGAGACGTTTCGGAAACTAGGAGAAAGCAGGCTATCTCTGAAATGCTGAAATGGGACTACGATGATTTTAGTATGTGTACCATCGTCAATGCTCTCTATATCCATGACCAAGCTCGCGAGGAGCTGGAAAGTCATGGCCTCCTAGACAGCGCTGCGATGGAGGTGAATATTCTTGATGATGCGGTCGAGATCGAGGATATCTGGCTCGTGAGACATCGGAGTGGTATTGAGATTGACGGCGGACCAGACTCCACTCCAATGATGAGGAGAGGACAAAGGGTTAGGGAAGAAAGTATCGAGGAGGAAGCATTGCGGAGACGAAGGCGTGAAGCAATGGTGCTTGGTCAGGATGGCAGAGCTGTCGAAAGAGACGACATTATTGAGCGGGATAACGTTCTCACTGACGGAAACGCGGGGCAGCGGGAGGCGATCGATCAATTCTCAGAGGTACAGGCAAGGGGCGAACCGGCCTGGTGGAATTGGCGGCCGTGGTCAGTCCTGAGGGCTGGCTTGGTCGAAGAGTTCTGATGCTGGACCGAAAGTCTAGTAAGCGAGCAATAGTGGAAACGGCGTTGTGTATGCCATCACGAGATACCCCTGAGGATTTGAGGATTTGGATCAATTTACATGGCAATAGAAGAGTGGTCTTGCCGAGGAAGCTTGAAAGCCTATAGACCCTTCCATAATACCTTCACAAGGTGATCCGCCTTTTTCCTGCTATTCTTAACCATACCTAGGTATTTCAGCTCAGCTAACGCCCGTGAGAAGAGTGCTCTGTTGTCATGTTAGTATTAAAATTTTTCGCACATAGACAGACGTAGGACAGCAGAGATAAGATCGCTCACAAAGCTTTCTGCCGATCAGCATCTTCATCCTCTGCGTTTTCGACGCCCATGATAGCATAAAACGCCGACCACAAGTCCGAGGTATTAACAATAGCCCCAGACTCCAGATAAAGCTGATACAGTATAGCGGTCGCGGGCTGCGTAGCTGACAACCCATTCTCGGCGCCCTCACAGCAAGTACAGTCCAGATAATCATGTGGCAAGCTCAAAGCTCGCTCGACTGCGAACCGGGGTTTCGGAGTGAGGACATCCCGGTGTGGCGACTTGGAGTCATAGATCAGGACCTCGTGCAGGAACAAGTCTCTGGGGTTGATGAGATTGGTTTGGAAGAAGTTTCGGAGTGTAGTGTCTGCGCTGCTAACGACCTTGGAGTAGGCAAGATCCTGCTTTGAGAGGGTGGACGATTGCTTGCTTAGGGAGACCTTTTGGGCGACGACGGTTGCGCGTAAAGAATCGTAGCGGATGTCGTGCTCACTCCGCAGAGGTCTTGCCTTGTCGTCCATGGTACTGGTCAGCTTTTTAAGTTCTTGGTGGGTCCTAGAGATCCCAGGAAGCTCAAGGTCTGTAAGCTTCGAAAGCAGATCGCTCATTGAATCGGAAGACACCTTCCTAAAGGATAGCAAGATATCCTTGATAAGACTTGAGGCTCGTAGCTCTCCCGAGATTGCTTTGATATATAGTTCTGACCAGGAAGCACTTGTGGTGGAGAGTGAATATGACTGTAGCGTAGATATTACCTCAATCGCCAAAAGTATGCCGCGAAGGGCTTGTTGGCCCTTGTCAATCTCACGGACCGCAACATCGAAGAGATACTCGTTGTCGTTGAGGAGCGCCTGAGCCGCCTCGTAATCGCCGAATTCAAGCAAGGTTTCCACGAATCTGTAGAAGTATCAATCTCGTATCTTGCATCTACTAGATTGTGCAAGTACCTCTGGAATGATGGAAGGTTGCGGATGCTTTCATAATGCTCTAATCCCATTGCGTTGGGTGAAGGGCGATCGTTAAGAAGGATGCTCAATGGATTGGCGAAAAAGTGTGCCATATGAGCATACTATTGTTCTTTAGCTTGCTTTACGACAGCATTGTTATACGAGTTCACCTTGATGGCCTCGACAAAGGATGAAGTACTTTGCACATAATCGTTGTGCCGCTGAATGATAGTGCTACTGAGCCCTGGCCCTAGCCAGAGAAACCTGGGTCGGTCGAGAGATACAACAGCTTCGAATATCTCATTCAGGGGTGGAGTTTCCACGTCAAACCTCAAACCTTGCAAACTTCTAACGGTGGTCCTAGATAATTTTTCTTGGAATAGATCAATGGATGTAGTGATTCCGAATAGAAGAACGAATGGTATCCTGTCGTTCCACGAACTGCGTTGATGAGCCATTAGAAATTCGATGTGAACCTTCGTATCATACCTTAGAACCTCGACAATATCCCCAAGTAAGCCCCCCTCAAAGGCTTCACTATCTTGAAATGAGAGAACTACTCTGCCGATTGAGTGAAGCTTGACGTAATCATTCAGAATTTGGAGGTCGTAGTTCAGTTGTCGGCCACCCTGAATAGAAAGTCAATAGATTGCACATTCATAGAAGAGATGAATCCTGAAGACCTTTTGACGGTCAAAAGCAGTCTCTTCGTCGGCCATGGCGACATCTTGATTCGTTGCATGCTGATTAATGTACTTCAGGACGGACTTTAGATTAGTTATCTGACTGGAGGTCAGGTTGACCACTGTAGCCTTTTCTTGGCCTCTGAGATGCTCCGCTATCGCATCGATTAAGCTTGAGTAAGTCTCTGCGCCTGGTTTCGCAACGATGAGACCAGCGGGGATTTTCCCAATCGATTGACTACAAATTAAAGTGTGTCTCATTATACCCTGTGGTAAGTCTGCTTACGATTCGAGTTCAATATCAATGATGAACTTAGTGACCTCGGCCACTGTATCGTTGTTTGCATCTTGTAGGAGATTCTACAGCGGGTTAGCCCCAAAAGGCATCACAGCCATACGTTCGAACGTACGTCTATCAATGCCTGCCGTGGACTCCAAGCGGCGTGGAACAAATCAGATCGAGCCTTTACACTGTCCACATTCTCGAGACCTGTCAACAACGGAACGAACAACAGCTCGTCAGGCGGTACTGAAAGATCTACTGTTTCTGATAATTTTTGTCTTTTGGGTTTAGATATTGCCAGACCATCTGTGTTAATAGTCTCTGGGTGGAACACGTAGCATCCCTAGACTTAATGAGCGACGAAAACACATAGATAGCTGGAACGGTACTGGCCTCATATTCAGACATGGTATCATTGGCGATATCGATGGTGCAAAGATGTACTTATGCCCTATTCAAGTTGATGAAGCCTGGAAGGGCAACCCGAGCCAGTGTTCTCTGATTGGTGGAGAAAAACCACATGGAATAAGGGGCGGGAGGAACCTTATTGTGCGGCCTCGTAGAATATCTACTCGTGCTACTCTAAGGCGAGAAAAGTCGAGACTGCCGATCAGATCAGGGCTTGTCGTGTACACGAAAGACCTTATACATTGGCCATCATTCAAACCCTAGTGTCTGCGAGATTGTGTGTTGTCTGGCTCGTACTATTAACAAAACACTTTAAGCTCTCAGAATACACCTTAGCTCTTTGTTTGTTTGCAGCTGCCCTAAGAGCTGCCCTAAGAGCTTCCCTTTGTCCTTCATTCACTTCATATGAATGTACCTCACTCGGAATACCTTGCGTGCTCTCCCAATCCAACGTTACAGGATTTATTGGACATCAGCAGCCAACATGTCGAGCTCAAGTGCTCTCTTCTCGAGTGCCGAGCTCAAGGCTGCCAATGCTCAGCCATATAGCAGTATGGAAGGCAAGCTAGATCCAGTATTGCTGGAAGCGTTGAAAGATGTTATGGGCTTTGACTTCATGACTCCTGTGCAGAGTAAAGTTCTAAGTGGGTTGCCGACGTTGAGAAGTGATTGGTAAGTCAAAGTATAGCCTCAGAAATTGTTGCATGCTCAGTCGTTGCATAGAGGAGTTCTCGACTTACCATACCCGAGACAGCCTTGTTCAAGCGAAGACAGGTACAGGCAAAACAACCGCTTTCCTTCTCCCAGCTATCCAGTCCCTTCTGCAAAATTCCCCACCACTTGGCGAAGTCTCTATGTTGGTACTCTCTCCAACACGGGAACTCGCTCTTCAGATCGCTGCTGAGGCGACCCGACTTGTCTCGAAGATGCGGAGGCCAGTGGAGGTACACACAGCTTTTGGAGGCTCAAAGCGGGCGACGAACCAGAACAAATTCATGAATGGCGATCCAAAAATCTTGGTCGCCACTCCTGGGAGGCTGAATGACTATTTGCGCGAACTGCCAACTCAAAGAAAATTCATTTCGTTGCAAACCCTGATTCTTGACGAGGCAGATGCAATGCTTGAAGCTGGTAAGGAAATAATCCTGATGTTCGGCTGCTGCTTCCCTAACCTGACTTTGCAACAGGTTTCCTCCCAGATATTCTTCGAATTCTCCGTGCCCTCCCACCAAAGGACACGGCAAAATGGCAAGGCATGTGCTTTTCAGCCACTGTCCCGCCCAAGATCAAAGACGTTCTCTCCTACGTTCTCAAGCAGGATTATACTTCCATCTCCACTGTAGACGCTGCGGAGCCTCCTACGCTTGCGAGAGTCCCACAGTACTCTCTCATCATACCCAGCGTTAAGAATACTTTCGGTGCTTTACTATCTCTTATCAATGCCGAAGTAGGGGAAGACTCGAAAATTATCGTTTTTGGCACGACAGCATACCTGGTTGCACTGTATACAAAGCTGTTTAAAAATTCCATCATCCAACATCAAACCCGTCTTGAGATCTACGAATTACATAGTAAATTAGCTCAGCCTCAAAGGACACGAACGACGAATCAGTTCAAAGATGCTGAGACAGGGATCATGTTCGCTACTGATGGTATATATTCCTGTCCGACCTGCACATGGTAGATTCAAATCTAATCATTAACCCAGTCATCGGTCGAGGAATGGATTTCCCAAATGTCTCTCTTATCGTGCAAGTCGGGCTTCCTTCAAATCCAGATGCTTACGTTCATCGCGTCGGTCGAACGGCACGTGCAGGCAAGGATGGAAGAGCTGTTATCCTCCTCACTCAGGCCGAGTCCTTTTTCTGTTCGGTCAATCGCCAGTTTAAGATCACTCCATATCCGGCGTCCGACAAGATCCTAAAGGACACACAGTCCTTACTGGATGTGAACCGTGCTATGAAAATGTTAGGCGATCATGATAAACAAAAGGCCTACTCTTCGTATCTCGGTTTTATGAAAGTTTTCATGAACAAACTAAACGTGGGTGCAACAGGTCTTGTGAAAATGGCGAACGAGCTTGCGTTAAAAGGAATGGGATGCGAAGAAGTCCCTGAAATGGAGAAGAAGACAATTAAGTAAGTTATTTGGCGAACCATACTTCGCTATTTCTTAGGACAATCAAATAGTGTTGGGGCTAATGTCGGGTCCTGTATAGTAAAATGGGGCTAAAAGGTGCTCTTGGCATTCGTTACGTTACACCAAAAGCGGGAGCCCCAAAAACCACTGCCAGACGAGAAATGAATGACAGCGAGCCTGCTAAACAGATCAGACATCAAGGCCCGCCAGAATCCGCCAATGGTCACCAACATGATGGCGAATGTCTACCAAGCCATGGAGCCAATGGCACTAGAGGGGGCAGCGGAGGTAGCGGAGGGAGAAGAGGTGGGTTCCGGAGGAAGAGGGGAACACTGCGTTAGAGTCGCGCTGAAAACACTTTCGATTGGACATCTAGACTTCAGCCTGACACTTCGGAACGGCCGGGGGATCATGAACGATAGCGCTGCTTGCTCAAGCTTTGGGCCGGAGCCAGATTTCAGGCAATTACATAAAGTGCAATGGTCAATAGGGCTATTTATGATGCGGTGGAATGGGCTATGGTACAAGGCAAGTGTTATTGATACCAGCAGTACACCGTGCTGCATACAATAAAATCCATCATTTGACCGCTTTTGATGCACGTTGGAGGCCTCAAAGCTTCAGGTCGGTTGAGGACTTGTCATTTATCATACCAAATCACTGTCTGTAAAACTTCATGATTCATAAGATGGGTAATAAATACTTCATATGTTGTGGGGATCCTGACTGGTCATTTCCAAATAGTAGTCCATCGTCGAAATTTCCGGAAATGTTAGTCAAGCCTTCTACATACAATTTTCGTTTTGAGGTCTTTCGTCGTGCAAATTAAGGAGTACTTCTGATGGGTCTATCGATAACGATAATTCGATCCAAGTCCTGTAGAAAGAGTCATATATGATGGGTCTACTATCCGTGGCAGTCGGCAATGTTCAGCAGAGACCTGTATGTAACTTTACATCAACTGATAACATTGCCCCGGTTTTGGCTTGTCGTGCTTGTCTGGTGATGTTAAGGGGGTAAAGGGCGTGAGGCGCGAGGAGCCGGTCGCGCTAGTGAGCCCTACGGCTTATATTTTGTCCGCTCTCTTTCTATTAGGTTTTTTCTGCAATGGAATAATACTCCTCTCCTCTTATGATTATCAACACTATTCATGCACCGGCTGAGTCTGCGTGCAGCACGTTTGTCCCATGCTCAGCTAAGGATCCGGCAACAGCCACCAGCAACCTCGCATACTTTAAGCCTCATCAAAGCTTTCACAACATCCAGCCTGAAGCGTGAGGAATCAAGCAATGGGAGTCCCCCAAAAGTGCGATGGTACCAGCAACTCTTCGCCGGAGCACCCATAAAGCCGATAGACCCCGAAAATGAAGATGAAGATGCTGATGATGACACCGGTGAAGCCAGACAGCTCAGGGAGCAGATAAACCGACTAGAAGAGGAGCTAAAAGAGCTCCGTGGCGAAGGTAATTCCGCTTCGCCAATCGAGCCTTTGCTCAAACAGCTGTCCGAAGAAGACCGTGCAAAAGTTGAGGCTGCGTTGAAACAGGCCGACCTTGAAGACCCCGATCACTCTGAGACAAGAGCGAAAGCGATTGAGGCACTAGATGCTTTCCACGATGACGCTGCTGCACAATCTATGCCGTATCAAAGCGACTTGAACGTGCCTCTGGATTTATCTCCCAATCAAAACAAATACTTAGAGCGTTTGAACAAAGCCTTGTTCTACGCAGCCAGAGACACATCAGATCCTTCATTGCGCAAGATCCTGTGGCAAGCATACCAGCGATGCAAGCTTCAGAATCTTCCTTTTATAGATTTGGTGCCTAAAAAAGCTTGGGACGTTTTATGGGCAACGCAACTTGCTGTTTCACCAAACGCACAACATCGCGCTGAACATCTCAGAATACTAGCGGCGGATATGCAAAAGAGCGGAAATGAACTGAACCTTGATCAGAGAATTATATACATGAAATCCTTGTCCGACGAGGGTCGCGGGAACGAAGCAATAGAGCAGTGGTACAACCAACAGCGGCTCCTGAGCCAAGACGAGCGAAACTCGTTGACGTTCCAAGCTCTAGGCGTTCATTTAAATATATCTCTAGGAAACCCTTTCAATGCAGAACAGATAGCCATGAGAACAATAGCCAGATCAGATGCAGAACACGCCAAAGAACATTCGCGAATACTCATTCCGGTGATCGAAGCCTGGGCCCGTGTTGATGGTGATGCTGGTATCAAGAAGGCCTGGGCTATCTACCTCCGTCTGAGGATGATTTTAGACTCGGAAATGAACCTGCATGATTACGATGAGATTACTACAGGGTTTCTTAATGCGGGGAGGACCGACGTGGCTTTGGCAGTCTTCAAAGACTTGATGCTTACTGGGGAAGAGAGCATGTATCGTTCAGATGAGCTTTATAGGAAGTCTCTTGGCATTATTGGACAGCTACTCTGGGATAGTGTGGACATCTCAGAGCTTACCAAGGTATCCTTAACTGCGTTGACTGTACTGCCAAAACACTTCCAGAACAAGTTTTTCTTTGCTTCTTGGCTGAAAAAACTCATCGGTATGGGCAAGACTGATGCTGCAGCAATGGTCGTTGAACTGATGTACGAACGGAACACTAAACCGGATGCAAAGCACTTGAACGGTATCATTGGAGCCTGGTTGCGCAGTGGACATACCGCGGACAGAGAGAAAGCGGAGCAAATGGGATGGGCTATGGTCCACGAACGGCTAGATTTCGTCGCTAGGCGACGAGGCACGATCCCTCCCAAGGACCCCTCTGCCCGCCGTCTTCCTGAACGACTAGACCGTACTGTCCCCCCAGCAACCATCGAGACATTCTCTATCCTGCTTCAGCACTATGAGCGCCGCGGGGCCCAGGAGCGGGTACAGCTTTTGAGAGATCAACTCCCCTTAGCCGAGATACATCCTAACGCATATTTCATGAACCACCTTCTTTATGCTGAATTGCGCCGGGGTGAACATCGGGCAGCCTGGCGATTGTACCAGCAGATGTCCCGCAAGGTCACGCCTGATCTGGAAACGTTTGCCTGCCTCTGGGATTGTGAGAAATCACACCTGGATAGATTTACCATGTACAACGCTGACGCATTCCCTGGCCCTCGCCGGATCATGTGCGATATGATATCGTGGTATTCCAAATCAGATAAGGGTGCACGTACGAACGCTCAGCACGACTTCAGCAAGGACCTATATGACCAAATAATTCGATGTTTTTGCTTAGCTAAAGACGTCGAGGGCACCATAGTGGGACTTTATGCTCTCAGAGAGTCTTTCCAATCCTACCCGGACTCCGAGACCTCGCGTATGACCACCCTGCAAGCAGCCAGCATGGGGGTAGGTGAGCGGAAGAAGAGCCGGCGTTCCAGGTTATCTGGCAACGTACAAAGCAAGGCCAACATCTCCAAGATGATGCAAGTTTTGGGATTGATAGCACAGCAACGTGCAGCATATTTAGAACAAAAAGGCATTCAGATTGGAGCAGATGACGAGATACGGCAGAAGGAAGAGCACTTGTATATACTTGCACAATTCCTTCGTGCAATTCTTCAACGGCAGGGCAACGATGAGCTCGCGGTGGGGAAGAAGATCGATGAGGCTGCGTGGGAGATGGGCGTTAGCGGCATGCGGATGGTTGACCCGCTCATAACTCTCTGGAAAGAGGATGAGAGGATAGCCTAAGGGTGGGACTGTATCAACCATGACCATAGGATGTACTACATATACAACCTATAAAGTGAAAAATGGCGAGTCCATTAAACTTCAGTTCAAGCAATGCCATCACCACGACCCTCGATCATTGCCAATGTTATATCTGACCTCCAGCTTGCAGATTCAGTGCAGGTCGCTTTGAAAGCCCTATCCTCCCAAAATAGGCTTAGCTGCTAGTGCTGTGCTTTTATGCTCAAGTCAGACTAGATCAGCCTTGCGGGGCGGGGAGCTTCCGTCACAAGCTCAGACAAATATTTTAGTAGTATCTAATCGAATTGCTTTTATGCGCAGAACCAAAAAGTTTCTCAGTACCATATTATTTCTCCCATTGATCTGCTAATGGACCACTTAGCAGCTGGAAATTATTAGTTTACATAGTATCTAATTCCTGGACGGTCTGTCTACCTCTGCACTCCATATTCCACTAAAATTTTCGAGAATTGCCTGGCTATCTACCTTATCATATAGCGCCATTAAACACCATCTGCTCGAATTTCCCAGAACGCCCGTGGTGCGATTCGCACCCGGGTGGGTTTGCGTTTTTGGTGAGCTACGGAGGGGCTCTTAGGTATTCCTTCACGTTTGAAATAAATTACAGCTTCTACAATGGCTCTATGCAACAAGCTCGCAGCGCGGTCCCCTCGACTTTTACGAAAACCCCACTTCATAGTTCGGCCACCAATACAACAAACGTTCGTGACAGTTCAGCCCTCCCTGATTCATCCCCCGCAGTCAACAAGCTCTTGTGTGCCGAAATATCAAACCAGAAGAACATTCGCAACCTCTCCAAAGCGGAGCATTACCGGGGAAGAAGCCCCAAGCGCAAAGGCATACATCTCTAGCGGCGTCATAAGTGGGCACAAAGATTTAGTGGATGTCAAGAAGGTTTTAGTAATTGGAAGCGGTGGCTTGAGCATCGGGCAGGCTGGGGAATTTGATTATTCTGGTATGACGAGAGATACGTTGAGGAGCACTTGAAAGAACCGCATTGCTGCAGCGGTTCTTATTTGATGAACATAGCTAATATGACGGATTTATACAGGCTCTCAGGCCCTTAAAGCCCTCAAAGAAGCAAATGTTTCATCTGTCCTAATCAACCCAAATATAGCTACCATACAAACAGATCATAAACTTGCAGATGAGGTCTACTACCTTCCGGTCACACCCGAATATGTTACCCATGTCATAGAGAGGGAAAGACCTGACGGTATCTTCCTGACCTTTGGCGGTCAGACGGCCCTCAACCTTGGAGTTAAGATGGATGAAATGGGGGTCTTTGATAGATACGGTGTCAAAGTACTCGGTACTAGCATCCAAACACTGAGAACTAGTGAGGATCGTGATTTGTTTGCCAAGGCTCTCAAAGAGATCAATATCCCAATAGCGGAATCTATTGCTTGCAATACTGTAGATGAAGCTCTTGCAGCAGCAAATACGGTTGGCTACCCAATCATTGTTCGAGCGGCCTATGCTTTGGGTGGTCTGGGGTCTGGATTTGCAGCCAACGAGGAGGAATTGATGAATCTTTCCTCGAGGTCCCTAACCTTGTCAACCCAAATATTGGTTGAGAAGTCACTGAAAGGATGGAAAGAGCTGGAGTATGAGGTCGTACGTGACAAAGTCAACAATTGTATCACCGTGTGTAATATGGAGAACTTTGACCCTCTGGGTACACATACTGGTGACAGTATAGTGGTAGCTCCAAGCCAAACGCTTAGTGACGAGGAGTACCATATGCTCCGAACTTCTGCGATCAAGATTATCCGCCACTTAGGGGTCGTGGGGGAGTGTAACGGCAAGTTTTTTCGCTCAAAGTATATGAATCGTTCAAGGCTGAAGATTGTAGTCCAATACGCCTTGCAGCCAGACGGCCTCGACTACCGAGTTATTGAGGTAAATGCCCGCTTGTCAAGGTCTTCGGCTCTGGCTTCAAAAGCCACTGGCTACCCATTGGCCTATACTGCAGCGAAGATTGGACTTGGTCACACACTCCCAGAACTACCAAATGCCGTGACAAAAACCACTACGGCAAACTTCGAACCCAGTCTTGATTATATTGTGACCAAAATGCCCCGATGGTACTGTTCCAGACCTCAATTCTTTGGTAAGTCAAGTGCTGACTTCTTTTTGAAATAGGGATTTGAGCAAATTCCAGCATGTCAAGAGAGACATTGGAAGCTCGATGAAGTCTGTCGGTGAGGTTATGGCAATCGGAAGGACTTTCGAAGAATCTTTCCAAAAAGCCATTCGACAAGTTGATCCGAAGTACAACGGATTGCAGGGCGACAAATTCGACGACTTGGACGAAGTCCTACGGAACCCAACAGATCGCAGATGGCTAGCAGTCGGCCAGGCTATGCTTCATGAGGGCTACTCCGTTGACAAGGTCCATGAGCTTTCAAAGATTGACAAATGGTTCTTGTATAAAGTACAGAACATTGTTGATGTGCATCATGAACTAGGTGATGTTGGTAGCCTTTTCGGCTTGAAGAAGGAGTTGGTGAGCAAAGCAAAGAAGCTGGGATTTTCTGATAGGCAGATTGCGAAGTGCGTTGGCAGTACCGAAGATGATGTCCGAGCCAGACGGAAAGGCTTCGGTATCCGGCCTTTTGTCAAGAAGATCGATACTCTTGCTGCAGAGTTTCCAGCGGACACGAACTACTTGTATACTACATATAACGGAACTTCTCACGATGTGACCTTTGATGATCACGGAACTGTTGTTTTGGGGTCTGGCGTTTACCGAATTGGGTCATCAGTCGAATTCGATTGGTGTGCCGTCAATGCAACTCTCTCGCTAAAGGCGATGGGCAAGAAGACGGTTATGATCAACTACAACCCTGAAACCTATTCCACCGACTTCGACATGGCTGACCGTTTGTACTTCGAAGAGCTCAGCTACGAAAGAGTGATGGATATTTACGAGCTGGAGTCAGCCAGTGGTGTGGTTGTGTCCGTTGGGGGCCAGCTTCCTCAAAACATCGCACTGCGTTTACAAGAGACCGGCAAAGCTCACGTGCTAGGAACAGACCCGTTAGATATCGATAAAGCAGAGGATCGTCACAAATTCTCCCAAATCCTTGATAGCATCGGCGTCGACCAACCAGCGTGGAAGGAATTAACCTCCGTTTCGGAAGCCGAGTCCTTCGCAGAGGATGTCGGTTATCCAGTGCTTGTCCGTCCCAGCTACGTTCTTTCCGGAGCAGCTATGAGTGTGATCCGTAGCCAAGATGAGCTAAAGGACAAGCTCCTTTCCGCCAGCGCCGTCTCACCAGACCACCCCGTCGTCATCACCAAATTCATTGAAGGCGCAGAAGAGATCGATGTCGATGCTGTCGGCTCAGCAGGTAAGCTAATCGTGCATGCCGTTAGCGAGCACGTTGAAGCCGCTGGCGTCCACTCCGGCGACGCCACTCTCGTTCTCCCACCGGCGAACCTCGATCCCAGCATCATGGCCCGTGTAAAAGAAATCGCCGAAAAAGTGGCCAAAGCCTGGAATATCACCGGTCCCTTCAACATGCAAATCATCAAAGCCAAAAATCCATCCGGGGGCGAGCCCTTGCTTAAAGTCATTGAGTGCAATCTCCGTGCTTCGCGTTCCTTCCCTTTCGTCAGCAAAGTCCTTGGCACGAATTTCATCGACATTGCTACAAAAGCTCTAGTTGGCAGAAATGTTCCTGAGCCGCAAGACCTCATGGCCGTTAAGAGGAATTTCTTGGCGACAAAGGTACCACAATTTTCGTGGACGAGGCTGGCGGGCGCGGATCCGTTTTTGGGGGTTGAAATGTCCAGCACCGGCGAAATAGCATGCTTCGGCAAAGATCTGATTGAAGCCTACTGGACCTCGCTGCAGTCAACCATGAACTTCCGGCTACCGCTTCCTGGAGAGGGCTTACTTTTTGGCGGAGACACGTCGAAGACTGAGCTTGCTGCTATTGTGGACTACCTCCACCCGTTGGGTTACAAGTTTTTTGCGGCTAATAATGAGGTGAAGAAGCATTTAGAGTCGACTGCAAAGGGTGGTGTTACTGTGGATGTCATTGAGTTTCCTGTGGCCGACAAGAGGGCGTTGAGAGAGTGCTTTCTAAAATACAATATCCGTGGTGTCTTTAATCTCGCTGCTCAGAGAGCGAAGACGCTATTGGATCAGGACTATGGTACGTATCTTCACATGTTCATTCCGTACAATCCTCTGCTGACATTGTTTATTCAGTCATGCGTCGCAACGCAGTCGACTTTGGCGTCCCCCTGTTCATGGAACCAAAGACCGCTCTTCTATTCGCGCAGTGCATGAATGCCAAACTGCCTAAACAAGAGGGCATCCCTTCGGAAGTGAGGCGGTGGTCTGACTTTATCGGAGGCCATTTCTAAGGAGTACGCGGTCCGATACCGCTCTGTCGGCCAAGAGAGGTGCCAGGAAAGGATATGACATATCTGAGCTGTTGTTTCCTAGATACCTAGAGAAGAACGCTGGGCTGTCAATAAGAATCGCGGTACGGTAAATGCAGGAGAAGTTTTGGGGTGTAGATAAGTATCACGATCTCGCTCATCGCGAAAGACCCGTATGAAATTTTGTTTTTGGAGTGGCGATGGCGCTGCCGCCTTGACTGAATTCTCGCTGTACAGTGATTTCTACATTCAGTCGTGGTTGAAAACGTGGACGCTAACCCCCTTTTCGAGGCCCTTCCCCCCCCCAATGCACCTCAACCATCCATCCTCAGGAGCGCCGGGAAGATGGAAGAGCGATCATTTAACACGAAGGGTCTGCAATTCTAGGCAAACGCAAACAACCCCTGTTGCCGTACCAGCCACACTCGAGCAATCCCATGCATGGGCTTTTTGTAGTCGACGTAGCAGAGCGGTCCCAACAAGGTATGCTACAGTATGGCGTCGGTCGGATATCGGATTCACATCACCATGGCTGGTTCTTAGATATGGGATTTTATCGTCTCCCCGTTGTTGATTTGATAACCTCAGAATATAAAAGTATACTCGAGTATTATAATTGTCGTTCGTAGTAAGTGCGTATATGTATGTTTTAACTCCGCCCTGTTGAGATAGGTGTGCCGCGATACTTGATCGGAAGGCAGTGTTTAGTGGTTTTACTTCTTCCTTTTGCGCGGTCCAGGAAGGGAAGGGAAATTATAGGAAGCGGTACAATAATCACATTGCACATGATCCATAATACACAACTCCCATATGGGGTATCTTTGCCTCTCTCGCCTTCCGTCCAATCGGTTTACCCCCTCTACCGCCCCCTCTAAAACAACCAAGCAACAAACCTATCATAAAACTTCTCTCCCCCCTTCTCCCTCCCCCTCGCCTCCTTCTCTGCCAGAAACTCCTCCTCCTCCCGATCAATCACATCTTTCCCCGTGAACAAATCCGCGCTCACGCTCGTCCACCCTTTGCTCTTCCTCACAAGCTTGTATCCTAGTATCATACCCAGGTACAGCGGGATACCTAGGTATCCGGTGATGAAGTTCTTGTAATCGAAATTCACGGCCCCCTTGCGGGATTTGTCGTGGACGAAGACGTCGAAGTTCTTGAAAATGGAGATGAGGATGCAGAACACTAACGCGAAATAGGTGCCGTAGAGCCCGAGTGGGGCGACGTAGGCCATTTGAGAGGCTGTGATGCCTTGGGCTCGGCGGGCGCGCACGAAGTAGATGTGGGCGACGAGGATGGAGATCCAGGTCAGCAGGCCGAAGATGGTGACGAGGTTGACAAAGTAGGAGAAGACGACTTTGGAGTCGTCTTTCACATTCAGGAACGCTATGCATGCTATTGACGCTGAGAGCCCCAGGGCGTAGATGGGGACACCGCGGCGATCTGTGCGGGCGAAGATTGGGTGGCAGTTGCCCTCTTTAGCGAGTCCGTAAAGTGTGCGTGTTGCAATGTATAAGTCGGAATTTGCGGCGCTGAAGACGAAGACGAGGATGCAGGCGTTGATGAAGCCTGGTAGGGTGTGTATTCCGGACTCGATAATGGCAACCACAAAGGGGGAGGCGGAGGCACCAGTGGTGGCCTTTGTAGCGAAAGCGAGTTGTTTGGAGTTATAGGGGACGAGGGTCCCAATCAGAAGGACGCTCAGGATGTAGAAGATGACGATACGCCAGAAGGTCAGCTTGATGGCGCGGGGGATTACTCTGCGGGGGTTTTGGGCTTCGCCGACGGTCACGCCGACAAGTTCGGTTCCGAGATAGGCGAAAGTGGCAGTAACAAAGGTAGACCATAACCCGAGGAAGTTGCCTTTAGAGCCGGCTATCGAGGTGTCAGTATTCCACTTCAAAAAGTCGGGAATTCGAGAACCCACTTCCGTAGAGTGGCTTGAAGGCCCCAGGATGCTTCCAGTAGCGGAAGCCTTTTCTATCATGATTTGGACCACCACCAAGCATCAAGACGAGGGACAGGATGATCAATCCACAAATTGTCAGAACCTTGATCGAGCTCAACCAAAACTCGAATTCCCCAAAGAATCGGATCCCAAGATAGTTGATGGCTATAATAACAACCAAGAATACCGCTATAAAGACACCAGGGTTGACTTTCTCTCTCGGGACCCAATACTGTATTACCAGCGCAGCGGCCGTCAGTTGATTTGGCGTGACGATAATATACTTGAACCAATATGTATATCCCAGGCTGAAACCCAATGCTGGGTCGCAAAAGCGAGCCGCATACCCTGTAAAGCCAGATTCCAAAGGTAACCAGGTAGCCATCTCGCCCAAGGCACACATAACCATATATACAATAAAACCAACAATAGAGTAAGAAATAAGAATGGAAGCTGGACCGGCTTTGGCGAGAGCAGCTCCCGTCCCGATTATAAGACCAGTCCCAATGGCTCCTCCAATTGCAATCATGGTGACTTGTCGGGCCTTGAGGTCTCGATGAAGCCGAGTGTGCGGATCCAGCATGAGCTGGACATGGACTGCAGGCGCATGCCCATCTTCGTGATACCCCAGCTGTTTCTCATGGTCTATAGGTGGAGAAGGAGAGGAAGATTGCAATGTGGTGTCAGCCACTTTGCGATTAATGAGACCCATTATAGAAGATGTAGCCACATCGAAGTGATGCAAGGGAAATTGGCCAAGTCAACCCTCAAGGAAACACGTTTTGATGAAGGAGGAGATGGAGAGCGAAGATAGCATAATCAACGGAAAACACGAGATATAGTAAGGTAAGCCTGGCAGTCAGCCGCCAACGTGTCTAAATTCTAGAACATTGAAGTCCGGGATTGAGGCCTGGGGCCCTGGGGGTGGGGTTTAGACAGTAGGCGTGACTCTCATAGGCTCTGCTGTTCTAATGTTGCATCAGGTGTATCTCCTGTACTCGATGGCGCCTTGGCCAGGACGCTCCGTTCTTGGCTGCCTCATGACGGTAGTTGTCCTATCTGGCTCACCCAAAACGGAAGGTACTCCGTGTACGGTAAGTGTCTAGTTTTACCTTGTGGTCCTTGGAGGCTGTATCGTTGTATGTCAAACATAACAATCTAAGTTTGTGGTCGTTGAGGTTCATATGGTATGATAAGTTCGAGACAACTGTGAGTTACTGTATGGTGCGGAGTTGGGGGTTTGCCCTAAGATACCATACCCAAATCGGCACCTAAGTTCCTACTAGTGCTACTACTGCCTAACTTCCCCAAGTCCCTTACTAGTTATACTACTGAGAAGCATCTACATACCCCGCGACTGTAAAGTGCTGCTCGTACAAAACATCTACCGTGGTGCTGCAGGCAGCTTGTACCATCTATTCATTACGGATTACGTACCTTAGTCACTCCTTCAAAACATCCCAATGTTGTCGCCAAGGCTTCTCTCTTTCTCAGTTCTTTCTGTTGTAGTTCTTGCCGCATTTCTATACTCCGCAATCCTTCCACAAGGCCCACAGCTCTTCAACAGCATAGCAAAGGACGCCGCACATATCAGTAGGCTTGCTGAGATGGCTCTCCGCGCAGACAAGTTTACACCGGAGTGAGCACTCCTTCTCGCCCTACTAGCTGGCTGGCTTTCCGAGGTTGGGACTGACAGTACGTAGGGTCTTAATTTCCGCACCTCGAAGATCAGCTGCAATCCCCAACCCAGTAGACGGCAAACTCGCAGTCTATACCGTGTCTACCTACTCCTTCGAATCGCACAACAAGAACTCGGAAATCAGGGTGCTAGACACCAGCAATGGTCGCTCAACCCTGATCACAAACGAGGAGAAGGCTAGTGAACCGAATTGGTTGGGAGATGGGAATAAACTCGTGTGGCTCAAGGAAGGTGGAAAAGGGGTTACGCAGCTGATAGTAGGAGATGTTGACACGGTTGGGGAGACCTATGTTGCAGCAACTGTGCTGGGGCCCATCTCGAATCTCAAGTTAAAGGCTGTTGCAGATGGCAAGCTCGCAGTTGCAGTGACTGGTAAGGCGAAGCCAGATGGCGAACTATACAACCCAAAATCTGAGCCTAAGAAACACACGTCGGGCCTCGTATACGATTCGCTGATGGTTCGCCATTGGGATAAATATGTCACCCCGAACAAAAACACAATCTGGACCGGAATACTCTACAAATTAGAAGGTAAATACAGCTTGTCAGACCTTACCAATCCCTTGAAAGGTACAGGTCTAGAAAGTCCGATAGCCCCTTTCGGAGGACTCGACCATTTCGATGTGAGTAGTACCGGAATAGTCTTTGTGGCGAAGGATCCGACATTAGACCCGGCCTTGAACACAAAATGCAATTTTTATTTCGTGCCACTGGGAACCTACTCGGTCTCATCTCACTCTGGAAGACCGCAGAAAGTCGAAATTGAAGGCTTCGAAGGCGCGTGCTCTTCGCCCGTATTTTCGCCAGACGGACAAGCAGCTGCGTTTCTACAGATGAAGCAGAACGGTTATGAAAGCGATAAGACCCGTGTATTCCTCGTGCCTGATCTATCAAAGCTGTCAGCTGTGACGGAAGTCTTAAAATCAAATGACGGAAAAGGCGCATGGGACAGGAGCCCTGGTACTGTCACTTTCAGTGGAGATGGTAAGAGCTTGTACCTACAAGCAGAAGACAAGGGTAGAGGTCTTTTGTACAAGCTTGATATTCCAGCAACACCGGCAGACCAGGCCTCTATACCAGAGCCACTGACAGAGAATGGGTACATCTTTAATGTTCGACCACTTTCTGCAAGCTCGACGGACTTGTTCATATCTAAGACAGACTTGATAGACAACAGCGTTTACGAGATTCTTGACCCAGCAAACCCCTCAGAAACGCGATTGGTGTCATCAAATTCCCGTAACGGAAGTTCTTTTGGTCTCTCCAAAGATCAGATATCCGATATATGGTTTCAGGGTTCTGGCGACTACGAAGTGCACGCTTGGGTTATAAAGCCGTCAAATTTCAGTTCAGACAAGAAACATCCACTAGCCTACCTCATCCATGGTGGTCCTCAAGGGGCATGGGGAGACCAGTGGAGCACACGCTGGAATCCCGCAATTTTTGCCGAGCAAGGCTACGTTGTTATCACTCCCAATCCAACGGGCAGCACAGGCTATGGACAAGCGTTTACTGATGCAATTACCAAGTCTTGGGGCGGACTACCCTACGAAGATCTTGTAAATGGCTTTGAGTACATCAAGGAGAATTTGCCATACGTAGACACAACCCGCGCCGTCGCTCTTGGTGCGTCGTATGGAGGGTATATGATGAACTGGATGCAAGGCCATGCTCTGGGCAAGGAATTCAAGGCCTTGGTGACTCATGATGGAGTTTTCAGCATGGCGAATCAAATGTCCAGCGACGAGCAATACTTTCCAAACCATGACCTTGGCGGGCCTTACTGGACAGCTATGGAAGAATGGGAAAAGTGGAATCCTGCGAAGTACACTGGCAATTGGTCAACGCCACACTTGATAATCCACAACGAATTGGACTATAGGCTACCGATAAGCGAGGGGTTGGCAGCTTTCAATGTATTGCAGGAGAGGGGGGTCCCGTCAAGATTCTTGACTTTTCCCGATGAGAACCATTGGGTTCTTTCGGAAGAGAATTCTTTGCTTTGGCACACTGTCGTGTTGAATTGGATCAATGAGTACGCTGGGTTGCCTCCTTACAAAGAGAAGGGAAACCAAGGATTCGAGGTGCAGAACAAGCCGCCCAAAAATATCTTGCCGTCGAGATGAAATGTATCGTAAGAGGACTGTTCAGATTCCAAATCAATGACGTCTTTCAGGCACGTTTTGTTGCGATCAGTCTGCCTCTTCCCCTGGTTCCCTACTTGCAATATGCAAGGTTCCTGCATCTTGGACCATGCATCACGCTGCATGTACGAGCGACAAGAAGTGTCACGTGATGACTTAGCTGCCTGGCAAGCAAGGAGTTTGCTCCCATTCACTCCAGGCTTTGTAGCCAACGAGCCACAGAATGAAGTGTTGCTATGATCTCGCCGTTTTGTGCTGGCAGCGAGACCTGCACCTCACACGCATCAATATGGGATGTATGAAACTCCCCACCCTGAGCGTAGCTGGGTCGAAGCATGGTATTGGCAGCGTCGCGTATGTTTCTTCCAGAACCCCCAACGCCAGATATCCTCAGACCATAGACGCGACATTAAACTAAACTTTCCTTCTACCGAAAAGCTTCGTCCCACAGATTAGCTGATTCTACGGATGCCCGCATGGAAAAATATTATAGGAGAAGACGCACAAAGATCGGCCTTTCATTGGGTAGCCTATGAAAGGACGTCATGATAGCAGCATGTGTCCTGCTTCGGGTTTGTCATGGGCCGCGCGAGTGGGATATACCCAAGCTTCGCGAACCGTTGCGGGTTTGGAGGAGAGGACTGCAGGCCGGCGCTCAAAGTCGAAGACCTAGGTGGCTTCCCCAAGAACGAGCGCTTCAAGAGCAGCGTATCGTGGACTTTGAGAATAACATGGCCAAGACTACTGTGGCTGCTCGCGAAGAGGCAGAACGAGCCAAAATGGAGGCATTTTGGGCCAAACACCGGGGCTTTGGGGGAACGCTTAAATCAGCCACAAAAGCTCTTGGGGCCGTGGGAGCCATGATCATGCTTCCTCCTTGTCTAAACGTAATGGCATATACATCGTTAGCCGGTTTGCAGATGATATATAGCAAGTAGGGTGAACTCTGGGAGCTTGGAGGTGGTATGGTCTCGGTCGTGTCAACGCTGGATATCACGGTGAAGCATTTCCATAAATTCATACGTCGATACGGCGTCTTCGACATTTGGCTCCAACTCCAGCACCGAGAAGCTCTACGTCATCCGATGAATCGGCAAGATGTACGAAGAGATTATTTGCATAATGCAGGTAAGTACAGCCACCAACAGTAAACATAAGATGAGGGCGAACATAACACTAAATTGGCACAGGCGTTGCTTTGATTTCTTCTATACTGAGCGAGACAGTCTCGAGTCCGCCAACCATGCTCATGGGAGTTGCCCTGTCAAGCTTGGCCATAGACTGCGGAACCACGAACCAGTGATTCTTCCAAGAAGACTAATGAACACTTCCATAATTCAAAAAATTCTCACCTACGAGCTAACCAAGACATCTCATCGCCAAAACAAAATCACCAACACCCCTTCCCCCTCCACCCTTCCCTCTCCCTCTCCCTCTCCTCCCTCTTCCGCATCTCCCCCTCCATCCACCTCTCCATCTCCCTCCTCGCCTCCCCCTCCCTCATCTCCGGGCTCTCACACCCCCTCAATCCCACAAACCTCCCAAACCTCCTCCTCTTCTCCACCGTTGCCTCCTCCCTGTCCCCCACCATCCCCCCCTCCTTCAATATCCGCTTAATCACCCCCCTCTCCCCTTCGTCTCCTTCATCTTTGCCCACAGCGCAGACATGCCACCGCTGCACCACGGGCGCGGGGTACCCGAGGCTGAAATCCGACGGCGTGCGCTGGTGGTAGTAGTGCGCGAGGTCGTCGAGCTCGGCCGTCGTGAGCAGGTGGTAGTGCAGCAGGGTGCGCGGGAAGGAGGGGTGCGGCAGGCCGGTCGTGATGGAGAGGAGGGGGTGGAGTTTTGTGGCGAGGTGGGTTAGGCGGCGGGTTAGAAGGGGGTGGTGGGTTGGGGGGCGGGTCGTGTAGTGGGACATGGGGTTGTGGGGTTTTTGTCCTGGTGGGTGTGGCGGTTTCTATTTTTTTCCCCGGCTTCTTTGTTTGAGACGGGGGGAGCTAGTTTGGGGGGGGGGTTGTTTTTGGGAGA